>Ga0180430_10000453_pt1 | contig 44343 bp, 32 predicted proteins | sample SS_ome_9_FD_132999 | JGI IMG/M metagenome (GOLD analysis project Ga0180430, IMG submission 132999) | Hypersaline lake sediment archaeal communities from the Salton Sea, California, USA - SS_1_S_2 metaG | ecosystem: Environmental > Aquatic > Non-marine Saline and Alkaline > Hypersaline >...
GGAGAGCACGGGCATCATCGCCTGGGCGGCAAGCACGTTTTCCACGAACTCCGGCATGACGATGCGATGATATCCCGGCGTCTTCGTGAGGCGGGCCTGATTCGCGTAGAACCGCCCGTCCTCGCCCTGAACGACGCGATTGTCCCAGAACATCGTCGTCCACTCGGGATCGCCGCGATTAAACACCTCCGGTGCGTTGCGCGGCGTGAACGGGTGCGCCGCCTTGTTCATGTCGAAGCCCATCAGGACCGGATCCTTGCCTTCGAGGTCGACGAGGCGAAGTCCCTGAGGCATCCGCCGGCCCTTGTCGACATACGCCCGGGTCCCGACGGAGCGCGATCGCCCGTCGGTGGTCGCGGTCAGGGGATGGTGGCAGGTGGCGCAGGAAACGTCACGGTTGCCACCCAGAACCGGATCGAAAAACAGGGCCTGGCCGAGCTTGAGCGTCGCCTCGTCGAAGTCCGGCGGAGGGGCCAACGGAGTCACGTCGTGGGCTTCGAGGAGGGCGCGCACCTTATCGGGGGTGACGGATTCGCCACCCCGGAGCATGTTTGCACCGAAGATGACGACAATTCCTGCCGAGGCCACGATGGCGGCACCGCGATAAAACGGGCGTGAAAGAATCATGGGGTTTTGGGTGGAGATGGGTAACGATCGATGGTGCGCCTGAGTAATTTCTCGAATTTCCGGCGTGACGTCAATGCGGAAACTGCAGGCTGACGAGTATCCCCGGGCTTCACTGATTGCGACTCAGGTTGAGGAAGCGGGCTTTGCTCTCGACCTGGGTCTCACTCCTTTTGCCGTCGGGCCAGACAATCGTGACAGTGATCGGATCGTCCTGATTCGAAGGCACGGCGAAGATCAGGTCGCTGCTCGACTGTGACAGGTAGCCACCACCCGCCCGGATCTCACGCGTCTGCCGGGGAAGATCTCCCGCCTCGATGCTGACGCGCGCTCCAATGCTCGCCGGATTTCCCGCGGTTCCGCTGACCCGGAGCCGCAGGGGATGGGTGTCCCGCAGGCCTGCGGTGGAATTCACGAAAATGCGGGGTTCGGCATCGTTCACGCCAACCACGAAATCCTCGCGCCCGTCCATGTTGACGTCGACGGCCCCCAGGCTCTTCGCATCTCCGGTCACCTCCAGTCCGCTTTCCCGGGGCCAGACGGGCTCGAACGGCTCATCGCCGTTTCCGGTTCCCCGCAGGAGAAGGCTCAGTCCGCTTGCGAGCCGGCCCAGTTCCTCCGGTATGCTGAAGAGATTGTGGACGAGATAGCAGTCGAGGTGGCCGTCGAGATCGATATCGCGGAGCGCCACGCCGTAGGCGGGTGAGATCTGTGCGAGATGCGGGAGCGATCGAAGCTCAAAACGACCCGTGCCGTCGTTCACGAGAACGGACGAATCGAGATTGTTGACCCGGAACTGCGAGGACTGCTGAATCTTGTCGACATCGTAGATCCCCGTGATGCTCTGGCTGGCATAGTTGTGAAAGGTCTGCATCTTATCGAGGATGTAGGGCATCGCCGCACCCGCGGCCATGAATCCCCGGCGGGGGTAGCAGATCTTCTCCCCCTTTTCGACGAGGAAACGCGCCTCGACGATGTGCTTCTTGCCCGAGTTGTCGAAGTCCCCGTAGAAGATGATCTCGGGGGAATCAAGGGCGGCATCATACTGCGTGTTGCGCCCGACATTCGTCGCCACGAAATCGATGTCGCCGTCGTTGTCGATGTCGCCTCCGGCGATTCCATTCCACATGCCGAGCGTGGCGAGCCCCGCGCCGGACAAACCCGCGCCCTCGGTGTCGTCGACGAAGCGCCCCTGGCGGTTGCGGAACAGCCTGACGGGGCCCCAGTCGGTGGTTACCATGAGATCAATCCATCCGTCGCTGTCGACGTCGGACCAGAGCGCACTGGTGACGAGACCGGCACGGACCAGGTCCGGTGCGAGTTCGGCCGTGACCGCCTTGAACGCTCCACCCTCGTTCCGCATCAGGATACTGGCGGGCGACTCGGGATAACGGCCCGGAATCGACCGTGAGCCGACAAACAGGTCGAGATCGCCGTCGCGATCGAAGTCAGCCGCGGCAACGACACCGCCGCTCTCGAGATGCCGGGGGAGCGTTCCGTCCGGCGCCTTTTCGAATTCTCCGCGGCCGGAATTGAGGTAGAGGCGATCCTGGAGAACAGCCCCGTCCGGTTCCGTCTCGACGCCCCCGCTGACGACGTAGAGATCCTGGTCGCCGTCGCCGTCGGCATCGAAAAAGAGACCACCCATGTCCTCGCTGGCTGCATCGGCAGCCAGAGCGGGGGCTCCCTCGGGAGCGAGGATGACCTCGCCAGATCCGGGCGTTGTCTGGTTTCGGAAGAGTCGCCCGGATTGTCCCATCGCCCCACCCAGGAAGAAGTCGGGATCACCATCGCCATCGATGTCGCCCCACGCCTGACCCGGTCCCAGCTGAGACAGTTTCAGGGGAAGCAGCGGCTGCCGATCGAAATCGTCGAACCCGGTTTCTTCGTGGGGGAAGCCGCGCAGGGAGGGGGATTCGCGAAACCAGGTCTCCGATGGTTGGCGGGAACGAACCGGAGGGGCTTTCTCGGCGCCCGAATCCGGTTCCGTGACCGTGTAGCGCCTGTTCACCTCGAGGTCGCGGAAGACCTGGTCTTCTCCGCTCGGCCATTGGAGCCGGAGAAGCGCGATCTCCTCGTTCTGCCCCAGCCCGAAATGGACGATCGGTTCGTCGGCATCCAGAAATCCGCCGTAGGGAAAAAGATGCCGGCTCTGGGTCACGCCGTCCGGTGTCTCCAGTGTCACGAGCGTTCCGATACCGCGATTATTGCTTCGCGTTCCGCGCAAATCGATCACGACGCGATTGTTTCCGCTTTCCCGATTCCGGTAGACGCTGAGGGGATCCTCGAGGTTGGACGTGAGAAGTTCGAGATTCCCGTCGCCGTCGAGATCCCCGAGCGATGCGCCATAGGACATCCCGACATGATCGAGTCCCCATGCCGCGGAAACGTCCTCGAACTGGAAATCGCCCAGGTTGCGGAAGGCGAGGTTCTGCTCGCGCCGCTCCGGGGTATCCCGGTAGAAATCCCAATGGGTCCGGCCCACCAGGGTCTCATGGGTGATCTCCGGCAGGTCGGAGTGGTTGAACTGCCTCGGAATCCCATTGCAGAAGAGGACGTCGGCAAGGCCGTCGTTGTCGAAATCGGCGCTGCGGATCGCCCACGTCCATTCTGTCTGGGCGAGACCCGCCATCCATGCCCCTTCCATGAAAAGATCGCCTCCCGTATTGATATGCAACGTGTTGTGCATGATCTGAAAGGCGCCGTCAACGTGCTCGAGATTGTCGAGACGATCGGCCATGGACGCCATCGACGCTTTCTGCATGTAATGCGTGCGCGGCATCATGTCGGCGAGCAGGAAATCGATGTAGCCGTCGTTGTTGAAGTCACTCTGGACCGCGCCCATCGAAAACCACGTGGTGTGTCGCACGTGGTCCTGGGAGACTTCGGTGAAGGTGCCGTCTCCGTTGTTGCGATAGAGGTAGTCCGGACTGCGGAAATCGTTTCCGACGTAGAGGTCGGGCCAGCCATCGTAGTTGAAATCCCACCACGTGGACGAGTTACCCCAGTGCCGCTCGGTGGAGATGCCCGCCGCGGCGGTGACGTCGGTGAATCCGTCGGGCCCGTCGTTCCGAAACAGGTAGTCCGGACGCCCCGCCTCCGTGTAGAGGAACTCGCCGTTGTCGCCCCGGCGCCACTGGTCGACGATGTACCATCGCTGCCACTCCTCGGAGACGAAGAGCTTGCCTCCCTCCTCGAAGATCCGAATCGGATCGGACGGACGGCCGTTCTCGCGATAAATCTGGTGGGTCAGGATGTAGACGTCGAGGTCTCCGTCACGGTCATAGTCGGCGAAGGCGGGCACGACCGACCCCTCGCGCAAAGCGAGCCCATACTGCGCGGCGCGCTCGGCGAACCGGATCGGGCCGCCGGTTCGTTCCCCGTCATCGATGAGGAGATTTTCGAAGAGCTGGTTGGGGTAGTCGTAGTTGCAGACGTAGATGTCGAGGTCGCCATCGTTGTCGACGTCAGCCAGTGAGATCCCGACGGCCCACGCGTCGTCGCCGCCCGAGACTCCGGTTTCCTGCGTCACGTCGGTGAATTCCATTGGACCGGTCTGCAGGTAGAGCGCGTTGTCCCCGGGACCGTTTCCGGCGAATACGTCGGGACGCCCGTCGAGATCGAGATCGCCGATCGCCACCGCAGCACACGCGGAACTGGAGTGGTAGGCGCGGGCCAGGGGATGGTCGGGGTCGATCGGGGAGACCAGGGAGATCCCGGACTCCTCCGGTGGAATCAGCCGGAAAAGGGTCTCCGGGACGGATTCGGAGGAGCGTGCGGCGAGAGGGGTGGACTCGATCAATTCATCCGCATGACTCCATCCTGCCTGCATCAGGATCCAGATGAGTGTGAGAGAAGCGAAGGGCTTGGCGCCAGGGAGCGCCGTCACGAGGAGGGGTGAATTCAATTGTCTCATCCCGGAATCACTGGGCGTTTTGCTGTGGGAGGTGATCGACTTTCGGCGTATCCGGTATCCGGCGAGGAGCTCCTTGCCGCTGCAGCCGTCTACGAAAGGGCACGCTATCAGAACGATCGGGTAGCCGTCAACGCAGGATTCGGTTGCGTCTGCGGGTAGGGCAACGTGAGGTGCACCTGACTCCACAGAGAGCAGAAGCGGCCCATGGATTGAATTTTGCATTACATATATTGTGAGAAGTTATCGCAAGGTGGGTGTGGCCCTGGTGTTCCACATGGAATGTTGGGAACTGCTGATTTTTAACTGAGGATTCACCGGCTCTCCCGTTTTCATGTGAGGAACACGCGAAGCATCACCGGTGATGAATTCACGACGGCGGTTGAAGGAAACCCGCCCACGACGTAGTGTCCCGAAACGACTTCACCATTGCTACCCATGAAGAAGCGCCCTTTTTTTTCCGCGTATTTCGTCACGACTCTCGCCGTTATCCTGCTGAGCGGCATTCCCTCGGAGTCCCGTGCGTTTCTCGATGGGCTCATCGGCCAGGGCAAGAAGGACGAGGTGTTGAGCGGAGATGAGTTGAGCCGGCAGGACAGCACGGCGGGTGCTTTGCTCGCCAAGGCCAAGCAACAGTTGGCGGCGGGACGCCAGCGCCAGGCGCGCGACACCTTCCGCTCGATCGTGAAGAATTACCCCCGGTCGGAGGCGGCCGCCGAGGCGCAGTTCCAGTTTGCGCGGATCCGCGAGTCCGAGGAACCGAAAAAGGCTTTCGACGAATACCAGAAACTCATTCACAACTACCGCAACAGTCCGCACTTCAACCAGGCGATCGAACGCCAGTTCACGATTGCGGAATCCTTGCGGGAGTCAGACAAGAAGGGCTTCCTCGGTTTCGGCGCGCCGGTGCAACCCTCGAAGCTGATCGAGATGTATACCCTGATCAGCGATTCGGCACCCTACTCGGAGTATGCGCCCCGTGCCCTCCTTAGCGCCGGACTCATCCACAAGAAGGCCAGCCAGTCCCAGGAGGCAATCGCGAAATTGCAGACCGTCGTCGACCAATACCCTGACACGCAGGCCGCCGCCGATGCACAGTTCGAGATCTACGAACTCCGCGGAATCAAGGCGGAGCGATCGAACAGCCCCAACCAGGATCGCGCCCAGGTCGAGGCGGGCATGGATTTCGTCAATCAGAATCCAGAAGATGCCCGGGCCGTGCAGATTCGAAACGACATGGACCGCATCGAGGAACGCGCGGTGGAGAAGCTGTTCAACACGGGCAAATTTTACGAGGACAAGGGAAAGCCGCAGTCCGCCCGCGTCTACTACCGGGAGGTCGTCAAGCATCCGGACAGCCCCTTCTACGCGGAGGCACAGTCCCGTCTTGCAGCGATCGACCGCGGCCCGGTGGCATCCTCCGATCGCGATGGAGGAGGATTTCTCGGCATCTCACCACTCCGCAAAGAGGAGCAGCCCGCGCTGCGCACCACACCCGACGAAGTGCTTCCTCTGCCCGCAGAAAGCCCCGAGTAGGACGATCCGTCCTCACCGACCGGGCGAGGCAGGCCCGGCTTGTTCGGATTTCCGAAGGACAGGGCCAAAGTGGCGCTTGGCATTTCGCCAAATCACGTCTAGGATCCCTTGATTTTGACGGGATTCGGCACTAGGGACTATCCCGTTTCCTGCCTTTGATGATGAATCGCTTGTTGGTAACCATATGCGCCGCGACAGGTGCCTGCCTGCTGTGGAGTGGTTGTACCGGTTACCAACTCGGCTCGGTGAAGCCTTCGATCTTCTCGGGCGTCGACCGTGTCCATATTCCCCCGTTCAAGAACGACACCCTCGAGCCGCGCCTGTCGAGTCTCGTCACCAATGCCGTTCTCAAGGAATTGCAGGCGGACGGCACCTACCAGATCGCCAATCGCGCCTCGTGTGATGCCATTCTCGAGGGGCGGATCGTGACGATCCGCAAGAACCAGCTTCGCGCCGTGCGAACCGATACCCTGCGATCGCGCGAGTTGCGCATGCAATTGATCGTGGACTGGCAATTGGTTGATCCTCAAAGTGGTCGCCCGATAAGGGACCTGCGTATGGAGGCGAACCGGGAGCAAAAAGACAAGGGCACACGTGAAGACATCTACCAGGTGTCCCGCGGCCGCATCATCGGCGAGACGATCCAGTTCGTCGACCCGAGCCTTCAGGTCGCGGAACGCAATTCCCTCGCCGTAGCGGCGGAGGACGTCGCAGAGAAGCTGGTGGCTCGACTCGCCAACGGCTGGTAGCCGCCGCCGGCGGAAGGCATGTCACGATCTGGGGAGTTTCATCATGGGTGGTGAGTCTCTCACCCCGCCCCGGGTCTCGATCGTGTGCGGACCAATCGGCAATCTCGGGGATATCACCTACCGGGCGGTGGAAGCCCTGCGCCAGGCAGATCTCATCGCCTGCGAGGATACGCGGCATTCCCGGCGCCTGCTGGATCACTACGAGATCACGGGCAAGGCTCTCGTCTCCCTGCATGAGCACAACGAGGAGTCCCGCTCCCGCGAGCTCGTCGACCGCATCCTGTCCGGCGTGAGAGTGGCACTTCTCACCGATGCCGGCACCCCGTGTATCTCCGATCCGGGATACCGCTTTGTCAACGCATGCGTCGCCGCGAAGATTCCGGTAGAGGTCCTCCCGGGTCCGTCGGCGCTGACGACTGCCCTCGCCGGATCGGCTCTGCCACCGGACGCCTTCTACTTCGGCGGCTTCCTGCCCGTGAAGGCAGGTCGTCGCGAAAAGAAGTTGGCAGAGGCACTGGAACGTGCGGAAACCACGATTCACTTCGAGTCGCCACACCGCATCGGTCGCAGTCTCGGTGCATTGGCCGAGTTGGATCCCGATCGCCCCGTGTGTGTCGCAAGGGAAATGACGAAACGATACGAGACCTTTCACAGGGGGAGTGCGTCGGAGTTGGCCGACACATTCCGCACGCAGCCTGCTAAGGGCGAAATCGTTCTCCTGATCCGGGGATTGGGCCAACGAGAAAAGAAGCGTCGAGAGCCGTCCCGGTGAGACCGCCTCCTGTCTTGACTGTCTTGCCGAGACGCTGTTCGCAAGCAAGAGGGACTTCTCCTGGCTGGAGAGAAAATTCGCTTCGCTCGGAATGCGGGGAGAGTTGAGCGGAAATCTCCCAGGGCGTGTTCCGCCTTCGATCACGAACATCGATTCGCTCTCTCCGACGCGCCGACGCACGCGGATTTCTGACTCAACTTTTTCACGAACACACTGGCGGCAAACAATCTAGCCGGCTGCGGGGCACCGGCTCGCGTGAAAGCGCTTTTCGGGCTTGTTTCTTCCGAGCGGTCTTCCGGGCAGCCGGGATCGCCGGTCCGAAGGTCGGTTTTTGACCGGCGGCAATTGCTTTTCGTCGTAGCGGCGATGGTTCCGCGCCGATCCGGCGATTCTGGCCGGTTCGCGCTGCGATGGCTGGGCATTTTCCGCGATCGAATCGATCAGGAAAACAGTAGTCAAGGTTTGTCGTTTGTGTTTCATGTGTCCCCGGAGATGGCGGACAAGTGGCGACGCTTCCGTCGTGTTATCGGAGGCGCAGTCGTGCCCAACGCTTGCCCGAGAAAAAATTACGGTAATTATGGAAATTATCAAAGTCTAGTTTTTCGATGATTCCTGAATCTCCCCTCCTCTCTCGTCTCGGCGCCCCTGTGTCGGCGATCACCGCTTACGACTATCCCACGGCGCGACTTGCGGACGAGGCGGGTATTCAATTGATTCTGGTGGGGGATTCCCTCGGGATGGTGGTCGCCGGATTGCCTGACACCACGGGCGTGACCCTTGCGCAGATGGCCTATCACACCGAGATGGTGTCTCGGGCCGTGAAGAGTGCCGTCGTGGTGGCGGACCTCCCCTACCGCACCTACAACACGCCCGGGGAGACTGTTCGCAACGCCCGCAGCCTGATCGACGCAGGCGCGGACGCGGTGAAACTCGAAGGAGGACTCGACCAGATCGAAAAGGTCGAGGCCCTCTCCGCTGCAGGCATTCCCCTCATGGGACACCTCGGAATGCTACCCCAGCGAGTGCGCGAGGAGGGCGGATACAAGAAGAAGGGCCGCAGCCGGGAAGAGGCGGACGAGATCGTCGAGGCGGCTCGCGCCCTCGAGAGAGCAGGTGCCTTCGCCCTCGTCCTCGAGAGCGTGATGCCCACCGTCGCGGAGCGCGTTACCGCCGCCGTGGGGATTCCCACGATCGGGATCGGATCGGGCGAAAACTGTAGCGGGCAGATCCGGGTTTTCCACGATGTTGTCGGGGCCTATCCGTGGTTTGTCCCCCCTTTTGCCAAGACATACGCGAACGTGGCGGGAGAGATGCGAAAGGGACTGGAAGCCTATGCCCGGGAACTTCGGTGACAGGGTTTTTCGACCAGGCCTGCTTCCGACCCTGAGCCACCCCGTCGCATCATCGAGATTCAAGCGGCCGTCCCTCCCACATGGACCCAGACGTGGACATGGGGATCTCCTCGAAAGTACCAGACGAGTTCGGGGCCGGCCAGTAACCACGTGTCCCAGATCTCGTCGTCACCCACGTTTTCCTGCCGGTAGTAGGAGATTCGTGTATCTGCCAGCTGGTTCTCGATTCTCCGGCGGGCGTCCTTGCGATCCTCCGTGCGGAATGGCAGGAGGAGGTCATCGACCAACTCGAGCAGGGTTCCGTGTTGGCCATCGTCGAGTTCGGCGATCGGAAATCCGGGCAAGTCCTCCGGCCCACTGGGCCACGCGACCGTCCTCGTTCCCCTTTCCCCCCGGCTGTGTTCCAGGAGCGCCCGCTTTTTCTGATCGGGTTCGAAGCGCGCGAACAACTCATTGGCCCGCTCCCCCTGAAACCAGTAGACATTTCCCGGATGATCGGGCTTTTCGTAGAATCCACCCGCCGCGTGTCCGTAGAACACCGGTCCGCCGAAGGCTGCTTCCGGCGATTCGCTCGATTCACAGCGCAGCGTGCGGTGTCGTCCCGTGAGAACGAATTCAAATTCGCCGGCTTCGGTTTCCTCGTTCGCGAACAGGGCAATCGACGCGGTTCCGAAGACCTGCTCGGGGGAAACCGCATCCCGGCTTCGGTTATCCCAGACGAACTGTTCCCACGCCGAGTCGCGGAACTCCGGACTGTGAAGTGACAGGAAAATCTCCCTGACGAGGGCCTGCTGGTCGGAATCGAGTGTATCCCCCACCCGGTGGTCGAGAATGTGCCAGTTGTTTTCCACCCTGCCCCTTCGCCGATCGTCCAGAGGGAGGACAAGTCGCTTTCTTTGCCGCGGATCGAGACTCTCGATGAGCGCACGGATCCTGGATTCCGCATGACCGGCAGGAAACGCTCGGGGAGAAGTCGGTGCCGGGGCCCCGAAATCGGCTTCCTCGGCCAGAACGTCGTGGGCGAAAGGCAGGGTGCCCGCCGCTCCAGCCCTGCGCAAAAAACTCCTCCGGGACGACACGAATTCCCTGTCTCGGTGCTCTCTCATCATCATTACATCAATCGGTCTCGTCGCGCCCGGGGAAAGACGTCAGGAGAGCGATGCTTTTCCTCGTTCGCCCCCCGTAGCCTTTCCTTCACCGCAGTGTAACACGAGATCGACCGTTTCACCGGGCGAAAAGAGACGCAAGATGCGCAAAAAAAAAGGACTTGCGTCTCGGTCCAGCCTCCTTCATTGTGTCTTCTCTTCAGGAAGTCTTTTCTACGCAGATTCACCGCGCTTCCCCTTTTTCTTCCCGACTGAAGCGCTGCCGGACTCCGCCCATTTCGTTGAAGAAAGACCAAGAAGCCCCGCTTGACGAGCGGTGTTGTCTGGCTTTCTACTAAGAGTCTCTGACAGTTAAAATAGCTTAAACGATATTTTCGAAGCGGCCACTCCAGGTGCCGCCCACCATCTGCCCGCGCATCCCCGTGCAGGCCGCAGCCCTCCTTCCCTTCCCGGAGGCGCGACGATCCTTTTCCATCAATGAGCGATCAAGAAATCCCGGTTGAGACGCCCGTTCGGCAAGAAGCGCCCCCGTCGACAGAAGACCGGAGCGATGATTCCGCCCCTCCCCTTTCCTTCGAATCGGGGACGTCGGAGGAATCTCGGGAACCCAGGGCATCGGAATCGGGAGAGACCGGGGTTGGCGAGCAGGCCGAGGCCGAGGGTTCGGGGGAGCAGCAAGCAGGAGACGGGGCTGCCGGCCATTCGGAGAACTCTTCGCAGAAAACGGCAGGTAAACCGGCCGCGCAGAGACGGACGGCGAAGAAGAAGTCGGGCACGAAGCGAACCAATCGCTCGCCGAAGAAGAAGCACAGCCCGCGTTCACAGGGCGACGACAGGGCCGATCCGGCCCGCGCGACGGAGTCGGGGGACACGACGGAAGAAGATGTTTCGGCACCGGCATCGGCATCGGAGAACAGGTCGGACGACAGCCAGGTCGAGCCGGCCAGCCCCGATGGAGAAGATGGAGGCGATCCGGCCGAGAAGCGGGCGGATGGCGCCCGGCAACCTGCGCGAAAGAAGTCTCGCAAAGAACGGTTCCTGGAGCGGAAAGAACGCGAGCGAGCCAAGGAGGCCGCCGCACTCGAGGCCGCCCCCGCTGTCGAATCGGAGGGACTCGTGGAGATCTCGCCCAAGGGATTCGGTTTCCTTCGGGAACGGGGCCGGAATTTCCAACAGTCCCCCAAGGACGTATTCATCACGCCCGAAATCGTTCGCATTCATGGTCTTCGGGACGGGCTCTGGCTGAAGTGCGTGTCGAAGCAGGGGCTGCGCGGGCCTCAATTGATCGACATTCTGGCGATCAATGGGCGCGAGCCCGGGGACTATGACAATCTTCCCTACTTCGAGGAACTGACGGCGATCAATCCGAACAAGAAGCTCACTCTCGAAACCACGGCATCGCGAATGACGACGCGGGTCATCGATCTCATGGCACCGATCGGCCGTGGACAGCGAGGGCTCATCGTCGCACCGCCCCGGACGGGAAAGACGACCATTCTTCATCACACCGCCGAAGCGATCCTCGAGAACTACGAGGACATGATGCACCTTATGATCCTCCTGGTCGATGAGAGGCCCGAGGAAGTCACGGATTTCCAGAGATCCTTCCCCGATGTCGAGGTGTTCTCCAGCTCCAATGACGGCGATGCCAAGGACCACACGCGAATCGCGCTCCTCGCGATCGAGCGTGCCAAGCGCCTCGTCGAAGCAGGGGAGCACGTGTTCATCCTGATGGACTCCATCACGCGGCTCGCGCGCGCCTTCAACTCTTCCATGCGCGGAGGAGGAAACCGCGGGACCGGATCCGGTGGTGTCGTCGTCGGTGCACTCGAAATCCCCCGGCGCATCTTCGCTGCGGCACGAAACACGCGGGAGGCCGGATCCCTCACCATTCTCGCGACCGCTCTCGTCCAGACGAACAGCAAGGCGGACGAGGCCATTTTCCAGGAATTCAAGGGAACGGGCAATATGGAACTCGTTCTCGACCGGCAACTTGCCCAGAACTACGTCTACCCCGCCGTCGACATTCACCGCTCGGGGACGCGCCGCGAGGAACTGCTTCTCGCCCCGCACATCCTGGAGAAAATTCACGTGATTCGCCGGGGGCTCGGGGGCCACAAGCCTATCGATGCGATGGAGTGGCTTCTCAAGTGCATGGAGCGCTACCCGTCCAATGCACAGATGCTGATGGACATCAAGACGACGGCCCTGTCGTAGAGGGCCCGCGCAGGTTGCCCCCCTTCTGCTTCGCGAGTTGATTTCCCCCGCAATCCGGCGTAGAACCGTGCCATGAGCAAGCACGTGGAGCGCACGCGCACCCGCTTCGATACCCGTTTCCGCACCACCCTGAGCGGGGCCGTTTTCGGGGGGATCCTGGTCCTGATCGCGATCGGCATCCTTTTCTGGAACGAGGGACGAGCGCGGAAGCGCTACCTCGACCTGGCCGAGGGGGAAAAGATCGTCGTGGCGATCAAGGCGGACAAGGTCGATCCGAAGAACGAAGGTGAACTCGTGCATCTCTCCGCGGAAACAACGACCGGGGCCCCGCTCGTCGATCCGGAATTCGGTGTTCGTGCCAACGGAATCAGGCTGACGCGGACAGTGGAAATGTATCAGTGGGTCGAGACGGTCGAGAAGGAGACCGAAAACAAGACCGGCGGCGGCACCGAAACCACGACCACCTACACCTACTCCAGGAAGTGGCTCGATGAACTGATCGACTCCTCCGAGTTTCACGTGCCGGACGGGCATCGCAATCCGGCGGGGATGCCTTTCCGGAGCCTCTCGGTCGTGGCGGAAGAGGTTTCCTTCGGCCCGTTCGTCCTCCCTTCCTTTCTCGTCGCGCGCCTCGGTGGAGGCCCGGTCCTCGAGATCGACTCGCTGTCCGGCGCGTCGGAGAAGGTCCGGCAGGACGGGCGCATCGTCGAAGGCGGAGTCTACTTCGGGACCGATCCGGCAGAACCCGAAGTCGGCGACCTTCGGGTTACATTCCGCGTTGCCCCCACCGGTCCGGTCAGCGTGATCGCGAAGCAGGCGGGCGAGACCTTCGAGACCTATCCCACCCGGACCGGTAACACGCTCGACCTGATCGAGCGAGGGACGAAGAGTGCCGAGGAGATGTTCGCCTCCGCCCGAACGAGCAACAAGGTGATGACGTGGGCGCTTCGGATTCTCGGTTTCCTCATGCTGGCGGGAGGCATTCACCTGGTTCTTCGCCCTCTCACCGTGCTGGCCGACGTGATTCCCTTCATCGGGAACATCGTCGGAGCCGGAACCGGGTTGTTCAGCATTCTCCTTGCGATCATGGTCTGGACCGTCACGGTGGGATTCGCCTGGCTCTTCTATCGCCCGGTCGTGGGAATCCTGGTCCTGCTTGCGACGGTCGCGACCGCCTGGTTGGCACTTCGGCTGCTGAAGAAGGCACGCGACAGGGAAGACTCCGCCTCTCCCACCCATCCTCCGTCGGCGACGGAGCCTCCACCGCTCTCGTGATGTCCACTCCCCCTCCCCGGATTCCCGCCAAGAGCAGTCCCCCCGTCGATCGCAACCAGGACGGGGTCATCAACTATCGCGACTACCTCAGTGACAAGGCCCGCGCCTCGAAGCGGGTCGCCTGGTTGCTCGACGAGTGTGTTCGTATCCCGGGGACGAAGATCCGGTTCGGGATCGATCCCGTCATCGGAATGCTTCCGTTCGGAGGAGAGACGGTGGCAACGATCATCGGAACCGTCGTGCTCGGTCAGGCCGGGCGCCGTGGTATTCCCTTCAAAACCCTGGTGCGCATGGGGGGAAACATGATTCTCAATGCCGGACTCGGCACCATACCGGTGGTCGGCGATCTCTTCTCCGTCTGGTTCAAGTCGAACAGCCGAAACTACCGGATGATGGCCGATTACCTGGATAGCGAGGAAGGACGCGAGGCGAAGGGCGGATGGGGCGGTGTCTTCTTCGTTTTTCTCGTGCTCTTCCTCGTGGTCGCCATCAACGTGGCCGGATGGCTCCTGCTTTCCTTCCTCGTCGTGATGGCGACTCGCTCGGTCGCGTGGCCGTGGGGTGCCTGAACGAATCTCGCGAGGTCGCACCGAGAACATGGACCGGATCTACCTGGAAGAGGCGATACGGGATCATCCCCGCGTCCGGACGATCCTCGAACGGTTCCCCGCCTCGCGCGTCACGCTGTGCGAGCGCTACACCGAAGTCTTCAATCCGAGAGCGCAGAATTTCCGCCTCCAGAAGAAGCGGCCCGCCCTGATCCTCGCGGAAAAACACGGTGATCCGGTCTGGCCCACGCCTCCGGGCTACGGGATCGGTGCGGGGCGAAATTACTACTTCAGCCACATGCTGAACTGTCTCTACGACTGTCGCTATTGCTTCCTCCAGGGAATGTATCCTTCCGCCAACTATGTTCACTTCGTGAATTACGAGCATTTCGAACGCGGGATCGACGAGCTGGCCGAGCGAGAGGACCCCGGGGATCTCTGCTTCTTCACCGGCTACGACTGCGACTCTCTCGCGCTGGAGTCGATCACGGGATTCGCGTCCTACTTCCTCCCTTTCTTTGCCGAGCGACCCGAACTGTGGTGGGAGTTGCGGACCAAGAGTCTCGCCACCACGGTTCTGGAGGAGTGGAAAGAACCCCTTCCCCGCGCCGTCGTTGCCTACACACTTTCGCCCGATGCGGTTGCCCGGATGTTCGAGCACGGGGCGCCGCCGGTCGCGAGACGCATCGACCGGCTCGCTTCGCTCGCCAGGCAGGGGTGGCAGGTGGGCCTGCGCCTCGACCCCCTTCTGCCGTGGCCCGGATTCGAAACCGTCTACGGGTCCCTGCTCGATGAGGTATTCGAAGCTGTCCCCGTCGGCAGCATTCACTCGGTCACGGTGGGAACGATGCGATTCCCGAAAGCGATGTTCGATCGCATTCGCAAACTCTATCCCACCGATCCCCTCTTCGCCCTCGCCGAGTTGACGACCCACGGCGGACAGACCGGTTTCCGGTCCGAAGTCGAGGAAGAATTGGTGTCGCCCGTTCTCGATCGCCTTCACCGAGATCTCCCACGCGAACGAGTCTTCCGGCAGAAGTGAGGGGCACTTCTCCACCGTGGCATCAGCGATTGGAACGCAGAGCCGAAAGGGCGGTCTTCAATTCGAACGGAGTCATCGCGGGAAAGTGCTCGCGGAGGCGAGCGGCGAAGCCACTAACCTGGGGACAGGCGAAACTCGTTCCCGTGAACTGCTGCCAGCCACCACTGGGGGTCGGGGCATCGACGTAGACGCCGTTGGCCTCGGTCTCGATGACCCGGTTGGTATGGAAGCGAAAAGCGAGCGAATCGTCGAAATAGTCCATGTCCACCGCGACAACGGAGGAAAGTCCGGCGGGATAACCGATCTTGTGGCGCTTGTTGTCCTTCGCCGCGATCCAGATCATTCCCTGGTAGTAGGCGTCATCGGCCAGAGTCGCCAGCTCGGCGAACTGGGACTCGGTGCCCAGGCTGAGATTGAGGATATCCCACTTCTGCTTGATGGCGAAATCGAGGGCCTCGAGCAGCTTGAGCGAGGTCGAGTTGTGGGTCGAGCCAATCACTCGAACACTGTAGAGTTCCGCGTCGGGCGCCAGCTGGTGAATGATGTGCGCGCACGCCGTCCCGTGCTCGATGACATCGTATCCCCTGTCAAGGGGCACCACCTGCGGTGCGCTGCGCCCCTTCTGAATCACCTCGTAGCACCCCTTGACGCAACCCTCCAACTCGGGGAGATCCGACTGGACGCCCGAGTCCAATACCCCGATCTTGACGCCCTTGCCCGTGCCGGTCTCGAAGCAGCGACGGAGGCGTTCGCGGTCGATCACCTCATCGAAGTCCATGGTCCGGAAAGTCGGGCTCGGAAAAGGGAGAACGGGCGATCAAACCGGCGATACCGAGAAGGAGCCTACGCTCGGGCGGCTCCAACGAGCGCATGATTTCCGCAAGCTGGGCACCGACCCGAACGTTATCCCTCCCGGCTGCGTCGAGTGCGTCGCCTCCATCAAAAGAACCTGCCATGCCGAGCTCCGCGGCATTCTCGCCAACATCCTGTCGCGTCAACTGTGCGCAGACCTCGAGCTGCCGAAAGAATTTCAATCCCGTCGCGTAGATCTCGCCGAAACTCTGGGCCGTGCGCATGTCTTCCGCCGAGAACGGCTCGTCGCTCTTCTCGGCGGTCCGGTTGACGAAGGTCGCCACGCCGTGGATTCGCTCATCGTCGACGATGGGGATGGCGAGAAGAAATTCGGTCTCGACCTTGGCGATATTGCCCACCTGATCGACGGCCTCGTTCTCCGGCCGAATCTTGGCGATCGCCTGGCTCGAATTGAACACGAAACCGCTCACCGATCCGTCACAGGGAAAGGTATAGTTGGATTCGTCGAGAGCCGGATTCAGGGAAACGAGAAACCTCAGCTCCTCGGTGCTGGCCGTCGGAATGAGGATGGATCCCTCCGCCGCCGAAATCGCCTCGCAGGCATCACGCATCACGTCGCGTAGGACCTTGCGCGCATCGCCGACCAGGGAGTCGGAGTAGTCCGAGATCCTCGTCAGAGCCTGGAGGTAGGTGCTCATGTTCGCGCGAGCGTAGGCGACGCGCCGTGCCGGGTAAAGCAAAACGCAAGCCGTCGTCCGCCCGGTCTCAGACTCACGGTCACATCTGCTCGGCCCACATCGCCCATTCCCGATCCTTGTATTCCTCTTCGACGACCTCGTCTTCGTCGCGGAAATAGTCCCACGCCGATGCGAGGTGGTGCATGCTCGCGCCGTCGGAGTCGAGGACTCGCTGCAGCCATTGGGGATCGGTGAGCCGATAGCGCTCTGCTGCGGCCGTGGGAGCGTTCTCCAGGAATTCCTCGCGAAAGGCGGGATCGGAAATCCGTCCCATCATCGTGCGCTGGTAGGCGCGCAGGTCTTCGAATTCGCCTGCCTCCCACGCCGGTTCGCTCCCCTTCTCCATCGCAGCGATCGGCGGAGGCGCGGAGACTCCGCTCGTTCGCGGCTTGTGACGGTAGAAAATTTCGCGCGCCTTGCGGATGTCTTCCATCACGTTGAAAAACGGCTCCAACCGGCTGTCCCGCTCCAGGATGACGCACTCCACATTCGCGGCGCGCTGCACGGCTTCCTCGAAAAGGGGCCACACCGGATCCATCACCGGGGCGGAATGACTGTCCTCCCATTTTCCGTCGTCTCTCTTGTGTCCGCCCGCGAGATGCATCTGGGAGACCCGCTCCATCGGGAGGCGGTCGAGAAAGGCGACGGGATCGTAGCCGTGGTTGTGGGCGTTGTTGAAGACGTTCGTCACGTCCAGGAGAAGCGTGCAGTCGGTTTCCTCCGTGAGCCGCCGCAGAAAGTCCGCCTCGCTCAGGCTGCAGTGGGGTACGGGAAAATGGTAGGTGACATTCTCCAGGGCGAACGGACGTCCCAGTTCCTGGCGCACGGCGAAATAGTTCTGCTTGAGCCACTGGATCGAGACCTCCTCGAACGGCATCGCGAGGAACATCGTCAGATCGTTGCCATCCATCCGGTGGTAGGCGAGATGCTCGCTGAAGACCCCGATGCCGTTCTCCTCGAGAAAAGTTCGTGTCCCTTCGAGATAGGCGCGGTCGAGGGGCTCGACCGAACCGATCGAAAGGCTGATGCCGTGCGCGACGCAGGGAATGGTCCCGAGAATGTCCCGCAGCTTCGATTCATCGGGATCGCTGAAGATCCGGCGTTCGCGCACGATATAGTCCTCGGTCGAAATCTCGAGAAGGTCGATCTCGTCGCGATGCGCGAGGACTTCCTCGTGAACGGAGAAGCGGTAGGCGAGGCCCACACCATACGGGCGGTCGTGAAGGGACATGTAGCGGAGCGGGTTCGTTGGATCGCGGCCCGGTGTTTCCGGAGCGACAGGGTTGGGTTTGTCAGGCAACCCTGTCGCTCCGAAACGTGATCCTCCGCGGTTCGAAAATTCTGCCAGATGAACCGGCAAAGAGCAACCCGGAGGGATTCGGATTTGTCCGGTTCCCCACCGAATCCCCCGGACCCGCGTGAGCGGATCCGGGCGGAACGGGTGCTACGGGATGATTAGTAGCAGTGGTTGCGCCAGCAGTTGCGGCGCCAGTAGTTGCGCCAGCAGTTGCGGCGCCAGCACCAGCCGTGAGCCTCGACATCACCCTCGCCCTCGGCGCCTTCCGGAGCCGGGCCGGGCTCGCCGCCCGCGTCTGCGGGAGAGGTGAAGATCTGAATCACGACCTGACCGTTGCCCGGGACGGACATCGGAGCGGGGCCGCCACTCGTGGGTCCCGACGGGGTGGGTACGCCCACCTGGTCGAGTTTTTCTTTCACCTGGTCGGCGGGGATCAGCTTGTCTTGAAGCTGGTCGTCGGCAACGTCGTAAAACTTGCCGTCGCTACTTCTGAGTATTGCCATATCTGGGTTCTCCTTTTTGTTGGTTTTCGGGTTGGTCCGGTGTCGCAGATTCGGGCGATATCTCACCCTCACCCACTTCACCGGAAATTGTTACACGATGGGCTGAGGCTCCTCGCTCACGACAGGTTCGTGGTCGGTGATCCCCAGCTCGTCCTCGAGATCGGCGAGAATGATCTGGATCGGCATCTTCACCGTTGCACGGCACTGCCGAGTTTCGGTCGAGTCGAAGGAACCGTTCTCGTAGTACTTGTTCGAGGGAGAGGCACCCCCACAGTGAGTGAAGTAGGGACAGGTCTCGGCGCACTTCCGGTTGCCCGCTTCGATGTCGGCGAGAACCCGCTGAAAGGCCTCGTTCTTGGTCGCATCGAAAATCGAGCCGTTGAGGACATTTCCAAAGGAGAAGCTGCCGTATTTCTCGGTGGGCTGCCCGAGGAGTTCGGGCGAAAAGCTCGAGAAGTTACCGAAACAGTCGACGTTGATCATGCCGAGCGGATCGGCCTCGAGATTGTAGTAGCTTCCGTCGGGCGTGTGGCTCCAGCCCGGTTCGAGGATGTTCTTCCTTGCGATATCGAACTCGCGCACCCGCAGCGGAAATCCGTCCGCCTTGTTGCGGAGGTAGAAGCGCTCGAGAAATCGGCGCAGGCGTTCTTCCCCATCGACCCGGTCAAGCGAGGACGTCTGGTTCGAGCCCTCGATCTCCTCCACGTTGAAACCGATCCCGGTGACGCCGTTCTCTCGGTAGAAGTCGTAGATCTCGTCCGGATGATCGACCGAGATGTCCGAGATCACGGACACGACACCGAAGGGAATCTCGTTGCGGTGCAGCGTCTCGAGACCGCGCATCGCCTTGTCCCAGGTGCCCTCCCCCGAACGGGTCTTCCGGTGATGGTCGTGGATGAAGGCGGGGCCGTCCACACTGAGCCCGACCTCGACGTTGCGCTCCTTGAAGAAGTCACACCAGCTGTCGTTCAGCAGCGTGCCGTTCGTCTGGAGGGAGTGAATCACGAGTTGCTGGTCCTTCTGGAAGCGATCGATGATGTCGAAGGCCTCGCGATACCACTTCACGGGAACGGCAAGCGGTTCCCCGGCATGCCAGAGAAGCGTGAAAGGAGGTCCCACCATGCCGCTCTCCCAGACCCGCTCCATCACCTTCTCGAGGACGCCGAAATCCATCCGGCGCTTGTCGGCGCGATCGGGCAGATAGCAGTAGTCGCAGTTGATGTTGCAGAACGGACTCGGCTGGATGACGAGGAGCCCGAGATAAAGCTGCTCCATCTGGTGGAGCGGCGGAAGATCCCCACTGGCGGTGGCCGGCGTGATCGTCGGATTGTGCGTGAGAGTGTTGGTCATGGCTGCGAGAGTGACGGTCAGGCGTTTTCGTTTATGCGGAGGTGAACCGTGTTTTTCGCGTCGCCCTCGACGCGAACACGGACGCGCTCGGCGGCGGCGTGTCGCTTGCGGACGAGGTCGATGCGCTCGGCAAGGGGCTTCCGGGCGCGAATGGCGCGACGGATGCGACGGATGCGATCGTGGAGAGGATGATCTTTCACGGTGTATCGAGGGTGGAGATGGATCGAATACGAGTCGAGCGGAGAGAGGTGAAGAAAGGGAAGCGAATCGACACTTGTCTGTCGGCGCGGAATCGCGCACACTCCCCGACGGAGACGGATGGGCCTCCGGCCCTATGCAATTTCAACCGGAGAAACTTGGTCTGCCGTGAATCACCCCGACGCGCTTCCGCCCGAAGACGGCACCCTCCCCGACCCTCCACCCGGTTCCCGTCGTCCTCCGGGATCCGGTCCCGGTGAAGGTCCTCCTCCGGGGATGCCCGACCCCCGCGAGTCCCGGCGCTACTGTTTTCGCCTGATTCGCGAGGTGACCGCCCAGCACGGCTGGAAGTACAAGCTCTGGATACCCGCCGCGGTGGTCCTCTCGTCCGTTTTCCTGCTGCCGCCCCGCCTGATGCAGTATTTCACCGAAGGCACGCAGAAGCTCTCGGAGATCGACGGGGCCACCTTTCTCCACATGCTGGCGATTTTCGGTGTCGCGATCGCGGCCTGTCTCTGGCTCGCCATCTTCCTCACCGGCATTCTCAGTGAATGGCTCCGGCTCACGATCAGCATCGGATTGAAGAACGATGCGGTGCAGGGGCTCGGCCAGACCAGGATCGACGCACTCGACACGGCACTGCGCGGCGACTGGATGACCCGGCTCTCGGGCGACCTCTTCACCGTGGAGGAGTTTCTCACCGAATCGATTCCCGACCAGGTCCGGGACTTCACGATGCTCGTGGGTGCCGCCGTGCTGTTCTTCGTCAACAGCGGACCGATCGCCTTTCTTCCACTCGTGGGCGCCGCCCTGCTCGCCTGGGTGAACATCGTCGTGCAACGAAAGATCGCCCCCACCCTCGGCGAGGTCCGGGAGATCGAGGGCGGTGTCTTCCAGGCGATGATCGAGACCTTCGAGGGACTGCGGACGATTCGCAGCTACGGGGGGGAACGGTTCACCCACGAGCGGATCCGGGCGCAATTGCAGGATCTCTTCGCGGCGGGGATGCGCATCGTGAAGAAACTGGCCGCACTCATGGGCGTCAACGAGATGGTCGGCCAGGTGACGATCACGATCGTGCTGACCCTGGTCGCGTATCGGGTGCAGGGTGACAATCTCACCGCTTCGGAGGCCCTGTTCTACCCCTTCTACCTCAGTCTCTTCCTCAATGCGGCCAAGGGACTCGTGAATGCCTCCTACAACTGGAATCGCTTCTTCATCGAGGGCGGCCGCCTCGCCACCCTGCTCTACGATGATTCGAAGAAAGAGCAGGAGCGCTCGGAACTGTTCGGCGACTTCGGAGAGCCCGAGGCAAAGGAGGTGCGTCGCATGGCGAGCCGGGACATCGTCATCTCCTATGGTGACGCTCCGCCGGTGATCGAGGGGTTCGATTTCGAACTGCGGACCGGCGAGATCGTCGCGATCATGGGTCCGTCCGGGTGCGGGAAGTCGACCTTCGTCGAGTCCTTCGCCGGCCTGCGACGGGTCGATGCCGGTGCATTCGATGTCGAAACCTCCGACGGAAAGGTGCGCACCTTCGACCACGCTCCGAATTTTCTCTCGGCCTTCGTCGAGCAGCAACCTTACCTGTTCGTCGGGACGATCCGGGACAATGTCGCATTCGGGATGGCGGACGTGTCCGACGACGATGTCTGGGGCGCCCTGCGCGAGGTGGACCTCGAGGAGATGGTTCGGGATCGCGGAGGTCTCGACTCCGTCCTGGCGGACCGGGGCCGGAACCTCAGCGTCGGTCAGCAGTATCGGCTCGCCCTGTGCCGTGCGCTGGTCTGTGGACGTCCTTTCCTCTTCCTGGACGAGCCGTTTGCCGCGCTCGACGTCGAGTCGGTCGATCGCGTCGCCGAGACCTTGAAGGAGGAGAAACGGAACGGGGCCGGTATCATTCTCATCACCCATCTCCTGCCGCCTTCGCTCGCGGCCGATCGTGTCGTGGAAATGGAACCGGCGCTGCGGGAGGAACTCCCTCCTCCGGGTTTCGGAGGGCCCATGGAACCGGGACACGGCGCCGCGCCGCGCCCTTGATTCCGCCCATTCGCAGGCGACCTTGCGCGCCTGATGCGACGCGACACGTCTCTGCCCATCTTCGAGATCGAGGACGCTCTCCGGGAGTCCCTTTCCTCTTCCGCGGCCCGGGTCGTGATCGAGGCTCCGACGGGATCGGGCAAGTCGACGCAGGTTCCCCAGATGCTCGCCGATGCCCTTCCTCCGGAACGCGGCGCGATCTACGTGCTGCAACCCCGACGCATCGCCGCGCGGCTCCTGGCACGCCGCGTGGCCTGGGAACGGAACGTCCGCCTCGGGGACGAGGTCGGATTCCAGGTCCGATTCGAGAGCGCCGTTTCCCGAGACACCCGCATCCGCTACATCACCGAGGGTATTCTGATCCGCCTGCTCATCGATCGCCCCGACCTGTCCGGAATCGCAGCCGTGGTCCTCGACGAATTCCACGAACGACACTTCTACGGCGATGTCAGCCTGGCTCGGTGCCGGACGGTCCAGAGAGAAAGACGACCGGACCTGGTGCTCGCCGCGATGTCCGCCACGCTGGAGACCGAGGCCCTGAAAGAGTATCTCGGCCCGGGAACGGTTCATCTTCGTTCCGAGGGGCGCACTTTTCCGGTCACGATTCGCCACGCTCCACCTCGCGAGCGACACAAGGGCGGCATCGGGGATCACGTCGCCCGCGCGATCCGCGACCATGTGCGAGAGCACGGCATCGAGGGCCATGCTCTCGTCTTTCTACCGGGCAGGCACGAGATTCGGATGGCGGCCGCCGCGCTTCGCCGGGCCCCTTGGGCGAGAGATTTCGCCGTCCACGAACTCTACGGAGAACTCTCTCCGGAGAAGCAGGATGCCGCCGTCGATCCGTCCGGCGTACCGAAGATCGTTCTCGCCACGAACGTTGCGGAAACATCGCTGACAATCGACGGAGTGCGTCTCGTGGTGGATTCGGGCCTGGAGAGACGGTCCGCCTTCGATTATCGGCGCGGTCTCGAGACCCTGCACATCCGCCCCATTTCCCGGGCATCCGCCGATCAGCGAGCGGGACGGGCCGGACGCACGGCGGCGGGAACGGCGATTCGGCTCTGGAGCGAACGAGATCACGAAAACAGGGAGTCGTCGATCCCGGCGGAGATCCATCGCATGGACCCAGCCGAAGCCGTCCTGATCCTGCTCGCCAGCGGTGTTGAGGACGTCCGAGACTTTCCCTGGTTCGAGGCCCCCGCTCCCGCAGCGCTGGACCGGGCCATGGAAGAACTGAGCCGGCTCGGTGCGATCGACGATTCCGGCCGCCTCATGGAGACGGGCGATAGAATGAGCCGGCTCCCTCTTCCACCCCGCTTTGCGCGAATCCTCCTCGCCGCAGGCGAAGCGGGCTGCCTCGAATTCTTCGCCGTGGTCGCCGCATTGATGCAGGGGCGCCCTCTTTTCCGCCAAAGTTCGGGCAAGGGGCCGAACCGCGAACGCGAGGCCTTCACCGAACCGGACGACTCGTCGGACTTCCTTCCTCTCTTTCGAGCCTGGCGCTACGCGAAGGACCGAAACTTCGATCGCAGGTCCTGCGAACCGTATGGCGTCAATGCCGCGGCGGCGCGCGACGTCGATCGCATGGCGAACCAGTTTTCCCGGATCACGGGCCGCCTTTTCCCTCGAAACGAGGTTGGGGAGACGATTCCCTCCGACGAGACTCTCGGAAGAGTCCTGCTCACCGGATTCTCCGAAAACCTGGCGATTCGCAACAATCCGTCCACCCTCGCCTGTTCCGTCGTCGCGGGCCGCCGTGGACAAGTCGATAAGGAGTCGGTCGCCACCCGCCACACCGGGCTCTTCCTCGCGGGGGAGATGATCGAGATCGAGGGACGCGAACTCTCGGTCCGGCTCCAGCAGGTGACCATCCTGGAGGAAGCCTGGGTGCGAGACCTGTTCCCGGATGACTTCGCGCAATCGGATGCCGCGAGTTGGAGCGAAGCGACACGCCGGGTCGAGGGGAGACGCGAGCGGCGCTTTCGCGATCTGGTGCTCGAGAGCAAGGGGGGCGGTTCCGTAGACGGCGGAGAGGCGGCTTCCCTGCTCGCCCGCAAGGTGCTCGATGGTGAGTTGAACCTCAAGGCCTGGGACGACTCCGTTCGTGAGTGGTTCGCCCGGGTCAACCTGGTCGCGGAAGCCTTTCCCGAGTACGGGATTCCCCCGATCGATGACGACGCAAAACTCCTCCTGCTGGAACAGATCTGCGCCGGGGCGATGAGCTACAAGGAGATCAAGGACCGTCCCGTACGGCCGGCGATCCAGGATTGGCTCCTCCCCAATCAACGCGATGTGGTCGATCGCATGGCTCCCGAGAGGCTCGCACTCCCCCGGGGGAAGCGGGCCCGCATTCACTATGTCGAGGGCGAAAAGCCACGACTCTCCGCCTTGATCCAGCACCTCTTTCACGTGAAGGAGACTCCGGCAATCGCCGATGGACGGGTTCCTCTCCTTGTCGAGATACTCGCCCCGAATCATCGCCCGGTCCAGGTAACCGAAGACCTCGCCGGTTTCTGGCAGGGAAGCTACGCGGCGGTGCGTAACCAGTTACGGGGACGCTACCCCAAGCACGAGTGGCCAGAGCCCGAGTGACGCATCGTAGCAGGCGTCGTGCCGAAGCCCGTCACCGGGAATGCTTTCCCGCTTGCGTGGTCCTGTTTCATCGTTTTCTGTCTTTTCTGAAACCTCCCCTATGAAAGACCTGACCCCCTTCGTGCAAAGCTTCATCCTGCACTGGGGCGAAATGGGAACGAAGTGGGGAATCAACCGCACCGTGGCGCAAATTCACGCGCTCCTCTTCACCTCCGACGCCCCGCTCCATGCGGAGCAGATCTGCGAGACGCTCGGAGTAGCCCGGTCCAATGTCAGCAACAGCCTGCGGGAACTCCAGAACTGGGGCGTGGTGAAAGTCGTTCACCTGCCGGGAGACCGGCGAGACCATTTCGAGTGCCTGAAGGACGTCTACGAGATGTTTCGCGTGATCCTCGCGGAGCGGAAGCGCCGCGAAATCGACCCCACGCTCCGGCTTCTCCAGGAATGCGCGGAGGAGGCCGACCAGAGCGCCCGCCCGGAAGACGAGCACGCGCGCGACCAGTTGCACGCGCTCCTCGAGTTCTTCCAATTGATGACCGACTTCTACGAGCAGATGAACCGCCTTCCCACGAAGACGGCGGTCTCCGCGTTCCGCATGGGGGACAAGATCATGAAGTCGGCCGGACTTCTTCCCTCGAAGTCCTGACCGTCAGGATTTCTAGAATCCGAACAAGGCCCCAAGCGCGCCAGGATTCCACACGTTGGCCGCCTGTACGCCGCGCTGCTGCGTTTCCGCGACGAGTTGCGGATCACTGTAGGCCTGGTTCGCCTGCTTGCGCACCATTCCACCCAGGGCGTCGGGGTTGGTGGATTCGACGTGCTTGCGGAGGAGGCGGATCGGTTGGCCGTCCTTGAAGTAGATCCGGTACTCCGTCAGCGTGTCGACAGTCTCGCTGTTCCCGTCGGCCAGTTGCCGGCCGGTGAAACGCCAGCTGCCATCGGACCGGTAGGTGAAGAAGAGCTGACCGTTGTGGTAGTAGTGATACTCGGTCACGTAGCCGTGTTCACCACCGTGCTCGAGGTCGATGCGCACGGTCTGCCCCTGGTAGGTGTGCCGCGTCAACTTCGCCGAGAAGGGTTCGTCGGGTTCGAAGGTGATGGACTGAGTCTGTCGTTTCCAACCCTCGATCTGGCTGTACTTGGCCCGGATATCCTTCACCGCATCCTCGACCCAGTCGGCGTGAACGGGAACGGTGGCAAACAACACGAGAAAACTACAGACGGCGGGAAGGTAACCGGATTTCATCACCGCAACGATGGAGGACGATTCGCCTTTGTCACGCAACCATTTCGGAAGAGGCGAAGTGTTCGCCGACAAGATCTGCCAGCGCATCCACCCAGGCCGGGTGGTCGTTCATGCAGGGGACGAGTGTCAACTCCTCTCCGCCGGCCTCCACGAAGTCCTCTTTCGCCCGGATCCCGATCTCCTCGAGCGTTTCGAGGCAGTCCGACACGAAAGCGGGACAGAGCACCAGCAGCTTTTTCACCCCCTTACCCGGGAGTTCCTCGATGAATTTGTCGGTGTAAGGTTCGATCCAGGGCTCCTTCCCAAGACGTGATTGAAACGTGGTCGAGTGGCGGTCGGCGGGAATCCCCGCTTTCTCGACAAAGGCCGCCACCGTCTTGTGACATTGCGCCTTGTAGCAGAATTCGTGTGCGGGGTGACACCCTTCGCAACAATCGTCCGATTGGAGGCAGTGGCTCCCCGTCGGGTCCGACTTGATCAGGTGCCGCTGCGGCAGACCGTGGAAGCTGAAGAGCACGTGGTCGTGCTCCTTCTCGAGGTAGGGCTTTGACGATTCGACCAATGCCTCGACATAGCGGGGATGATCGAAGAAGGCGGGAACGGTCCGGTAGTCGATGTGCGGGGCCTTCCGGGCCTTCACCTCGTCGGCCCGCACCTTCGCACTCTCGTAGCTCGACATCGCGTAGTGAGGAAAAAGAGGGACCATGACGAGGTCGTCAATGCCCTGTTCCACGATCCTGTCCACGGCGTCTTCGATCGAGGGATTCTGGTAGCGCATCGCCAACTCCACCGGAAGCCCCGTCCGGTCGGCGAGGAGGCCCTGGAGCCTGCGGCTCATCGACACGAGCGGAGAGCCCTCGTCGGTCCAGACCGAAGCATAGGCCTCGGCCGACTCGATCGGCCGCTTCGGAAGAATCGCGAGGTTCACGATCATCCAGCGAATGGGAAAGGGAACATCGATCACACGCCCGTCCATCAGGAACTGGCGCAGGTATTTCCGCACGTCTGAAACGGCGGTCGAATCGGGCGATCCGAGATTGACGAGGAGAACTCCGGGTTTGCTCATCGGGAAGGTGGGATACAATGGTAGGAGGTTTTACGAGGCTGCGGCGGAAAAATAGTCATGAACTCGCTCGGCCGCACCCGCACCGGAAGCGATCGAGTCACCCAATGCGATGCCGTCGCGGCAGTGCCCCACGAAAAACACCCCGGGTGCCGCGGACTCGGCGCCGCTCATGACCTCGCGGAATCGGCCATAGCCGACTTCGTATTGCGGAATGGCGCGCGGATAGGAGAAGCTGTGGGAAAAGAGCGGGGCTCCGGACACGCCGAAGAGATCGTGCAGGTCGAGCCGCGCGATCTCACAGAGGCGTTCGTGTCCCTGTTCCGCCAGTTCCGGCGCCCTCGTGCCTCCGATGTAGGTGGTGAGGAGTACGTGGTGGTCGGGAGCCCGATCGGGAAACAAGGTCGTCGAGAAGATCGTGCCGAGGATTTTCTTCCCTTCCACCTCGGGAACCAGCGCACCGAACCCGTCGAGGGGATGGTCCACCTGGTCTCTGCGGAATCCCAGAACGACACTGGCCACGGGCGGATACCGGATCTCGCCGAGTGCAGAGAGATCGATCGTGCCGCATCCGGCAATCGAGAGTCCGGCGAGGGCGAAAGCGGGTAGGGCAAATACCACGGCGCCGAACACGTCCTTCGCCGGTCCGACTTCCCAACCTCCCTGACGTTTCTCGATCCGCTCCACCGGCGCCTGGAGCCGGATCCTGTCACCCAAACTCGCCGCGAGCGCCCGGGGGAGAGTCTCGATTCCTTCGTCGAAGGAGAGTTTCGGCGCGTTGCGCTTCGAGGCCGTGCCCCTCCTCTTCCGGTCCCGCGCTCCCTGGATCTGTCCGCGAATGAGCGATCCATAGGATTCCTCCAGCGCCCACACCTTGGGAAACGCTTCCCGCACCGAGAGACGTTCCGGATCGCCCGCGTAGACACCGGCGACGAAGGGGTTGATCGCGTAATCCAGGAATTCCTGGCCGAGGCGACGCCTCACGAATGAGGCAAGGCTCTCGTCGGGGTCGGTTCCCCGGGGCACGAAGGGCTCCCGCAACAAGGCGAGCTTTGCCCGCACCGAGAACAATGGAGAGGTGAAGAAGGCGGGCGGCGACTCCGGGACGGGTATGGTTCGCCCTCCGCGGATCACATACTTCTTGTTCGCGGCGGGATCGGAATCCCGGCGACGGTCGGCGATTCCCAGTTCTTCGATCACTTCGCCGATCACGGGTGAGGTCTCCATGATCGTATTCGGTCCGCACTCGGCAAGAAAGCCGTCCTCGCGAACCGATTGGATGACCCCACCCGTTCGGTGCGAGGCCTCGAACAGGGTGACGTCGTAGCCCGCTCGCTGCAAACGGTGCGCGGCGACGAGCCCGGTGATCCCTCCCCCCACGACTGCGACGGATTCGCTCATATGACCTTGGAGAAACGTCCCTCGCGGCCCTGCCCCTTCCCGAGGTAGGCGTCGAACTGCATCGCGATGACACGGATGAGGAGTCGTCCCGCATCCGCCACCGACAATCCGCCCTCGTGCAACAGGATCAGTCCATCGGCCTCGAGCGCGGCCAGCGAGGTGATCTCGTCCGCGAAGTAGGACCGGAAGTCGAGACCGAGATGGTCGGACATCGAATCGAAGTCGAGCTCGAGATCACACATCAGGCGCATGATCACTTCGCGCCGGATCCTGTCGTCTTCGGTGAGCAGGTAGCCCTTCTGAATCGGCAGTTCTCGCCCTTCGACCCGTGCCTCGTAGGCGGGCAGTTCCTTCTCGTTCTGCCAGTAGGCGTCCTCGACCTGGGAGATCGACGACATGCCGAACGAGTAGATGTCGACGCCGCCCGCGGTGCTGTAGCCCTGGAAATTCCGCTGCATCGTCTTCTCCCGCTGGGCAACCGCGAGCGGATCGCTCTCCCGGGCGAAATGATCCATCCCGATGTAGGCGTAACCGCTCGAGGTCAATTTCTCGACTGTCAGCTTGAGAATCGCGAGCTTGGTTTCCGCCGTCGGGAGGGATTCGGCCTGGAAAATCTTCTGAGCCGGCTTGATCCACGGCACGTGTGCATAGCTGAAGATGGCGAGCCGGTCCGGACCCAGGGTGAGAATTTCGTCGAGAGTCTTCTCGAAGGAACTCACGCTCTGAAACGGCAGGCCATAGATGAGATCGATGTTCAGCGAATCGAAACCCGCCTCGCGAATCCAGTCCACCACCTCGCAGGTAAGCGCGAAGGGCTGGACCCGATGGACCGCCTTCTGCACCTCCGGATTGTTGTCCTGCACACCGATCGAGGCCCTATGGAAACCTACCCGGCGCAGCGCCTCCAGTTTGGGCCTGTCGGCATGCCGAGGATCGATCTCGACACCTCCCTCGGCCTCACCCGACACGCGGAAACGATCGTGGATCATCCCGCCCAGCGTCTCGATCTCCCCGGGACCGAAGAAAGTCGGTGTTCCACCACCGAGGTGCATCTGCTTCACGATTCGATCCGGATTGAGGTGCTCCCCCATCAGGTCGAGTTCCCTTTCGAGATGACCGAGATAGGTGCGTGCCCTCCCGTGCTGCGTCGTGATCACCGTGGTGCACCCGCAGTACCAACAGAGGCTCTCACAAAACGGAAGGTGGAAGTAGAGCGAGAGATCCCGCCCGGCCTCGTTGTTGCGGCGAATCGCGTCGAGTATTCCCTCGCGCGGGGTGTCCTCGGAAAACTGGGTCGCGGGTGGGTAGGAGGTATAGCGCGGACCGGGAACATCGAACTTCCCCATCGTCTCGAGGTCGACCGTCAGCATGCTCATGCGAACGTCTGGACGGTTTGCGCCACCGCCTCGATGCAGTCGATCTGCGAGGCGGGCGTGACGCCATGTCCGAGGTTGAAGACATGACCGTGGAGTCCCCGCATCGACTCCAGGAGACGCCTTGTCTCCTCCGCCGCAACATGGGGATTGGTGCGTAGAAAAACCGGGTCCAGGTTGCCCTGAACCGCGACGTTCTCCGGCAGGGATCGCCGAAGCGCGGGCAGATCGACGGTCCAATCGGCACTGATGACGTCGGCACCCGTCTTCTCGAGGGCGCCCCGGTTCTGGGGAAGGGATCCCTTGGAGAAAACGATCACGGGAACATCGCCGTCCAATCCCGCGACGATCTCCTCGATCCACCGGGCCGAAGCCTCTTCGAAGATTCGCAAGGGAAGGACTCCCGCCTGGGTGTCGAAAATCTGGACCGCGTCGACACCGGCCTCGATCTGCATGCGAAGATACTCCGTCACCGATGCCGTGATCTTCTCCATCAGGCGGTGAAAGACGGCCGGTTCGGTGTAGAAGAGAGTGCGGGCCGCATCGAACTCGCGGGCACTCCCTCCCTCCATCATGTAGTTCGCCAGTGTCCAGGGTGCTCCCGCGAAGCCGATCAGTGCCGTCTTCTCGCCCAGCCCCTCGCGGATCAGGGGAATGGCATCCGCGACATAGCGGAGGCGATCGCGAATGCAACCCGTCTCGAGGCGATCGACGTCGGATGTGCTGGCAACCTTGAAATCCATCTTGATCCCCCCGGTGTCGGCGAAGCCGTAGGGCTGCCCCATCGCTTCGGAGATGACGAGGATGTCACTGAACAGAATCGCGGCGTCGAATCCGAACCGCCGGATCGGTTGCAGGGTGACTTCAGTGGCCAGTTCAGGGGTCTGGACGATCTCGACGAAGCTGTGCTTTTCCTTGACGGCTCGATACTCGGGCAGAGAACGCCCTGCCTGCCTCATCATCCACAGGGGAGGACGATCCACCTCAAGGGAGCGGCAGGCCCGGACGAAACGATCGCGCGGGATCATGGAAGACGGAATGGCGGGTCCCGGTTCCGCCGGAGACGGAGAGTTCGCGGCTGGCTGAGGCACGGAAAAGTAAACGCTCGCCCCCCGCCTCACGCAACAGGCGGATCGAAATTTTTCGCTGCGCGATGAAGCCCCGAAACGAAAAGTCCCCCGGACGCGCGCCCGGGGGACTCCTGTGATTGCTGGGTTGACGAGGGATGAGAGGCCGCCGGATCAGTCCTGCGAGGCCAGTTCCTCGTCCGCCTCCTCGCCCCGCTCGGCCATTGCGGCCTTGCGACTGAGCTTGACGCGACCCTTCTCATCGATGCCGATACACTTCGCGTGCACCATGTCACCGACCTTGACGATGTCCTCGACCTTGTTGACGCGGAAGTCCGCCAACTCGGAGATGTGGATCATCCCATCCTTGCCGGGAAGCACTTCGACGAAGGCTCCGAAGTTGGTCGTGCTCACCACTTTCCCGAAGTAGGTCTCCCCGACTTCGATCTCCGCGGTCGTCCGCTTGACCAGTTCGACTGCACGGTCGAGGGCGTCCTTGTGGGCGGCGTAGATGTTCACGCTTCCGTCGTCCTCGATGTTGATCTCGGCACCGGTCTCGCTCTGGATCCCCTTGATGTTCTTGCCGCCTGGTCCGATCAGCTCACCGATCTTCTGCGGGTCGATCTTGAGAGTCTCGATGCGGGGGGCGTGCTCGCTGAGTTGCCCACCCTCTTCGATCGTGGCGTTCATCACCTCGAGGACGCGGAAGCGTCCGTCGCGCGACTTGTCGATGGCCTCGTTCAGGATCGTCAGCGGAATGCCGGGAAGTTTGAGGTCGAGCTGGTATCCGGTCACGCCCTCCGTCGTGCCACAGAGCTTGAAGTCCATGTCACCGAAGAAGTCCTCGCTTCCGATGATGTCGAGGATGGTGACATACTTCTCGCCGTCATCCGAGGTGACGAGACCGCAGGAGATGCCGGCCACCGGACGGATCAGCGGAACCCCCGCATCCATCAGCGCCATCGATCCGGAACAGACCGACGCCATCGAGGTCGAGCCGTTCGACTCCATCACCTCGCTGGTCACGCGAATCGCATACGGAAAGTCGCTCTCGTCGGGAATAACGGGTTCGACCGAGCGCTCCGCCAGGGCGCCGTGACCGATCTCCCGGCGATTCATGCCGCCCATCCGGCCCGTCTCGCCGACCGAGAACGGCGGGAAGTTGTAGTGAAGGATGAAGCGCTTGGTGTCTTCTCCACCGGCGTAGTTGTCGAGATACTGGCGTTCGTCGGCAGGAGCGAGCGTGGCGAGGGCGAGAGCCTGTGTCTCTCCGCGAGCGAAGAGCGAGGACCCGTGGGTCCGGGGCATCACGGATACCTCGCAGGAAAGCGGCCGGATCGTGTTGTCGTCGCGCCCGTCGGGACGCTTCCCGGTTGTCAGGATGCTCTGCCGCACCGCCTTCTTCTGGACATAGTCGAAAGCCTGCGCCATGTCGAAGTCGGTCGCGTCGGGGTATTTTTCGAGAATCTTCGCTTCCACCTCTTTACGCAGCTCGCGAATGGCATTGGCCCGCTCGACCTTGCCCGGCTTGAAGATTGCTTCCTCGATCCGATCACCGATGACCTCGTAGGCGACTTCCAGCAATTCCTCCTTGGCGACGACCGCCTCGAAATCCCGCTTCGCCTTGCCGGCCTTCTTGGTGAGTTCCTCCTGCGCATCGATGAGGGGCTGAATCGCTTCCTGTGCAAATGCCAGGGCCTCCTTGAACTGGTCGTCGGGAATTTCGTCCCCGGCGCCCTCGATCATGATGACCTTGTCGCGCAAGCCCACGTAGACCAGGTCGAGGGTGCAATCTTCGCGCTCCTCGAAGGTCGGATTCGCGACGAAGTTCCCGTCGACCAATCCCACGCGAACCGCGCCGATCGGTCCGGCAAAGGGAACGTCGGAAACACACAGCGCGGCCGAAGCGCCGTTGATGCTGAGAATGTCGGAATCGTGCACTCCGTCGGCACTGAGGAGGAGCGAGACGATCTGGGTGTCGTAGAAATAGCCCTTCGGGAAAAGTGGGCGAAGCGGGCGGTCCGTCATCCGGCAGGTGAGAATCTCTTTCTCGGTGGGGCGTCCTTCACGCTTGAAGTAGCCTCCGGGGAAGCGGCCTGCCGCGGCGGCCTTTTCCTTGTATTCGACCGAAAGCGGGAACCAGTCCTGACCTTCACGGATCGATGTCTGGGACACGGCCGTGACCATCACGATCGTCTCGCCTACCTGGACCGTCACGGCCCCGTCGGCAAGCTTGCCCATCTTGCCGGTTTCGATTTTCATTTCATGCGCACCGACCTGGCACGCGACGTTTTCTATACTCATTTTTTTGTTTGTTAGGGAAAGTGTTTGGCGGCGCCTTCGGACTCCCTTGGGGGACTCACCACGCTGTGGCGCACGATTCGGCAGGTCGGATTCCCGAAAGGCGAGACACCTGGCGGGACCGGATACGAAAAAAGCGCCGGGAGGATGGCGCTTTCGTGGGTGGGATCTGTCAGCGGCGGAGGCCGAGGGTCTTGATGACCTTCTGGTACCTTTCGTGGTCCGTCCTCGCGAGATAGTCGAGGAGCTTGCGGCGCCGTGCGACGAGGCGCAGGAGGCCGCGGCGTGAAGAAAGATCCTTCTTGTTGTTCGCCATGTGTGCGGTCAACAGCTCGATGCGTTCCGTGAGTCGCGCGACCTGCACGTCGGCGCTGCCCGTGTCGGAATCGTGGAGTTTGAGATTCTCCGTGTGACTTGCTGCTTCACTCATTCGAATATTTTCCGTGACATCACCCTGATGTCCTGTTTTGTCAGTGTCCTTGAACTAGTGGGGCGCAATTGAACCACAATTTCTGCCGTTTGCAACGGAAAAAGATCCTCCTGGTAGCGATCACCCGCCACGCGTGGAGCATCTCCACCGACATCCTGCATTCGTAACCTACCCCGTGCATTCCGACAGTGACAACTTCCTTCCGGCGACAAGTCCGGTTATGGTCTTGAGCGGGGCGGTTGTCTTCCCTCACGGCCTGCTCCCCCTCTTCATCTTCGAGCCACGCTACCGGGAAATGCTGGAGTATGCTCTGCAGAATGACCGGGTCTTCTGCATCGGGAACACGCTCCCGGGTGTCGATCCCGAGGAGGCCCCGGATCCCGTTCACCCGGTCACGACGGCCGGCCTCATCCGGGCCTGCGTCACCCACGATGATGGGACATCTCACCTGATGCTGGCAGGGATCCAACGAGTGCGCCTTGTCGGTTGGGAACAGGTGACCCCCTTCCGAATCGCCCGGATCGCTCCACTCGACGACGTCGCACTCGAGCAGGAAGCGACAGCTTCCGTAAAGGAAAGGGTTCTTCTTCTCTGCGAGGAAGCCCTTTCGAAGGCACCCCAGAGTTCGGACCTGATGAGCGAGCACCTGCGTAGCATTTCCGATCCTTCGGCCCTGTCGGATGTGGTGGCCCAGAATTTCGTCAACGATGTCGATCACCGCCAGCGCCTCATCGAGACACTCGATGTGAAAGAGCGCCTGCAATTGCTGGCGACCTTCCTGGCGACACGGGTTTCCGACGATCTCGAATAGCCACGTTTCGTGGTTCTCTCGGCAAAATTGTCGCCACGCCGGACGCCGGGTTGATCCGGTGCGGGTGAGAGTTATGGTGCCCGCCCGGCTCACCGGACACCGGGGAAAGGGCCGCATGGTGGCGGTCGCCTGAAGGTCAACGGGAATCGAAGCATGAGAAACCCTCCGGAATCGAGCCGTCGTTCACCGCGACGCCATCCGTCTGACCCTATCCAGTGATGAAGCGATTCGGGGCGAGCGCGATTTGGATGGCCGGCGTCACCGCGAAAGGTTGGTGGACGCCCAGCGATCGGGAGCGGGGAAGCGGGATTCGATCCGAACGCGACGTTTCTCCGTCGAAGGCGCTCTATGCGATTCCGACGAGGGACCTGGTCTCCCTGCCCCTCTGGATTCACTCCGAGGATTCGTCGTTGATCTCTCAGGTGGTGACCATGGAGCTCGAGAAGAGAGGGCTCGAATCCGGGGAAGGCCTTGCCTCGTGGAAATCCGTCGCCACGACCCGCGATCGCAGCCTCATCCAGCTCGTCGCGATCCCGTGGGAGTTGGAGCGGGCCGCCGACCGTCGTCCGGAGTGGACTGCCTTTCTGCCCCAGTTTTCCCTGTTTCCCGCTCCTGAGAGCGCGGCCGTGTTCTGGAGGGAGGAAAACAGGTGGACCGTTGGATTCACCCGGGGACGCCGCTGGCTCCACGCCGAAAACCTGGGGGGAGAGGACACTCCCGATCGCATCGCCCGGGAAGCGGCGCTCGTCAATCTATCCCTAGCCATCCGCGACGTCGTGGATCGCCCCGCACTCGCGATCGTGTGGGACGAATGGGACCCCGACCTGCACCGGGCGCTTTCCAAGGCCTTTGGCATCGAGGTGTTGTTCGAAGAGCGCCCCCGTCCGGCCCCCGAGTTGACCGAGTCCTGGGCCCTCGCCCCGGTGGCCTTCCGGAAGGGCCGGCGAAGCGTGGCCTCGCGACGACGCGGATGGGGGGTGGCTGCACTGCTTGCGATCTTTCTCGTTCTCGTCGCCGCCGTCGTCCTTTTCCGGTTGGAACGGCTTCGTCAGGGTAACGAACGGTTGGTCCGCCAGATCGAGAGTCACCGCGCCGACGCATCCCGCATCGAATCGACCGTGGAGCGTTGGCAGGCACTCGGACCCGCGATCGATCCCCGGCGCTCCTCCATCGACATCCTCCACCGGCTCGCCGAGCTCGTGCCAGCCGAGGGCGTGCGAATCGAGTCGTTCGAGCTACGCGACGAGTCGCGGGTCCTGTTTCGGGCAGAGGCTTCTTCCGTCTCCCGCGCCCTGCAGCTGAAGGGTGCGATCGAGAACTCCGGCAACCTCGCCGAGTTTCGGTGGGAGATTCCCCCGCCGCGTGAAACGGGTGGAACCGTCGAGCTGTCGGGTGAAGGGTTTCATCGATTCGCGACGCAATGACCCGCAACGAACGCCGTCTCCTCGCCGTCTTCTCAGCCGTGTGCCTGCTGGGCGTGATATCCGTGGGTCTCGGTCTCGCCGGCAAGCGCCACGCTGTCCTGATGTCCGATCGGACACGGCTGCTGGCAGAGTGGACGGCGATCGAAGCCCTGCTCGAGGATCGCGACATGTGGAGCACCCGCGCCCTCTGGCTTGATGCCAATCAACCTGCCGTCCGCTCGCGCGAGGAAATCGACCGCGCCATCTACGAGGAGGCGATGGCGGAGAACGTGACCGGAGTTTCCACCAGCGATCATGTGCTGATGGAGGGACGCGGAGAGAGCCACTATGTGCAGGCGGGGGTGGAATTCACGGTAAAGGGCGCCCCTCCCGATGTGTTCGGATGGCTCCATTCCCTGGATCGGCCCGAGGACTTTCGCGTGCTCCGCAATCTGCGGATCCGTCCCGACTCGGATGCGCCGGGACAGGTCGTTTGTCAGCTCGAGTTGCTCCGCTGGTATGCTCCCCTCTCCTCTCCATGAGGCCCCTCCCCGTCCAATTTCTTTTCCTCTTCTTTTTCCCGGCGATTCTGATGGTTTTCGGCGGAGAGGAGCCCGCGCTTCCCGAGGCGCTTCCCCGTTCCCACTACGCACCTCTCTGGAAGGACTCCGTCTTTCATCGCGTCGTGATACCGGCTGCTCCGGGTGAGGAAATCGAGGGAAGCCTCTCCCAGATCCTCGTGCTGGAAGGAATCGTCGAGGACGAGTTGACCGGTCCGATGGCCTTTCTTCGTCACACCGAGACCGGCATGACCTACATGGTGACCCGCGAGCCCCAGCCCGGAGTCCCGTATCGCCTCGTCCGGGCCAAACGAACCGAGGAACCCGCGCAGACCTTCGTGACCGTGACCGACGGTCAGCGAGAGGCCACCATTCGATTCCGAACCGATCGCAAGCCTCCACCCCCACCCCAGCCCGACACGCAACCGGGCGAGGTAGCCGAACCGGCAACGAACGGACCGGATGAGACTTCGAAACCAGTTTCCCCGACCCGCCGGAGCGATGCCGAATCGGCGCCCGCGGGCGGAATTTCCCCGCGGATTTCTTCGGATCGGTCCGAGCCCGCATTCGATCCATCGAGGAAGATGATCGAGCGTCTCGAAGAGCGCAGCCGAACGAAGGCAGACGGAGAATGAGCGGCACTCGGGGCTGAGTGCGACAGCCGGCCTCTCCGTTGTCCCTTGTAGACAGGGGTTGGGGCCGGATGGAGCGCTCGGTTTCCCACATTTTTACTTTGCATTCCTTAGTTATCTTCTCTACCTATGGGTATGATAATTTTAGAATGCATGACCCTTACGGACCCTTGGGGCATGGCATCCGCAAGCGCCCGTTGGCACGACGCCGTAAGGGAAAGGTGAAGTTCTCCCGTTCCTTCCTCCATGAGGCGTCGCTTTTCCTCCTACTTGCCGGCCAGGATTCCGCCGACGTGTGCGCGCGTTGGCTTACTCCGGTGGCCCGGCCGCCTCATCATCTCCTCGATCATCGTGCTTGCCGGAACGAGCGACCTTCTTCGAGCTCAGGTTTCCGGAACAGGTCGTGCGATCGCAGCAGACACGGGAACATCGATCCAGTTTCCGAATGCGACCGTCTCCTCGATCCTCCTCTACTACGAGCAACTCACCGGTGCCAAGGTGATTCGTGACGCCAGCGTCCAGGCGGCTACGCTCAGCATCGAGACTTCGGGAACGCTCACGCGGGAAGAGGCGGCCCTGTTCATCGAGGAATCACTCCTGCTGAATGGATTTGCCATCGTCGACACCGACAGGCAAGGAGTCAAAAAGGTCGTCTCCTTTTCCGAGAAGAGTCTCAGCAGCGAAGGGATTCCCGTGATCGCCAATCCTTTCCAGCTTCCGGAGACGGAGGAAGTGGTCACGTTTCTCATGCCTCTCCAGTTCATCTCGCCGGACGATGCAGTCGAGACCTTTACGGGGATCGTCGACCTGCATCCCTACGGCAAGGTGGTGCCACTCCGTAGTGCCTCCGCAGTCGTCGTCACGGAGAACACATCGACGATTCGCCGCATGCTCGAATTGCGCGACCTGATCGATATCCGTCCGGTTCGAACCGAGAGTGCTTCGTTCCTGCTCGAGCGGGCCGACGCCGAAGAAGTCGTCGAGGCCATCACGGACATTCTGCAACTGGACGACTCAGAGAGTCTGTCCGGACCTCCGGGTCCCGAAGCCTCCGCCGACTCCGACGCCATTCCTTCGCCTCGGGAGCGCATCCAGAGAACCCTGTTGCCGACCGGTTCCCGCGGAGCCGCCTTCGCGGATCCGGCGAGTCCGCGTCCCCGGATACGAGCCATTCCCCGCACGAACGGGATTCTCGTGGTCGCCACTCCGATGGACCTCGAGACGATTCGCGACCTGATCGATCACCTTGATGCACCGGTCGAAGCCGAGCGGTTCATGCGACGGAAGCTCGACTACATTCCTGTCTCGACCTTCCTTCCGATCGCCCGCGATGCCCTCTTGCGAGTCACGGACCTCCCCGAGGGTGAGGCCGAGCCGGTCATCTCGGGGGGCGAGATAGCCGAGAGTCGAAATTCCCTGGGCGAAACCGCAGCCGGTGCCAACCCGGGCTTCGGAGGGAGCCCCGGAATTCGGGGGCTCGAGGGAAATGGTTCGCTCACCTCTTTTGGGGCCGCTGGCCAGGACGCCGACATCGGCCCCCAGTCCATCGTCGTCGACAAGACACTCCTCATCGCGGACAACGCACAGAATCTTCTCATCGCATCCGGTCCTCCCGAGCATCTCCGCACCTTGAACGACCTGCTCGACGTGATGGACTCCGAAACCGAGCAGATCCAGATCTCGGCGGTGATCGCCCAGCTCAATCTTCGCAATGACTTCGAGTTCGGGCTCGATTTTCTCCGGTCGCTTCCGTCGAACGGCGGAGGCTTCGACGGGGCTGGTTCGTTTCGCGCTCGTGATTCTTCGCGGCCGCTCGTCGACGTCGGAGGCCTCACGGACGTGAACAACCTCATCGGCGCCGCATCCCGCGGATTCACCGCCTACGGGCAGATCAACAGCGCCATGGATCTCTTTCTCTCGACCCTCGAAACCACGAACCGCTTCAAGATTCTCAGTCGCCCGACCGTCTACACCCAGAACAACCGGCAAGCCGTGATCCAGACCGGCCAGCGTGTCGCCGTGCCCCGTAGCACGCTATCCTCGCTCGACGTCGACGGGAACAACACCAACCAGGTCATCACGGCGAACATCGATTTCGAGAACGTCCTGCTCCGGATCGAGGTGGTGCCTCTGATCAACAGCAATGGACAGATCACTCTACGAATCAAGCAGTCGAACGACGACATCATCGGGAGCCAGATCATCGGAGGCGACGAGATTCCCACGATCGGCACGCAGGCCCTGGGGACGACGGTCATGGTCCCGGACGGGGGCACGGTGTTGCTCGGCGGTCTCATTTCGGAGGAGGAATCGAAGGACGAGGCCGGCCTGCCTCTCTTCGCCAACCTGCCTCTCGTCGGGCGAGTCTTCGGTTCGACCGACAGCGATGTGCAGCGGCAGGAACTTCTCATTTTCATCCAACCGCGGGTGATTCGCCACACCGGCCTCTACCCCTGCGTCGATCGCGACATGGTCCGGCGGGCCGACATCGGTCCGATGGCGGAGTCCTTCGCGGATGGAGTCGAGGACAATCGCGCATCCTTCGATTCTCGCGAATACGAGTCTCCCCAGAAGCGACTTCGCCTCTTTCGGAGCATGTTTCGGAAATCCGGTTCCGGCGCGAAAACGGCTCCCGAATCCGAGACCGCAAACCGTGCTCCGCGCGAGGCCCGGGAAACCGAGATCGTTCCGTCGGGACGCGCCACTCCGGCACTCAGGGCTGTTCCGGTCTCTCCGTGACGCCAGCGGAACGTGCACCGGTCACCCCGTTCAACCGGATTCCGTGGCCGACACAACCTCCTCCACCGAAGTCGTTCCTTCGAGCACCTTTCTCCATCCGTAATCCCGCATGGAAAGGAACCCCTCGTCACCCGCCCGCTTCAGCAGGTCTTTCCGTGACGCGCCCCGCGTAATGGCCTCCTGCATGGAATCGGTGATCCGGAAGAGTTCGTAAATCGCGGTTCTTCCCCGGTATCCGGTCGAACCACAGGACTCGCATCCACCGGCTCGTGGCTGGTAGATCCGGTCGTTCATCTCGGGGGGAAAACCGATCGACCTGAGGTATTCCGCCGTGTAGGCGGCCGGCTCCCGGCAGGACGTGCAGAGCCTGCGGACGAGCCGCTGAGCGAGGAAAGCCCTCACAGCAGCCGCGATGAGAAAGGGTTCGACGCCCATGTCGACCAGGCGGGTGACACCGCTGATGGCATCGTTCGTGTGCAGGGTGCTGAACACGAGATGCCCGGTGAGTGCCGCCTGCACCGCGATCTCGGCCGTCTCGCCATCCCGGATCTCTCCCACCATCACGACATTCGGATCTCCGCGAAGAATGGAGCGCAACCCGGAAGCGAAGGTGAGGCCGACATCGGGACGCACCGCGATCTGCAGAGCGCCAGGAAGACGGTTCTCGATCGGATCCTCGATGGTCACGATCTTGGTGTCATCGGAATTCAGTTCGGAGAGGAAGCAGAACAGTGAGGTCGATTTGCCGCAGCCCGTCGGGCCGGTCACGAGGACGATCCCGTTCGGTTTTGCCAGAATCGCATCGATTTCCCCCCGCAATCCCGGCGGCATCTCGAGACGGTCGATATGAAACCGCTCCTGTCCGAGGAGGCGGAGGGCGATGCTCTCCCCCTCGATCCCGGGAATGGTGGCGACCCGAGTATCGATCGGCTCGCCTCCCGCCCGCAATGCGATCCTCCCATCCTGGGGTTTCCTCTTTTCCGCGATGTCGAGTCCGGCCATCAACTTGAGTCGGGCGATCACCGAGGCCTGCAACTTCCGTATATCGTCGGGAACCGGAACGACCCGCAACGCTCCATCGATGCGATAGCGTACCCGAAGGTCGTGGGTCAGAGGCTCGATGTGGATGTCCGTGGCGCGCTGATTCAGCGCCTCGTTGAGAATGGAATTCACGAAATTCACGACGGTGGCCTCCTCGCTGGATTCGTCGATCACATTCACCTTCTCGGTGAAGGCGAAGTCCTCGCCATCCCACTCCCTTTTCGCCACGAGATCATCGAAGATATGCCCCCCGACTCCGTAGAGACTCTGCAGTCCGGCAAGGACGCGCTGGCGTGGCGCGAGCACCCAGTCGATCGGGCAGTCGATCGCCCGGCGGACCATCGACTTGTCAAAGGACGCGAGCGGATCGAAGTGCGCGAGCACGATTCCCCGCGGGGAGCCGCTCTCTTCGAAGTCTCCGAGAATTGGCAGAACCCGGTGTCTGATGGCCACCTGAGGCGGACAGGCTCGCTTCAACAAGTCCTCCTGGGACGGGTCTGTCTGCGGATTCCCCGCCCACCGCAGGCCGAGTCGCTTTGCGAGGGACCTGCCGAACGTTTCTTCCGAAGCCTCCGAATGATCGAGTATCCATTCCACGGCGGATGCTCCTCCCCGGATCGCATCCGCAAGTCCCGCCCAATCGATGTCCCCGGGCCTCGCTGGAGAAAGAAGTTCGCCCAGGAGGCGCTCCGCCATGCTTGCCGCCGCCGGCGAAGGGGGCCGGGCAGAATCGCTGGTGGGAAGGGAACTCACCCGTCCACGATAGCCGCGGGACGAAGCGGATCAAATCGAGCCGAGGGAAAAGCGCGGGTCAGGGGCGGGGGCTTCCCTTGCCGCGGACGGGCCGACCGTCTTTCTGCAGGAGAGGCGGCCGCCTTCCCGAAACCGGCTTCGTAGCCTTCTTCCCCAACCTGTTTTCTCCAGCGGCGAATTCGTGCCAGAGCGTGGACAACTCTTCGACCTTCTCCGGATACTGATCCGCGAGGTCGCGGAGTTCGGTTCCGTCCTTCTCGATGTCGTAGAGCTCCCAGCGGCTCGCGCGATGCGTCACGATCTTCCACTTTCCCTGTCGGATGGCCCGGTTCTCACCGAAGTGGAAAAAGAGAAAATCGTGAGGTGTGCGCGCCTGGCCCGCGAAGATCGGTCGCAGCGACAGACCCTGGAGCGGCTCGAGTTCGATTCCGGGCCAACTTCGGGGATAATCCGCCCCGGCGACGTCGAGGCAGGTGGCCATGAAATCGACGAGGTGGGCGGGATCGTCGACGATCGAACCCGGTCGGGTGTCCAATCCGGCGGGCCAATGCACGATGAGTGGTGAGGCGATTCCGCCTTCGTGCTGATTCTGCTTGTGCAGGCGAAATGGGGTGTTGCCCACGTGGGACCATCCGGTGTCGTAGCACCAGTAGGAATCGGGGTCCCAGGGGCGCTTCTCCCCGCCCCTCGTGCGATCGAAGGGACAGGCACCGTTGTCCGAGCAGATCATGATCAACGTGTCCTCGAACACACCTCTCTCCTTGAGGTGGTCCACGAGGCGTCCCGTCGCCTGATCGACCCGGTCCACCATCCCCGCGAATGCCGCCATCCGTTCGGATTCCCATCGCTTTTCCTCGACGGTCAGCTCCTTCCAGGCGGGCACATTTTCGGGGCGCGGAGAAAGGGCCCATCCCTCCGGGATCAAGCCCATTTCTCGCTGTCTCGCAAAGCGGCGATCGCGCACCGCATCCCACCCGGCGTCGTAGCGGTGCTCATACTTGCGGAAGTCCTCCTCGATCACGTGCAGCGGGTAGTGTGGTGCGTTGTGGGCGACGTAGAGCAGGAAAGGCTTCCCGTCGGCAGGCGCGATCATCTCGTCGAGGAAGTTCTTGGCATGATCAATGAAGGCATCGGTCGTGTAGAAATCCTCGTCGAACTCCTCCCACGGCTCCCCATTCAGCCGAAAGGTATCGTCGCCCGTGAAGAAATTGGTCGCGCCGGATAGATGCCCGAAGTAGCGCTCGAATCCGCGGTCGGTCGGCTCGCCGTTCAGATGCCACTTCCCCACCATCGCGGTTCGATAGCCGGCCTTCTCCAGGACTTCCGCGATCGTGACTCCCCGGTCGAGCGCATTGCTGCCGGCCTGGTCGCAATAGAGCCCCGTCAGAAGCGAGACCCGGGACGAGTGACACTTGGCGGTGTTGTAGAATCGCGAAAAGCGCAATCCATCAGCCGCCAGCGCATCGATATGTGGTGTCTCGATCTCGCTTCCGTAGCATCCGAAATCCGAGAATCCGAGGTCATCGAGCATCATGATGACGATATTGGGACGCTCTGCCGCCGGTGCAGGAGAAGCTACGGCGAGCGCGCCGGCGATCAGGATGGAGAGGCCGAGATGGTAGACGGTTGTCATCGGTCCCAGTGGAGCGGACGTTTGAACGAACGTCCAGCGCCGAAACGCAGCGAATCGGACGAACGTCGCACCGCGAACCGCCCCCGTTTTTTACTCCCGGTCGAGTGCGCCGTAGGGGTCCTGACCGACCACCGCCCGGGGCTTGGTAACTTCCTTCTCCTCCGCATGAGGCAACTCAGGTTCCTCGGCGACCTCGGTTGCGTCCTCCGCCGCATCCGCGGCAAAGAAGTCCACGCCCGGATTTCGTTCCGGCCAGGATGGATCGCTCATCGCCCCGGCCCCGGCGGACCCCGAAGGCTGCGACACGAGTGCCCCTTCCTCTGCCACCCCTTCCGGATGCAGCATCGAATCCCAGATGGGACGAGCCACCTCGCCACCGAAGGCGGGACGGAAAATCGTCTCGAACTCGTCGGTACCAACCCACACCCCCCAGGTGTATTCCCGGTTGAATCCGGCAAACCAGGCGTCGGTATACTCCGCCGTCGTGCCTGATTTTCCCCCGAGAAACCCGGAGCCTTCTCCCTCGAGCTGGAGGAGGTCGGCAATGCGCCGTGCCGTCTGACTCCCGATTCCTCGCGGTGGTGTCTCCTCCCCTTTCCTCGCGTAGAGCACTTCACCCGATCTCGTCCGGATCGTCCGGATCATGCCCGGCCGGGGAGCGGGCCGGCCGTCGTTCGCGAACGCCGTATAGGCGCGGGTCAACTCGGTCAGGCCGATCTCCGTCGCGCCGAGAAATGTACCGGGATACGGGCGAAGCTCCGTCTCGATTCCGAGCCGTGCGGCCACCTCGCCCAGGGCGTCGAGTCCCACCTGGAATCCCACTCGCACGGTGGGGCTGTTCTTCGACTCTCTCAGCGCTTGCGCCGCCGGAATACGCCCGTCCCAACGGTTACCGGAATCCTCGGTGCTCCATTCGCCGAGAATCCCGCTGGTCCCACCCAGCATCACTTCCCTGTTGTCGATCGGGGCGTCCAGGACAAGGCTGGAGGGGGCGAGTTTCCCGGAGTCGAATGCGGCCGCGTAGACGACCGGAAGGAAGGCGGAACCGGCGGGGCGCTTCAGGTCCCAGACCCGGTCGAACTCGCTCGCATCGAAATCACGGGTGCCGACCGAGGCAACCACCTCCCCGGTCGTGTTCTCCACCATCAGCAACGCGGCCTGCAGAGGGGTCGTCTCGGCCGGACCGCGCTTCTCCTCCTCGAGGCGATCCAGGTGTCGATTCA
>Ga0180430_10000454_pt1 | contig 44326 bp, 41 predicted proteins | sample SS_ome_9_FD_132999 | JGI IMG/M metagenome (GOLD analysis project Ga0180430, IMG submission 132999) | Hypersaline lake sediment archaeal communities from the Salton Sea, California, USA - SS_1_S_2 metaG | ecosystem: Environmental > Aquatic > Non-marine Saline and Alkaline > Hypersaline >...
CCTCCCGATAATAAAACTTAATCGCGTTCAGAGCCAGATTAACCGACTGGGGTGAAACTTTCCGGCCGATGTTTTCCGCCATAAAATCTTTAATATTGCTTTCTTCATAGACATCAAGATTGCTTTTTTTAAACGTGAAATACTGCTTCAAAAAAGACAAATAAGTCTTGATAGTCCTCGGGCTGTAATTTCTGATTTCCATTTCTCTGTTGGTCAAAACGAGCTGTTTTTGCATAAGAAGAGGGAAAAAGATAAAATTATATCAGATATATTTTATCAAATTAGCCGCATATACTACAAAAAATAACATTAAATTTGCGCTAATTTCGGATATAATCGAGTTATATGAAATACATGTTTTCCTTTTGGGGCTAGCGCCCCAGCTCTTAAAAAGAATCCGATTTTGCTTTTCTTTTATTATAGAGGGGAAATATGGAGTTTTCTCCGCTACGCTACGAAAACATTTATTTTATAAGGGGAATAAGCGGTGTTTCCTCCGCTTCGCTCCGGAAACGATTTATTAATTTAAGGGAAACAGATACAATACAACATGAATAATCAAAGCTATGGCACATAATGAAGACACACGGGTAAAGATTCCTGCTATTCTACATTTGAATAGATTAGGATATGAATACCTATCACTAAAAACGGCAAATTGGGATACTGAAACGAACATTTTTACAGATGTGTTTTTTGATTCTATCAAAAATATAAACGATGAAGAAGTTGATGAAGATGATCTCAAAAAATTGTATGAAAAAATAAGCCTCATTCTCGACAACGAAGATCTTGGAAAAGAATTTTATGAAATGCTTCTTTCAAATGACATTAAGCTGATTGATTTTGAAAATATTGAAAAAAATTCTTTCCATGTCGTAACCGAGCTGACATGCAAAAACGGCGAAGATGAATTTAGACCAGATATAACACTACTCATAAACGGAATGCCACTTGCTTTTATTGAAGTTAAAAAGCCAAACAACAAAGAAGGTATTCTTGCTGAAAGAAAAAGAATAAATACACGCTTCCAAAACAGTAAATTCAGAAAATTCATCAACCTTACCCAACTGCTCGTATTCTCAAACAACATGGAATACGACTCAGAATCAATCGAGCAAATTGAAGGAGCTTACTACTCAAGCACATCTCACAAAAAAGCTATTTTTAATGCTTTCAAAGAAGATCCAAGCGTTGAAAAACTTGATATTCAAAATCTTCTCAAGCCAGAAGATGAAGAAACAGAAAATTTTGTATTAAAAGACAATAATTTAAATGTCATAAAACACAGTTCGGAATTTCTAACAAACAAAGATCCAAATTCACCGACTAATAGAATTTTAACCTCATTGTTTAGTAAAGAGCGTTTTTTAATGCTTTTGAGATATGGAATTGCTTATGTAAAAGAACATGATGGTTTACAAAAGCACATCATGCGATATCCTCAATTTTTTGCGACAAAAGCAATCAAGCAAACAATAGATAAGGGTGAGAAAAAAGGGATTATTTGGCACACGCAAGGAAGTGGAAAAACTGCTTTAGCCTTTTACAATGTCCGGTTTCTCACAGATTATTTTCAAAAAAGAAATATTATTCCAAAGTTTTACTTCATTGTTGATCGTCTTGATCTTCTTATCCAAGCCAAAAGAGAATTTTCAAGTCGTGGATTAGTTGTTCACACAGTCAATTCAAAAAGCGAATTACTCAAAGACTTCAAGACACATAAAACCGTTCATAACCTAAAAGGACAGCTTGAAATCACAGTCGTAAATATCCAAAAATTCAAAGAAGACACAGCAATACTAAAAAGCTCTTCATACGATACAAACATTCAACGAGTTTATTTCCTTGATGAAGTCCACCGAAGTTACGATCCAAGTGGTAGCTTTTTGGCGAATTTGATGACCTCCGATAGAGATGCAATCATCATTGGTTTAACAGGAACGCCACTTATCGGTGAAAGTAGAAATTCGAGAGCTCTTTTTGGAGACTATATTCATAAATACTACTACAACTCATCAATTTCTGATGGGTACACTCTCAAATTGATTCGAGAAGGCATTGAAACAAATTACAAAATGCAACTGCAAGAAGCAGTTCGAGAAATAAAAGTCCTTAAAGGTGATGTAGACAAAAAAATCATTTACTCCCATAAGAAATTTGTTGAGCCAATGCTTGAATATATTGTGAACGACTTCCAAAAAAGTCGAGTAATGTTTGGTGATGACACTATTGGAGCTCTAGTTGTTTGCGATAGCTCCGATCAGGCGAAACAAATGGTCAAAACATTTGAAAATAAATACTCTGCCGATTTAAACGCAAAATTAATTCTCCATGATGTAGGTACAAAAGATGAACGAAAAGACCAAGTTGAGGATTTCAAAGAAGGTAAAATTGATTTTTTGTTTGTGTACAACATGCTTTTGACTGGATTTGACGCAAAAAGACTCAAGAAACTGTATTTGGGAAGAATTATTAGAAAACACAATCTTTTGCAGACACTCACTCGTGTAAATCGCCCTTACAAGGAGTTTAAATATGGATATGTCGTGGATTTTGCAGATATTCGCAAAGAATTTGATGCCACGAACAAGGCATATTTTGAAGAACTTCAAGATGAGCTTGGTGATGAATTACAGAGCTATTCAAATATTTTCTTGTCAAAAGAAGAGATTGAAAGTGAAATCGAGCACATCAAAGACAAATTATTCCGTTTTGATCTTCACAACGCAGAACTTTTCTCTCAACAAATTTCTTCAATTAAAGACAAAAAAGAGGTTTTGGAAATCAAAAAAGCTCTTGCTAGTGCCAAAAATCTGTACAACATGATTCGCCTCATGGGACATTATGAGCTCTTGGAAAAAATTGACTTCAAAAAACTTGCTCTACTCTACAACGAAGCTGAAAATCACCTCAATCTTATCAATCTAAAAGACTCCCTTGAGCAAAACAATGAAACTGCCAATCTTCTCAATGTTGCGCTTGAAGATGTTATTTTTACATTTCGCAAAATCTCAGAAGAAGAAATGGTTATTGCCGACAAACTTAAAAATACCCTCAAGAAAACCAGAGAAGCTATGGGCAATAACTTTGATAAACAAGATCCAGAATTTATCGCACTTTACGATGAATTGAAACGACTATTTAACAAGAAAAATCTCGATGAAATCACTCAAGATGAAATGAATGAAAACATTGAGTCACTTGAGAAGATTTATCAGGCAATAACTGAACTCAACAGAAGAAACGACCAACTAAAAGCAAAATACGAGAATGACGAAAAGTTTGCGAAAATCCACAAAAGAGTGATTGAGCAAAAGAAAGTGAATGCTCGTGAAATTGTCATTTTTGAATCACTCATGAATGTAAAAACAAAAGCAGATGAGAGAGTGTTAGATAATGCTCGAATAACTCAAAACGAAGATTACTTTGTTAAATTCATGAGTCCAATTGTCATCAACGCTTTTGAAGATCACGGCGTAAAACTAGACGTAAAAGCCGCGAAAGAAATAAATCAACTCGCAACAAACGAGTATCTTTATCAATTTAGCAATTCAAATACATGGTAGAACAAACTTTCACAAAAAAGACCAAGCAACTGATTGATAACCTCAAAGGAATTTGTAGTGATTATGGGCTTGGAAACACAGGTGATGAATTCAAAATCATTACCCAAGTTTTCTTGTACAAATTCATGAATGATAAGTTTGGTTATGAAGTAAAGCAAATCGACTCCAAACTGAAAAATTCAGAAAACTGGGAAGATGCGATCAAAAAGTATTCCGATGATGAATATGAGCTTTTGCTTTCAAAAATGAGTCCGGACAGTGCACGGCTCTATCCCGATCATTTCATTTCCACTCTCTGGAATAGACAAAACACCGAACAATTTTCACAGTTATTTAGTGATACACTCCGAGATATCTCAAAAATTAATAATGATGTTTTCTCTGTTAAAACAGAAGAAGGTCAAAAAGTTCAGCTTTTCTATGGAGTAGATATATATTTACGAAATCATTCAGAATCAAAAAAGGATAATTTTGCAAAAGCTCTCATCAATCAGCTCGTTGATGTTAATTTTGAGGATATTTTTGAGCAAAAATTTGATTTCTTTGCGACTATTTTTGAATATCTCATCAAAGACTACAACAAAGACGGTGGCGGAGTATATGCCGAATATTTCACTCCTCACGCCATCGCAAAAATAATGGCTGCGATTTTGGTAGATAAACCTGTCAGCAATGTTACGGTTTACGATCCGTCAGCAGGTTCAGGAACTTTACTCATGAATGTTGCCCATGCAATTGGTGAAGACAAATGTACTATTTATTCGCAAGATCTTTCGGACAAGTCATCTCATCTTTTGCGACTAAACTTGATCTTAAATAATCTCGTTCACTCAATTCACAACATCATTCAGGGGAACACCATAAAAGACCCTTATCACAGACAAGGTAGTGATCTAATGAAGTTTGATTACATTGTTTCTAATCCTCCATTCAAACTTGATTTTAGCGGTTGGCGAGAAGATATAGATACAAAAGAAAATTCAGCACGATTTTTTGCTGGAATTCCCAATATTCCAAAGAAGAAAAAGGAATCAATGGCAATTTACCTGCTATTTATTCAGCACATCATGTATTCGCTTTCAAGCAAAGGAAAAGCTGCAATTGTTGTGCCAACAGGGTTTATCACCGCGCAAAGTGGCATTGAAAAGAAAATCAGACAATCTCTCATTGACAACAAAATGCTCAAAGGTGTTGTGAGCATGCCAAGTAATATTTTTGCTACCACAGGGACAAATGTTTCGGTAGTTTTTCTGGACCGAGAAAATACAACAGACAAAGTGGTGCTTATGGATGCCTCAAAACTTGGAACAGCAATCAAAGAAGGTAAAAATCAAAGAACAGTTCTTTCGTCAGATGAAGAGCAACAAATCATTGATGTATTTAATAAACAAGAAGCAATTGAAGATTTATCTGTAGCGGTAAGTTTTGATGAAGTCAAAGAAAAAAACTATAGCTTTTCCGCAGGACAATATTTCGATATCAAGATTGAGTATGTTGATCTAACAAAAGAAGAATTTGTAGAAAGAATGAAAGGGTTTGATGAAAATTTAAAAGGTTACTTCGAAGAATCAAAAAAAATGGAGGATGAGATTTTTAGCAATTTAAATAGATTGAAATATGAGTAATTTTAACACAACAAAAGTCTCAAATTTCGGTCAGACTATCACTGGGAAAACACCATCTTCTACAAATCCAGAAGATTTTGGCTCTAAATACATGTTTGTTACCCCTACTGATTCGTTTGAAAATAAATTGATTAGTAAAACCCAAAGATACATATCAGAAGTTGGAAGAAAAAGATTTACCAAAAAAATGATCCCACCAAACAGTGTAATGGTTACTTGCATTGGCTCGGCAATGGGAAAAGTAGCTTTAAATAAGAATGAGTGTCTTACTAACCAACAGATAAATTCAATTGTAGTAAACACTGAAAAATATAATCCAGATTATTTATACTATACATTTTTAAATAACTACAAACTATTAAGAAATGCCGCACAGGGCAGTACCTCACTTCCGAATTTAAATAAAACCGATTTTGATAATTTAGAAATTCTAGTGCACGAAAATGTTGTGAACCAACAAGAAATTGCACGTATTCTTTCTGTACTAGATTCAAAAATCGAACTCAACAGCAAAATCAACAACGAGTTGGAAACAATGGCAAAAACTTTATATAACTACTGGTTTGTACAGTTTGATTTTCCGGACAAAAACGGCAAGCCATACAAATTGAGTGGTGGAGAAATGACATGGTGTGAGGAGTTAAAAAGAGAGACCCCGAAGGGGTGGGAGATAAAAAAGATTAAAGATTTAATAGAGGAAGACAAAAGTGGAGACTGGGGCAAGGGAGAAGAATCTGGAAACTATAATTTGGAAGTTTTTTGCATACGCGGTGCTGATATAAACGGATTAAACGGAAAAGAACAATGCAATCCTCCAAAAAGATATATCCTTCAAAAAAATGACCATAAATTACTCAAAGCAAACGATTTAATAATTGAAATTTCAGGCGGAAGCCCCACCCAATCAACAGGTCGTATTGCTAAAATCTCTGAAACAACTGAAAAAAGATTTCGGATTCCTATTATCTGCTCAAATTTTTGCAAGGCTCTGACATTAAAAGATCAGAAGCTATCTTACAATTTTCTATATCACTGGAACAGATTATACGATAACGATGTTTTCTTTGGATACGAAGGAAAGACATCAGGAATAAAAAATCTGCTTTTTGACAGTTTTGCTAAATCCAATTATTTAGTAATACCAAGTAAAGATATAAAAGAAAGATTTTTTGAGACAATGGAGAGAATAGAAGAAAAAAGACAAAAGACTTTAGAAGAAAATCAAAAACTCGCTGAACTTCGTGATTGGCTTTTGCCAATGTTGATGAATGGACAGGTTACTGTAAATTAATTTAGAATCTATGGCTAAACAGAGATTTCAATACATACTGGAAAAATCTATTGCTGCTGCCATATCTGCAATAGAAATTTATAATAAGCCTGATTTCAAGCATCGTGAGGAAACCTTTTCAATATTGATGATTAATGCTTGGGAATTGTTGTTAAAAGCAAAAATCTTAAAAGATAATTCCAATAGCTTAAAATCTATTCAAATCCCTGAAAAAACTAAAAACAAAGAAGGAGAGCCTCTTAAAAGGTTTTATCCAAAATTGAATAGAGCTGGCAATCCCATGACAATTGAGATAAAAGGAGCAATAGAAAAATTAAAACTACCTGAACCATTAAAGCAAAATCTATATCTCCTTATAGAAGTTAGAGACAACTCAATTCATTTTTTGAACAACGAACCATTTTTTCAGAAAAAAATATTGGAAATAGGGACAGCAAATTTAAAAAGTTATTTAAAAGTATGTAATTCATGGTTTGATTATGATCTAAGTAAATACAATTTTTACTTAATGCCTATTTCATTTTTTCATACTTTTGAAATAGAGAGTTTCTCTATAAACAAGCAACCCAAACAACTCCAAAATCTTATTTCCTATATTTTGCAAAAGGAAATAGAGCACCCCTCAAATACAGAAAGTGATCACAACATATCTTTAAAGCTAGAAACAAAATTTGCAAAAAGCACCAATCCTGAAGCGCTACAAGTTGAATATTCAAAAGACGCAAAAATAAAAGTAAGGATTGATGCAGAAGAGAAATTCAAAAACAAATACCCCTTAGATTATCAAGAGTTAATTGATAAATTGCAGACTCGCTATAAAAACTTTTCAAGGAATCCCAAATTTTTCAAAATTAAGAAACAATTGGAAAAAGATAAAAAATATTGTGGTGAAAGATTTTTAGACATGATCAAACGAACAGGAACGTCAAAAAAGTACTATTCTACAGAAATTTTTAAAGAATTTGATAAACACTATGAATCAATTAAACAGAAATAATAACTTGAGTAAAAGATGTAGAGTTTTCGGTCGGGGCAATTCACCCCTTTTATTCCCCTCTTGTCCCTCCCTCAAACAGAAATAGGAGTTTTAGGCTCCAGGCATTCACCCCTTTAATTCCCCTCTGCCCTTCGCCCAAAACGGAAAAACAAAATCGGATTCTTTTGTAAGAGCAATTTCTTTCAGAAATTAAAGGAAAACATGTACATCATATAACACTGCGTATGCGGTTACGGCTTGCTCCGTACCTCCGCAAGCCTCCACCCATATTTGCCAGTGGTAAGCACTTCGTGCAATTATACCACTGGCAAACATCGCATACGCAGGGACGTTAGGCGACATATTTCCAAGTCTCTTTTGAAAATAAGGAACGAGTGAAAAACTTTCTTAATTTTAATGAGGGGAAATAAGGTGTTTTCTCCGCTATCGCTCCGAAAACGATTTATTTATAAAAACAAAAGGAATATACTCTTTATAAAATAATTTACACAACTATGGAATTACCAAAGTACCATGAAACATTTATACCTATACTTGAAGTTTTAAATGCTAAAGATTCTTTGCATCATAGAGATTTAGGTATTCGTGTTCGTGATAAATATTATTCTGATTTACCACAAGATTTACTTGATAAAAAAACAAGTACTGGAGCAAACGTACTTCTTGATCGCATAGGCTGGGGAAAGTCCTATTTAAAAATGGGTAAATTTGTTGATTATCCTAAACGTGGAATGGTGCAAATCACTGAAAAAGGAAAACTTATTGTTAAGTCAGGAAAGTTTACTTTAGAAGACTTAAAAAATGATCCTGATTTTACCGCCCATCGCGAAGCTCAAAAGACTAAAAAAGAAAATGAAGTTGAAGAAGTCTCGACTGAAAATGCATCACCCCAAGACTTAATTGACTCTGGTTTTTCAACTATTGAAACACAAGTAAAAACTGAATTATTAGATAAATTAAGAAATGTTGATCCGTACTATTTTGAAAAAGTTATTCTAATTCTTTTGAAAAAAATGGGGTATGGAGATTTCATGGAAACTTCAAAGTCTGGTGATGGCGGAATTGATGGAATCATTAACGAAGATAAACTTGGTCTTGAAAAAATTTATATTCAAGCAAAACGTTACAACGAAAATAAAGTTCGTGAAAAAGATATTCGTAATTTTATAGGAGCAATGAGTGGCGACACAAACAAAGGGGTTTTTGTAACAACTTCCAGCTTTGATGATTCCGCTATTGTAAAAGCACATGAAGCACATCACACTATCATACTCATTGATGGAGATAAACTTGTCGATTTAATGCATCAGTATGGAGTTGGCGTGCAGGTTAGTAATGTTTATGAGGTCAAAGAAGTTGATGAAGATTTTTTTGAGGGAAATTAGTTTTTAAATTTACAGATAGATTATGACAAAATATTCAAAATTTAATGATATAGATGCCGTTTTAAAGAAAGTGAAATCAACACTTGATTTAATTGAGCAAAAGTACAATGAATCATTACACGAGCAGGAAATTTCATCAGAATTATTAGTGGAGATAAAGGATTATTTAGGGAATCTTAGATCGGCTCTTGATTATATTTGGAACAAAATTTCTAGTGGATATTTCCCAATTGCAAATAGCTCAGCTGACTTTTCGGCAAAAACTTCAAGTATTGATCAAAAATACACAAATGTACTACAAAAATATCAGGATTATGATTCAAATAGCTGGATAAGATGTTTCAGCTTATTTAGAAATAAAAATATTCATATTACGCTCGTACCCCAGAAAAGGATTGAAACTCCCTCACTTAATATTGAGCATAACGGTGTAGGAATTAGAATGTCTGGCGGAGCTACAATTCAAATGGGCAAAGGAGCAAGTATGTCTTTAGGTGGTGCAGTTATTCCAGGTGGTCAAGTTATATCAGCTAATTCAAAGGGATTAATTGGAGATCCAAGACTTAATGTAAAAAAAGAAATTTGGGTTGATTTTGTTTTTGATGGATCATCAATTTCTTCTGACTTTCCGAAAAATATTTCAGCTCTACCTTTTTTAAAGAAATGTTTTGAAAATGTGCCTCAAATAATAAGTGATATTGAAACTATCTTAGATAAATAAGGTGTTTTGGGCTACGGGCATTCACCCCTTTAATTCCCCTCTGCCCTTCGCCCAAAACGAAAATTTTTCACTCGAACAGATGATAAAAGAGACTTGGAAATACGCTACAGCCACATTGCATTCTCACTCCGCTATCGCTCCGTTCGGGTCGCCTAACACAGTATATCTGGCTCACTCGTGCCCTCGCTCGACCCATATTTGCCAAAAACTAATTGATTTTAAAAGAAATTTTGGCAAACATCAGATATACTGAAACGTTAGCTGAAATTTGAATTTTGTCCTAGCAACACTTTTATAAATTCTTAACAACTTCCAAACCTTATGAAGATAATGTTAGCAGGCAGTTTCGTTTTTGCAAAAGAAATTGTTGAAGTAAAAAAACAATTAGAAGATATGGGACATACTGTTTTAACAACAGGAGATTTAGAATTGTATGCAAGTTCTCCTCATATTAAATCAAGTTTTGATGAAGAATTAAAACAATGTATTGAACATGATTCCATGAGAGATGGTTTTAATCAAGTAGCAGATTCAGATGTTGTTTTAGTATGCAATTATCCTAAGAATAATATTCAAGGATACTTAGGAACATCTGTTTTAATGGAACTTGCAATTGCATATCATCTTAATAAGAGAGTTTTTTTACTTCATGATTATGATAAATCTCAAAGCTATGGTTTGGAAGTTGCTATAATAAATCCTATAATTCTTAATAATGATTTATCTAAAATACAGTAGGACGGACAAAATTCAAACTCAAGGGGCGTTGCACTTTCGTCGCTATCGCTCCTCACCTCATTTAACAAGGATTTAGAGGTTCGCTCGTTGCACTTCGCTCTCCCAAATTTTCTCCACTCCGTTCCGCAAAACATCGCATATACTAAACGTTAGACGAAATATATAAGATATTAAGAAAATAATGCATGATATAAAACCACATTCCAACGAATGGTATGACCGGCTCTTTGAGCTTCAAGGCGGATATTTCTTTCCCTGGAAAAGCGAATTGCCTCAATTCAACGGGGAAGACACCTATATCGAAATGCTTAAATCACTCTTTGATAAATCACTAACCGGTTTGGATATCGGCTGCGGTCACGGTGACATTCCGATTTCAATTGCCCCATATTTTAAACATGTTTATGCCTACGATCGGGTGTGTGGTTTTATTGACCGGGCGATTGATGAGCAGACACGTTTGTCTCTGACCAACATCACCTTCAAATGCTCAAATTCAAAAGGTCAGGATGGCGTTAAAATGCCATTTGAAGACAATTCAATTGATCTTTTTATATCTCGTCGCGGCCCGACACATTGGATCAAAGACGCCAAGCGAGTGGCCAAATCAAACGCGATTTGCTTAGTTTTAATACCGGTTCCGTCGCCAACGCCAATATGGAATCATCTTCTTCCTGATGCATTTAAATCCGATCAGATTGTGGACAAAACCACGCAAACGGCATTCGTGGCCGATTATGAATCCAGGCTTAAACAAAATGATATTGAAGTTACATCATCATGGTATTTTGATGTGCCAGAGATATTTCCCACCACTTTTGACTATTATCAGGCTCTAACTTTTGGCCGATTACCTGACGAGGTCCCTTCCTACGAAAGTATTAAAAACATCCTTGACGACATTGCCCAAAAACATGGAAAAGACGGAAAAATCGAGGTCAGGCATGCACGATACTTATGGAAAGGTCGAGTGAATAAATAAAGGCAGCTCCCAGGGCTGTCTTTTTCTTAAACCCCAAACCTCAAAGATTACTTAACCAGGTAATTTGTTGCCGCAAATACGTACTGAACGATAAACATGTATTTAAACGGTATGACAGAATTCAATTCGTAGAATATAAGAATTGCTTCTCGATAATCATTCTCGTCAACACTTCGATATGATATAGGCGCCAAGTCATGAGCTAGTAGGATTGCGTTTGCCATCAATCTTGCTGTTCGCTTGTTGCCATCATCAAATGGCTGAATATAACTTATTCCCACCAGCGCCAGCAATGCTTTGGCGTACGGATTGTTAGTCTTTGTAACTGCGTTTGACAAAGAATCTATTGCCTCCTTGATCTGATAAGAATTGTCTAGTGGTTGATAAATTGAACCTGTAATGCCAACTGGTTTTTTGCGAAAACCGGAATCTACATTCAGATCTTTTACCAAAATTGAATGTATAATCATTATATTTTGGGACGTCAGTGTATTATATTGTTCTTGATGTGAATGTATGTATTCAAAAGCTTCTTTGTGATTAAGGATCATTTGCGTTTCTTCCAGGCTTTTTCCTGATGCTTTAATATTTCTCTTAATGAGTTTCTCTGTATCCAACAAAGTATATGTATTCCCCTCAATCTTGGAAGACTTCCAGGACAACTCTATAATCAAGCGCTCCAATTCTCTTTTTTTAATTGAAGCAGATAGGTTCTTAGTTCTTTTTGTATACAACTTGGTAGCTGATTTTAGTCTTTCGATTTCCTTTTTGCTAAAAATATCGCTGGGCCACCTATCAAACAATTCGAAATTGTATTTTTCTAAACCAAAGCGTTTGTCTGGCTCTATCTGGCAGTATTGAGTAGCATTTATGTCTGCCAATACTCTGCCAGCAATACTTATTTCGTAACTGGTATTTCGTCCAGCACCGATTATATTTAACAAGCCAGATTTGACCATAGCGGACAAAGTTCTTTTAACAGTGACCAAGGAGATAGAATCTCCGGTGTTGTTCATTTCAAGCAGGACTTCAGAAGATTGAACTCTATTTTTTTTCAATATAATCTGAAGAATTTTCCGCTGTCTAGAATTTGTCTCAATCATATATTTCATAATAATCGTATCAAATAAACACATTAATCGTATCATAATGATACGATTATAACAAGTATTTTTTATGTTTGTTTTATCAATATAGTATAGTTTATGTATGAACAACCACAACTTCCAATACTGTCAAAAAATCGTCGTTTTCTCGGCCGGCAAAGACAAAGTCTTGCTCTGTCAGCGTAAAGGGGAGGCCGACTATGACGGTGTCTATTCTTTCATTGGCGGCAAAATGGAAACTACCGACCAGTCGATCATCGCTGGATTAAAACGAGAAAAAGACGAAGAGGTCGGACCGGACTTTCAAGTCAAAATCTATCCCAATTTCACCACCAATATTTTATTTCAGAAGCAAGACGGCAGTTCTATGATCCTGCCGCATTATCTGGCCATTCACGTCAGCGGTGAGATTGATCTCAATGATGAATATTCAAATTATAAATGGGTGGCGCTGGCCGAGCTCTCAGAATTTGAACCAAAGATCCCCAGTATCCCGAGAGTCATTAATAAGTTTTTGAAACTCGAGAAAATCATCGCGGAAAAAGATTTTGTCTTGATTTGAAATATTATCTCTTCGATTCCGCCTTTTTAACCAAATAAAAATGCCATTAACTAATCGATGGTTTTATTTTACTTGTGGCCTGGGAGAAAAAATTTAGCCAAAAGCTATAAATATTATATGATAAAACCAGACTAATAATTAATATTTATACCCATGAACGAACAAAATAATTCACCCGACCGGGCCGATTTGGAAAATAAATCCGAGCCGACCCAAACATCGACCCCAACCGAAGCGCCAACCCCTTACCCCAAACCCAAACTCACCTGGCTTTGGATACTGATTGCGGTTATCATTACTTTTCTGATAACATCCCTGATCCTCGGTATAGCGGTACTATATTGGATTAGTAGTCAGACTGACCTCATGCGCTCCAATAACTACATGGAAGAAATGATGGACGAAATGAATGATGAAATGGATAAACTCGACCGCGACGAATCAATCGAGCGTGATGAAAGTCCTGATGATATGCCGATTGCCCCCGCCACCGGTACCGAGATTACATCTGTCGACGCCGAGTGGGATCGTTACACCAACCACGACGTCGGCTTTTCCATCGAAATTCCCCGGCAGTTTTATCACTATTACGGCGCCATGTGTGACTGGGACGGTAGTTCATATCGTCCGGCCGGCGATTTCGTTGACTCCGCCGTCTTTACCGACACCGATGAAATGTATATTACCAGCGCCACATTCTATAATATGTCCGGCGAAACCGTTGTCGATGGTGTCACCAACTATGCCAATTGTGAGCAAGTGATTAATTCCCTCGGTGCGCTCCAGGCCAATACTTACTGGCAGCAACAAGCCTGGCGCTTTGAATGGCGGGACGGCATCGACAACGACGCCGACCTCGAGTCATTTTTACAGGATCGCTACGGCAGCGGCTGTACTTTGGGCAGTAAAGATCCGGCCGCTCAACCCGGCACCTTTGCTGTAAATATTGAGGGCGACGGCCTTGATTTGGGCAGCACCCTTTGTCCGATCAATTACGCCACCGTCGTTCGCTACTCACCTTCAGATCAACTTGTTATCGCCTGGGACCTCGGGCAAGCCACTACGTTCCCGGCTGATTCCACCTGGATGACGGTTTATGATCAGGATATGGTCGATAGTTTTCGCTTTGAATAACAATTATGACTAAAAAACGCCCGCCCAATTTTCGCGGATTTTTTCTAATCGGTTTATCGCTAATCGTTCTCGGCACTGCCTTTATTATTATCCGGCCCCAAGCCATCGGACCGGTTTTCATCGCTGTTGGCGGTTTGTTTATTTTGTTCGGATTAGATCAGAAAAATAAGCTCAAGAATTAGATTATTTAAATGATTAATAAAAAACGGGACGCCTCTGATAGGCGCCCTTTTTATTTTTTGAAATTTACAGGCTATTTTTGATGATATTCCAGAAATACTCCAGATACATCTTCCCTCGAGCCAGGTTGTGGTCGCGGGCGGTCAGATATTTTTCCGCATCCCAGCCGAAATATTCCTGGCCGGGCGGACTAAAGCAATCCATAAAAAAACGGGCGGACAACTCCAGCGTAATCAAAGCGGTGGCTTGTTTGGCCAAGGCAGCGATGTAGTACCGGTGATTGATTGATAGGTATTGAGTGATGATTTTATCAAACAATTCCTGATTGAACAGTGTCTCACGGCGACACATGCTCCGGCAAAAATCGCCAATATCAATCAGTTCATTGGCCCGCATCACCGTATCAAAATCAATCAATGCCGCCACTTCTTCTCCCCGAAAAAGAAAATTATCAAATCTGGGATCGCCGTGAATTAAAGTTTCTGGTAAATCATTTGGCAAAAAATAACTCGGCATCACCTCATGTAGATATATCACCTCATCCGTCATAGATTTGACAATATCGTCCCGATCCTGACCAAAAGCCAAATCTCCCAAATTTTCCCAAATCACCGGACTGTCGTGAAAATCCTTTATTTTGTATATCGGATCATACGGACAATCCTTCATGGCCCGATGGAATTCAGCCAACACCGCCGTTGCCGCCAGAATCTTCTCATCGGTTCTTGTCGCGATTGGATCATGGTCAATGTAAGCCATCAATCGCCATATTCGCCCATCCTGCCGGACAAATTTCTCTCGTCGGGCGGTTAAAATCAATCTCGGTGCCCACCGAAAATTTCGTCGATGCAGCCAGTCCAATACCTGCCATTGGTCGGCGATCACCCGCTCATCAAAGGCCCGGTCGCTTAGCCGTTGCAGGATATAATGGCCCGACTCAGTCCGCACCCGCCAGCTGTCATTAATAATACCCCCGGAAATCGAATCAATTTGCCTCACCTCCCCAATCGGATAAAGTTGCAAAACGTCCATTTTTATATCGGACATATTACCCCCTCCTGTTTGTAAAATTGCGTCACGCGCTTTTTCCATAGTAGAGCAAAGTGACTGAATGCAAACAGTCAAATCAAATCAGCGACCCGCGTTTCCGCTCAACCGGCATATGTGCCGATCATAGGTATTTTTAAGGCTATAAAAACATTTATAAAAGAGCAGGAGGTCTGCTCTTTTATATTTAAACCAACAATTATCTAGTTTATTCTATAGAAAATACTCAATCTGGTCCTGCCACATGATGGCGCCCGCTATGGCATTTATTATAGAAACGATCATTCCTCCGTAGGCCCAAATTTTATATTTATTGCCGGACAGTTTTAATCCTTCGCCCAAGGCTAGCGTCAATCCCGAAACGAAAAAACCGACCATGGGAAAAATCCAGGCAATCACATTTAAATACATAAAAATATTTACCGCTTTTGCGCCCGATTCCTTCTTTGCCCACCATTTACCTAGCCAGACTCCTGGGAAATAAGCAATCGCCAGTAGAATAATTAGCACCAGCACGCCGACGAGCCCGATCATCCTACCGGCAATTACTCCAACTGCAGCGGCAATCGCCGTCATGATTATGCTCCAAATTCCCGGTTTTTTCTTGCTTTGTTATTCCGGCTTTGTTGTAGTTTTTGCTTCTTTAGATTTTTTCGCCATAATTCTCCTTAATATTATTTTATTTAATCATATCAGATTTGGAGTTGTTAAAATGTATAATTAACTTAATTACAATTTCATAAATGAGCAAAATGAAAAAACAACAAATCTCTCCCTATAATCAAGGATTGTTAATATTTGTTCTAGTGGCAATCGGTATTTTTAGTATTTCGGGCACCGCCTCCGCCGACATTGGACCCAAGCCACAGGCCGATTTTAAAGTGACTTTAGAAGGGGAAGTTTTACCGGATTTCGATTTCAATGCCCGATTATTGATATGTCAGGAAACAGACAATCTAAAAGACGATGGTTTTGTTGGTACCGAATTAGAACATGGTGCCAAACTGGATATTTTTGAGTATGAACCAGAGGAAGATTGTTACTGGCGCCCATCCATGTTGGCCTGGGGCGGGGATTGCCAAAACCAAAAATGTCATTTTAATTATCATTTACCCGATAAATTCCGGATGGCTGTCTACCTGCCCAGTCTGGACCAGGTCTTTGTTTCTGACATAATTTATCGTAAAAGTTTTAACAGTGTTTTTTCGGCGAACCTATTGACTGATGGCTCGATTGAAGTAGAAGATGTCACACCCTTTTTAGGAAGCGGTGCCGCTTATTCTATTGGTATGTTCTTTGTCGCTCTAATTATCTCCCTAATTCTAGAATTATTTGTAGCTCTTCTGTATCTTGCGGCTGCCAAGAAATCTAAAAAAATTCTCTATTCTGTGCTTTTGGCAAATGCGATTTCATTACCTATTGTCTGGTTTGTTATCCCTCTTTTACATAAAGGCGACTGGTTCTTTGTGATTGCCGGAACCTCTCTTTTCTTGATTGATGCTTTAGTCATCTATTTTATAAATCGAAAATCACTCGGATTCTGGAGCGCTTTTGTCATGTGTCTGGTAATGAATTTAGTCAGCTTCTTTATAGGCGGACTTACTTTGGCTGCCATATTTCTTTTTATCGGGTTCTCTCAAGTAATAAACACATAACTTCACAATCCTAAAATATATGAAAAAAGACCAAAAACCCTGGGATTTATTATTTGATGAGGACAAGCGTAAATGCGTCCAGGCGCTGATTGATTTTTATTCGACTGAACGCGATGAGGAGATTGGAGTGATTGCTGCCGAAGAGATTCTTGATAGTATTCTGCAAAATGCCGGTCTGCGCATTTATAACCGGGGAGTCAAAGATGCTACCAAGGTGGTGCAGGAGTGCTTCGCCGGTCTGGAAGTGGATATGAGTGCTTTATTAAAAGAAATTGATGAGAGGTAAAAACTATGGATCCGCTTAAAATTATTGCCAAATACTACCCGCCGGATGGCCCCACCTATCCGGTGCTGGTGGCACACAGTCGGGCGGTGGCCGATAAAGCCCTGGCGATTGCCAAAAATGTACCCGAGCTCAATCCCGATTTGAAATTTATCGAGGAAGCCGCCATGCTGCATGATATCGGTATTTTTATGACGGATAACCCATCCGTTGATTGTAATGGTAAATATGAATACATCTGTCACGGTTATCTCGGCCGGCAGTTGTTGGAAAAAGAAGGTTACCCCAAGCACGCCCTGGTTTGTGAACGACACGTTGGTGTCGGTTTATCCGAACAGGATATTATCGACCGCGATTTGCCCATCCCGCACCGTGACATGACCCCGCAAACCATCGAGGAAGAAATTATCTGCTTAGCTGATAAATTTTTCTCCAAACACCCCGACCCGACCAAGGAAAAAAGCTGGGAAGAAGTCGAGGAAAGTATGGGTATCTGGAGCGATAATGACGTCGCCCGATTCAAGCATCTAGTAGAAAAATATAAGCTTAAACAAAATGTCTAAAACTGAAGACAAAAACACTCGCTATTATATCGAGGTTGATACCAAAACCGGCAAAATCATTCGCCGGGATTTTGGCGACAAGCACAAACTAGCTCAAACCGAGCCCGATTCACCGGACATTCACCGCATCTATCTGACCAAGGGACAGTATCATAAGTTTGTAAGGGCGATGGAGAAATAATTACCTATAATAAACCAAAAACCAAGCCAGTCGACTTGAGTCGGCCCTAATATTATTTAATTTATGTGAATAATTATGTATATTAATGAAAGCAGTTTTAAAAAACACTTTCATAAAATGAAAGAGGTGATCAAAGATGTCGGAAAACATGGCATCAAGTATTAAAATCGGTCTGGCCGTCGCCCGACCTAATGACGCACTCGCTGAATTAGGAAAATTCATCGCCGACACCGATTGCGATTTATTGATTTTTCCCGAGGGGTTTTTGGATTCCGATGAAATTGATGAAGCGGTCGAAATTGTCCGCCGGCAGCTTTCATGGGTGTTATGTGGAGTTGACGACCACCGGCCGATAAATCAAAAACAAGAAACCGCCATTCTTTTTAATAATCATGGCACAATCGTCGGCGAACACGTCAAAACATCACTAACCACTGCGGAAATTGAGAGTTGTTACGGGCCCGGCGACTCGCTGGAACCGCTGGACACTCCCTGGGGCAAAATCGGGATCGCTATTTGCTATGAGATTCATTTTCCGGAAGTAGCTCGAACACTAGCACTAAAAGGTGCCCGCATGATTATCAACCCAATCGGAACTGGTATGTGGCATGAGCGGCAGTTTCGCCAATGGAATGCGATTGCTTCCGCTCGCGCCAGTGAAAATGAAGTGCCAGTGGTCGGTGTCAGTCACTATAACGATGCCATACCATTAGCTTTTGCCTATGATGAGTGGGGTGACTGTATCGTTCGGTGTCGAGATCAAAATCGTTTAGTGGTAGTAGATATTAATCTCCCGGACGTCACTAAAAAGCGCAAGTTTGACCAGCGTCGGCCGGAGTTGTACTCAATTATCACCCAAGCCAAAAACCAATAATCAATAATCAATAATCAATAAAGCCCCGGTTAATAACCGTGGCTTATATTTTATTGATAGTCAAACGAATATTTTAAATTAGTGGGTGCCTTCGTCAATCGTTTCCATTTCTGCGAAAACCGCTGCCGCCGCTTTGGCTTTTTTCGATAGTTCTTTAATATCAAAATCTTTATCAGGTTTATATTCCGGAGAAAATTCCCTGATATTTAAAGGCCCGCCGGACAATCTGGTTACCTCTTCTTCTAAATTATTTATTATCTTCACGTCAAATTTATCACTCATGATATTCTTTATTAGCTAACACCACAATTGTAGCAAAGCGGATGTGAAATATATCTTAAGAAGAAATTAAATTACCTCACTCAATCGACACAATCCGGTTCAGCCGGATTTGTTTTTTTGTGTCCGCCGTCATCCCGTCCATGATTAAAAAGGCTTTGCCCATCTCGGTTTTCTCCCGCAAATTGGTCGGGCGGATTTCGATGTTTTCCTCCAGATTGGTAGGGGAAAGTACCAGCATTTTTAACGGCTGTTTGGTCAGCATGGCCTGATGAATCAAACTGACTTTCTGTCCTTTGGTCATGGTTTTAGCCTTCACCTCATCCTTGTCCTCGGCCTGATTCTTCCCCTCCATAAACTCCACAATCCGCTCATCCGTCCAGATATTCTTCCGCGCCACCGGCCGTTTTAACACCAGCCCATCGAGGGTGGTGCAACGGCTAATCGCCACATAAGTCTGTCCCGGTGAAAACGTCCCCCAACCCACGTCCAGCACCACTTTATCGAAAGTCTTGCCCTGGCTTTTGTGAATGGTCACCGCCCAGGCCAGCCGCAACGGATATTGGGTAAATGAACCGACCGGTTCAGTTTCCAGCGACTGCGTCGCCTGATCAAAATAATAGCGGTTGATGGACCAGGTATAAGGCTCCACTTCCACCAGATCACCTTCGTTCAGCCGCACCAAAATTTTATCCTCATCGTCCTTTGTCTCGGCTATCTCTTCAATCACTCCCATACTTCCATTTACCCATCGCCCCATCATGTCATTGTTGAGCAACATCACCTGCGCCCCCACTTTCAGCTGCAATTTCTCTTCGGTCGGCAGGTTCCGTTCCCCAAAATTACCCTCAATTTTTCCCGCATAGCTTTTATCTTCCCCACCGAGCTGACTTAACTTACGTAAATTGAGCTCATTGGCCGCTTTATTAGTGGTGGTTAAAGTTATGTATCCCTCATCGCTGTCAAATGATTCCGGTTGATAGGATTGATTAAGTTTTTTCATCCCCTCGACATCGATCGAATTGTGGCGAATCTGATTGAGCAAATCAATAAACTCCCCATCCCGCTGCCGGTAAATTTTTTCCAACTCGATAATGTCGATATTGGCAAAGTGCCAGACTTTGGCATCAAAAAAATACGGACTTTTATATATTGAGCTGAACAATTCCTGCTCTTCATCACGACTGACTACCGGCGGCAGCTGATACAAGTCACCAAAAAACACCACTTGCTTCCCGCCAAACGGCCGATCATCGTCCAGACAGTGCTGGCAGGATTCATTGATGCAATCCATCAGGTCGGCTCGCACCATCGATATCTCATCGATAATCAGAATATCCAGTTTTTTTAGCAATTTTTTTAATTTGTTCGACGGCTTCTCTCGCCGGACGTCCATCGGCGTCACGCTGGGAGCGAAACCAAAGAAAGAGTGGATGGTCTGTCCACCTACATTTAATGCTGCTACTCCTGTCGGGGCTACTACCGCCACCTGCTTCTCCGTATGCAACCGGAAATACCGCAGCAAGGTTGATTTGCCCGTCCCGGCTTTACCTGTAATAAACAGCGGATTATCGTTACTTTCCATCCGCTCTAGCGCCTGTTTAAACTGGCCGTTAATCTCAATCCCGGCCAAATCGTTCTGATTTGTCATATTTTTTCACCTCCACATCCATTCTAACTTGGGGAAAAATTTGGACGGGGGATAAATGCCAGCCCTGTCTCAAGTAGAGCCGGTAAAAATATTTTGCCCGGTCAGTTTAGAGGATTAGTTCATAATTTTTCCGAATTGATCACTTCGTTCCAGAAAAAATTTATCCATTTCTGAAGTTAACTAAAAAACAAAAAATCCCGCTCAACTTATTTTCACCTCACCGATTGGTTCCTTATTATCACTCATTCCCCATTCAACTTCGAGTTCAAGTGACCTTTTTACCTTGCCGCCGGCACCGGCTTCCTCCTCGGCTTTGATTTCGAAGGTCACTTGACCAGGAATATCAAGCTCCACCTTATCTGCGCCCATTTCCAGGATAACTTTTCCGGCCTCAATTTTGTCCGCCACCAGCCGGAGTGCGTCTGCCACCTCAACAGCACTTTTCTTTTCTTCGCTTTTGAACAAGACAATTTCTTTATCCATTTTTTTCTCCTTATTAATTACACATTTTGATATATAGTCTAGCTTTTTGGATTAAATTTCATAACTTTAAATAGTTTTCCAGTTCAAATAAATACTACCACAAATAACAACTTCAAGATTTTGGAACTAAAGTGTTAAGATAGTCTCGGGCGGGAATATTTTTCATAGCGCCATCGGAATCATTGTCGCGATAATAATTATTGGCGAACACCTCTCGCTAATCCCGTTACACCGACTCCCAAAACTGGTAAGATTAAAATACTGATCGGAAAAATAAACCAATTCAATGTTTGAACAACTAATTAGTCTGCTTTTTCACACCGACACCTATCTGACCGAAATTATCCAGAACTATGGCAATCTGGTCTATGCGGTCCTATTTTTGATTATTTTTGTGGAGACCGGCCTGGTAATCATGCCGTTTCTGCCGGGTGATTCCCTATTGTTTGTGGCCGGTACCCTGGCCGGCACCGCCGGTCTGAATATCTGGCTGCTATTTATACTACTGGTCTCGGCCGCCATCATTGGTGACACCGTCAATTACTGGCTCGGACGTAACCTAGGTGAAAAGGCATTTCGCCGATTTATCCGCCCGGAACACATGGAAAAAACCCGGACGTTTTTTGATCGTCACGGCAAAAAGACGATTGTACTGGCCCGATTTGTCCCGATAGTGCGCACTTTTGCCCCCTTTGTCGCCGGTATCGGCCGGATGAATTATACCGAATTCCTCCATTACAACGTCTTTGGTGGCATCATCTGGGTCGGAATTTTTCTCACCGCCGGCTACTTCTTCGGCAACATCCCGTTTATCAAAGACAATCTCAGTCTGTTCGTCCTGCTGATTGTTTTCGTCTCAGTTATACCGATTATTTATGAATACATTTCCCACCGTCTTCGGGCAACCGCCGGGCGCGAGAATGATAAGCAATCTTAAAGCGTATTTACCCGTCAACACCAAAATCCGCATCAAATCTTCCGGCCTATGTAAAAAGCGTAGCCGTAGTATTGTTTGTATTTAAAATACAAATCCGCCTCGTGCCGTTCGGCCCGCAAAAACTGCTCAACCGCTTCATTGCCCGGGTATTTTTGCCGTAAATCTTCTTGTACTTTGATCTGCGGATCATAAAAATTTTCCGTCCAGCAGTTCTCCGGCAGGATAAATGTCGCCACCGGCACATATCCGGCCGCCTGCATCAGGGCCGTCTTGGCGGCAATGGTGTCGATTTCCGGATAAGCCTCCTGCCAGTATTGATCAATCTCCTCCGGCCGGTCATCGGTGAACCAGGACACTTCGGAAACGGCGATATATCCCCCGGGTTTTATAAAATTGCGCCACTCTTTCAATCCCCGCGTGAAACCGATATTGTAAATCGCCCCCTCCGACCAGATTAGATCCAGTTCTTCCTTGGCGAAGGGCATTTTTTCCATTGATCCGACCACTCCCTTCACCCGGTCGGCCAATCCGGACTTCTCAAAATTGGCGTTAAAGATATCAATAAAAACGGGAAAAAGGTCCAGACCGGTGATTTGTCCGGCGGTATGGCGCGCCAACGTCATTGTCGCCGCCCCCGTCCCGCAGCCAATATCGGCGATACGGGAGTCTTCCGTTAAGTTTTCGATAAAACCAAGCGCTTTCAGGGTGTTTTCCTCGCTCCCCGGTCCCTGCCGCTCGAGCCGGGAAAAGTATTCGCCGAGGATGGAGATATCGAAATCGTGTATGGATTTGGCTTCGTTAGTCATATTTTTTATTTATTCGGATTAGTTTTTTCTAATATTTTTCTGCTAAATTTATCAAAGTCAGAGTCAATCTTTTGTGATTTGTTGAATTTGTCATATTCGGTGTGGGCTTTTTTCTTGGCTTTTTGGTGTGAAATTTTTCCCTTACCCTCAAGTATTTTGTACTCATTGAATGACAAAAATTTATCGACGCTTCCGGCCAAATCCTCCATGGTCATTGCTACCCGATTTTCTATAAGGTTTTCCAGATAATCAAAATAACCGGATACTGTTCGCTCCAGTCGTTTGATTTCTTTTTCGGGTAAATAGTTTTTAGCTACCACTGAATCGCTTTTCAAAATTCTTCCGGGTGAATTTTCCCATGTCGTCATCCCCATATTGTCTTCTTTGGCATTGGCTCGATCATACACTATCTCGGCAGCCGTTTTGCCGGTTATGGCAAAGTGAAATTTGTTTTGAATCATGGCATAGAAGTTTTTAGTTATATCCGATTTTTTATCATAATCAACACTGCATTCGGCAAAGATGTCAGTAATTTTCTGATATATTCTTCGCTCACTGGCTCGGATAGAACGGACGCGTTCCAGTAATTCCTGGAAATAGTCTTGGCCAAAATATTGCCCGTTTTTTAGTCTGTTGTCATCCAGTACGAATCCCTTAAGAATGTATTCTCTTAGTGTTTTAGTGGCCCAGATACGAAACTGGGTGGCCCGGGATGAGTTAACTCTATATCCGACGGAGATAATGGCATCTAGATTATAGAAATTGGTTAAATACTTTTTATCATCACTTCCAGTTATTCGAATTTTTCGAATAACTGAATCTTCTATCAATTCCCGGCTTCTGAAGATTTCCTTTAAGTGATAGTTGATAGTATTAATTTCTACACCGAACAGCTCTGCCATCTTTTTCTGTGTCAGCCAGACGGTTTCGTCCTGGAAAAAGACTTCAATTTTTATCTCCCCGGCGGGGGAGGTGTAGAGGAGAAATTTGTCAGTTTTGTCGGGTAAATTTGGTTGGGGCATTATCTTTCCTTTCCGTTCTATTATATATTGCTTAATGCATTTGTTGTCTTCCCTCTCTTGATCTTTTTTGTGATACAGCTCGATAAACTCGATAACTTTATTTATAAACCAGCCGCCCTTCCACTTTGGCGCTCTGGTTCTGATGATTTTTGACATACTCTTCCAGCACCGCTTTGGCCGAGGTCGAGACCACTTTGGCCGGACCACCCTGCCGCAACCGCTCCTCGTTCACCCCCAGATATTCTGCCGCCTGACTGACATGATATCCCTGCAGACAGATGCGGAAACAGCAATTATCCGACACCGGCTTCCCGCCAATCGTCAATGACTCCAGCCGACCGGCCCCTTCATCATAAACCGCCGCCACTCCCGCATTTATCTGATAACATTCCCCCTCCCCGTCCCGATTTTCCGCCCGCATAATATGATTGAATATCTTTTTCAAATCCGCCCCGCAAATTTCAAACCGGGTCAGGCTGTCATCATAGGGAAAACACTCGTTCAAATCACCCAAGGTTACCTTTGGCCCCAGCTCTTTGGTGCGAATCGATCCCGCCCCCACCAGCATCACATCGCACTCCGCCGCCTCCGCCAGCCCATCCGCCACAAAATTTCCCAGCGAAGTCTCAATCTCCCGGGCCGGATGGGTTAATTTATCCGCCAATTTACCAATCAGGGCGTTAAATTTCCGGTCCACCTCTTTTTTATATGATTCAATATACTCAAGCAGCTCCCGGTCCGGTGCCGCCAGTTTATCATTGATCGGGATCAGCTCCCACTTATACTCCACAATGCTATTAGTGTCATCATCCACCACGATATCAAACCGCCCAATCTGATCCGTCCCCACTCCCGCCTGAGCAATCAGGATATTATTGACCTCGGCCGGTTGCTCCAGCACCGTATGCGAATGCCCGCCGATAATCATATCCACTCCCCATTCCGGCTTGAGCATCTTGGCCAGCTCGATGTCTGATTCGAAACCAATGTGGGTTAATAATATGGTCAAATCAATATCATCTTTTTTGTAAGCATCCGTAATCTTACCCACTTCCGTACTAGCTTCCTCCAGTGAAACGAAGCTGCTAATTAATTTGTCCTGACCGATCGCATCCATCACTTTTTCCGTGATAATCCCGGTAAACAATATATCGAAGCCCGCCTTTTTCAAAATTAGATACGGTTGCATCATCCGTTTGTGATATTTTTTGATATATAAATTGGCATTCACAATCGGGAAGTTGGCCATTTTTTCCAAAAACAGCAGATGGGGGAGACCGTAGTCAAACTCATGATTGCCCAAACTGACCACATCCGGCGCCAGGTAGTTCATGATTTCCATGGTGGAAATCCCCTTGTATTCGGAGTCAATCAGCGACCCCTGCACCATGTCGCCGGAAATCACATACAGCACGTTCTCTTCCTCCTGACGCACCTGATTGATGTAACCGGACAGCAGCGCCAGCCCGCCAATCATCTCCCCGCCCCCGGCCGCCGCCTCCGCCAGAAAATCGCCGTGCATGTCGTTGGAGTGGAGGATGGTGAATTGTTTGGTTTTCATATGCAAGGGCTTTTTAATAAAATAAAGGCTAGTTTAGTCCAATCTTCAGACGATCAATTGATCTATCTTATATGCTCCAAGCCAAGCGAAATCTCCTTTTCGATTTTCTTTAAAGTATTCGGCTTCGAAACTTCATCATAAGCTTTCTGGGCTAATTCGTTTCTAATAAAAAATGAACGAAAATCAATATTTTCTGCTTGGATCTGATGTTTGCGCTGTATTTTTATAAATCTATCAACCAACTTTTTATACAATCTTCTCAGTTTTACCGGCACGTTTTTTCTTCCATAACGTCCATCTGACAACATCTGAGACAAATCTTTAAAGAGTTTATCATTTTTTAACAGTGCTTGTAGTGTGACAGCCAATAGCACGAATTTAGATTTCTTAGCAAAGCCCTGCTTGGTCTTAGGAAAGTATTTATATATATTTTTTATCAACAAACCGGACCAAACCACATACACCAATTCTTTATAATACTTCTCACTAAAACCTTCGTCTTCGTAGGCAGAAAACAAAATATCATAATTTTTTTCTCCAAAAAGTTTAGAAAAAGAGGAATATGCTGTGCCAAGACCTATTTCATTCTTGATAGTAGATAGCCACTGTGCTAACTCCTTGATTTTCACAGGGGTGAAGTTTGTCAGAATGTCCTTTTTCTCGTTTTTCCATTCGTTTTGTCTTCTTTCATAGAAAATATTATATCGATCCAGATAACGAGCTATATTTAACTGACACTTGTCGTGAGCGGCCAAGTTGACCAATTTCATTGGGTTCTGAGAATTGGTTCTTTTAATAATCTTTGATAGCAGTTTATGCTTATTCAGAACGTCCATGACCAATATTCGCACCAAGACATAACACCTATGTTTCTTGCCCGATTTATAAATTGCATGGAGTGTTTGAGAGCCGTTAATTATTGATGGATAAACTAGTTTAAAATTATCCCCGCTAACCGAAAGACCTTTGCATATAATATAAATACCGTTATTGCCCAACCAAAAAACATCGGGTTCTTTTATATAAGTGTCGGTTATAGCTTTATTAATTGATGTGCGTAAATCAGTGCGAACATTTTGAGCAAATAATCTTTCGTTCACATCTTTTTCCATCAGATCAATAAAACCCTGCATATCAGCCAAGCCAATGTAGGTGTCGTACGCCTCTTCTTCAGACGGATGATGCCAATAATGATCAATTTTAAGAGTAATTTCTTCGGCTGGGGGAGTGAATCCTTCCCTGTACAAATCCCATAAAGAAAAGATTTTTTGAAAATCTTCTACCTCAACCATTTCAGTTTTTGAAAAAGTAAAATCTTTGGTAGTAACAAAAATAAACCTTACTTTTTTATTTTGACGAATTTGTTGGTGAATTTTTCTGTAGTGTTTTACGATCTCGGGCCTAACTGATTCCAGCCATGATTTAAACTCTTCCTCATATTTATCCTCAGTAAAAAGTTTGGCAATTTTTTCAAAACTAAAAACCTCTTCCCTTTTTACCTGTGATAATCGAGGTTTATTTTGATACTTCATTTGAAAAACGTACGTCGAATCCTCTCCCCATACAACTGCATCTATTCCGCCATCACTTTTGCCGTCCGTAATTAAGTAATCATCATTTGAAATATTTCCAAAACGAGCTTCAATATACCAATCAATAAAAGCTCTTTCAGGTGCAAGCGATATTTTTCCTTTGAAATATTTATTCAGATCCTCGGCGACTTCCAAATATTTAGATTTTTTTAAGCGATCCATTTTTTATGCCAATTATTAACTAAAAGATTCCAATGTTTTAATTATATAACATCGCTTTGATTATCTTCATTGCATAATTAATATCAAAAGCGCAATTTATTAATTGCGCTATCACGAGACACTCTAGTTTGTTGCTATTTTTTAGTAATTCTAAATTTTCCGCTTTTTATCAGCTTAATACTGTTGTAATTTTTTGGATCTTCAAATTCAAATTGCCAAATGTTATAAACTTCTGACCCGTGCGCCTTGTCAAAAAATAGCGTGATGACTTTTTTGTTGGTTCGCTCTTGCCATTGTCTAAACGGGTAATATAACTGTCTTATAATTGTATTTGATGTCTTAAAATTCTTTGCCTCAATTAAAACAATTTGTTCTTTGCCCTCATATCCAGCATCAACTTCAGTTTGAACGCTAGCAACTTTGATTAAACTGTCTCCCACATAAAATTCAAATTCGGGAGTGTATTTTCTTCCCCTTATTGTAAGTATTAACGATGGATCATCGATAAATGTTCTGATTAAGCTAGTAGCGTAAGCATAATCTAGATGTTGCATTTCTGAATCCCCAACCTTAACCGTCTCCAGTTGAAAGTCTAGTTTCGAACTATAAAGAACTTCTTCGGTAGTAATGTCTGGAATATCAATATAACCTTCACCTTTGACGATTGCATAATGACCATTTTTTACTGGCAAAATAAACAAACCACGTTCAATGAACAGCTCAGGTCTCTTTTCTCTACTATCCTGCTTACAAAGTATTCTTACTTCTTTTTCTCCAACCTTTTTAAAATTTTGACAGGATTTTTTTATCTGACTAGCCGAAATCAAGTATGGCGATTTATCAAAATCATGAGAAGATATTTTGTGATCTTCAAATATCTTTTTCCAAGAGTCATTTATTGACATATGCTTTTTTCTTAAAATATAGTTTATTTTTCAAGTTCAAGTTAAAATCCTCATATCTCTTTTTAGACAACTCTAAATATTCCTTCTCTGTATCAATCCCGATAAACTTCCGACCGTACATCATCGCCGCCAAACCAGTCGTCGAACTGCCCGTAAAAGGATCAATAACTAAATCACCCTCATTCGTGCTGGCTAACACAATTCTCCTCAGTAAATCCATTGGTTTTTGGGTGGGATGTTTGCCAAATTTCTTTTCGCTCGGCTTTGGGGTGCTAAGTGACCAGACCGAACGCATTTGCTTGTCGGGTTTCTTAAAATTATCTTCCGGCCAATTGCCATTTTTCATCAGATCATAATTAAAAATATGTTTAGATTTCTTATCTTTCCTCGCCCATAATAGAGTCTCATGACTGGCCGTAAAATATCGACAGCTTAGGTTCGGTGAGGCGTTAGGCTTAAACCAGGAGATGTCATTTAGCAGATGAAATTTATTAATTTCCAGCGCAAACCCGCATTGATAAATCGAGTGATAAGTACCGCTGATCCAAATAGTGCCGTGTGGTTTTAAGACTCTTCGACAGGCCTCAATCCATTTGAGATGAAACTCAAAATTTTGCTTCAATCCACCTGACAAATCCCAATCACCTTTTTTCACACTGACCATTTTCCCATTCTGACAAGTAAAACTGCCACTGGAGAGAAAGTAGGGTGGATCGGCAAAAATCATATCCACCGAATCTTCGGGCAAACTATCTAAAAAACTAATGCAGTCATCGTTAATTATTTTAAAATTACCTTTTTCGTAGTAGAGTTTGTCAGACATAAGCTCCTTTTTATTTTATTGCGCCCTCTGTATCATTTTAACATTGATGTTAAAACTAATTTTCCCCACAAAGAAATCAAGTACTTAAATTATAACTTTGCAAGTATTAAGAATGGCTTAAGCAAAAATTAATTACCGCCCCCGCACCTTCCCCCAAAACGCCTGCCGGACTTGATTGATATATCCCGACAGCAGCGCCAGCCCGCCGATCATCTCCCCGCCCCCGGCCGCCGCCTCCGCCAGAAAATCGCCGTGCATGTCGTTGGAGTGGAGGATGGTGAATTGTTTGGTTTTCATGTGTTTTTGTAGTGATTGGATAGAACTCGTTTTTGATTTTACTGATTAAATAAGTGGGCAGAAAAACTATATTTTTCCATTAACACTATATAAATCCTGTTGCATATCTACAAAACTATCTCTTATTTGTACAACATCGCCTAATTCTTCCTCCGCGTCAGCAATGGCTTGATATTTTAAATTGATCAATATTGATAGCTTCTCAAGATCTAATTCCTCAACACCTTTTTCAATATATTTTTCAAGCACAAATTCGAGAAAATCTTTTTGTTTTTCGCTGATACCCTCAAAAATAATCTTCTTGGCTTCATCTACCCTCTCTCTCCTGGTAATTGGTTTTTTAGCATAAGCAACATACGCTAACACATCAAACAAATCACTATCTTTAGCATTAATCAAATTCTGTAAATCTTCTAGCTCGTCGAAACCATATCCCGCTGCTGCCAATTGAATTAAGAATTTTTTCCTCGTCTCGGGGTTTGACCAAATTTTTCTTAATTGTTTTTCGTCTCTGAATAATTTAGGTAATTCACCAAAAATATTTTCAAGAAATTCTTTTGCTGAAATTGGTTTGCCATCAGCACTCCAATATGAAGTCGAAGCCATATATTGGATTTCTCGTTCCTTGCCGTCGGCAAGTTTTATCTTCGTTACTTTTTTCTTTTCTACTGGTTCTTCTTGTCCTGGTTCGTATTTTTCGTTTCCCGCATCACTAACATTTTCAGCCACTTTTTCTTTGGACTTACTATCTGATAAATCTATTGGTTCTCCATCCCATTCCGGATCACTAAAGTGTTTATAAACCCCAACGAAATCATAAATAGTAAAATACTCTTTACCGTCAAACAATCGAGTTCCTCGTCCCACAATCTGTTTGAATTCAATCATCGAATTTATCGGGCGCATTAAGACTATATTGCGAATATTGCGCGCATCAACTCCGGTCGATAATTTTTGTGAAGTTGTCAAAATAGTTGGAATTGTCTTTTCGTTATCTTGAAAATCGCGCAGAAATTCCTCGCCACGCGCTCCATCATTGGCGGTTACTCGTACGCAGTAATGTGTATTTTTGCTGTCTTTTTTCTGATTTATTAAATCTCGCACCGCAGCTGCATGTTCCTGAGTAGCGCAAAAAACAATCGTCTTCTCTGACTGATCAATCTCATCCATTAATATTGCTACTCGTTTTTTCTCTCGTTCTTTAATCTTAATAATACGGTTAAAATCCTCCTCAATATAAACTTTGCCCTCCTCTATTTCGCCTTCGACAATTTCATCATCTGGATCATAAACATATTCATCAAGTGTAGTCTGAATTCGACGCACCTTGAATGGTGTTAAAAATCCATCATTAATACCCTGCTTCAAAGAATAGGTATATACCGGTTTTCCGAAGTATTCATAAGTATCTACGTTATCTTTCCTTTTGGGGGTGGCAGTCATGCCCAACTGGACCGCTGGTTTGAAATAATCTAAAATACCACGCCAATTGGATTCATCATTGGCCCCGCCACGATGACACTCATCAATAATGATAAAATCAAAAAAATCAGGCGGATAATCACCATAATAAGATGCATTATTTTGGCCGGTCATAAATGTCTGAAAAATGGTAAAGAAAATACTGGCATTCATTGGGACACTGCCCCTCTTTCGGATATCAAGCGGAGTAATTCTAATCATGGCATCTTCGGAAAAGGCAGAAAAATTATTAAATGCCTGATTAGCGAGAATATTACGGTCAGCCAGGAACAATATCCTTGGTTGTCTACCGCCATCACGATTCAAGTTCCATCGACTATGAAATAATTTCCAGGCAATTTGAAAAGCCACATGGGTTTTGCCCGTTCCTGTCGCCATTGTCAGCAAAATTCTTTGCTTGTTATCGGCAATTGCTTCCAATACTCGATTAACGGCTATTTCCTGATAATAACGTAATGGTTTAGTCCCGCCGATATCCTCAAAGGGTATTGACCGAAATTTTTCTATCCATTCACCACTTTTTGCTTTGATTTTTTTCCATAATTCTTCCGGGCTAGGAAATTTTTCGATTTCTTTTTCCTGGCCGGTTTTCATATTGATCTCGTAAATTTCTTTGCCATTACTGGAAAAAGTGTATTCAATCTGCAGTTTTTCAGCATAATCTTTGGCTTGCTGGACTCCTTCACTTGTAGTTAATTCGTCACTTTTTGCTTCTATCACCGCAATTTTCTGCCCTTTATACACCAAAACATAGTCAGCGATATCGGCCGGTAATCGCCGGCCGCCAGTTTGAATTTTACCCTCTGTTATTCGATGTTCCCGCAATATTTTTGAATCATCAACTTCACCCCAACCCGCTTCTTTGAGTTTAGGGTCAATATATTCAGCTCTTGTTTCTGCTTCGTTCATAATTTATTTATTAGAAAAATAATTACTCCCCTTTGTGAATATCATAAAAGACTTTTACATAATCCCGATAAATGTATGAGCGTCCGTATTTTTTCTTGGTATTACGCTGTTGCAGTATGTCTAATTCTACAAATCTATCAACCAACTTCTGCGCACCATTTCGAGAAAAACCGCTCCATTTGGCAATCGTAGCCACATCGACTATAGGTAGAGCAAAAAGTTGTGGCAATACTTTTATCGCACTCTGTGAAGATCTTTTGTCCAAACTTTGTATTTTCAAAATATCTCTTTCTCTGATCTTAGTAATTCTTTTTACGGTTTCAATAGCTTCGTTGGCTATCTCAGCCACTCCGGTCAAGAAAAATTTAATCCAGTCATCAATCTCTCCATTACTATACCCAAGAAGACGGTTGTAATATAATTGTTGGTGTTTTTTGAAATAAGAAGATAGAAAAAGCACAGGTTTTTCCAGTAAATTTGCTTCACGTAGAAATAAGGTAGTAAGCATTCTACCAGTACGGCCATTGCCATCACGAAATGGATGAATTGTCTCAAATTGGGCGTGCAAAATAGCCGCTTTGGTTAGGGTCAACAAATTATCATTGGCATGAGCAAACTTCTCCCAGTCGCCGATCGTTCTTGATAACTCATGGGCGGGAGGTGGCACAAATTTTGCATCCAACGGACTTGTTCCGTCAATCCAGTTTTGATCGTGACGAAATTCTCCCGGCCGTGGATCCTGAGTGCATCGTGCTCCCTCTTCGGTCAAATCCCGGTGCAACTTTTTAATCAGGCGCACGCTAATTGGAATTTTATTTAGTTCTTTTATTCCATTATTTAGTGCTTTGATGTAGTGAATAATATCATTTACATCATCTGGTAAATCAGCATTAATCTGGGCTTTGGCTTCCAAGGCATTGATCAAAGTGGCGCCCGTACCTTCAATCTGGCTTGATGAGGAGGCGTCTTTTAGAATATACATAAACAAGAAAAAATCTATGTCAGGTAGCAACTGGGTTATGCCGTCGAGTTTACTAACTAAATGTTGAGCCTGATAGTCCTGCTTTACTAGATTTTCTGACAAACCAAAACCTATCTTTGGCGGGAAAGGATGAGGAATAAATGCTCTAAATTTCATTCCTTTTTCGTTGGTTTGTTGAATGTATTTACCTATTTCCATATTTTGTAAAATAGTTACTTTTTCTATCACTAATAGTAACTATCATAACATTTAGTTACTTTTTTATCAAGTAATATTATAGCTTCCCACCAAATGCCTGCTGGAGAATCGATTTCTTTAGTTCTCCCAGATTATCGATCTTTTGCTGGTAGATTTGGGTAAGTTTTTGGGTTTGGGCGGAAAGTTTATCGAGTTTGGCGACGATGGTTTTTTGGGTGGTGAGAAGTGGGATGAAAACAGGAAAATTTCTAAGATATCCCAAGCCAACAAATTTCTGAGTTGTGCCTTTTGCTTCACGTAGCATTTTATCTATTACCATTTTTGAGGATAAATAATATTTCAAAAAATATGTGTTTTGTTCAGTATTGTTTTTAAAGAGAGCAACATTTTTTATTGAAAATTTTGGCTCAACATCGACAACAACCGGATTTCCTATTGTTCCAATCATCGCAAACAATACATCGCCTTTATTTACTTTACTTCGTTTATTTATGGCTTTATAGTCAGATGTTGATATGTATTTTACTTTATCAAAATTTAATTTGCCCTCTTTTAGATTTTTAGATGTAATTAATGGGTAGCCACTTTCCTGATATTTTGGAGAATCATGAGTACCATCTCGAACATCATACACATCTTTAAGTTGTCTTTCTTCCCAATCCTTGCCCGGATTAGCAAAAATATCATTCAAATAAGAATCAAACAACTCTTGAGAATTGGCGAGATTTTTTTCGGTATTGGCTTTGGCTTGGTCGATTTTGGCAAAAACTCCGTCGAGTATTTTAACAATGCGTTTTTGTTCGGGGAGGGGAGGATAACATATTTCTTTGTCACTTACCATAGGCACAGTCAATTGAGGGATAGAAGTTCCACTTCTTGAAAAATCTATTGATTCAATAACATACTTTAAGAATTTAATATCAATTTCTTTATTATCAGGAAGTAACACAATAAGTCTCACAGCGGGATAAAAGGGTGAATTTCTTATTTCAGAATAACCAATTGTTCCTCTTGCGGATATTGTTATGCTGGGTTTTATGACTCTTCCAGTATTGGTATATCCATACAAGCCTTTATTTTTTTCACCATTTGAGAAAATAGGAATGTTGAATTTTTCTGTTTTAACTTTCGAAAAATTATCTTTAGGCACATCCCCTCCTGCAAAAAGATCTTCACAAATATCCTCAAGTTTTTTTGTTTGCCAGTTAGTTTGCATAATTTTCGGAACAATTTGGTAAATTATTAAATATTTCCAAAACAAAATTATGATAATCTAAAATGATATTCGAAAGTTCAATGATAGAAATACATCTCTTATTGATACAAATGTTTTGATATTTAACATCAATATCTACTGATAATCCAGTTACAAATTTATTGGTATAAATATCTTCTTCAATATGCTCAATTCTATTTCGAATTTTGCTAGTTTTATACCGTTTAATTTTAGTTATAGTTTTTTTACTAACATGATCTAATAACTTGATATTGTTGTTGATAAATAGTTTCTTTTCTTCCTTTTTCCCATTATGAATAACATCAAAAATCTTTATTGATCTACTTATTGCATTTATACAATTCTCCAAATGATTTATTATTTGAAATCTATGTGCAAGCTTATCTCCACTTCTTTGTTCTTTATTAATATATTCTCTTGCTAACATGAATTCTTCACGAGATTTATCTGTAAGTCGCACTAGAAGATAAATATAGAATTTACTATCTTTGTCCAATATTTCAGTACCAGCTACCAATATTACAGGAAATAAACACGATGATAACGAATGTTTAACTTTAACATCTGGAATTTCAACCATTTTTTTATTTTGAACTTTTTTCATTGCTATGATGACATAAATTTATTTACTAGCATTTCCAAGGCTTGCCACAAAGTAAATAGACTGGCTGAAGTATTCACCAGAGTATTCGTTTTTGACAATAAAGTATTAACAATACCTATTTTTCTTTCTTCCTTTGCTATTAGTAATTCGCTCGAAATAAATTCCAAATTTTCTAAAATTTCATTCTTCTGTTCTGCAGGAATATTATTATCATTAATCATTGATTCAGAAAATTCCTTCAATTTGTTTGCCAAATCAGATGCGGAATTTTTGACTAATCTATCAATATTCTGATTAATGTTTTTAATATTTCCCGTATTCAAAATTCCAATCTGATTTTCTTTAATAGAAATATGATTGTTGGTTGTATGCCGAGAAATAAATACCGGTTGTTTAGTCGGATATCTTCCGCTAGAAACACCAAACATACTGTACATTTCGTCATCAATTTTGTTTATTTCTTCTCTTAATACTTCAAGATTCCGATAGTTAATTTGCTGCCATTTTTCATAACAATTCAAACACAACGGAATATTTGGTTCGACTTGATAAATCGCATTATTGTCACATTGATTACATTTCATATTTTTTTAAATATCTTGATAATGCGTGAATTGTTGCCAAATAAAAATAGAACATCCAACTCAGCCAAATATTTTTATCGTAATTCGTTTTCTGTTTATTATTCAAATGTCGTATTTCAAAATTATTTAAAATATTGAATAAATCACTTTCATCTTTTTTTGTAAAAAAATCACCTTTCTCAATTTCTTTTCTAAAAAATTCCAATATATCTGCAAATTCCTTAATAGCATTCCTCCGATCATCTAGTGTTGAACCATATTTTCTGAATAGTTTAACTGCATTAGTTACTCTGCTGGCTATATTTGCATCTACACTTTCTGGCAAATTTGCTTTTACTAATGATCGATATTCCTCTTGCGCCAAAGAGTAAATTTCACCATTTTCAGCAAGCTCATATCCTTTTTTATAATCATTCAAAATGCCGTTTATTGATTCAATATATTCTCGTTCTCCTGCTTCTTTATCAAAAAGATGATAATGCGGTCCACATTCCCAACCATAATGATAGTCATTGTCTGTAATGATTGGCTTAGAAATATGCTCAAAAAAGAATTCGACCATATCAAAAACATCAACTTCGTCATATTGAACGATATTAATTTCAATCGGCCATAGATACTTTTTCCTTAACTTTCGAAAAATATAATCCCCGATATGATCAAGACTTGTGACCACCCCTTCATAGGCTTCTACTTGATCAGAACAATAATATCCAAAATATTCTTGAAAATAGCCTTTCCTATCAAATTCTTTATATATACCCAAGAACAATTCCTGTAATTCAGAAACAGTCATCTTTAGTTTATTTTTATTTTTTCTTTGAGAGTAATATTTTTTCTTCAGATTATTCATAATGGTATTAAATTGTCTCCTCAACCTCCCTCAAAACCCTCCCACTCTCCTCATCCAACTCCCTCATCTCCTTATTCCTTTAAAAATCACCATATTTCAATTGAAAAAACTTATCCACAATAACAACGAAAATACTCATGAATAAAGCATAATAACAATTGAATAATGTACAAAAATCTGCTACAATAAAAGTGATCAGAAATGATCAATGACTTTAATGCTTAGAGTTCCTGCAAAGGAGCTCTTTTGCTATTTCTATTATAAATTCACCTTATATTTATCATCTAATTCACGATTCCAGCAAATAAAATCCTTGATCTTCTGGATATCAAAAATCACCAAACCTTCTGAACGAAGTCTATTTAGCTCGCTCGATACTTTTCTAGCAGTCGCAAACAATATTACTTTCTTCTTGTTATGCAAAAGTTTTTTGATTGGGTCATGAAAATCACTATCCCCACTCCACAATACAAATGTATCGACATTCTCTCTTTCATAATCAAGCAACATATCAATTCCTATCTCTACATCAAAATTACACTTCCTATCCTCAATATAATTTTCACCCAGGCGATTGAAGTCCGCCAAACGCAGATTTAAATATTCAATCACTTCATCATTGAATTTTCTCAAAAGAGCCCGGCGGATGAATTGTTTTACCAATGATCGATCAGACATAGATGAAATGCCTTTAGTGTCAATAGAAAAACGCATGATTTTTACCGGCTTAGTGCGTAAAATGTAACCGCATCTGCTGATGAACTGATTTTCTGATGCAGATTTGTGATCGCCGACCAACAACCCCTGATAGAATTTGATTTTTTCTATTCCAGAAAAGGAATCGAGGAATTGCTTTAATCTCTTTAGATCTATATGCCATTTTAGTTTGTCCGACCAGGGGCGAACATTAGCATAATCAATATATACATGCACCTTACCTGATAACAAACTATCAAGATTATTGATCAGATCTTGACAATCATCAGCAATCATCGAAATTTTGTCTGTCTTGGGTGAAAACATTTTATATCATTTTCTCTATTTTCTTAATCAATTTCCCACTCTCCTCATCCAACCTCCTCATTTCTCCCAAAATCACCTTCGGTTCCCGCAAAACTTTTTCATCTTTCCGATTCGGGTTCTTCACCGACAAATCAAAAGTTTTTTGATCAATATCCTTCGCATCCACCGTCCAGGAATTATCCGAATCAGCCTTGGTTTTTGATAGCTTCACAAATTCCGCCAAATCCTTTTCATTCAAAGGGTTGGTCTTACCCAAATTCCGATCTAAATTTAGCTGATAATACCAAACCTTCTTCGTCGGTTCGCCTTTTTGAAAAAATAACACTACCGTTTTAACTCCTGCTCCGGAGAAAACGCCACCCGGCAAATCCAGTACTGTATGCAGATTGCAACTTTCCAGTAAATGTCGCCGCAAAGAAACCGAGGCGTTATCCGTATTGGACAAAAAAGTATTTTTGATAACTATTCCCGCTTTACCTCCCGCTTTCAGAATTTTAATATAATGCTGTAGAAAGAGAAAAGCCGTTTCGCCCGTCTTAATCGGAAAGTTTTGCTGAACCTCTTTTCGTTCTTTCCCGCCGAAAGGAGGGTTGGTTAAAATGATGTCATATCGATCCTTGTCTTGAATATCATCAATATTCTCCGCCAAAGTATTGGCGTGAACAATATTTGGTGCCTCAATCCCGTGTAGAATCATGTTCATGATACCAATGATGTAGGCCAGAGATTTTTTCTCCTTGCCGTAAAAAGTTTTTTTCTGTAACTTCTCCCAATCAGCCGGCGATAATTTTTCCCGATTTTCCGATAAATAATTGAAGGCTTCTACTAGGAATCCGGCCGAACCTACCGCCCCATCATAGATTTTGTCACCAATTTTCGGATCAACTATTTTAACAATCGTTCTGATTAACGGTCGGGGGGTGTAGTATTCGCCGCCATTGCGACCGGCATTACCCATATTTTGAATCCGGCTCTCGTATAAATGAGATAGCTCATGTTTTTCTTTACTCGACTGAAATTTTAATTCATCAATGATGTTGATAATTTCCCGCAAATTGTAGCCACTTTGGATTTTATTTTTCAGTTCTCCAAAAATCTCTCCAATCTTATACTCAATCGTATCCGGACCCGTAGCCTTGGTTTTAAATTTCTTTAAATAAGGAAATAGTTCATTGTTCACAAATTCCACCAGATCATCACCAGTTTGGGCTTTATTGTGATCCAACTTGCCATCTTTGGTTTTCGGAGCGGCCCATTTCTCCCAACGAAAATCTTTATCGACGATGTATTCATATTTTTTGCCTGATAAAACGGCTGCCTTTTCCCTCTCTTTTTCCAGATCATCCAGATATTTCAAGAATAAAATCCAGGAAGTCTGTTCAACATAATCAAGAGCACTGCTACAACCAGCATCCTTCCTAAGGACATCGTCAATATTTTTAAAAGCCTGTTCAAACATAATTTTAGATTTAGTAATAAACAACTACATTTTACCAAAAGCTAACCCTTCTTTCTTCATGCTCAGCCATTTGTCTTTGGTCAGTATCACATGATCAAGCAATTCTATGCCCAACAATTCACCGGCTTCAATCAATCGCTTGGTTATTTGAATATCATCTTTTGATGGTTTAAGGTGACCGGAGGGATGATTGTGAGCAACGATGATGTGGGCAGCATGATGAATGATGGCCGGTTCAAATACCTCCCGAGGATGCACTAGACTATTGGTCAGAGTTCCGATAGATACAATCTCTTTCTTAATTTCTTGATGGTGATTGTCCAGATAAAAAACTGCAAAATGCTCCTTTTTACTATCACGGAAATCTTTGCTCAACTTCCACACATCCTTTGCTGAAAGTATTAATTGAGCAGTTTTATTTTTTAGAATCCTTTTTCCCAATTCGATAAAAGCTACTATTTCACATGCCTTAGCCGGACCAATGTCTTTAATATCTGATAAATCCGAAATATTGGCATTGACCAGTGTTTGTTCTGGAAATTTTTTTAGTATCTTACGAGCCAGCTGTATAGCATTGCAGTTTCTGCCACCGCTCCTGAGCAGTATGGCCAATAATTCAGTATTAGAAAGTTTGCTGGGTCCATATTTGGCAAGTTTCTCACGCGGCCGATCGATTTTTTGAATATCATTTATTTTAGGCATATTAGAAAAATTATCTTTTGTCTAATTTTACCTAAAACATCTTAAGAAAATATTAATTTCTTACTTCCCAAACTTCTCCCACGCTTGTTTAGCCAAAAACATCGCATAATCCAAATCTTCTTTTTTGGTTATTTTCATGTAACAAACCTTTCCCCACTCATAACTTTCAGGAATGTTGAAAAGCCTTTTCTCCGGGTCTTTTAGGTCTTTCTTAAGAAATCCCGCTATATCCAAATGTAATTTTGATTTATAAACACGAACACTAAAAACAATTGACTTGCCAATTTTATATCCAATATAAACTTTCACCGGATTTTCAATGATTCTATCATCCAAGGCCAACAGTCTATCTCTCAATTCGTCATATATTTCTTTTAACTTTTCTTGCCCCAGCTTAAAATGATCATCGACTGTATACTCCTTTATCTCCCGACTAACTTTACTGACCAATTCTGATTTTGAAACTGTTTTAATCGATTCTGAGGCATTAGTGGGTTTTATTTGATCAATCGAAATAATATCTTTTTCATACAACTTAACTTCAAATAACTCAATCGGTAAATCTCGAAAATTAATGGCATTGCGTTGATGGGTGGTAAAAGAATTGGCAATAAATATTATTCTCGTTTGTGACCAGTCAATGTCTTTCTTTTTGGTATTCTTTTTAGTTTCTTGATTGTATTCCAAAACAAAATCAGCCTTATTGTTGAGTAAAAGAGATAGGTAGCTAAACCCCTGATCAACAATACTGATACTTTTGTCTTTTTTGTACTCAATAATCACAAAAGATTGAGTTTCATTATCAAAAGCCAAAGTGTCAATTCGAAAATTATGTAACGATAGTTCGGTGGCCACAAACTCCAATCCGAAAGTTTCGTCTAGATTTTCTTCAATTGTGGTCTGTAAAGTTTTTTCCAGATCAATTCGCTTTTCTTTAATAGGTGTTAATACCTTTTTGCTTAATTTAAATAGCGCCATGATTATTTATTATTTAGTAAATGTTTTGTAAACTATTACGACCTTCTCCTCTCATTCTCCTTCTCTTTTTTCTCCAACAATTCTTTCAGTTCAACCCCTATTTCTGACTTATCTTTAATCTTTTCCTTCGCAATTAGGCCTAATCGAATCACCTCCCGCAAATCCTCCCCGGTCCGATGCCAGCGTAGACGATTGCAGGGAGTACAGGCGGGAAGATAATTAGCAAAATCATCCTTACCGCCCTTGCCGCGCTGAATCATATGATCAATTTCCCAATTACCCGGCTCATCCTCAAAATCTTTGCCATACTTATCAAAATCAATCTTGTCACCGCAAAAGTGGCAATGGCCGTTAGTTTTTCCAAATATTGCCTCTTTACTATCCTTCCTCATGCCTTTTCCTTTAGTAATATTTTTCTTCAACTCCCCCCACTCACAACTCACATAATTCTTTCCCAACCAAGCCACACTAATACTTTTTCTTGTTTTTAGTATACTCTTAATCTGTTGTTTGCTAAAAATCCAGAATTTCCATTGCCTAAGATCCATTGGATTCTGATCCTCAATTTCTTCGGCAAAATGATAGCACAGTACATATATATCAGTGTTAAATTTTTTATTTTTACTCATATACCCACTATCAACATTGTAATTTCGGGTGGGTGCTATGTGGTAGCTAGGATTAGGATTTGGTTTCTTGTCTTTGAAATTCCACTCTTGAAATTTTGCCGTCGTTTTCACTTCAAGTTTCTTGCCAGATTTAGAAGTCAAATCATATGACCGCCACGGCACCCGTACATCTTTGGTGTCCCCAATCGCCCAGGCCACTAAATATTCAGCCAGAATTCCTCTATTCATGTTAGAAATCAGATTAGAATAGCCCCACTGCCAAAAATCAGTGATAGTTTTCTTGGTTACGTTGCTGGGAACACCCGAGAATTTTGTGCCGGGGTTTAATCTTGGGTACTTCATAAATCCATTATACCCCCCCCATATTTAAAAAACTAAAAATCCATAATAACAACATCCATGCTTTTGATATAGTTAAACTAGTTATCCATTGAATAAAAAGATGAGAATAATCACTTGGAATGTTCGCAAGGCATACAAAGATAGTCCTGTTTGGGATTTGGTACTAAAAATGAAGCCCGATATTGCCTTATTACAAGAAGTTGGCAGTATGCCAGAAACTGTTAAATCAAAATTTAGCATCTTATCAAAAAAAGCCACGACCAAAACAGGTAAACCACAAATTTTCAGTACAGCAGTTTTGGTAAAAGGTAAGATTATTGAGCAAGATTTGCTCAAATCAGATATCAAGTGGGTCAATCTAGAGCTTGATTTTTTTAAGGGCAATCTCGTTAGCTATAAAGTTCAGTTAAAGAATAGAAAAATATTTAATGTAGTCTCGGTTCATAGTCCCGCCTGGGCGATTAATCCAACTCGATTAAAAGGATGCGACCTAACCGGAATCAAGTTAGTCAATAATTCAAAAGTATGGGCGACAGAAATAGTATGGTCGGCGCTAAAAAACGTGATATCGGTTAATGAACAATGGATAGTAGGGGGCGATTATAATAGTTCAATATTATTTGATGTACCCCACGACCAAGGCAATCAAGAAATTATCGACAGAATGTATGAATTGGGATTCAAAGAATGTCTTTCTGAATACCATGAAAAGCCTGTTCCAACTTTTAAAAACGTTAAACCAAAAAAGTTAATTCATCAACTAGACAAGCTTTTTGTGCAAAAGAAGCTATTCGCTAAAATGAAAAAATGTATTGTTGGTGATAAAGAGGCTATCATTGATAATTATTTAAGCGATCACTTGCCGATTATTGCTGACTTCAAGGATAATTGACCCCTCCATATTCCAAACATAAAAAAGATCCCCGAATAAATCGGGGATGACATTGGAGAAAATGCGGAGGATGACAAAGAACATCCCCGCTCAAAGGCGGGAATGACACAGAGAATTATCCCCCTCCAGCAGTCTGCCGATTAGACGGATTGTCTGGCTCCCCTTTGAGCAAGTCTTTCGCCTTTAACTAGGTGTTATCGGTGACGCCTCTCATTTCTTATATTCCAGCTTGCCCCGCTCATTTTCCATAAATGTTTTGTATTTTTGCAGCTTTTTTAATAAGGAAGGCTGGTTGTGTCGATTGGGAATAACAATTCTTTCTAGCTTTTTCTTTTTGATCAAAAAATCATACAAACATTTAAAATCCCCGTCTCCTGATACCACTACTGCCTTATCGTATCGGTTAAACTCAATCGCTCAGTTGCTAATTGTAAAGGTTATTTTATAGTTGACCGGTTCTATTATAATTTTTTTGTCATTGAGAAAATCAGATCCACCAACTTTCCAAATTTTTGGATTTGTGCTGCCTGCATCAAAAACCAAATAAAAATAATAGTTATTATTGGATTTGGCAACTTCCAATTCATTCTTAGAAATAAAAATATTGCCCTGTTCGGCGGGCTTAAGGGTTGATTTGACCTCGATTAATTTTTCTTGACCAGTAATGTCATACGACAAAATATCATACCCAGCGCTGTCATCCTTCTTGGATACATGATTTATCTTCAAAGCAAGATCTTCCCTGTTAGCTTTCCTTAGCACCTCTCTTTCCTTTTTTATAACAATTTGTTCACCACGATCACCAATTCTTTTGTACTTTTTTGAAAGTGCGATATGGTCATATGTTTGGCCTTTCTGTGTTTGTTCAACTTTACGACTGGTATTAGGCATTTCTAGCGTTCGAGGTGAAATAAATTTTGCGTTGATTTGTTCACTCGGAGGGAAGTCGGGTAATTTATATTTCATAAGATCTTGTGGAACACTGCTGTCTTTTAACTCACTGTTGGGTTTACCAAAAGAAGTGTACAAGAATTTACTAAACTCATAAATGGACCAATCTTTCATTACTGAATCTTTGTTTTTGAATTCAAGAAGAACATTCTGCTTATCTAGTTCAGATTTAGAATTATTTTCTAAGCTGAATACGTTAATAAAATAGTTTAGATGAGAAGCGGCAAAAATATTTAGGAATTTATCGGGGAAATAAACCGACAATATTTTACCTTTAAACATCGGTGATATGGGATTTTCTCTAAGTATTTTAATATCGTTTTGATTGTTTAATAGCTCTATAATCCTAGATTTAACTTCTTCAAAGGCTGTTTCGATAGAATTGCCAAAGATAGTTTTTCCTATTCTGTATTTTTCTGTTTTATCGTCTCCAAATGTCCCATAATAAATACCGAATTTTTTCGCAGTACCGCCATGTATATTGCCCCATAAATTAAGGGTCTTCTCTATTCGATAACAGAATGATTTTTTACCTTTTCCAATAACATAATCATCCAGTTCTAATTGCTGAATTCTCTGAACCGGATAATCTTTCGTGAATTTCTCTCTTTTTTTGTCAATTTCCTTGAATTCAGAATTGACTTCTTTTCTAATTTTCTCAAATTCAATTTGGTGTTCTCTAATCTCTTGTGTATTCATAATATTTATTCAATAAGCTTTTAATTGACTTGTTGGGTGCTTTTAATGAGAGTAAGACGAGCCTTAAGTTAAGTGCTACAATATGACTTTTTTAATAGCATTACCGACCCCGCACCTTCCCCCAAAACGCATTACGTACCCAATTCCCCACCAAACCACCAAAGACGATCCAGCCGATGAAAACGATAATACTGACCACAATCACAATCGCATTGGGGAGGTTAAGCATTTGTACTAAGAAGTACACTCCTACCATCAGCCCGATGGCTACCGGCAGCAGCACCACCATCACCACGCTGGTCACCCAGCTGCCCGCTTTCTTTACCCCGCGGTCCACCTGCCCGGCCACCGCCACCTTCCCCAGTTTGGATAAATTTTTGTTCAAATCGTC
>Ga0180430_10000458_pt1 | contig 43992 bp, 44 predicted proteins | sample SS_ome_9_FD_132999 | JGI IMG/M metagenome (GOLD analysis project Ga0180430, IMG submission 132999) | Hypersaline lake sediment archaeal communities from the Salton Sea, California, USA - SS_1_S_2 metaG | ecosystem: Environmental > Aquatic > Non-marine Saline and Alkaline > Hypersaline >...
AAGAGGAGGAGTAAGCGATGGCGAAGGAAGACATCCTTCAACAGATCGAGGAGATGTCGGTCAAGGACCTGGCCGATCTGGTCGAGGCGATCGAAGAGCGATTCAACGTCTCGGCGGCAATGGCCGCGCCGGTCGCCGTCGCCGTGGCGCCCGCCGCGGGGGGAGACGGTGAAGGGGAGGCCGCAGCCGAGTTGCTCAAGGTTGTCATGACGAGTGCCGGCCAGAAGAAGATTCAGGTCATCAAGGAGATCAAAGAGATCACCGGCAAGGGCCTGAAGGAGTGCAAGGAGCTGGCGGACAACCTCCCGGCGACGATCAAGGCGGACGTCAGCGGCGACGAGGCGACGAGCATCAAGGAGAAGTTGGAGGCGGCCGGAGCTGAGATCGAGCTGCAGTAACCCTGCCCGACGCGTACCGCGCGGAAATCGTCACAGGACGCCTGCCTTGAGGTGCCGACAGCACCTCGGGGCGTGCGTTCTTTCGAAGGGGAACAGATGAGGCAACGAGAACGTAGGACGTACGGGCGTATCCAGGAGATCCTTCCGCCGCCATATCTCCTGAAGGACGTCCGTGAATCGTTCGCGCAGTTCGTCGAGAGCGGCATATCGCGCGCGTTTTCCGATATCTCGCCGATCGAGGGGCACGGGAAGGACGGTCTGACCCTCGAGCTGGTCGATCCGTATCTGGGAGACGCACGCAACAGCGAGCTCGAATGCAAGGACAAGGATCTGACCTACTCCCGTCCGTTGCGGGTGACCGCGATCCTGCGGCAGGAAGGGAAGATCCTCCAGCAGACCGAGCTGTACATCGGCGACTTCCCGATGATGACCGGACGGGGAACATTCATCATCAACGGGTCGGAGAACGCGCTCGTCAACGAACTAACCCGAGCGCCTGGCGTCTACTTCACGCTGGAGGACCCGACCCTGTTCAAGGGGCACGTCCTCCCCGAGCTCGGTGCGTGGCTCGAGATCCTGCTCGACACGAAGCGGATGACCCTTCGGGCGAATCTGGATCGGAAGGGCAAGGTCGTCGCGACGACCCTGTTGAAGGCGCTCGGCTTCGACCACGAGAGGATCTGCCGCTACTACAGCTTCGAGGTCTCCCCGGTGACGGTAGAGCGCCTCGAGGCGTACGTTGGCCACCTCGTGGCGATGGAGATTCCGGGGAAGAAGAAGGACGACGAGCCGCTGATTCTCTTTGGTCAGACGCTGCAGGCAGAGCATCTCGAGGTGCTGGAGAAGTCGAAGCTCAAGGCAATTCGGCTGGTCAATCCGTACATCCAGCGTGCACTGGAGGAGGATCAGACGACGAGTCAGGAGGAGGCGCTCCGGGCCGTCTACCGGCGGCTTCGCCCGTCCGACCGCTCGTCGCCGGCGCAGATGGGAGAGTACATCGAGAACCTGTACTTCCATCCGCAGAGTTACCACTTGTCCGAGGTCGGACGATTCAAGGTCAATCGCAAGCTCGGGCTCGAGCTGAAGCAGCCGGTTCTCTACCTTGCCGACATCGTTCGTACGATCAAGGTTCTCCTCGAGGCGCCCAGCAATCCAGTTCGGCTCGATGAGAAGGACCACTTGGCAAACAAGCGCGTCCGGTTGCCGGGCGAGCTGGCCGAGAACGCGGTGCGAACCGGACTGGTCCGCATGGCGCGGATCGCGCGCGACAAGCTGTCGAAGTACGCCCTTGACGACAAGGACACGATTCGGCGCTTGATCTCCACGCGAACGGTGCAGGGCGCGATCAACCAGCTCTTCTTCACCGGGCGGTTCTCGCAGTTCCTCGAACAGACGAATCCGCTCACCGAGCTGACCCACAAGCGGCGATTGAATGCGCTCGGCGGAGGGCTCACCAAACGTCGGGCGAAGATCGAAGTCCGTGACGTTCACTCATCCCACTACGCGCGGATCTGCCCGATCGAGACCCCGGAAGGCCAGAACATCGGCCTGATCACGTCTCTCGCTTGCTACGCGAGCGTCAACGACTACGGATTCTTGGTCGCGCCGTATCGCAAGGTGGTCAACGGCAAGGTCACCGACGAGATCGTCTACATGATGGCCGACGACGAGGAACGGTACCGGATCGCGCCGGCGACTGTGCCCGTCGGAGAGAAGGGACGGCTCCTCGGCGAGCGGATTGAGGTGCGGACAGGGCGCGAGGAGGTCCACCTCGTCGATCCGAAGGAGGTCGACTTTATCGGCGTCTCGCCGCGCGCCCTCGTCGGGATCTCGGCGGCGTTGATTCCGTTCCTCGAGCACGATGACTCCAACCGCGCCCTGATGGGGGCGAACATGCAGCGTCAGGCCGTTCCACTCCTGCGGCCGGAGGCGCCCCTGGTCGGAACCGGCCTGGAGCGCCAGGCGGCGATGGACTCGGGGATGCTGGTCGTCGCCGAGGACGAGGGGACGATCGAGGAGGTCGACGCGCGCCAGATCATCGTCAAGAAGGGGCGGACCAAGCGAACCTACCCGCTGATCAACTTCGAACGTTCGAATCAGGACACGATTCTCCATCAACGCCCGGTCGTCACCGAGGGCGACAAGATCCGCCCGGGCGTCCTGCTCGCCGACGGACCGTCGAGCGACCTCGGCGAAGTTGCCCTCGGGCGCAATCTCCTCGCCGCGATCATGCCGTTCGAGGGGTACAACTACGAGGACGCGATCGTGATCAGCGACCGGCTCGTGCGTGAGAACCTGATCGACTCGATCCATATCGAGGAGTTCGAGGTCAAGGCGGAGGAGACGAAGCTCGGTCCGGAGGAGATCACGGCCGACATTCCGAATATCTCCAAGGAAGATCTGAAGAACCTCGACGAGAACGGGATCGTTCGCGAAGGAACGGTCGTCCGCACGGGCGACATCCTCGTCGGCAAGATCACGCCGCGTGGCGAGTCGGAGCCGACGCCGGAGGAGAAGATCTTCCGGTCGATCTTCGGCGAGCGGGCACGCAACGTGCGCAACACGTCGCTGCGGATGCGTCCCGTCGCCGGCACGGCGAAGGTGATCAAGGTCAAGAAGTTCTCGCGCGACGCGGGGGACGAGCTTGACGCCGGCGTCAACGACCTGGTCAAGGTGTTCGTCGCGCAACGGAAGACGATCTCAATCGGGGACAAGCTCGCCGGGCGTCACGGGAACAAGGGCGTCATTTCGACGATCCGCCCGATGGCCGAGATGCCGTTCCTTCCGGACGGCACGCCGGTCGACATCGTCCTCAACCCGATGGGTGTCCCCTCGCGCATGAACCTCGGCCAGATCTTCGAAGCGAGCCTCGGCTGGCTGGCGCAGCTGAACGGCGAGCATGTGGCGAGCCCGATCTTCGACGGCGCCGAGGAAGAGGAGATCCTGAGCGAACTGCACGACCGCAGAGCCGAGATCGGACTCGACGCGGGCGACAACTACGACGGGAAGGTCGTCCTTCGCGACGGGCGGACCGGGTTGCCGTTCAGTCGACCGATCACGGTCGGATACATGTACATCCTCAAGCTCGAGCACATCGCTGACGAGAAGATCCACGCTCGGTCGACCGGACCGTACGCGCTTATCACCCAGCAGCCGCTTGGGGGCAAGGCGCAGTTCGGCGGGCAGCGGCTCGGCGAGATGGAAGTGTGGGCGCTCGAGGCGTACGGCGCCAGCGCGCTCCTCCAGGAGATGCTGACGGTGAAGTCGGACGACACGCGCGGGAGAATCCAGCTGTACAAGGCGATCTTGAAGGGCGAGGAGTTCCCGAAACCCGGCCTTCCGGAGTCGTTCAAGGTTCTCCTACGCGAGCTGCGGAGCCTCGGACTGTACCCGCGCGTCTACGATCGAAGTGATCACGAAGTCGACATCACGTAGCGAAGACGCCGAGGAACGATCCGCTGGCTTTGTCGTCTATCGCGACGGCTCGGAGGGACGCCGGTATCTGCTGCTGCGGCACCGGGAGGGCGGCCACTGGGCGTTCCCCAAGGGACGGATCGAGTCGGGCGAACGCCCCGAGGAGGCGGCGCGTCGGGAACTGCAGGAGGAGACGGGGATCGCCGCGCCGGCAGAGCACGACGGGCGTCTCGGCGAGAGCCAGTACGTCTTTCACAGGGATGGACGGGCAGTGTCAAAGCGCGTCGTCTACTTCCTCGCGGAGGCGCCCCGGGAGAACGTAACCCTGTCGGCCGAGCACAGTGCGTCCGTCTGGCTCGGTCTCCACGAGGCGTCCGAGCGCCTCACGTTCGGCGAGGCGCGACGGATTCTCGACGAGGCCGACGCTCGGCTGACGGGGGAACGCCCGTCGGAGGTGACGAAGTGAGCGAGACGCACAGGGAGTTCGCATTGCGTCGTGAACGGGAGAACGGGCGGCTGCTGGACGGAGCCCCGCTTGCGATCAAGCGGTTCTTCGCGCTCGACGAGGACGTCTACGCGTCCGGGGCTCTCCCGAAGAAGACGAAGGAGCTCCTCGGACTCGTCGCGTCGGCGGTCCTGCGGTGCAACGACTGCATCGCGTACCACATCCACGAGGCGATGGACGCAGGGGCGACGCGCGACGAGCAGATCGAGGCGCTCGCCGTCGCGCTCGTCGTCGGGGGATCGATCACGATTCCGCACCTGCGATTCGCGGCCCAGCTTCTTGACGGGGAACAGAGCGCGGGCGAGGGCACGTCCGCGGACGGCTGATCGATCAACGACAGGAGGAACGTCCGATGGGGAAGCAGGATTTCATCGACCAAGCGCTCGCCGGCCTGCGCGAGAAGGGGCTGTACAACACGATCCGCACGATCGAGGGTGCGAACGAATCTTGGGTGACGATCGAGGGAAAGCGCGTCCTCAACCTGTGCTCGAACAACTACCTCGGCTTCGCCAACGACGAGCGGCTTCGTACGGCGGCGAAGAAGGCGATCGATGAGTACGGCGTCGGCCCCGGGGCCGTCCGCTCCATCGCCGGAACGCAGGACATCCACCTCGAGCTCGAGCGGCGGATCGCCGCGTTCAAGGGGGCCGAGGCCGCGCTGTCACTTCAGTCGGGCCTGTACGCAAACCTCGCCACCATCCCGCTTCTGATGGGGAAAGAGGACGTTCTGTTCACCGACGAGCTGAACCACGCGTCGATCATCGACGGCGTTCGGCTGACCAAGGCCCAGCGCGTCATCTTCCCGCATCGGGACATGGCCGCCCTCGCTGAGAAGCTCGAAGAGAACAAGGCGATCCCGAAGAAGCTAATCATCACCGACGGCGTCTTCTCGATGGACGGCGACCTCGCGCCGCTCCCGGCGATCGTCGAGCTCGCCGAGGAGTACGACGCGATGGTGATGGTCGACGATGCCCACGGTGAAGGCGTCCTCGGCCGGAGCGGCCGCGGGATCGTCGACCACTTCGATCTGCACGGGCGGGTCGACATCGAGGCGGGGACGATGTCCAAGGCGTTCGGCGTGATGGGTGGGTACGTCGCCGGGAGCGAGCGGCTGGTCGAGTTCATGCGACAACGGGCGCGACCGTTCCTCTTCTCGTCGGCGTCGACACCGGCCGACGTCGCCGGCTGCATCGCGGCCATCGACATCCTCGAGGAGTCGGACGAGCCGGTTCGCAAGCTGTGGGCAAACGGCGACTACTTCAAGACGAAGCTCCAGAGCCTCGGCTTCGATACCGGGGTGAGCGAGACACCGATCACGCCGGTGATGCTCGGAGAAGCGGAGACGGCGTGGGCTTTCTCCAAGCGCCTGTTCGAGGAAGGCATCTTCGCGACGGCGATCGCGTTCCCGACGGTTCCGCGTGGCGCGGCCCGGATTCGCGCGATGCTCTCTGCGGGGCACACCCAGGAGGACCTCGACCTCGCCGTCGAGACGTTCGCCAAGGTCGGGCGCGAGCTCGGCGTGATCTCGTGAGCGTCAGAGTGCCGGCCGAGACGGCGAACGCCCCCCAGGCGATCGGGCCGTACTCGCAGGGGATGCGCGCCGGCGATCTCGTCTTCACGTCGGGGCAGCTCCCGATGACGCCGGACGGGGATCTGATCGTCGGCGACATCGCCCGGGCGACGCGCCAGGCGTTGGACAACGTCCTCGCCGTCCTCGACGCAGCCGGCGCGGGCGTGGGCGATGTCGTCAAGGTGACGATCTACCTCGCCGACATGAACGACTTCGCCGCGGCGAACGAGGTCTACGGGGAGGTGTTCCCGGAGCCGTTCCCGGCGCGATCGTGCGTCGAGGTCGCTCGACTGCCGAAGGACGCGCCGATCGAGATCGAGGCGATCGCCCGAGTCGGCCGAGCGCGCTCGTAGCTGGATGCGCCCGGTCTTCTTCGACGGACACTGCGATACGGCGCTCAAGGTGCTCGACGAGGGGGGCGACTTCGTCGGCGGGGACCGGTCGATGCACCTCGATCTCCCGCGTTTGATCGCGTCCGGCGTTCGGGCGCAGGTGTTCGCGTGCTTCGTCCTGAGCGAACGGTATCCCGGAGAGGAAGCGGACCGAGCGGAGCAACTGCTCGACACCGTCGAGCGGATGGTCGCTACCAGCGACGGACAGCTCCGGATCACACGGACTCGCCAGGATCTGCACGCCGCGTTCGCCGGGGGGGCGGCGGCCGCTGACGAGTCAGCGGCCGCGATCCTCGGCCTCGAAGGAGCGGACCCCCTCGAGGGGAAGGCCGAGAACCTCCGCCGGTTCTTCGATCGCGGCGTGCGCGATCTCATCTTCGCGTGGAAGGACAACCCATTCTCGGGCACGGCGTTCGGCGAGGACACGCCGCTGACGCAGGAAGGGGTGCGCCTTCTCGGGCTGTGCGAGGAGCTCGGCGCGATGGTCGACGTCTCCCACCTGTCGGATGCGGCGTTCGGCGACGTTTGCCGGGCCTCGAGCCGTCCGTTCGTCGCCAGTCACTCCGACTGCCGTGCGCTGTGCGGGAGCGCGCGGAACCTGACGGACGGGATGATCCGCGCCCTCGCCGATGGGGGCGGGGTGATGGGGATCAACCTGTCGACCGCGTTCCTGAGCCCGGACAGCCTCGACCGGTGGCAGCGGGTCAAGGTCCAGCTTCGGCGCGAGCGGTTGACGTGGCAGGAGGCAGACAAGCGGGCGAAGGCGGAAGCGGCCGGTCTCCCCCGTCCGTCGTTCGATTGGATCGTGCGGCACGTCGTACACGCGATCGACGTCGGGGGCGAGGACGTGGTCGGCCTCGGGGGCGATCTGGACGGGATTCTCCACCTCCCCGAAGGGATCGACGGGGTCGAAGGCTACCCGCAGATTGCGGATGCCCTGCGCACGGCCGGTCTCTCCGATGCCCAGGTCGAGAAGGTCTGCTGGCGGAACTTCGTCCGCGTGTTCGACGAGGTCCTGCCCGACTAGCGTCGACCGCAGGCGTCGAACAGCGGATCGAGCGCGCTCCGGTAGCGGGGACCGAGAACGTTCGGATCGGTCGACTCCGGCTCGTTTCCCATCGTCGCGTACGGAACCGGGATTCCTCGAACATCGATCGTCCCGACGCCGTCTGGCGCGAGCTCGAACCAGTCGTCGGTGCCGTAGGTCTTCTCCATCTCCTCGCGAGGGACGGAGTGCGTCAGGATCCCGCCCTTGTCGTCTTCGTCGTAGCGGGCGAGGTTCCTCCGCCACGACTCCTCGAACGAGACGGAGACGTAGAGGATCGCGGCGCGGCGAAGGAGATCATCCGAGAACGCGGACAGCGCGTCGGCGTACCCGGACGGTCCGCCGCGGGAGAACTCGACGATCACCGTCTCTCGGTTGCGACGGTCGGTCTGGGCCAAGCGCGTCGCCGCGGCGCGATCGAGCTTGGCGATCAGGAACGGCCACAGTTCGGGATCGGTGATGGCGTAGTTCCAGTTGCACCGGCGGGAGTAGAGGCGGGGGCGGTCGAGCGCCTCCCAGAGGTCATCGTCCTCGAACAACGCCCAGAGGATCGGGAAGTCGTCGAGCACGTCGAACGGGCCGATGTGGAACGATTCGGCACGGGCATCGACGCTGCGCGTCGTCATGAAGTCGATGAACTCGCTCTTCCCGCTCGCCGGGCGGCCAAGGAGGAACAGAACGTCGAACGTCTCGGCGGGCACCTCCGACGAGGCGGCGTAGCGCAGGCTGAGCCGCTCCTCGATCTCGGCGAGAACAGCGTGCGCCGGTCGATCGGCGTCGATCGACAGGAGCGACGTCCCGCGCTCGGCGTGCCAACGATCGAGGTGGCCGAGCATCGCCTCGAGGGGCGATCGGTCGACGGCGAACGCGGGGGTCGAACGAGCGTGCTGACGGGCGGCGGACGCGGCGACGGGGAGCGCCAGTCGGACGTAGGCGTCCGGACGTGGGAGGGACGCTTCGATCGAGGGGTAGGTCTCGAGAAAGCCGCGATCCTCGAGTGCGTGCGCATACGCCCAGTGCACGCCGAGGTGCGACTCCTCGAGGCAGAGGAATCCGGCGTCGGTGATCTCGCGGATCTGCGCGGCGCGGGCGGGGAGTGCGTCGACGAGGGCTGCGGTCAGCTCGCTGCGATCCCGAAACAGGTCGAGGCGGCGAGCGTTCACGATCTCCTTGACGAGCTCGGGAAGAACGCGCACTCGCTCCGGATAGAACCGGGCGAGGAGCTCGAGTGCTTCGCTCTTCCCAACGGCGGGGAGTCCTTCGAATACGACGTGTTTCATGTCGCGGCGATTGTACCGGCACCTCCGGACGGCGACGACAGGCCTCGACATGCAGAGGGGCGCCAGTATAATGGCCCATCTCGAAAGGAGCCTGTGGAATTGAAGAATCTGATCATTGTCGAGTCACCGACCAAGGCGCGCACGATCGGCCAGTACCTGGGGGCGGACTACCGGGTCCTGTCGTCTCAGGGGCACGTGCGCGACCTGCCGAAGAACGATCTGGGAGTCGACATCGAGAAGGACTACAAACCGAAGTTCGAGACGAAGCGATCGAAGCTGATCACCGAACTGCGCGCCGCGGCCGCGGAGGCGAGCCATGTCTACCTCGCGACCGACCACGACCGCGAAGGGGAAGCGATCGCCTACGACCTGTTCACGATTCTCAACCGCGTCGTCAAGAACGAGAAGCTCTTCTCGCGGCTCACGTTCAACGAGATCACCAAACCGGTGATCCTTCAGGCCCTCGAGACGCCGGGAGAGATCGACTCCAGCAGGGTCGAGGCGCAGCGGACGCGGCGCATCCTCGATCGGTTGATGGGCTACCTCGTCAGCCCGCTCCTGTCCCGGACGATCGCCGGGAGTCGGTTCGCCGGTCTGTCTGCGGGACGGGTTCAGTCCGTCGCGCTGAAGCTCCTCTGCGATCGGGAGGCGGAGATCGTGCGGTTCGTCCCGGCCGAGTACTGGGAGATCGATGCTCATCTGCGAAACGGGGAGCCGTTCGTTGCGTCGTTGACGCGTCGCGACGGGGAGAAGGTCGTGATTGCGACCGGGGAGGACGCCGAGGCGATTGCGGCGGACCTCCGTGGCGCGAAGCCTCGGGTGCAGAGCGTCGAACGCAAGGAGCGGAAACGCAACCCGTCGCCGCCGTTCATCACGAGCACGCTGCAACAGACGGCGTCGTCCCAGCTCGGGTTCACCCCGAAGCGGACGATGCGTATCGCGCAGGAACTCTACGAGGGAATCAGCCTCCCGGACGGCACCGAGGGGCTGATCACCTACATGCGAACCGACTCGGTCCGCGTCTCCACCGAGGCGATCGCCGAAGCACGTGCCGTCATTCTTGACACGTACGGCGAGCCGTACCTGTCGAAGACGGAGCGTCAGTTCAAGAACAAGCGCGGCTCTCAGGACGCCCACGAGGCGATCCGCCCGACGCACCCGGCCCGATCGCCCGACGAGATCGAGCCGCATCTCTCGCCCGACCAGCGGAAGCTCTACGCCTTGATCTACCGGCGTTTCCTCGCTACGCAGATGCCCCCCGCCGTCTACCAGCAGGGGAAGATCGTCGTCGCTGCCGGCGCCTACCAGCTGGAGGCGACCGGGAGCACGCTCTCGTTCGACGGGTTCCTGCGCGTCCTCCCGGATCCTCGCGGCAACGAGCGCGCGCTTCCGCCGGGGATCGCCGAGGGGCAAACGCTCACGGTCGAGGAGATCGAGACGCGCCAGAAGTTCACTGAGCCGCCGCGACGATTCAGCGAAGCGGGCCTGATCAACCTGCTCGAGAAGGAAGGGATCGGACGGCCGAGCACCTACGCTTCGATCGTGTCCGTGATTCAAGAACGCAACTACGCCTACAAGGACGGCGGCAGCCTGCGCCCGACGCTTCTCGGCCAGATGGTCGTCGACTTCCTTCGGCGACACTTCGTCGAGACGGTCACGCCGCACTTCACCGCCCACCTCGAGCAGGATCTCGATCAGATCGAGGAGGGGGAGATGACGCGTCTAGACGCGCTGAGCGAGTTCTACGTGCCGTTCGCCGAGCGGCTGGGCACGCTGGAGCAGGAACTGGAGGACGACTCGAAGCGCGTCTTCCAAGTGCCGACCGACGTGACTTGCGAGGCCTGTGGCGCGCCGATGGAACTCCGCTATTGGAAGGGCTCGCACTTCCTCGGCTGCTCGAACTACCCGGAGTGCAAGAACACGGTGAATCTCCCGCCCGACCTGTCCGTGGTCTACGGCGACGATCAGGTCGAGGTGCAACGTGCGCTCGAGGAGCATGCGGAGAGTGCCGAGCCGAACATCCCGTGCCCGCACTGTGGCGGCGACATGGAGATGCGGACCGGACGCTACGGGCGGTACTACAAGTGCACCAACGAAGCGTGCGGCAAGACCGCCCCGGTGTCGACGGGGGTCACGTGCCCGGCCTGCGGCCGGGGGGAGATCGTCGAGAAGTACTCGGGGAAGCGCCGTCGCACCTTCTACAGCTGCAATCGCTACCCAGACTGCCGATACGCTGTCAGCGACAAGCCGATCAAGGCGTGTCCCTCTTGCGGCGCCGGCGTGCTCGTCGAGAAGGAGGGCGAGCTGCGCTGCACGAACAAGGAGTGTGGTTACACCGAGCCGCTCGGGGCGCCTTGAGGCGCTACGCGGCCTCGGAGAGGAGCTTGAACCACTCGAGACGCTTCTTCAGGTCGGAATCTTGGAGCTTGGCGAGCGCCTCCTTCTGGATCTGGCGAACGCGCTCCCGGCTGATGCCGAACACCTCGCCGACCTCGTCGAGCGTCTTCGGCTGGTAGTCGTTCAGTCCGTATCTTAGCTCGAGGATCCGTCGCTCGCGGTCGCTCAGTCGCTCTTCGAGTGCGCGCTCGAGCTCCTGGACGAGGAGATGCTCGAACGTCTCGCGCTCCGGCGATTCGACCGTTGCGTCCTCGATGAAGTCGCCGAGGACGGAGCCGTCGTCGTCGTAGCCGATCGGCATGTCGAGGGACGTCATCGACTGGGCGGTCTTCTTCGCCTTGATGATGTTCTCGACCGTCGTCTCGAGTTCCTTCGCCAGCTTCTCGGGCGTCGGAAGCTCGCCGGTCTCCTTCAGCGAGTTGCGCTCGACCTGGTAGATCTTGCGGATCAGCTCGTTGATGTGCGTCGGAACGCGGATCGTGCGGGAGCGATTGGTGATCGCACGGAGGATCGCCTGCCGGATCCACCAGGTGGCGTAGGTCGAGAACTTGTAGCCCTTGGTGTAATCGAACTTCTCGATCGCCTTCATCAGGCCGAGGTTTCCCTCTTGAATGAGATCGAGGAAGGGAAGACCGCATCCGCGGTACTTCTTGGCGACGGAGACGACGAGACGAAGGTTGGCCTCGGCGAGCTCCTCCTTGGCGCGCTTGTCGCCCGACTCGATCCGCTTGGCGAGACGGACTTCATCCTCGCGGGTCAGCAGCGGGACGCGGCTGATCTCGCCGAAGTAGGTTCGAATCGGGTTGTCAGAACGGGACGTACGCTGCTGGATCTTCCCCCGCTCGTCCGCGGGGGCCGTGCTCAGGTTCTCGCTCAGGTTGAGCGTTGCCTTAGGCTCCTTCATCCCGTCCTCCCGGCGGAGTTCTTCCGCCGAATCGAGACAGAATCGGACGACCGTTCAGGCCCTCCGATTCGCTGACGTGTAGGTCTACTTGTCGCCGTTTCCTCAATACCCTCGGTCGTATCCCGCCGGAGTATAGCACACGGCGAACGGGAAGTGAAGAGGGATCGAGGGCGATTCGCGGGCTACTGCCTCGGAAGGAACGCGATCAGCGCCGCGACGCCCATGCCGACGAGAAGCCAGATGTACTCGCCGTCGAATCGCGGCGATTCCGGCCGGGCACGCCCGAGACCGATGTCGAAGCCGAGGGCGATCTCGGGCGAGAAGGTCCACGAGATCGGCAGCGGCTCGAGGGTGCGGAACTGAACGAAGACCGCCGCCGCATCGAGGAGCCAGATCTGATAGCCGGTTCGCAGGTTCAGGAGTGGCTTGAGGGACCACGCGCTCCCCGCGCGGCGCCACTGCATTGAGAAACCGCCGCCGGCGAACAGCGCGGTCGGGCCGAACCAGCCCTTGACGAGGAGTGACGCCCCTCCCTCGAACAGGTCGGGAAACGAGGCCGGGTACGTCCCGGCGTCGACGAACAGGGTCAGGTTCTCGGTCAGGAGGAGCTCATACGATACGAACGAGAACGACGAGGACCAGTCGATTGGAAGCGCGTACGGCACGCTGACGCCGAATCCGATCGACGCTGGGGCGGGCCCGAGCGCGCTCGCCGATGCGCAGGCCGACATCAGGACCACAACGCACGCCAGAACGAGGTTCCTGCGGATCATCATCGGTCGTCTCCCTTCACGCCATCGATCGTAGCCGCCGGATCGCGCCCGGCGGCAGGCCGCACGACCCGCGGGGAAGGGAGGCATGTCCGGCCGAATACGGCGCGCCGGAGGCGCGTTGCGCCGAGAAGCTGCCCGGATACTCTCTGCGAGGAGAGGAGACGATGCCTGTGACGCGTATCCGCCGACTGCGTGCCGACGACTACGATCGGCTGATCCGCCTCTGGAACGAGGCGGGACTCGACCACCGACCGCTCGGTCGGGACCGGCGCGAAGGGATCGAGCGCGAGATTTCAGGACCGATGTCGATCTTCCTGGTGGCGGAGGAGGGTCGGCAGATGGTCGGCGTCGTTCTCGGCACCCACGACGGGCGCAAGGGGTGGATCAACCGTCTGGCGGTCGCTCCCGGCGTTCGGGGACGAGGGATTGGGCGCGCGCTCGTCGATGCCGTCGAGGCACAGCTCGCGGCGCTCGGGATCGGGATCGTCACCTGTCTCATCGAGGAGTGGAACGCCGACTCGATGAGGTTCTTTGAGGCAATCGGGTACGTCGAGCACCGGGAGTGCACCTACTACTCGAAGCGAATGCGCCCCGACATCTGATTGCTCGGGCGGGGCGTGCGCCCTGACATCTAGGCCGATACGGCGTTCGCGCACGACACGGGCTCGCCCCCACGCCGGGGAAGGACGGCTCTTGCGCAGGCCGTGCACGGCGCCGTACCGCGACCGGAGGACCTCGGCGACGCTCCCCGGCATTGCGGCCGTCCGGGGGAGCCGGTCTAGTCGGTCGGGCCGACCGGGATGTTGGGAACGGTGACCGTTCCCGCGATCGGCGCGGAGCTCTTCCCCTGTTCGTCGCGGACGAGGAGCTGCACGGCGTACGTTCCCTCGACGGGGTACCGGATTTGCAGCACCGGCACGGTGACGAGCTTCGTGTGCTCGAGTGGCGTGAGGATCGTCACGTCGTCGCCGAACGTCCACAGGAACGCGACGATCGCGTCGTCGTCAGGGTCGGTCGAGCTCGAGGCGTCGAGCTCCACGACGAGCGGATCGGTCGGTTCGACGTCGTAGGTGACGACGAATGAGGCCTCCGGGGGACGGTTCGGCAACAGGAAGCAGCCGCCGACGAGCGCGGCCGTCGCCAGGACGACGAGAACGAGGCACCTCTTCCGGATGAACATGACTACCTCCTTGCTGGACGAGGATAGCAGGCTTGCTTCGTCGATGTCGAACCGCGTCAGGATCGCGCGGTCACTGCCGCAGCGGACTGCGCCTCGAGGAGCGCGCGCGCGACGAGGTCCCCGACGACGGATCGGCGGTAGTCCGCGGAAGCACGGACGTCACTGATCGGGGCGACGGCGGCGGACGCCGTCCGGCGCGCTTCGTCGATCAACGCGTCGGTCGGCTCGGCGTCGATGAGAAGGCGCTCGACGGCGTCGAGGCGGAGCGGGACGGGCGCGACCGATCCGGCGGCGATTCGCGCCTCCCGGATCTGCAGTCCGTCGAGGCGAAGAACTGCACCGACCGACGCGATCGCGATGGTCAGGGCGCGGCGCTTGCCGACCTTGTGGAAGAATGAGACACTGCGCTCGGGGATTGGAACGCGGATCGCGCGGACGAACTCGCCCGGTTCGAGCGCCGTCCGCCCCGGGCCGAGGAGGAACGACGCGATCGGGAGGACACGCTCCCCGTGAGCGCCGGTGAGGACGACGTCGGCGTCGTAGCAGAGCAGCGGTACCGCGCTGTCCGCGGCGGGGGAGGCGTTGACGAGGTTCCCGCCGAGGGTCCCGCGGTTTCGGATCTGGACCGAGCCGAGGACGGACAGGACCCGCGCCAGAAGCGGGAGTCGGTCGCGGATGGTCGCCGAGGCGAGGAGATCCTCCTCGGGGGTGACCGCGCCGATCTCGACGGCACCGTCGATCGCGAAGACGCCACGGAGTGCCTCGACGTTGGAGATGTCGACGAGGACGCGGGGGGCGACGAGGCCGGCACGCATCTTGACGACGAGATCGGTCCCCCCGGCGACGAGAACCGCCCCCTCCTCGCGAGACGCGTCGAGGAGATCGGTGACGCTCTCTACGCGGACGTATCGCACGGCACCCTCCTCTCGCATGCTCGGAGACGCTCAAGATCCTCCGGGGTGTCGATGTCGAGAACGCAGCCCGGATCGTCGACCTCGACGGTGACGAGATCGGCCGGATGGGCCACGAGGTAGTCGCGGGCGCCCCGATCGCCGCTGAGGGACCGCTCGAGCTCGGCGAAACAGCTGCGGGCGAGGTAGACGGGGAATCCGCGTCGACCGCCGAAGACGGGCGCGGCGATCCGCGCGCCGGTCCTCCCGGCGGCGTAGACGGCCCGGATCGTGGCGACCGAGATTGCAGGCATGTCAACCGGGACGACGAGTGCGCCCGTCGCCGAGGGTTCGATCGACGCGAGGCCGAGTCGAACGGACGAGCTGAGTCCGCGAGATGGATCCGGATTGACGACGACACGGCAGTCGACGAGATCGAGCTGGGCTTCGATGTCTTCGTGGCGATGACCGAGGACGACGACCGGCCGGTGGATCCCGGCGGTGAGGAATCGTCTCACGATCCGCCCGAGGGCGGGCTCTCCGTCGATCGAGAGGAGTGCTTTGGGGCTCCCCATCCGCGTGCCGAACCCGGCGGCGAGGACGACGCCGGCGATCACGATGGGCCCTCTTCCGAGGCTGGATCACGTCCGCCGGACGCGATCCGTTCGGCGGCGAGCCGGATGGCGTCGACGATCCGCTCGTACCCCGTGCAACGGCAGAGGTTCCCCTCGAGCGCTGTTCGGATCTCGTCGTCGGTCGGATTCGAGTTGCGCTGCAAGAGCGCGTAGGCCGACATGATGAATCCGGGTGTGCAGAAGCCGCACTGCACGCCTCCGCTGTCGACGAACGCTTGCTGGATCGGGTGGAGGCGGTCGCCGTCGGCGAGGCCCTCGATCGTGAGAACGTCCTTCCCGGCGACGGCGGGAGCGGGAATCAGGCACGAGTTCACCGGGCGACCGTCGACGAGGACGGTGCAGGCGCCGCACTCTCCCTCACCACACCCTTCCTTGGTCCCGGTCAGGGCGAGGGTCTCGCGCAACAGGTCGAGGAGGCGAGTTTCCGCGCCAGCATCGCACTCGACCGCGCGTCCGTTGACTGTCAGTCGAATCCTCATCGGTCTCGTTCGATCTCCTTCAGGTTGGGGCTGATCCGGATCGGATCCCCGACGGCGCGGCGGGCGCCGCCGCGTTCCCGAGTTTCGTCCACGAGCTTCGCGTTCGTCTGCTCACAAGTGCTTCTCGATCTCCTTCAGGCTGGGGCTGATCCGGATCGGATCCCCGACGGCGCGGCGGGCACTGGCCGCGTCCTTCAACCCGCTCCCGGAGACGACGATCGCGGCCGTCTCGCCGTCGAGTTTCCCCGCCGCGGCGAACGCGCGCAATCCCGCGTACGACGCCGCCCCGGCCGGCTCGGCGAAGACGCCCGTCGTCCGCGCGAGGGTCGTGATCGCGTCGAGGATCTCTCGATCGCTGACCGTGACGAACGTGCCGCCGTTGGCGTGGACGTAGCGGACGGCCTTGACGATGTCGCGCGGCGCGCCGACGCAGATCGAGTCGGCGACCGTCTCCGCCTCGATGTCGTCGATCGGCACGGTCGTCCCGTCGTAGCGGTCGAACGCCGCAGCGACCGGCGCCGCGCCTTCGGCCTGGACGCCGATCACGCGGGGAGTCCGGTCGATCAGGTTGAGGCGACGGAGTTCGTCGAATCCCTTGCAGAGTCCGCTGATCACCGAGCCGTCGCCGACGCTGACGAAGACGAGGTCGGGTGGATGCCAGTTGCATTGCTCAGCGATCTCTAGGGCGCCCGTCTTCTTCCCTTCGACGAGGTACGGGTTGATCGCGGCCGAGCGGTTGTACCAGCCGAACGCATTGGCCGCCTCGGCGGCGAGGTCGTAGGCGGTGTCGTACGTCCCGTCGACGACGAACACCTTGGCCCCGTAGACGAGGAGCTGAGCGACCTTCGCCTCCGGCGCGCGTTTGGGGACGAAGATGATCGCCTGCAGGTCGGTCGCCGCGGCGAATCCGGACAGGGAGCTCGCTGCGTTTCCAGTCGATGCGCAGGCGACGACGCCCTTCCCCTTCTCCTGCGCCTTGATGACGACGATCGAGCTGGCGCGATCCTTGTACGATGCGGTCGGGTTCTGCCCGTCGTCCTTGACGTAGAGTCGCGCGAGCCCGAGCTCCGCTGCGGGGCCGTCGAACGCATACAGGGGCGACCATCCGACGCGGAGCGGCTGGATGAATCGTTCATTCTCGATCGGAAGAAGCGGGAGGTACCGCCAGATCGACGCGCGGCCCGAGGCGGCGAACGTGCCGCGATCGAGCGATCGGGCGAGCCGATCGTAGTCGTAGAGAACCTCGAGGGTTCCCCGGCGCGGCCCGCAGCCGGGGCACGTGTAGTCGAGGGCGTCCGGCGCGTACTCGGCGCCGCACGAGATGCAGCGCAGCGTGGTCGGGTGTCCCATCAGACGTCCTTCCCTGCCAGCGCGGCCGTCGCCTCGACGAGGTGCGGGGCGCTCGCACGAATTCCTTCGAGCAGGACGAGCATCTCGATCGCTGGGCGGAGCGAGCGGGTCCCGGCGAACGGGCGGACGAGGCGTCGATCGACGATCGACCCGTCGGGGCCGAGGGAGATTGAGATCTCGTCCGTCTCGTACCGGTAGCCGTCGGGCGTCCGTCGAAGGATCGTCTCGCGCCCGCCCTCGCGGCGGCGAAGGGTGTCGCCGTCGACGCAGAACGCGTTGTCCGTCGCAGCGGCGTACGTGTCGACCTGTAGGAACAGGCGTGGTTTGTCGCGGAACGGGTCGCCCGGGTGGACGCAGAACGTCGAGCAGTTGCCGCACTCGTTGCACAGGTCGTCGACGTGAACGATCTGCCGGGTCTGTCGGATCGCGATCGCCTCTTCACCCACCACGGTCAGTTCCCCGTTGGCCATACCGAGGACGGGAAGCGCGGTATCGATCGGGTGGGTGACGACGGCGACGTTGGCGCGGTTCGGGCAGACTTCGACGCACTTGTCGCACAGGGCCGTGCACTGGAGGCAGCGCTTCGCTTCGGCACGTGCGTTCGCCTCGGTGAGCGTTCCCTCGACGAGGTCGAATCCGGCGCGGTCGGCGACGGGCCGGGCCGGGGACGGGTGCTGACGAGTCTTCTCGGCCCGAGCGCGCTTCGAGACGAGGAGATCGTCCGGCGCCAGCTCCGGACGGTCGCAGGGAATCGTCCGGAAGGGGACGCCGAGCTCAGCGCAGATCGCCGCCGCCGCCCGCCGTCCGTCGGCGCAGGCGGCGACGATGATCGCCGGTCCGCGGGCGACGTCGCCGCCGGCGTAGATCGGCCGGTCTGCGGCACGGCCGGTCGACCCGTCGACGACGATCCGGCCGCTCGAGTCGGCTGAGACGACACTCCCGTCGAGGAACCCGATCTCGGGACGCTGTCCGGTGGCGATGATCACGTCGGTTGCATCGACGGTGAACTCGCTTCCGTCGATCGGGATCGGCCGAGCACGTCCGCTCTCGTCTGGCGGGCCGAGCTCGTTGCGCACGCAGACGACGCCACACGCGGCGCCGTCGCGCACGGCGATTCGGACGGGCGAGACGAGTTCGACGAGGGTGTTCCCCTCGTCAAGGAGGTCGACGATCTCCTCTGGTTCGGCGGGCATCTCGCTCCGCGTCCGGCGATAGAGGACAGTCGCCGGGCGTCCGGTCAGGCGTTGGGCGGTGCGGGCGGCGTCCATCGCCGTGTTTCCGCCGCCGATGACGACGACCGTCGGGCCGAGCGAGGGCGGGTGGCCGCCGGCGGCCCGATCGAGGAGTTCGAGCGCGCCCGAGACGCGGTCGGCGTCGCTCCCGTCGATTCGGAGACCCGCGTCGCGGGCCTGCCCGCAGGCGACATAGACGGCGTCGAATCCGCGATCGAGGAGGTGCTCCGGCGCCTTGTCGATCGGCGCGTTCGTTTCGATCTGCACGCCGAGGCCGAGGATCCGGTCGATGTCGCTCTGCACGACCTCGCGAGGGAGGCGGAACGCGGGCGCGATCGCCAGCATCCCGCCGGGGCGATCCTTCGCCTCGGAGATCGTCACGTCGACGCCGGAGAGGGCGAGGAAGTACGCGGCGGCGAGGCCCGAGGGGCCGCTTCCGACGACGGCGACGCGGTATCCGGTTCTCGGTGCCGGGGTGACGGCGAACCGGCCATGTTCGACGGCGAACCGCTTCAGTTTGCGGATGGCGACCGGCTCGTCGTTGTTGTACCGCGTGCACTTCGTCTGGCAGAAGTGGGTGCAGACGTAGCCGGTGACGCCGGGGAGCGGGTTGCGGGAGAGGATCGTCGCCAGGGCGCGGTCGTCGTCGCCGCGGGCGATCCACCACGCGTACTCGGGCACGTCTTGGCGGATCGCGCACTGCGCGACGCACGGCGCCTCGATGCAGTCAAGAAGCTCGAGGGGTGTGGTCGTCTTCGGGAGACCGTGCGGGACGTAGGCGTTGGCGTATCGATCGTCCGCGCGCGCCGCCTCCGCGAGGCTCGCCAGACGCCTCCGTCGATCCGCGGCGAACGCGTCGAGATCGGCGGCGCCGGCCTCGGCCATCGACAGGGCGACGGTGTCCAAGTACTGGCCGAACTTCGCGTACCCGCCCGGCTTGAGGAGATCGGACGCGGCCGTGATCGGGCAAGCGCCGGCGGCGAGGAGGTCCGAGACGTTGAGGGCGTCGGCGCCGGCGGAGAAGGAGACGTTCAGGTCCCCGTCGAACTCCTCGGTCAGCTGATGGAACAGGTTGACGGTGATCGGGAACAGCGCCCGGCCCGACATGTACATCTCGTCGCCCGGCAACACGCCGCGATGGTTGGCCATCGCCAGCGTGTTGGACAGCTTGACGGCGAAGGTGAGGTCGCGCTGCGCAGCGACGTCGCGGAGGGACGCGATCAGCTCGAGGGCGCGCGCGTACGACAGATCGTGCTCGAAGACTGCGTCGGGGATCGCAATCTCGGCGAAGCCGAGGTCGTCGTGGAGGATCGACAGGACGCGATCCTTCCCGAGGAGAGTCGGGTTCAGCTTCACCGTCGTGTGCAGGCCGCGCTCCTCGAGGAGGTAGCGCGCGATCTTCTCGATCTCGTCCGGCGGGCAGCCGTGCATCGTCGACAGGGTGACGCTGTTGGTGATCCGATCTGGGATGTCGATTCCCGCGAACTCAGGGTAGCGATCGAGGACTCGGCGGATCTCGGCGAGCTCGGCCGAGGCGTCCTCGAGACGATCCATGAACGCCTGCATCGGCGCGGACAGGATCCCGTCCAGGTTGTAGCCGACGCTCATGTTGAAGATCGTGCCGAAGCGGGTCCGCTGATCGAGGCCGAGGAGGCGCCGGAGGACGTGGACGAGGGCCCACGCCTTTGTGTACTCGCTCACCGACTCGGTCAGGTGGAGCTCCTGCGACCACTCGACGTTGTACCCCTCGTCGGCGGCATCGATGCACGGCCGCGGGATCTCCAGCTCGTCCATGATCTGGACAGTCTTCAGCTCGACGAAGCGGCCGCCGCAGAGCCAGGCGGCGAGGATGTTCCCCGCGAGCTGGGTGTGCGGGCCGGCCGCCGGGCCGATCGGGGCCGTGAGATGGTGGCCGTACAGCTCGCGAGCGAACGCCGGCTCGGACTCGGGGAGGAAGAACTGCCCTCGCGGGATCCCGAGGATCGAGTCGCTCTCGCGGTACTCGGTCAGGATCCAGTCGAGAAGCACGTCGAACGGCAGGGGTAGCATGCGGTCGCTCATCGGGCCTCCTCTACTCGGCTCGCCTCCAAAGGTCGGCCGCGAGGTCGCGCGCCTCGGCGCAGACGCTCGCTTCGTCGACGCCGACGAACGTGCCATCCCGCAGGACGGGTCGGCCGGCGACGAGAAGGTCGGTGACGTGAAGATCGTGGACCGCCAGGCCGAACAGGAGGTGGCCGAGGACGTTGTCCGCGCGGAGGGGCGTCGGCGCGGTGTAGTCGAGTAGGGCGACGTCGGCGGGCGCGCCCGGCTCGATGCGTCCGACGCGGACGCCGAGGAGGCGCTCGACGATCGCAGGGTTGCCGCGGAACAGGAGCGCGTCGAGGGCGTCGAACCCGCCGGCGAGCGGATTCGCGCGCGCGTGCTTCTGCAGGATCCCGGCGGTGAATAGCTCGCTGAGCACGTTGCAGCCGAGTCCGTCGGTCCCGAGTCCGACCAGGGCGTCGCGCGACAGGTAGCCGTCGAGATCGAACAGACCGACGGCGTTGTTCATGTTCGAGCGTGGATTGTGGACGACGATCGCGCCGCGCTCGGCGACGAGATCCTTCTCCTGTTCGGTCAAGTGCAGGCAGTGGGCGAGGATCGATCGGGGGCGGAGGAGGCCGAACCGATCGAGACGGTCGACGATGCGGAGTCCGTGCTGTTGCTCGCAGAGCGTCTCGTCTTCGGGGCCTTCGGCGACGTGGATGTGGACGCCGGCTCCGTCCGGGAGGCGCTCGGCGACGCGGGCGAGTGAGTCGTCGGACAGCGTGAACGAGGCGTGCAGACCGAACTGCGCGCCGACGAGCGGGTCGGCGGGGTCGACGGCGCGGAGGAAGCGCGCGTTCTCCTCGACTCCGCGATCGCGGCGGTCGTCCCCGTCGCGGTCGGTCAGCTCGTAGCAGAAGACGCCGCGCAGGCCGACGGTCCGGCAGACCGCATCACGCATCGTGTCCAGGGATCCCACGATTGCGTTCGGGCTGGCGTGGTGATCGACCAGCGTCGTCACCCCGCACCGCGCCGCAGCCATCGCACCGACGAGCGCGCTGGCGCGGACGGAGGGCGGGTCGAGCGCCTTGTCGAGACGCCACCAGAGCTGCTCGAGGATCTGGGTGAAGGTTGACGGGGAGAAGCCGGACAGCGCCATCCCGCGCGCGAGACTGCTGTACAGGTGCGTGTGGGCGTTGACGAGGCCGGGGATCGCCAGCTTCCCCTCGCCGTCGATCCGATCGTCGATCGACGCCGCGTCGTACCCCGCGCGCTCCGATCCGGTGAGGATGCGGTCGATGCGATCGCCGTCGACGATCACGGCCGCATCTTCGTGGACGTGCTGGTCTCCGTCCCAGACGGTGATCGGCTCGATGATCCGCTTCATTCGTCGGCTCCCTTCGGCGCCCAATCCGGTAGACTTGGGGCGGGCGATCCGTTAGCATAGCCCCTGTCGGACTGTCAGACAACTTTGCCGATCAGTCCGCGGGATCGCACGAACGGCGCCCGCAGGACCTAGGCGAAGGTGGGAGTCGCTGCGCAGGATGCGAACGGAGGCCGGTCTGACGAATTCGGTGTCTGAGGGCTCCAAGGCCGTCGTCGAGATGAAGGGGATCGTGAAGCGATTCCCGGGTGTCGTTGCCAACGACGGGATCGACTTGGCGATCACTCGTGGCGAGATCCACTGTCTTCTCGGCGAGAACGGGGCCGGCAAGACGACGTTGATGCGGATCCTCTACGGTCTGTACCAACCCGACGGAGGGGAGATCCTCCTCGGTGGGGAGCCGGTCCGCATCGCGTCTCCGAAGGCCGCTCTGGCGCACCGGATCGGGATGGTCCACCAGCATTTCCACCTGGTTCCGACGCTCTCCGTCGAAGAGAACATCGTCCTCGGGCTCTCCGGGGGAACGGGCCCGTTCCTCCGCCTTCGCAGGACGCGCGAGCGGATCGAGCAACTCGCCGAGGAGTACGGGCTGTCGGTCGACCCGACGGCCAAGGTCTGGCAGCTGTCGGTCGGACAGCAGCAGCGCGTCGAGATCCTGAAGGCCCTCTACCGCGACGCCGACGTGTTGATCATGGACGAGCCGACGAGCGTCCTGACTCCGCAGGAGGTCGACGCGCTGTTCGGGACGTTGCGAACGCTCGTCGACGACGGGCTGACCGTCGTCTTCATCACCCACAAGCTCGACGAAGTGATGGAGGTCAGCGATCGGGTCACCGTGCTGCGCAAGGGGAAGGTCGTCTCGACCGTCCACACCGCGGAGACGAGCAAGGCCCAACTGGCGACGATGATGGTCGGGCGCGAGGTCGTCTTCCGCCTCGAGAAGCGCCCGCCGCACCGCGGGGAGACGGTTCTCGAGGTCGACGATCTCCACGCACACAACGATCGGGGTCTTCCGGCGCTCCGCGGGGTCTCGTTCGATCTGCACGCCGGCGAGATTCTCGGCGTCGCCGGCGTCTCGGGGAACGGCCAGCACGAGCTGTCGGAGGTCCTGACGGGGCTGCGGAAAGCGCATCGGGGATCTGCGATTCTCGAGACGCGGGATCTGGCGAGTTGCAGCGCGCGCGAGGTCGCCGATCTCGGCGTCGCGCACGTGCCGACCGAGCGGATCCGCATGGGAACGGTCCCGACGATGACGATTCAGGAGAACCTGATCCTCAAGAGCTATCGGACGCCGCCGTTCTGCCGATGGGTCTTCCTCGACGACAAGGCGGCGAATCGACACGCATGCGAGGCGATGGAGGCGTACCAGATCTCAGCCCCCGACGAGGGGACGATCGCCAAGACCCTGTCGGGCGGGAATATCCAACGTCTCGTCCTCGCGCGCGAGCTGTGCGGAAGCCCGAAGCTCGTCGTCGCCGCGCACCCGACCTACGGCCTCGACGTCGGCGCCACGGAGCAGATTCGGCAGGTCCTCCTCGACCAGCGCGACCGGGGCGCGGGGATCCTGTTGATCTCCGAGGATCTCGACGAGATCCTCCAGCTCTCCGATCGGATCCTGGTCCTGTTCGAGGGCGAGGTGATGGGGATCGTTCCGTGTGACGAGGCCGACCTCGAGGAGATCGGACTGATGATGGCCGGTTCCCACCGCCGGGAGGTGACCGCGTGAGACTCCCCGGTTGGATCACCGTTAAGCGACGCCCCGCACCTTCGCCGTGGCTCGTCTTCGGGATCTCGCTCGCGGCGATCGCCGCGGCGTTGATCGTGGCCGGCATCTTCTTCCAGATCTACGGCGTCTCCCCGTTCCGCGCCTACGGTGACATCCTCCGGGGCGCGCTCGGGAGCAAGCTCGGCGTCACCGAGACGATTCGACGGATGATCCCGCTTCTCGTCATCGGCGTCGGCCTCTCCGTCGCCCTGCGCGCGCTGTTCTGGAACATCGGCGCCGACGGGCAGCTCCTGATGGGCGCCGTCGCCGCGAGCGGGATCGCGCTCTTCTCGGGGCTGCCTGGGCCGCTTCTCCTTCCGGCGATGCTCCTCGGCGGATTCCTCGCCGGGGCGGCGTGGGGGCTGGTTCCGGCGATTCTCAAGGCGCGGCTCGGGATCAACGACGTGATCACGACCCTGATGCTGAACTACGTCGCGATCTCCATCGTCGAGTGGTTGATCCACGATCCGTGGAAGGGGCCGACGATGCGGGGATTCGCCTACACCGACAAGTTCCCGGCGGCCGCGATCCTGCCGACGATCGCCGGAACGCGGATCCACTGGCCGACCCTCCTGATCGGCCTCGTTGCGGCGATCCTCCTGTTCCTGATCGTCAAGCGGACGCGGGTCGGGTTCGAGATCCGCGTCGCCGGCGAGAACCCGCACGCCGCGCGTTTCTCGGGGATCAGTCAGACGAAGGTCACGCTGTTCGCGATGATGATCTCCGGCGGACTGGCGGGAATCGCCGGCGTCGGCGAAGTCGCCGGGATCCACCACATGCTCCTCGCGCCGAACAACATCTCGCTCGGCTACGGGTATACGGCGATCATCGTCGCCTGGCTGGCGAGGCGGAACCCGCTCGCCGTGATCCTGACGTCGTTCCTGTTCGGCGTGATCATGCGGGGAGGGGACGTGATCAAGGTCTCGCTCGGTCTCCCGTTCCAGTTGGTCAACGTGTTCAACGGGCTGATCCTGTTCTTCCTGATCGGAAGCGAGATCCTGATGCGGTATCGGATTCGGGTCGGACGGAGGCAGCAGGCATGAGTTGGGAGAGCTGGATCGTCGCCACGCTGAGCCGAACGCTCGCCTATGGGACGCCGCTCCTGTTCGCGACCCTCGGCGAGATCTACACCGAGCGCGCCGGCGTGCTCAACCTCGGTGTGGAAGGGATGATGATCGTCGGCGCGCTGTCGGCGTTCGTCGTCGCGTACACGACCGGGAACCCGTGGCTCGGCGTCCTCGTCTCGGGCGTCGTCGGCGGCGCGTTCTCGATGATCCACGCGTTTGCCAGCATCACGCTGCGGGCGAACCAGGTCGTCTCCGGGCTCGCACTGACGATGCTCGGGCTCGGACTGTCGGGTGTCGTCGGCCGCTCGTGGGAAGGGTGGCCGCTGTGGACGCCGCTTCGGGAGGTGACCGTCCCCGGGTTGAGCCGGATTCCGATCCTCGGGCCGGCCTTGTTCGAGGGACAGAACCTTCTCGTCTACATCGCCGTGCTGATGGCGATCATCCTCTGGTTCGTGCTGTACAAGACCCGGATTGGGGTCACGATCCGATCGGTCGGCGAGGACCCGGCGACAGCGGACTCGCTCGGGGTCAACGTGGCGCGGGTCCGGTACCTGTGCGTGCTCGTCGGCGGGATTCTCGCGGGGATCGGAGGCGGGTACTTGTCGGTCGCCTATCGACCGTCGTGGACGGACGGGATGACGGCAGGGATGGGGTGGATCGTCATCGCGCTGACGATCTTCGCGTTCTGGAACCCGCTCCTCGGCCTGGTCGGTGCGTACTTCTTCGCGATGCTGTTCCACCTGTCGTTCCGCCTCCAGGCGTGGCTTGCGCCCGAGCTGCTGAAGACGATGCCGTACGTGCTGGCGATTGTGGTCCTGATCGTTGTATCGAGAGGAACACTGCAGAAACGAATGGGGGCCCCCTCGGCGCTGACGATTCCGTACTCGAGAGGGGAGGACTAGATTGAGAGGAGGTGGGCCGGCTCTCAAGGTCTGCGAGGGAGTGGAATGGAACGGGTGCCGAAAGCCAAGGAGGTCAACGTGTTGAGAAGAAGCCTGTTGTTGCTGGCGCTGGTTGCGCTGGTTGTCGCGGCGGGCGTCGCCGTGGCGGCGGAGGAGTACGTTCCCGGAACGCCGATGAAGGTCGGGTTCATCTACGTCGGACCGGTCGGTGACTTCGGATGGACCTACGCGCACGATGTGGCACGCAAAGCTGTCGAAGCGCTCCCGTGGGCGGAGACTGTCTACGTGGAGAGCGTTGCCGAGGGAGAAGAGGGGCCGGTCATCGACGACCTCGTGGTCCAGCTCGGGTGTGACATCGTGATCACGACGAGCTTCGGATTCATGGACGGGACGCTCGCCGCGGCGCTTCGCCACCCCGACGTGATCATGGCGCATGCGTCCGGATTCAAGCGGGCGCCGAACATGATGACGTACATGGCCGACTTCTATCAGGTCTACTACCTGAACGGGATCGTTGCCGGGGCGCTGACCGAGACGAACAAGATCGGCTACGTCGGCGCGTTCCCGATTCCCGAGGTCAAGCGACACTTGAACGCGTGGGCGATGGGTGCGAAGGCGGCCAACCCGGACGTCGAAGTGCACGTGCGCTGGATCGAAGCCTGGTTCAGTCCGGGCGCGGCGGCCGAGGCGACCGAAGCGCTGATCGCCGACGGGTGCGACGTGTTCGCGTTCACCGAGGACTCGCCGACCGTCGTTCAGGTCGCGGCGCAGAACGAGCTCGTCAGCTTCGGTCACTACGGCTCGCAGATGTACACGTTCGCGCCCGACTACGTCGTCTCCGGTCAGGCGATCGACTGGGGCAAGATCTACATCGACTTCCTGACCAAGGTTTACGAAGGCGACTACACGGCGCACAACATCGAGAACGTCGACTACTGGTGGCTGATGACCCAGGGAGCCGTCTTCCCCGAGGCGTCTCCTGGCGTCGCCATCAATCCGCTGTACATCGACGCGCTGAAGGCGTACATGATCGATGACCCGGTCTTCGGCGAGATCTCGGCCTACGACCTTCACAACCTCCGTCTGGCGCAGTTCTCCGACCCCGGCGTCACGTTCGACCCGTTCCAGGGGCCGATCTACGACCGGCAGGGGAACCTGCAGGTCGAGGAGGGCTACTGGCTCTCGGTCGACTCTCTGATCACCATCGAATGGGCGTTCGAGAACGTCGTCGGTCCGTGGCCTGGGGAGCCCGAGTAAGCACGTTCATCGGAGGCGGTCGGCTTCGGCCGGCCGCCCTCCCTCTTCACCCTCGGCTCCGGTTGGACGCGTCCGGGGGTCCTGTCATACTCTTCTGTCGAAAGGAGGGGGTGTGGCACTCCATCACGTTGAGTCCGTAGTCCACCCGGCCACGCTCGAAGAGGCGTGGGCGGAGAAGGAGCGCCGCGGGAAGACGGCCCGGCTGGTCGGAGGGGGAATCGACGTCGTCCTCTACTCGCCGTCGACGGTCTCGACGTTGATCGATCTGAAGGCACTTGGGCTGTCAAGGATCCGCGAGACTGCGACGGGGATTGCGATCGGCGCGACGGCAACGATGACCGAAGCGATCGAGTCGCCTGCGCTCAAGGCGTACGCGGGCGGCTTTCTGGTGCGGGTCCTGCGCGAGGTCGCCTCTCCGCTGCAGCGGAACCTGGCGACGATCGGAGGGACGATCGGGAGCGCCCATCCGTGGTCGGATGTGATCCCGGCCCTCCTCGTTCTCGATGCGAAGCTCGCGGTCTACGACGGCGAGGAGCGGACGATCCCGCTCCAGGCGTACCTCGAAGGTCGCAGGGGGGAAGCGTCTCCGATCATCTGCACAATCGATCTCCCCAGTGACTCGGCGTCGTCGCGCGGAACCCTCGCCTCGTTCACGCGAACCGGGTTCGATGTTGCCCTCCTGAACGTTGCTTGCTGCGGACGCGTGGCGGGCGGCACGTGGGAGGACGTGCGGATCGCGATCGGCGGGACGCCGGGATTGGCGGCCCGACAGGGCGCAGCGGAGGACGCGCTGATCGGGAATCCAGCGACGTCGGGGACGATCGCTGCTGCGGCGAACGCCGCGGCGGGCGCGATCGACGCGCGTGACGACCTCCGGGCGTCGGCCGAATACCGCAGAACCCTCGCCCGCGTGCTCGTTGAGCGATGCCTGACGGAGATCGTGAGCGGAACCGAAGGAGGCGCGGGATGACGATCACGCTGACGATCAACGGCAAGGCGCGCGGCGTCGACGCGGCTGCGGGTGAGACGTTGCTCGAGGTCCTCCGGCGGGAGGGGTTCGTCGGCGTCAAGTCGGGATGCGAGAGCGGAGACTGCGGCGCGTGCGCCGTCCTGATGAACGGGCGCGCGGTCAACTCGTGCCTCGTGCTGGCGGCGACGGCCGACGGGGCGGAGATCGTCACCGTTGAGGGTCTCGCCGACGGAGATCGCCTTCACCCGCTCCAGGAGGCGTTCCTCGACGAAGGGGCGGTCCAGTGCGGATACTGCACACCCGGGATGCTGATCAGCGCGGCCGACCTTCTCTCCCGTAACCCGAACCCGACTGACGAAGAGGTCCGGGAGGCGATCTCGGGGAACCTCTGTCGATGCACCGGTTACACCAAGCAGGTGAGTGCGATCCAGCAGGCGGCGAAGCGGATGAGAGGCGGCGACGATGACTGAGCGCGTGGATCGCCGATTCGAGGTCGTCGGGAGAAACGAGCGGAAGGTCGACGGGGTCGGCCTGGTGACCGGTCGGCCGAAGTTCGTCGAGGACGTCCGGTCTCCGGACACGCTCGTCGTCAAGATTCTCGGGAGCCCTCACGCCCACGCGCGGATCGTCTCGATTGACGTCTCCGAGGCGGAGTCTCTCCCCGGCGTGCACTTCGTCCTGACCCACGAGAACACGCCGCCGACTCGCCATACCACTGCGGGGCAGGGGTATCCGGAGCCGTCGCCGTACGACGCGCGCGCGTTCGACACCAAGGTGCGCTTCGTCGGCGATCGCGTCGCCGCGGTCGCCGCGGAGACGGACGCGATCGCCGACGAGGCGTTGAAGCGGATCCGGGTGACGTACGAAGAGCTTCCTGCGATCCTGTCGATCGACGCGGCGCGCGCCGACGGCGCTTCGGTCGTTCACGACGAGCCGGACGCGACCGGGATCTACGATGCGGCGAGGAACATCGTCGCCGACGTCGACATCGACGTCGGGGACGTCGAACGGGGATTCCAGGAGTCGGATGTCGTCGTCGAGACGGTCTGCGAGACGCAGTACGCGCAGCACACGCCGATCGAGCCGCACGTCGTTCTCGCTTGGCTCGACTCCGACGACCGGATCGTCCTCCGGACGAGCACGCAAGTCCCGTTCCACGTCCGGCGGATCGTCGCCTACACGCTCGGGATCCCGATGCACCGGATCCGGGTGATCAAGCCCCGCATCGGCGGCGGGTTCGGGACGAAGCAGGAGGTCCTGCTCGAGGACGTCGCCGCGCTGGTGGCGCTGCGAACGGGCCGGCCAGCGCTCGTGCGCCTGAGCCGAGCCGAGGAGTTCATCGCGGGCCGGACGCGACATCCGATGCGAGTTCGCGTCAAGCTCGGCGCGAAGCAGGACGGACGCCTCCACGCGATCGAGATGGAGGCGGTCTCCAACACCGGCGCGTACGGTGCGCACGGGCTGACCGTCCTCGCCAACACGGGATCGAAGACACTCCCGCTGTACAACAAGGCAGAGAACGCCCACTTCTTCGGTCAGGCGGTCTACACGAACCTGCCCGTGCCCGGCGCGTACCGCGGGTACGGGGCGACGCAGGGCTACTTCCCGCTGGAGACGGCGATGGACGAGCTGGCGGAGCGGCTGTCGATCGATCCGATCGAGCTGCGGCGGATCAACCACATCCGGGCGGGGGAGACCTCGCCGATCTTCGAGAAGCTCGGTGAGGGACGCGAGGGCGTCTCGCAGACGGTGAAGAGTTGCGAGCTCGCACGCTGCATCGACGTCGGCGCCGACCGGATCGGATGGGCACAGAAGCGGGGGACGCGGCGGACGGACGGTCCGCGGGTCCACGGCGTCGGGATGTCGATCATGATGCAGGGATCGGGGATCCCCGAGATCGACATGGCCGCGGCGACGATCAAGATGAACGAGGACGGATCGTTCAACCTGCTGATCGGTGCGACCGACCTCGGCACGGGCTCGGACACCATCCTCGGCCAGATGGCGGCCGAGGTGCTCGGGGTGCCGCTGGCGAAGATGATCGTTACCTCGTCCGACACCGACGTGACGCCGTTCGACGTCGGCGCGTATGCGTCGTCGACCACGTACGTTTCCGGGACGGCCGTCGTGCGCGCGGCGGAGAAGGTGCGGGATCAGATTCTCGACGTCGCCGCTCCGCTCCTCGAGAGCAGTCCGGAGGCCCTGTCGCTCGCCGACGAGGGCGTGGTCGCTCCCGACGGGCGGCGTGTCGGCCTCGACCGCGTCTGCCAGCGGGCGATGTACGAGTCGGATCAGTTCCAGATCGCGGCGACCGCGTCGTTCGTGCCGACGGAGTCACCACCGCCGTTCCTGGCGAACTTCGCCGAGGTCGCGGTCGATACCGAGACGGGCCGCGTCGAGGTCCTACACTACGTTGCGGCTGCCGACTGCGGCGTGGCGATCCATCCGAAGCTCGCCGAGGGCCAGCTTGAAGGATCGATCATCAACGGGATCGGGTATGCGATGACCGAGGAGATGATCCTCAGCTCGCGCGGACGGGTGCGCAATCCGTCCCTGTTCGATTACAAGATCCCCGGTGCGCTCGACCTCCCCAAGCTGGAGATCGTCCTCGTCGACTCGTACGAGCCGACCGGACCGATGGGCGCGAAGTCGATCGGCGAGATCGGGATCAACGGGCCGATTCCGACGATCGCGAACGCGATTTACGATGCCGTTGGGATCCGTCTTCGGGAGACGCCGTTCACGCCGGAGCGCGTGCTCGCGGCGATCGAAGCGCGTTGAGTCGAGGTGTGCGCGACCCGGATCGGCCCGCGAACTTCCTGATGAGATCGACCCGATTGAGCGATTGGAAATGCGAAAGGAGAACGATGTGAAGGTGTTGGTGGTGACGAGCAGCCCGAACGAAGGGGGCCTGACCGCCGCCTGTGGCGAATCAGCGAGACAAGGCGTGGTCGACGGGCGAAGCCCGGCCCGCGTTGTGAACCTGAACGACTTCGAGATCGAGCGATGCGCTGTCTGTGAGAACGGCTGGGGGCCGTGTTTCGGCGAGCACCGATGCCGATTGGACGATGACTTCGCCAAGCTGAAGACGATGTTCGAGGAAGCCGACAGCTACGTGTGGGTCACCCCGGTCTACTTCGGCGAACCGAGCGAGCCGTTCAAGGCGTTCTTCGACCGCCTCCGCCGGTGCGAGGCGACGAAGTCCGGCGAGAAGAAGAGCGCGCTTTCGGCGAAGCCGGTCGTCTGCGTCGCCGCCGCGGGGGGCTCGGGAAACGGGGCCGTGCACTGTCTCGCGGAGATGGAGCGACTCGCGCGCCAGCTCGGTTCCGTGCCGTTCGACTTCGTCCCGGTGACGCAGAAGACCCGCGAGTATCAGCTGGAAACGATCCACGACGCCCTTGCCGGAATGTGCACCTATCAGCCGGCCTCGGAGAATAAGATGCCGATCTCGGCCCGCCGGAAGAGGCGACCGCCGCGGCGCCGTGGGCGGCGGCCGGCGCGGACGGGACCGAGCGACAACTAGGGAACCGCGGAATCGGAGAGTTCCGGCTGCCTGCCCGGCTGTGGCCGGGCAGGCAGCTCTCATCTAGAGCCGGTAGATCGCCGAGTACTTGTCGGTGACGTAGGAGACGAACGACGACGAGTCGAGCGTCTTCCCGGTGATCCGCTCGATCAGCTCCTTCGGCTCGTAGGTCGCGCCGTGGCGATGGACCTTCTCCCGGAGCCAACTGAGGAGGACGTCGAGGGCGCCTGCCCGGATCCGATTGTCGAGGTCGGGGATCTCCGCACGCATCGTCGCGTGCATCTGCGCGGCGTAGAGATTCCCCAGCATGTACGACGGGAAGTAGCCGAACGCACCCATCGACCAGTGAACGTCTTGCAGGACGCCCTGGGCGTCGTTCGGCGGCGTCACGCCGAGGTAGCGCTCCATCGCCTCGTTCCACAGCTTCGGCAGGTCGGCGACGTCGATCGAGCCGTCGATCAGGCTCGCCTCGATCTCGAATCGGACCATGATGTGGAAGTTGTAGGTCACCTCATCGGCCTCGACGCGGATCAGCGATGGCGCGACGACGTTCGACGCGCGGTGGAGGGCCTCCGGCGGCACGTCGGCGAATTGCGGGAACAGCTCGGCGAGGATCGGCTGGAAGAACTCCCAGAACGGGAGGCCCCTACCGACCTGGTTCTCGATCATCCGTGACTGCGATTCGTGGATCCCGTTCGAGGCGCCGTTCGCCAGGCCGAGGGCGTACAGCTCCTCGCCCATCCCCTGGTTGTACAGCGCGTGGCCGCCCTCGTGAAGCGCGGCAAACAGCCCCGGGCCGAGGTGGTCGGACGCGTAGCGGTTGGTCACGCGGACGTCGCCGGGGGCGATCGTCGTGGTGAACGGGTGCGGGACGTCGTCGAGCGCGCCGGCGTCGAAGTCGTAGCCGATGACGTCGAGCGCGCGGCGGGCGAGCGTTCGCTGGGTCTCAATGTCAAACGTCCCGGTCAGGGCGCTCGGATCGGGCTTCGTTCCGTCGCGCATCAGCCGCTCGAGAAACGGGACCAGCTGTTCGCGGAGGGGCTCGATGATCGTCTTGAGCTCGGCACACGTCATCCCCGGCTCGAACCCTTCGAGAAGCGCGTCGTACGGGTGATCCTCGTAGCCGTAGTACTCGGCGAGCTTCCGTGCGAACCCGACCATCTTCTCGAGATGCGGCGCGAAGTCGGCGAAGCTCGACGCCTCGCGGGCGCCCGCCCACGCCGCCTGGGCCTCCGACCGCGCCACGGTGAACGCCTCGACGAACTCCGGCGGGACGGCCTTCTGCCGGCGGTACTCCTTGGCCACATGGCGCACGCTTCCGCGCTCGACCTCGGAGAGGTCGTCGCGCGTCTCGAGTTCGTCGATGTACGCGCCGAGCTCGTCGCTGACGGCGAGTTCGAACCGCATCTTCGACAGCTTCCCCATCACCTGGGATCGGAATCCGACGCCCTTCTTCGGCATGTGCGTCTGCTGATCCCATCCGAGCAACGACAGCACCGAACCGAGCTTCGCCATCTCGGTCAGGTGGGCCTTGTACGCTTCGAGTCTGTCCACCAGATCCCCTTTCGTGTACGGCGTGTGGCCGGAGTGGATTCAGTGTACAGCCGGGGATGCTTGACTTCGAGGAGACTCGAGGATCTTCTCCAGCGCCTCCCTTGTCAGACCGGTCGGGTGCCCCTTGTAGCGGACGACTCCGTCCGGATCGATGACGAGTGTGTGAGGGATCCCTTCGACGGCGAACCGATCGGCGACTGCGAGGGACGCGGTCCGGGACTCCCACACGGCGATCATGTCGTCGTACCCGGCGGCGGTGAGGTAGGCGTCGGCGTCGGCGCGGCTTCGATCGAGACTGACGCCGACGAGGACGACGTCGCGGTCGATGAAGTGCTGCCAGAGGGCGTGAAGCGCCGGGAACGTGATCTTGCATGGCGCACACCAGCTCGCCCAGAAGTCGAGGATGACGACCTGGCCGCGGAACCCGGACAGGGTCACCGGCTCGCCGCGGAGCGAGCGGAGGGTGAAGTCGGGCGCGAGCTGCCCCGGACGAGGGCCGATCGAGAGTGCGGGTTCATCCTCTCGTTCGGGAGACAAGAGCGACTCCGCCTGCGATCGCGCCCGATCGATCGACGTGAGCAGAACCGCGACGGCCGCCCCGACGACGACGGTGACGGCGAGGATCCAGATCCACCGCCGACCGCTCCTCGGCTGCTTCTGCTTCTCCCGTTCGTCGGTGCGCATCGTGGCGGCACCATACGGGAGGGGGGTCGGTCGGTCAAGGCGATCGAGCCGGTCCCGACGCGCCGCGCCGCCTTGCACTCGATCCGGCGGCGCGTATCCTGATCCGGGTCGAAGGAGGGATCGATGAGCAAGACCGCACGATGGATTGTCTCCGCGATCGCCGTCGTTGCGATCGCCGTGGTGGTGATCGTCCTCTGGCCGGCGCCCGATCCGCTGGCCGGGGTGGAGACGGTGGCGGTGCGGGTCGGTCAGGAAGCCCCCGGCGCCGGCGGCGTCGACTTCGAGCACGAACTGCGCGTGATCCTCGGAGATCGAGACATCCGGATCGTCTCCGACGAGGGATCGGCCGACGTCGTGCTCGAGCTGACCGACCTCGTCGTCAACCTCGGCGACGTCGAGATCTCACTCACCGACGGGGGCCTCCGTGGGCGGGGAAACGCGATCTGCGTGCTGCGCGACGTCGCGACCGGGCGAACCCACGTGATGGACCTCGTCGTCCGATTTGACCGGGACGGTGTCCGCGCCGATCTCGTGGCGCGCAAGTTCTGGGAGGTCTGGAAGCGGCGTCCGAGCCGGTGAGTCGGAAGACGATCGGGCATCGTCTGTTCGGCCTCGGCCGGATCCCGAAGCGCCGTCGAGCAGCTCTCGTCGCGGAGGGGATCCTGATCGCCGACGAAGGAATCCGGATCGACCTCGCTCTGCGTGGATATCGTGCGCCCGGCCGGGCGTTCGGCTATCGACGTCAGCTGCTCGCCGGCGCGATCGTGCTGACCGCGGAGCGGATCGCCGCGTTCGTCTGGTGCGGTGTCCTGTTCGACGTTCGGCTCACCGATCCCGCGTTGGCGTCTCTCGAGATCGCCGCGTCGTCCTCGGGGACGCTCCGCATCGCGTACGACGCAGGCGACCTCGACCCGCGCCGATCGGGACGCGTCGAGTGTCTACTCCGGACCGACCGCGCGCAGGAGTTCGCCGGACGGATCGCGCTGGCCCGAGACGAGAAAATCGGCGGCGAGGGGTCCTGAGCGAGGGGCGTCAGTCTCTTGGTTGGGATTCCACGGCCGCGGCGCGTTCGATTGTGAGACCCGTCTTCGGACCGACGACGACTGTCGCGCGGACTGGGGTGACGTCGACGTCGGGGGAGACGGTGCGGCTTCCGCTCTGGATGTACCCCGACGGGGCGTCGATTGCGCTGACCGCCTCCCAGTCAACGAGCACGCCGACGCCGTCGGGGACGACGACGGTGATCGCGTCTCCCGAGAGGTCGTAGGTCGCGCTCGACCTGGCGGAGAGGACGATCCGACTGGCCCGTTCGTCGGCACCGAGGTCGACGCGAACGACGTTCGTGTCGGTCAGGTCGAGATCGGCGCCGTCGGCGTGCACCGAGAGCTCGATCGGCACGTCGTCGCTCAGCGCGAACTGCCACGTCGCGCCGCCGAAATGGGAGAACGGGAGGCGCAGTGCCGACCGGCCGGCGAGTGCGTACGATGGGACGTTGCCCGTCCGATCGGTCGACTGGCTGAGGGTCGCCCACGGCGGTCCGACGACGGTGCCCTCGACGAGCGCGTCCGCGGATGCGCTCCCCTCGATACGGATCGCGCAGGCGTCACAGGCGAGGGCGACGTTCCCCGCCGATGCGCCGGCGAGTGGGACGCGAACGCCCTGCTCGCGCGCCGTCCACTCTCCCGGAGCGAACAGGTAGAACGCGACGAATCCGACCCCGAGCAGGACGCAGACCGTGATGAGGGACGACAGCGCGCCGGCGAGCGACGAGCGCGCGACGATGAGGTCGACACCGACCGCGATCAGGAGAATCGGCCAGAGGCGGAGGATCGTCCGCCACGACGCGAACTCGACGAGGCCCAAGTTGCTGAGCAGGAACAGGATCCCGCCGGCGATCAGGATCAAGGGGAGGAGAATCCCCCCGCGATACCGTCGTCCCGTCATGTCAGCGGAACCGGAGGTTCCGCCAGAGGATGCTCAGGCCGACGGCGATGACGAGAACGGGCCAGAACCGGCCGACCTCCGACCAGCTCTCCCACGGAAGGACGCCGAGCGTGTTCAGGAGGAGGAGGACGCCGGCGGCGACGAGAACCAGCGGGATGACGAATCCGGCGGCGGGGCGACGCGTCATCGGCGGCTCCCGCGGAACAGCCGCCAGACGAGGGCGAGGCCGAGCACGATCGGAAGCGTCGGCCAGAGCAGGCCGAACAGGATCCCGATCGTGTTGACGAGGACGACGACGAGAACGATCCCGACGACGAGGACGACGAGCGGAACGAGCAGACCGACGAAGGACAACGCGAACATCATCTGCCTCCCTTCATCCAGCGCCAGAGGAACGCCAGGCCGATCAGGATCGGGAAGATCGGCCAGAGCGTTCCGAAGGCGAACCAACTCATCCAGACGATTCCCAGGTTTCGCAGCAGGAACGCGATGCCGAGGAGGATCAGCGCCAGTCCGAGGAGAAACGCAACGCCGCGGTCGGGGCGACGGGCGACGCGGCGCACGTCGGCTCCGATCGACCGCGCACGATCGGCCATCTCGTCGGCGGCATCCCGCACCCGGTCGGCGAATGGTGCGCCGCGCTCCGCCCACTCGGGAAGAATCAACCAGAGGGCGAAGTAGACGAGAGCCCCCGCGCCGCTCGTCACGACGGCGAAGACGACGAACAGCAGCCGGACGAGGTTCGCGTCGACATCGAAGTACTCGGCGAGACCCCCGCAGACGCCGCCGAGCATCGCGTCGTTCGGATTTCGAGTCAGTTGTCGCGGCATCGATCCCCCTTCGAGGGGGGAGTGTAGCACAGGAAGGCGGATGCAGGCAACAGTGTTACGCGGCGCGGAGGGTGAGAACGAGGACGAGGGCGAGGATGACGAGGGGAGAGACGAGCGACAGAAGGCGGCTGACGAGCGAGCTGGCCCGCACGCGCAGGAGTGCGCGGAGGAAGAGGGCGCCGACGGCGAGGCTCAGCGTCACCGCCAACCACTGCACGGCGCAGCGCCAGAGGAGGGTCCGATCGGCGGCGACGGAGAGGATCGCGAGGTCGACGGACAGGGCGATCCCCGCGCACCAGAGGGCGGCGAACGCCACGAGGCGACGACGGGTGTAGACGGGCGTCCGCCACGTGAGGATGCCGATCCATCCGGCGAGCAGCGACGCGCCGAGGAGCCAGAGGGCCGCGATCTGGAGCGCCGGTTGCGGGGCGAAGACGTGGGCCGTCAGCGCGCAGAGGGCGAGGGCCGCGGCACCGACGGCGCCGATCGTGGCGCGTGCCGACGCCGACAGGCGTCGGGGCGGTCGCGGGGAGTGATTGGGGATCGACACGCGGTCTCCTTTCTCGACGGACGAGTCTACCGAGAAGGCGCGGTCCCCGGGAGCCAGCGTGTCCCGAGTCGACCGGACGAACGACGGCGGGTACGATCGCCGCATGGCTTCTCGAACGGTCTGCATCCTCGACGGGGGGCGCTCTGGGGCGACGGACGGCGCGCGGGACGCCGTTGCCGCGCTCGCCGCCGCACGCGGTTTCAAGACGACCGTCTTCCGTCTCCGTGACGTCGAGATCGCGCCGTGCCGAGGCTGCTTCGCCTGCTGGGTGAAGACCCCCGGGATCTGCATCGTCGACGACGCGGCGCGCGAGATCGCGCAGGCGGTCGCCCGAAGCGACCTCCTCGTCTACGTCACGCCGGTGACCTTCGGTGGGTACTCGTCGGAACTGAAGAAGGGTGTCGACCGGCTGATCCCGCTCATCCTGCCGTACTTCACGTTCGTCGGGCGCGAGGTCCATCACATCCGCCGCTATCGGCACTATGCGAGCCTTCTCGCGGTCGGTGTCCTCCCGCGGCCGGACGAGATCCAGGAGAGGATCTTCCGGAAGCTCGTTCGACGGAACTCGATCAACTTCCACGCGCCCGACGCCGAGGCGTGTTTCGTCTACGAGGACGGCATCGAGGGACGTCCGTCGCTCGAGGACGCGTGGTCTGAGGTGATCGAGGGATGACGAACCGGGCGCTTCTCCTGATCGGGAGCCCGAAGGGGCTCGAGGCGTCGCTGTCGTCGCGGTACGCGCGTGCGATCGGCGCACGGCTGGAGCGAAACGGTTGGGCGGTTGAGTCGCTCCACGTGCACCGCGCAATCGAAGCGGGGGACGATCTCGTCGCCCGGACGGCCGTCGAGCTAGTCCTCCTCGTTGCCCCCCTCTACGTCGACAGCCTCCCCGCGCCGGTGATCGACGCGTTCGAGCGGATGGCAGCGGGGCGCGCGGGCCGCGAGGAGACGACCGCCCCCCGGCTGGCGGCGCTCGTTCACTGCGGGTTCGTCGAGCCGAAGCAGAACGAGACGGCGATCGAGATCTGCCGCCAGTTCGCAGGAGCGAGCGGGTTCGAGTGGTTCGGCGCACTCGCTCTCGGGGGAGGCGGGATCCCGAGCCGCCGCGTCACGCGGGCGCTCGACGAGGCCGGGGATGCGTTGGCGAAGGGGTTTCCGATCCCGCCGGAGACGCGACGGCGAGCCGAGCGACCGATCATGCCCCGGCTCCTCTACATCCTCGGCGGAAACCTAATGTGGCGCCGTTCGGCGAAGCGATCGGGTCTCTCCAAGGAGGACCTGCTCGCGGCGCCGTATGTGGACTGATCGGGTCTAGCCCGCCTCGTCGAACAGCGACCGCATCCCGTTCTCGCGTGCCTCGTCCGGATGGCTCCCGACGTGGGCCCCGCGCGGACGCAGTCCAGCGTGGGCGATTGCGGCGTCGAGGATCCGCCACGTGGTCAGGGCATCGTCGAGCGCGTCGTGCGGCGCGCCCTGCGTCACGCCGAAGTGGCGGGCGGCCTTGGCGAGCGGCTGCCAGACGTAGGAGCCGCGGGCCTCGTTCCACTCGCCGTGGACCTGTGCGAACCACTCCATCACGCACCAGGGTTCGAACGCCGGGATCGGCAAGCCGTATCGCGCGTACGTGTTCTCGATGGCGGCGAGGTCGTAGGCGGCGTTGTAGATGCAGACGCGCGAGTCGGCGATCGCGCGTGACAGCGCGGGCTCGATCGCCGGGAACTCCGGCTTGTCGGCGACAGCGGCCGCGTCGATCCCCGTGATCCGGCTCGCCTCGGGCTCGATCGGCCGGGCCGGTCGGACGAGCTCGTTCAGGACCGTCTCGCCCGAGGACGAGACGACGCCGACGGCGACGATCTCCGGATTGAGGAGACCGGTCGTCTCGGTGTCGAGAACGACGTACGGGCGTGCGACGAGGGAACGGATGGCGTCCCACGGATCCGCCGGCGTGGCCGCCGGGTGCGACGAGTCTCTTGGTCCGGTCTGCGACACTAGTCGACCCACTCCCGGAACCGGTCTCGGATCTTCCGCTCGATGCGCTCGCCGATCCGATCCCAGTCGGCGGACGCGTCTTCGTCCGCCCAGCGCGCGAACGCGTGGCGGATCCGCCGCTCGATCCGCTCGCCGAGATCGTCGTCCGGATCGTGCCTGTCAAAGGCGCGTTCGCCGTTGCTGCCGACCCTATCGCGTCGCCCGTGCGTACCGAACGCCAGCCGAGCGCAGATCCCGACCCCGGCGGTGGTGAGTCCGACGAGGAGCCAGAGGGCAGCGGCCTGCAAGTAGCTCAGGGTCGGCGCCCAGCCGAAGTGCCCGGCGACGACCGAGTTCCAGAGGAGCATCAGGATGAAGCTGAAGAAGAAGAACGCGGCGATGCCGCCCCGCGCGATCAGCTTAGACAGGAGCTTCACTTCACCCTCCAGGAACGGTACGTACCGCCGTGGCTCGTCGCGCGCGTCAACGGTAGCTCTTCCACTTCCGGGCGACGCTCGACGAGGCGCCGATCCCGGCCCACGCGAACAGAATGATGCTCATGAACCAGAGCGCGGCGGCCTGCCAGTAGTTGACCTTCACCGCGACGAGGGCGAGCTGGTCGACCAGGATCCCGTTCCACAGAAGCTGAAGGATCCAGCTGAAGAAGAAGAACGCGCCGATGCCCCCACCGGTGATCAGACCACGAAGAAGCTTCATCTCATGACACCTCCCGACTGTGTTGGATTCTACCTCGGGTCTGTCGCGCTCGCCGAGCGAGCGGTTCAACGGAAGGTGGACTAGAACTCCCAGTCGGGGTCCGGGATCGGAAGGCGGAGCCCGCGGCCGAGGCGCTCGAGCAGGTCGGGCGGGGCTGCGAGTTCGTCCGTCCACGCAAGCGCATTCGCCGAGCGCACGCCGAGCCAGAGGCGGGAGAAGGCGTTGACCGACGCGGTCATCGTCGGCAGGCTCGCCTCGCTTCCGGGTACCGCGCGGCACTGCGGCCCGAGTTCGATGACGTAGTCACCGGCGACGCCGTGCCACGGGGCGTCGTCGTCGAGGAACCGTGCGATTGGATCGGAGAGGACGAGGTTGAATCGAATCGGGTCGGTCTCGAGCGCGGTCCGCGCCAAACACGCGGGGACATCGAGGATGCGCACCTGCCAGTACGCGGCGGCGGTCATCTTGTTCTCGTGGGGCGAGCGCCGGGTGGCCTGGCGCGCCCGGAAGGGGCGGCGCAGGAGATCCTGGAGCTGCACGCCGGGCGGCTCCTTCATCTCGACCGAGCGGACCTGATCCTCGAAGCTCCGGACGAGGGCGAGGAGCTCGAGGAACTCCTCCTTCGAGCGGTAGGCGGCCCAGGAGACGGTGTACGGGCCGAACTCGGTCTCCTTCGCCGTAGACCAGATGTGGTGGGTCAGGGCGCCGTCGTCGCCGACGTAGCCGAGGCCGAACCCGTTCTCGCCCCAGCGGGTGTCGGCGCGGGTCAGCGACGCGCTGTCGATGTTGCACGCACCGTGACCCCGCAGTCGGCGCAGACGGCCGGCATGCATCCGCTCCCAATCGGAGTAGCCGAGCCGAACGGGGATACGCGGCATGGCCGACACCGTCAGGAGGCTCGGGTCGAACGTGCACCAGTGGGTGTAGACGCCGTTTCCGAACCCGAGCTGGTTGTAGTACCCCTGCTCGAAGACGCCGAGCATCGAGACGAGTCGCCCCTCGGCCGCCTCCTCGGCGAGGACGCGAGCGGTCAGACGCCCGGCCAGACCCCGCTTGCGCGCGACCCGGCTCGTCGTCACCCCGGTCACCGCGACGAGTGGGAGGTCCTGCGTGCCGTGGCGGATGGTTCCAGGGTCGGTTGTCACGGCGCACTCGGCGCTCCCGTCGATCTCGGCGACCATCGTGCGGCCGCACTCGAACAGTGCGGCGAGGGCCTCTTCCTCCTCGGTCTTCGAGCACCAGCCGACTTCGCGGTAAATTCGAAGGACGTCGGTCTTGTCACGCTCCGGGGCGTAGTTCCTGAACGCCATCGTGGCCCCTCCATCTTCCGGACCGGCGTGCGTGCGGTCGGCGTTGCGCTACATGTAGAGCCCGCCGTTGGCGTTGATCGTCTGCCCGGTGATGTACCCCGCCGCCTCCGAGGCGAGGAACGAGACGAGCGATGCCATCTCGTCGGGCTCGGCGGCGCGGGCGGCCGGGATCTTGGCGAAGATCTTCTCGGCATGCTTCTCGAGCGCCTCTTTGGTCATGTCCGTTCGCGTGTAGCCGGGCGAGATCGCGTTGACGGTGATCGACGGGGCGAGCTCGAGGGCGAGCGACTTCGTCAGTCCGATCAGGCCCGACTTGGCGGCCGCGTACTGGGAGCCGTGGTCCGAGCCGATCATTGCCCGAAGGGAACAGATGTTGACGACGCGCCCCCACGATTCGCGCTTGAGGTGGGCCAATGCCGCTTTCACGGTGAACATCGCCGCGGAGAGATTGACGGCAATCGATCGATCCCACTCGGCGATCGACATCTGATCGAGCGTGCGGTGCTCGGACAGGCCAGCGTTGTTGACGACAGTTCGCACGCCGCCGAACTGCGCAACGGTCTCGGCGACCATCCGCTCGACCGCGCCGTAGTCGCCGACGTCGGCGCCGTACGAGAACGCGCGTCCCCCGTCCGCCTCGATGCGGGCAACGACCTCGTTCGCCTTCGTCTTGCTTCGCAGGTAGTTCACGCAGACCGCGTGACCGTCTGCGGCGAGCCGAATCGCGATTGCTGCACCGATTCCGCGCGACGCCCCGGTGACGATCGCTCCCGGCTGCTGCTCGTGGTTGTGGTTCGTCATGGCCGGAAGTATAGGACGGTGAGTGGCTTTCCGCACTCGGGATCGCTAGAGGTGCTGGAGGGCGGCGCGGGCGACGTCGACGCGTCGCTCGTCCTCGATCCATCGGGCGAGCTCGGGGCGGACGATCTCGGGGCACTTCCGGCCGAGCTTCCAGATCGCCGAGGCGACGGCCCGCCAGACGAAGCGGCGCTCGTCGAGCGAGAGCTTGCGCAGGATGATGAGCGCCTTCTTCGCGATCGGAGCGGCGGCTGGCGATGAGAGCGCGGCGGTGACGTTCCAGAGCACGTTGGCGTCGTTCGACGTCGACCACTGCGTCAGGTACTCGAACGTGATCCGCGGGTAGTGCCGCAACAGCCCCCCGCCGAGAGCCGACGGGCCGAGTGCGCGACGCAGCGCAGGATCCGGATTGGGGAGGAGGGGCGCGAGCAGCTTCAGGAGCGGCTCCGCTCGCTCGAGGTGATGCGGGTGCGCGGCGCGCCCTGCGGCGACGACGGCCGCTCGGCGCACGGTGGCGGACGCGTCCTCCGCGAAGCCGCGGACGTGAGGGAGCATCCCACGGAAGTCGGCACGGAGCAGGCGCCCGGCGGCGGTTGCCGCGCCGTCGCGGACGGTCCAGTCTCCGTCGTCGACGAGACGTGCGAGGATCCGCACCGTTCGCTCCGGGTCCAGGTCGTAGGTGTGGGGGAGGAGCTGGCAAGCGAGAAGGCGCCCTTCGCGCTCCGTCCGCTTGGCGAGGGCGGTCGCCTGCGTGAGGAGCGTCGCCGGGCGGACACCGTCGCCCGACATCCGACGCGCGATCTCGGCGAGGTCGGACGTGGTCGCGCCGGCCAAGCGATCGGCGAGGTCGGCGAGTGCCCCGGTCGTGATCGCCGTCTCGATGGACTTCTGCATTCCGCATCCCCTCCGGAGACGACTGTACGGCGTGCGGCGCACCCCCGTCAAACGCCGCTCGATCGGCGCGCGGCGATGGTCTACCATGTCGATCGCACCAGGGTTCACGCGCCGACCGCGGGCGATCCGCGGTCGGGTGTTCGGGGAGTCGGAAAGGAGCGGAACGGATGTCGCGCGAGGCACCCCACAAGCCGTATCGAATCAAGGTCACCGAGCCTGTCACGATCCTCTCCGAGCCGGAGCGCAGGACGCGCCTTCGCGAGGCGGGATTCAACGTCTTCCAGCTCCGCGCTGCCGACATCTACGTGGATCTGCTCACCGACTCGGGTACCGGCGCGATGAGTCAGGAGCAGTGGTCGGCGATGATGCGCGGAGACGAGTCGTACGCGGGGAGCCGGAGCTACGAGCGATTCCGGGCAGCGGTCGATGACATCTTCGGGTTCCGTCATGTTCTACCGACGCACCAAGGGCGCGCGGCGGAGAACGTCCTGTTCTCGGCGACCGTCCGGCCGGGGCAGATCGTCCCGAGCAACATGCACTTCGACACGACCCGGGCAAACGTCCTCGCCAACGGGGGCGATCCGGTCAACCTCGTCCGCGCGATCGCGTTCGACCCGACCGTCGTCCACCCGTTTAAGGGGGACATGGACGTCGATCGGCTGCGGGTGCTGATCGACGAGGTCGGCGTCGAACGGATCCCGTTCGTGATGATGACGATCACCAACAACAGCGGCGGAGGACAGCCGGTGTCGATGGAGAACCTGCGCGCGGTGAGTGCCGTCGCTCACGAGTACGGCCTCCCGTTCATCCTCGACGCGGCGCGGTTCGCCGAGAACGCGTACTTCATCCGCGAGCGCGAGGACGGGTATCGGGATCGAACGCCGATCGAGATCGCGCGCGCGATGTTCGCTCTCTGCGACGGGATGACGATGAGCGCCAAGAAGGACGGCCTGGCGAACATCGGCGGGATCCTGGCGATGAATGACGACGATTTGTTCGCCGCGGCGCGCGAACGGCTGATCCTGATGGAAGGGTTTCCGACGTACGGCGGGCTCGCCGGGCGCGACCTGGACGCGATCGCGGTCGGTCTGTACGAGGCGCTCGACGTCGACTACCTCGCTGACCGGATCGGACAGACGCGGTACCTCGGCGAGGGGCTGAAGGCGGAACGGATCCCGATCGTCGAGCCGATCGGCGGGCACGCGGTCTTCGTCGACGCGCGTGGCCTCGCCCCGGACGTCCCGCAGGCGGCGTTCCCCGCCTTGGCGGTGACGAACGCGCTCTACGCCGAGGCGGGCGTGCGCGCGGTCGAGATCGGAAGCGTCATGTTCGCCCACGAGGGCGACGACGGGGAGACCGTCTACCCCGAGCTGGAGCTCGTGCGGCTGGCGATCCCGCGGCGCACC
>Ga0180430_10000459_pt1 | contig 43939 bp, 33 predicted proteins | sample SS_ome_9_FD_132999 | JGI IMG/M metagenome (GOLD analysis project Ga0180430, IMG submission 132999) | Hypersaline lake sediment archaeal communities from the Salton Sea, California, USA - SS_1_S_2 metaG | ecosystem: Environmental > Aquatic > Non-marine Saline and Alkaline > Hypersaline >...
AGGAGCCCCTCGAGATCCGGGTGAACGATCGGAGTGTGGCCGTGGTGATGCGTACTCCGGGTCACGACGACGAATTGGCGGCGGGATTCCTGCTCACCGAGGGAGTTGTCGGCTTGCCGGACGAGATCCTCGAGATCGCCCACTGTCCCGACGTCGATCCCGAGGCCGAGGGCAATGTTCTCGACGTCCGTCTCCGGGACGCACCCGATCTCGATTCCCTGACGCGACATGTTTTCACCTCCAGCAGTTGCGGGGTTTGCGGGAAAGCCACGATCGATTCGGTGATGGGCCAGTTTCCGCCGGTCGAACGATCGTGGGAGGCCTCTCCCGGGCTGTTGCTCTCCCTGCCTGACAAGCTCCGGGCCGCGCAGAAGACCTTCGACCGCACGGGCGGACTTCACGCTTCGGCCCTCTTCACGCAGGACGGCGATCTCCGATTGCTGCGCGAGGACGTCGGACGACACAACGCCCTCGACAAGGTGATCGGCCACTCCCTGCTGCACCGGATACCTCTCGACGAGTCCATCCTACTCGTCAGCGGCCGGATTTCCTTCGAACTCATGCAGAAGTCGCTCGCGGCCCGCATCCCGGTCGTGGCCGGCATCTCGGCTCCGAGCAGCCTCGCGGTGCGAGTGGCTCGCGAGAGCGGCCAGACCCTGGTCGGGTTTCTGCGGGAGAGGGGATTCAACCGCTATCACGCGATGGAATGAGCGAATCCGGACCCGCCGTTCCCCCCGCCGACTGCGCTCACCTGGTTCGCCTCTTCGAAGCCGCCGAACAGGTGAAGGACCAGATCACCTGGGCGAGGGAGGGTTACCCCCGCTACCCTCCCGAGATCGAAGCGTTCTTCGATTTCATCGGCAGGGCATCATGGACGGATCGCAACTATCCCGGAAAGCCGATTCGCGAATGGATCGGGAGAATCGACTCCGTCACGCCGGAAGAGTTGGCCACGATCCTTACCGCGATGATGCGCGCGGAGCGCTTCAGCCTGGGTGCCTGGCAGGGGATTTTCCAGGATGGCGACGCGCGAATCGTGGCGGAGCGGGCACGGCAGCTTGCGCGCGATGCCGATTCGCCATGATTGTCGCGCGTCACATTTCGGAGGCGACTCCGATGACGATCATGACGATGTAGATGAAATAAATCAGGAGGCTGATGCCGAGCCCGAGGTAGCTGGTGATCAGGCCGGCGAGGGCGAGGCCGCCTCCCGACGAGGCGCCGTCGGTGAGCTCGCGCGCCTTCTTGCGGGAGAGATGGCCACAGACCACGCCGATCGCTCCGCAGATGAATCCGACCGGCCAGCAGACCATCGAGAGAATGCCCAGAATCAGGGCAGTGATCGCGAGACCGTCGGCCGGTGGAGCGGGCGCCGAGGCCAGAGCCGAGCTGCCTGAGGGCAGGGCTGCGACCCCTTCGGCCGCGCCACTTGCGCCGGCCGCGGCCGCCGTGGCCACGGTCTGGGCGGATGCGGTGGAATGTCCCCCCGCGACCGGTGAGGTCGTCGAGAAGAGGTCCGGACGCACCTCGATGCAGGGTTTCCAGTCGGGCAATGTCTCGTTCCACACGAGCGTGTCTCGCCGGATCGTTCCCGATGCGACGAGATGGGGCATGTCCGCTTCCGTGATCGGAACCTGCTGATCGGAATCGTTGGCGTAATACCAGTCCATCTTGTTGCCTTCGTAGCAGAAAGACCGGGAAGGCGCCACGTCGAATTCAGGCAAAATGGCTGTATGCCTTGAACTCGCCGAGACGCTCGTCGAACTGGTCCTTCGTCAGGCTCTGAAGCTTGTGGGTGGAGAAACTCTCGCAGGTGAAACTCGCCGCCACCGTGCCACGCGCGATGGCGTTTCTCAGGTCCTCGAAGGTGAATTCCGATTTGCCGAGACTGGCGAGATAGCCCGCGAAGCCTCCGATGAAGGAGTCACCGGCTCCCGTCGGATCGAATACCTCGTGCAGAGGGTAGGCGGGACAGGCGAAGAAGTCGTTCTCCCCGAAGAGCATGGCCCCGTGTTCCCCCTTCTTCACGATCACGTAGTCGGGACCCATTTCCCGAAGGCGATGGCCGGCTCCGATGAGATTCGAGGTGTCCATCAGGAGCTTGGCTTCGCTGTCGTTCAGCACGAGCAGGTCGATTCGCTTCAGCAACGCCTCCAGTTCGTGCCGCGAGATCTGGATCCAGAGGTCCATCGTGTCGGCGATGGTGAAGTGCGGCCGGTCCCCGACCTGGTCGATCACCGCGTGCTGGTTGGCCGGATGAGCGTTGGCAAGGAGGTTGATCGAGACGGATTCTTTCTGGCTTTCGCCCACCGCCGGTTGCCAGCTTTCGAGAACGTTGAGTGCCACGTCGAGCGTCTCGCGTTCGTTCATGTCCTCCATGTATTCTCCGGTCCATCGGAAGGTCTCGCCTCCCGAGAATTCGACACCCTCGAGGTCGATGCTGCGGGACTGGAGAAGCTTGAGGTGCTCGTCGGGGAAATCGTGTCCCACAACACCGACCAGTCCCGTCGGGCCGTAGAAGCTCGCCGCGATGGCCGCGTAGGAGGCGGATCCTCCGAGCAGGTTGTCTTTCGCGGCCGTCCGCGTCTTGACGTTGTCGATCGCGATGGATCCGGAAACAAGAACACTCATAAAAATATCGTGATGGGTTTATGTGAAATTGGTCTTTGCCTCGGCGACATAAGCAGCAATGTCGGGTGCTTGCAAGATTCCGGACACGATCACCACCTGTCGTGCACCCGCTGCGATCACTGTCGAGAGGTTCTCCCTCTTGATTCCTCCGATGCAGAAGACCGGCAGATCCGGGTGTGCCTCGTAGACCGACCGGATGGCTTCCAGCCCGATCGCAGGCCGGCCCGGTTTCGTGGGCGTGGCGAAGAGCGGACCGAAACCGATGTAGTCGGTCCGACTTTCCCCCGCCGCGGCCGCCGCCTGATCGACACTGTGGGTGGATCGTCCCACCAACATGTCTTCGCCGACGATCGCGCGCACCTCGTCCATCGTCCCATCATCCTGGCCCACGTGGACACCGTCGGCCCCGATTTCGGCGGCGATACGGGGAGAGTCGTTCACGATGAAAGGAACGCCGGCGTCGCGGCACAACGGCAAAAGGTCGCCGCTCCATGCCAGAATCTCCTCGTGGGTGGCGTCCTTCGCCCGCAATTGGATCGCGTCGATTCCACCGGCGAGCATGGTTCGCGTCGAGGGGACGAGATCGTCCGGGGCAAGGTAGCCGAGATCGACGATCCCGTAGAGGCGGGCCTCGCGGAGGGTGGAGCGCGGCATGCTACTTCTCGATGCGGTAGAGATGCGTCTTCGTCCGGACGAAGAGGGCGTCACCACTGGCCGCGGGCGAGGCCATCATGCCGGCGTCGAGCGTGTTCTCGGCGACCTTGCGAAACTCCTTCGTCGCTTCCACCACGGTGCAGAGACCCTCTTCGTCGAAGAAGTAGACGTGGTCCCCGCTGGCGAGGAGAGATGCCGAATAGTCGGCCCCGGCCCGCTCCGCCCAGTAGACTTCCCCGGATTTCGCATCGACACAGCTGATCACGCCGGCATTGGCCATGAAAAGGAGATCATTTGCGAGAACGGGTGACGATCGCTTCGGCGTGCGCTGCAGCAGCTTCCATTCGACGTGGGTTTCCTCGATCTCACCGCGTGCTTCGGGGTCGAGTTGCGTCGCCCAGATCTCGGCTTTCCCGAGTCCCGTGTTGAGGTAGACGAGGCCCAGTTCCTCGCTGTGGATCGGGCGCGAGGAGGGCGAGTGCGTGGAATAGTGGACGCTCCACAGTTCTTCGCCGGTCTTCGCGTCGTAGCTCCAGGCGGCCTTGGCGCCGTTGCAGATCATCTGGACCCGTTCGCCCACGGTCACGAAGATCGGTGTGCTGTAGGATTTCCGCATGTCGCCGCTGTTGGCGGGAATGCCATCGGTCTCGTCGTCGAACCGTGTCGAGCGGTCGCGGCGCCAGACCGTCTCACCGGTCGCCTTGTCGAGAGCCACGAAATACTGCTGGTCGGCACCCTCCAGGGTCGCGATCACGAGATTCTCCCACAGGGCCAGTGACGACGCCGGCCCGCGCCAGTGGCTGCAACGAAGATCCCGCCTCTGCCAGACCGTCTCGAAGGTTTCCGTGTCGAGGCAAAAGGTGCCGTAGCTGCCGAAGTGCAGGTAGACTCTGCCCTCCTCGATCACACCGCTCGGGCTCGCATAGGTGTTCATGGGGTTCGCGAGGGGCTCCGGGTTGTCGTTCGTGATGAAGACACGATCGAGGAGCACCTCTCCCGATTGCTCGTCCAGGCAGAGGATCGACATCTGCCGTCCGTCCTCGGTGGCTGTCGTCAGCCAGATCTTGCCTTCGAGAATGATCGGCGTCGACCAACCCAGGCCGTGGATCTCCTTTTTCCAGGTCACGTTTTCTTCCTCGCTCCAGGTGTGGGGAAGATCTCCCGCGGCGACGCCGTCGCGATCCGGACCCCGAAACTCGGGCCAGCCGGCCTCTGCAATGGTCACGGTGAGGAAAAGGATGAGGCACAGGGCAATTCTCATGATGGGGAAAGGTCGCGATTGATCGGGGGGCGGTCAATCCGGCTCCGGGCACGGGATGCTGTCACGGGAGGACGGTCCTATCGGGTATTGAACCGGGGAGACTACGGGGCGGACTCGGGTTTCGGGGCGAAGTCCCACGGGTCGGTGGGTTCGCCCAGCTTGTCGAGAAAGGCTCCCGCCGAGAAGGCGAGGAAGAAGTGCTCGTCTCCCGGTTCGTGCCGGGTGCGATCATAGAGGGCCCGCATCTCCGGCAGCAGGGGGAGAGCGGTCTCGCCGAGGAGTTCGATCGAGCGGCAGGCGCGCAGGGCGCTCCACCATTCGGGCAAGGCCAGTGCGTCCCGCAACGTCGCGAGGGCTCGCTCGCGGTGCGGACCGGATTGTTCCGCCAACCAGGAGGCCGCCTCGATCCGGACGGGCGCGGATATGTCGTCGAGATAGAGGGAAACCGAGTCGTGCAGTTCCTCGTCGCCCGGCTCCTCGTTTCGCAAACCGATGACGCCCCAGAAGCGGACGGAGGGATAGGGAGATTCGAGCAGGGAGAGCAAATCCTCCCTCGATCCTCTTCCAACGAGGTCGGCGGCGGACCAGGCGGCGTCGAAAGCCGGGCCGTGATCGGTTTTCCCCGTCAGGATGTCCCGCATCGGGGCGCCTTCCTGCCGGATCCAATCGGCCATCACCGTTTCGGGAAAGGCACCGGCATCACGGAGACGCCTCCTTTCGCTCTCGAGAGCGGCCCGCATTTTCTCCAGCGCGGTCTGCTGCTCCGCAGTCAACTCGCCTTCGACCAGGTTGTTCACGTTGTCCGGGTCCGCTTCGCAATCATAAAACTCTTCCGCCGGACGGGACGGTCCCGCGTAGCCGCGTTGGGCCGGAGTGAGGGAGTCGGAATTCTCCGCCGCGTAGGTGGTGATCTCCCGCCGGATGGCGCCGAGATCGGAAAACACGCTCGGCTGATTCCACGAGAGGTGGGGCATGAAATTGCGAATGTAGAGGTAGCGTCCGGACCGGACGGAGCGGGCCATGTCCAATACCTCGTCGACTCGGTCGCGGGTGCCGTATACCACCTCGGGTGCGGGTTGGCGATCGGGACCGGTGAAGACCCGGCCCTGTATCGAGTCCGGAATGGGGAGGCCGGCCAGGGAGAGGATGGTCGGAGCGAAATCGACGAAGCTGACCAGTTCGTCCACCGTTTCACCGGGGCCTGCCGGAGCGAGATGGGCGAACTTTTCGGGGAAGCGGACGAGGAGGGGGACTCGCATGCCCGAATCGTGCAGGAGTCGCTTGTGTCGGGGCATGCCGGAGCCGTGATCCGAGTAGAAGAAGACGATCGTGTCGTCGGCGAGTCCGTCCTCGTCCAACTGGTCGAGGAGATCTCCTGCCTCGCTGTCCATGACCGATACGCAGTCGTAGAACCGCGCGATCGTTTCCCGGACCAGAGAGGTGTCGGGATAATAAGGCGGAACCGGCGCAGCGGCGGGATCGTGTCGGATTTCGCCGGGTAACCGGGGGCGGACGTGTCGCGCAAAGGCTTCGTGGGGCCACACCATGGTGCGCGACTGGTGCGAGACCATCAGGTTGAAGACGGAGAAGAACGGCTGGCCTTCCGCCCGGCCTTCTCTCCAGTGGGCGTCGGGGCTCGATTCGCTCCAGCTCTCGTCGGTGATTCGCTTCGCGTCGGAGGTGTTGTAGTCGGTCTTGACGTTGTTCGTGGTGTGATAGCCGACCCCGCGGAGGAAGCTCGGAAAGCCCTTCACGCCCGAGGGGACGGGGAACGAAGAACGCATCTGGTGCGTCCCCATGCTGGCGGAATGGAGGCCCGTGATGAGAGAGGACCGGGACGGCGAGCAGACGGGGGAGGTTGCGAACGCGAGGGTGAAGCGCACCGCCTCCTCCGCGAATCGGTCGAGACAGGGCGTGGTGGCGTAGTCGTCGCCGTAGCACCCGAGCGTCGGACTCATGTCCTCGGCCGTGATCCAGAGAATGTTCGGGCGTGGGGAGTCCTGCGCGAAAGAGATCGCAGTCGTCAGCAGAGTGAGCGCAGCGATCGAGAGACGGGAGGCCATTCGGAAACTGTAATCGCTACCGGGGCGATGCAAAGGACGAACCGTGGCGGCAAGGCGTCCGGGGACTTCTTCCGGCAACGAAAACGCCCCATCCGGAGACACCGGACGGGGCGTGAGAGAATTCCTACGGGCGTTTCGCCGGGGACTCAGTCACTCTTTTCCTTGCTCTCCTCCTTGCGGCGGGCCGCGGCGGCGGCTTCCTGAGCGGTGCCGTGGCTGTAGAGAAAGACCCCGGTCAGCATGCCGACGGCGGCGGCCGTCAACACGGCGAGGGGATTGGAGATGAAGGAGCCGTGTCCGGCGGGGATGGTGAGCACCGCCGGGAGGGCAAGTCCCGAGAAGACCGTGACGAGGAGATCGTTGAAGCACTCCGTAAGATCCAGGCTGCCTCGCTTGAAGAGAACGATCAACTTCCCGAAGAGAAGCTGCCCGGCGTGGCTGATGAAGAGGGCGATCCCGACGGCGACGAGAACCCAGTTGATCCAGGGGAGATAGATCGTCTCGACAGCCTTGAGCCAATCGACCACCGCACCGGCGGCGCGCTTGGCCTCGTCGCTCTCCGCCACTTGGTCGATCGTTTTCCGTGTGGCGGTAGCGGCTTCCTGGACCTTTTCCTTTGCCGCGGTGGCGGCTTCCTCCGCCTTCTCTTCCAGGGTCTTTTCCTCGGCGGGCTTCTCCTCGGATGTCTTGACGCCCTCCTTCGGCGTGCCTTTTTCCTTGTCGGGCTTGTCCGCCGGCGTCTCCTTGCTCTTCGGCGCCGACTTCTCCGGTGCCGGAGCCTTGGAATCGGCTTTGGGTTCGTCCTGGGCGTGTGCCATCAGGGTGACGAGGGCGAAGGCCACCGTCACCGTCGCCAGGATGATGGTGCGGAGAGTCGTTGCGGAAGCCGAATGCGAGGAGTGGTCGATATTCATAGCGCTGTACAGGATTTCACGTTCCAACCGAAAGCAAGATTAGATCCGGTTACAGGTCCGTAACAGGATCGCGCCATGTTGACAGGGCGGATTCCTAAGAGTCGCCGGGAGTTTTCGTTTTGGATTGGAAGACGGTCTGCTACTCTATACAGCGGCGAAACGGTCTACTCCCTCGGGGCTTCATGAACAAGACAGCGGCGATTGTATTTTTCGGCATAGTCCTGATTGGACTGATCGTGTCTCTTCTCACCCTGAGTCCCTTTCGGGGGAGCAAGGATTCGCCGGGGGCGGTTTCCGCACCATCCGGTCCGGAGGTGACCCAGCCGCCGGGACGGGCCGGTTCGGCACCGGCAACCGGGTCCGTCTCCGTCGAGGCGCCTTCACAGCCCGGTGCGACGCCGGGAAAGAGTCAGGGCTCGAAGGCTGGAGTGGATCCTGTCGCTGCCTCCTCGCCGGAGAAGCGAGCGCCCGCTGGTGAGCCGGCATCCGGACCGGCGAAGGGACAGAAAGACGATGCTGCGGTAGAAACGCAGCCCGAGGGGGCGATTCCGTCCTTCGCGAATCCCCAGGAGGCGGCATCCCGGCTTGCGGAGAAGGTGGGATCGGGCGACTGGGAGGGCTTGCTGGCGCTCGCGCCGGAGGGGGCGTCGGCGGAACCGGTGCGCAGGCAACTCGAATCTTTTCTCGGCGGAGCAGGCTGGAAACTCTCGGCCGAGCGCCCGGTCACGGAACTCTCGAAATCGGTCGGCGCTTCCCGGTGGGCGATCAATCTCGAGTCGGTGGCCGACCCGACGGTGACCGAGCAGATCTACGCGGATATCATCCCGATCGAGGGAGGCGGCGGTGTTCGGATCGGCAAGATCGCGCTTCCTCTCGACTTCGCCGGAGGGAAACCCTCCACCACGGGGCGTAGACCGGCCGGAGAGGCGACTCCCGGAGAAGCCGCGCCGGGCTCGATGAAGGCAAAGGCCGGCCCCGGAGTCCCGTCGCCGGATTCGCCGCCATCGGGTGAGCCCGGGGGCGATGGGCCGGATGCGCTCACCGTGGCCCATGCTTTCTCCAAGGCAGTTTCCGGTCGCGACTTCACCCGGGCGCGTGAACTGGCCGATGAGACCAGCGTGACCGACGAGCGGCTCGCGGCTCTCCTCTACGCGGTCGAGGAAGGGAGTTTCTCGCTGAGGCAGGAACGTCCGCTCGTTGTCACGCTCGACCGCGAGGACGTCGCCTGGGTACTCGCCCGGGTGGAAGGTGGGGGACAGACCTCGGAATTCGCTCTTGAACTGGCACGGGCGGGCCGGTCCTGGAAGATCAACGGACTCACCTTCTCGAAGGTGATCGCATCCCTCGCCAATCGAGCCGGAGCGGGTGAGGTGGCCTATGCTCCCATCGTCGAGGATCCCGCTGGGGGAGACTCCCTCGTGATCTACTTCGAATTCGACGAGGCGGGACTGACGCCTCGCGCGACCCGGCAACTGGGAGTCGTCGCCGACATCCTCGGTGTGAGTCCGGACCGCAGGCTGCGCATCAATGGTCACGCCGATGCGCTCGGGACCGACAGCTACAACAAGCGCTTGAGCGACGATCGTGCCGCATCGGTGCGCAAGGCCCTGATTTCCATGGGTGTCGCTCCCAACCAGGTCATCACCGAGGCCTACGGAGAGTCGAAGCCGCGACAGCCCAACTTCAAGAGCGACGGCTCCGACAATCCGGGTGGCCGCTCCCAGAATCGCCGCGCCGAGGTCTATCTCGATTTCTGAACGCGGGGCTCAGTAGGTGAAAACCTCGTCCTCGGAGAAGAAGCGCTCCACTTCGGCTGCGGCCGTCTCCGGCGAATCGGAAGCGTGGCAGACATTGACCATCATGTCTTCGCCCATGTCGCCCCGTATCGTGCCGGGGTCGGCTTCCTTCGAATTGGTCGGCCCGAGCATATCGCGCACCTTTCCGATCACGCCCTCACCCTCGAGGACGATGGCGACGACGGGAGAGGACTGCATGAAGGCGACGATGTCGGGGAAAAACGGCTTGTCCGACACGTGGCTGTAGTGTTCACCGAGCAGATCGGAGGACAGGGTCATCATCTTGAAACCGCGGATCGTGAATCCGGCCGCTTCGAAGCGCTTCACGACTTCGCCGCAGTGTTTCTTCTTCACGCAGTCGGGTTTCAGCAAAATGAGAGTGCGTTCCGTTGACATGGGGTGATCGGTCTCGGCAGTTGGTCTTCGTATCGGGGCTATCTGTAGGCCTTTTCCCGGCGAAGGAAAGAGGAAAAACGGTCACATGGCGAGGCGAGCCAGGCTGACTCAGATCCCGTGCTTGTAACTCTCGCAGCGATTCATCCAGCCGGCGCGCCAACGGGTTTCACCCCGGTCCGGTGGAGAGTTGGCGATTCGGCGGAGAAGGACACGCTTCGCCGCTTCACTGAATTCGTTCGCTGCTGCCTGTCCGCCGTCCGTGTCCTTCATCTCGAGGAGCACGTCGCGCAATCCCCATCCCTGGCCCTGGTAGCGTTCTTCGGGCTTCACCCCTTCGCCCTTGAAATTGACGTAATCGATCAGGGCGTAGACTCCGGTCCCGGTCTCGGCAACGCGGTAGAAATTCTGTTCGAGGCGCTGCCGCTCCCCGTCCGCGCTGGCCCGCTTCATGGCCGGGAGGGCGTTTTCCAGCCTTCTCACGATGAACTCGGTCTGGACGGGCACGGTGTTGGCGAGAAACTCCCGCAGTTCGCGCAGCTTTCCCTCGTTTCGCTGCGCGAGAAATTCGTCGCGTGATGACCAGGGGCATCCCCGCGCTTCCGCCAGCCAGCGGGGCATCGCCACCTCGCGCTCCTTCATGTAGGCGACAAGCTGGGGGAAACTCTCCTGGAAAGGTCCCGGCCGACCCGGCACATACCAGATGAAGTGTCCGATGCCGAGAGACGGGAAGTCTTCCCCCACGTTCCAGCTGGTGAGGCCCTCCACGGTGCCATTGCACTCGTTCTTCCAGATCTTTCGACCGATCGCCTCGGCATCCGCGGGCGACAGGCGAATTCCGGCTGGGGGCACCGGACTCCCGGCTGGAGGGGTGGGAGTGGTCCCGGTTGTTTGACAACTGCTGACCGCGAGAAGGACGAGCAGAAGGACCGGGGCAGGGACTCGGATCGGCATCTTCACAAGGTCGTTAGTTTTTATAAAAAATCAACAATGACCCCAAAATTGTTTTGAAATTTAGTATAACAACAATTATTTTCATAATAAATTACCTTCCGCGGAATCCATGCGATCCTCGTCCGACTCTTCTACCCCACCCGATTCCGACTCTCCGCCGGAGAACCGGCGGCACACCTTTCTCGAGGCGTTGGGATTTGGTGAAACCGCCTTTCGCGATCTGGATTCTGCCTGCTGGGAGCCTGCCGAAAGCGAAACCGACGAGGACCTCGTGTTGTCATCGGGAAGCGCGTTCTTCGATGAAGTCGTGGCCGAGGACACCAGATCGCGCCAGGATGATTGGGTCATCCAGCCCTCATCGTCGCGGGCGGACAGCGAGGAAAGACAGCGCGAAGCGCTGGAGCGTGAGGGCGTGCTCGGTCCGGCGGACATCATCGATTCGAGCGTCGCTCTTGATCCCGGCGACCCGCTTCCCACGGAAGCGAGCGAACCGGCGGAGACTGGGGTGGATGCGGATGACGATGCGAAGACGCTGGAAGACCCTGCATCTGGAGCCGGCGAGCCGGTGCGAGGAGAGGGACGGAGCGCGGCGGGGAAAGAACTCGGGAATTCCGAGCGAGTGGAAAATCTGGAGCGGTCGGAGGATGCCAACTCAGACGATCCGGAAAGGCGTCTCCTCGTGCTGGCCTGCCCGGAGTGCCAGGGGCAACTGACGCTGCAGTCCGAGCATCTCGGCGTGCCGGGAACCTGTGTCTGGTGTGAGACCCCCATCGTGGCCGCCCGATCGGGAACGGATGGAGAGGTGCGCATCTTTGGCCTGGCATCGGGCAGGGCGACGCCGGGAGACAATCATGTCAACGGCGGAGAAACCACCGAACGGGCAGCTCGGAACGGTGGTAGGCAGGAAATCAGGGCGCCATCGGAGCCCGTCCCCGAAGGGGCAGAATGCGGAACGGATGCGGCGGGGCCGCAAACACGAGAACGGCATGATCCGCGACGGAGTGGGGGCCCGACCGAGATGTCCCCCGCGGCGGATCCGGTCGACGGGGCGGCATTGATCGGTGCGGAGCCGCCTGTCTCCACCGGCCCTGACTCGGATGGTGGCACTCCTCTCGAATTCGAACAGGCAATCGAGCTCGCGCCCGATGTCGCCATCGAAGAAGCGCCCACCCTCCGAGTGGAGGGCGCCCTTGGCGAGGAGGACCGAGGGGAAGCCCTTCCGCCTCCTCCTCCGCTCGAAGATGAGGACGCGCCGAGGAGCAACTCGGTCGCGCCGGGCGTTTCGGAACGCGTGTACACCGGGTCGGGGGATGAGGCGGAAGACCAACTGGCTGTTCGGCCCCGCCCTGGTGCTCCGACCGAGAACGAGGGCGACGCCATCGCGTCTTCTCCGCCACCCCTGCAGGACGACCCCGAGCCTGTCTCGGTGAAGTCCCCCGGCGAATCTCATTCGACCGTTGAAGCGTCCGTTTCGGAGAAGAAGCCGTCCCTTCCTTTGACGGGCCCGGAAACAATTCCCCCGAATGGGAACGTCTTTCAAAATGGCGAACCGGAAGCAGAGCCGCGTTCCACGGACGGCCGTCCTCGCGCGGACCTGCCGCCCCCGGCGATCCTTCCACTCCGGGACGAAGCAGACCCGGAGGGCACGGAGGATTCTCGGTTCGGGAACGTGTGGTCGGGAGAGCGGGCGTCTTCTCCGCTGAAATTGCCTCAAATCGAGCCCTCCCGCTACAACTCGAGCGGACACGGGGGGCTGGGCGCGGCGAGACTCTCTGTTTCCATCCTGATTGCCATCGTTGGGCTCGCCGCCGGTGTCTCCCTCGCGACGTTCCTTTTTCCGGTCGAAGACTATGTGTCCCGCGTCCGGGATGCGGTGCAGGAGAAGTTCGGAGAGGAGATCGATGTCGATGCAGATCCGTCCTGGCCGTTCTATTCGCCGCTCGCCAAACAGCCGACCGATCTTTCTCCCCCCCCCAATCCATGAGTCTCTTCCCATCCGAGTCGCAGAAGCCCCCCGCCACCGAATCCCACGTCCTCCGCCTGTTCTGTCCCGCCTGCGGCGGACGGTTGAAACTTCAGCGCTGTCACATCGGCATCGCGGGGCACTGCGTGCACTGCGAGGTGCCGATCCGGGCCGAAATGGCGGAACACGATACCGTCTTTGTACGACTTCTTGGCGAGCGAGGGCGGACCGATTCCTCCGGACCCCTGGCGCACACGCCGCCCCCCTTGGACGAGGCGGAGTCTTCGGCCCCGGCTCCGGTTGAAACGAGAGCGGTTCCCGACGGCTTCAGTCCTTCCGAAGGTCAGGAGAATCCGGATGGGCCGGGTGACGAGGCGCCGGAAACTGGGCTGCCGGAGGAGGGGGATCTGAAGAGCTCGCACGCCGAAGAGCCTGGGAGAAGCCCCTCCGATCCACCCCCTCTGGAGACGGCCCCATCGTCGATGTGGGGATTTCCCCCGCCACTGCCCGCGGAAGAGGCGCCACCTCGAACGGCGGCGTTTCCGGTCGAGGGGCAGGCTCAGACACCACCGGAAAAGGAAGGTGAGCGGATTGAACGGATGCAGGCGCAGGCCGTCCAGCCACCTCCCCTCGTCGACTCCGATGGGGAAACGGATGAACCGTCGCGTGCGGAGGCGCCTGTCGATGACCCGGCCAATACGAGGGAGGAGGTTCCGTTCGCCGTGGGGGAGCAGGAGCTCTTCGCCGATCGCGAGGGAGGATTGGCCCGGGATGCAGCGGAGCCGGTTACGAAGCCGGAAGAGGCGGGTGAAAAACCCGAGCCGGTGAGTCCGAAGGAATCCGTCGCCGGGGACTCGGATGGGAAGGCGGGACCGGACCTTTCGTCCGGAGCGTCTCTCTTTGCCGAACCCGTTTCCGCGACTCCGGGCGAGACGGGGGTATCGAAGACGGAGGAATTGTTCGCCGGTTCGCCGTCGGAGTTTGCTCCGGTGGAGTCGGGGGCCAATCTGTTCGACGAGGCCAACCCCGTGGCGCAGGCAGGGGCGAATCCGTGGACAGGCCGCGAGGGGCAGACGGGATCCGGGGGCGAGTCGACGCGTGGCCTGGCCGAAACGCTCTTCAGTGAGCAGCCCTTTGCTCGCTCACCGGTCGGAATGGGTGAGGAGGAACGCAGCAGTGGAGAAGGCTCGCTTTCGCCCGGGAGCGGTTCTTCGGAAGGCGGTGGAACGCCCGCCACGGGGGAATCACCGTCACGGTCCGAACCGAAGGCGCACTCCATGGAGAGCGTTCGCCGGGGAACCCTCAAACCGGTCTCGCGGAATCGCGGGCTGGGTGCCGTTACGGCAGGCCTGCGTCTCCTGATCGCGGTAACTCTCCTGGCCGGCTTCGGCTACGTGGCCCTCCTGTTCGCTCCGCCCGAAACGATCGAGGCAGCGAAGAGACATCTTGCCGACTGGTTGCAGCCCGTGGAGGTTTTGAAGGATTACCTGCCCTTCGATCTTCCTGCGCCGGAGGCGGCGACCGCCGAGAGCGGGTCGGAGGAATCAAGGAGCCCGGCGCCGGAGCCTCGAAGGGAACTGGAGAGAGTGCTCCTCTACGAGACGCCGAAAGAACTGGTTTCGGATGGATCCGGCGAAGGGGACGAGACCGCTCAGGCGCCGAAGTAGGCGAGACGGCTCGCCGTGGCTTCGATGTCGGGGGCATTGTCGTTGAGCTCGCCGATCGGATCCCACCGTCCCGAGAGAAAGGCGTCGCGCGCCGACGAGGCGATCTCCACCGGAAACGCCTCGTCCGAGAAACGCACTTCCTCGTTCTCCACGTCCACGACGACTTCCATGTCGGGCGTGTCGTTCACGGCCGCCGAGAGCCGGGAAATGTCGTCGGGCCGTGCGATGACACACGGGACGCCGAGCGTGGCGCAGTTTCCGAAGAAGATCTCCGCGAAGCTCTGGGCGATCACCGCGCGAAACCCGGCGCGATAGAGGGCCTGGGGAGCGTGTTCGCGCGAGCTCCCACAACCGAAGTTGATACCCGAGATGAGAATGCGGGCGCCGGCGAATCGCTCCTCGTTGAGCGGGTGTTCCTTCGGCGTGCCGTCTTCGTGATGGCGGACGTCATAAAAGAGATACTCGCCGAGTCCGTCGAAGGTCACACATTTCATGAAACGGGCCGGAATGATCCGGTCGGTATCGATGTCCGAACCGGGCACCGGGACGGCGCGACCTTTCACGGATGTGATCTGTTCGAGAGCCATGGTTCGATGGCTTACCACCATTTCGCACCGTCGGCAATCGAAAGCGGGAATCCGCCAGGAAAAGGGTTTTCAAAAGGGAAACGCTCTGCTATCGACGGAAAGTTTTTCGCCATTTCACGAAATGAACGATCTCAAATCAGCCAACGAACCCTGGTACTCCGGCATCACGCGCTACGAATGGCTCGTCCTCATCATCGCCTCCGCGGGATGGGTCTTCGACATCTACGAGGGACAGATCTTCAACCTCACGCGGAACGACATGCTGAGCGACATTCTCGGGCAGGAGCTCGGGAGTGCCGACGTGAAGAAATACGGAGACTGGTTTCTCGGCGTCTTCCTGTTGGGAGGCACCTTCGGAGGCCTCCTCTTCGGATCGCTTGCGGACAAATACGGGCGGAAGCCCATCATGATCATCACGATCCTGATGTACTCGGTCTTTTCGGGCCTGACCTATTTCGCGACCGATCTCTGGCACGTGACCGCGTTGCGCTTCTTCGTCGCGATGGGAGTCGGGGGAGAATGGGCCGTTGCGGCCGCGCTCGTGGCCGAGGTCTTCCCGAAAAAGGCACGCGCTCACGCGTCCAGTATCTTCCACGCCTCGTCCGTGATCGGGACCTGGCTCGCCGCGATCGCCGCCTATCTCGTGAACACGAACTGGCAATACGCCTACCTGATCGGGGTGCTGCCCGCTCTCCTCATCGTCTGGGTGCGGGTCGCGGTGAAGGAGCCCGAACGCTGGAAGGAGGCGAAGGCGGCGGCGGACAAGGGCGACGCGAAGAAGGGGAGCTTCCGGGAATTGCTCACCGTCGCGCCGTGGCGAGGGCGGGCCATCGGTGCGCTGCTCATGGCGGCGGTGGGACTGGGCACGTTCTGGGCGGTCACGATCGCCGGGCAGGACCTCGCTCGTGAGCGCCTCATCGCCGACGGAGTCGATCCGGAGACGGCCTCACAGAAAGCGAAGATCGCCTACGGGATCATCCAGACGATCGGAGGGGGGCTCGGCCTCGTCCTTTTCGGCCCGATCTCGGCCCGGCTCGGCCGCAAGATGACCTTTATCGTTTTCCACGTCGTGGCGCTGATCGTGACTCCGATCGTCTGCTTCGTGCCGACGAGCTACACCATGTTGTTGGTCCTGCTCCCCATCTTCGGATTCTTCACCCTGGGGATGCACGCCGGGTATGCGGTCTACTTCCCCGAATTGTTCCCGAATCGCCTGCGCGCCACCGGCATGAGCTGGGGCTTCAACGGCGGGCGTCTCCTGGCCGTTCCCGTGTTGCTCCTTGCCGGGCAGATGAAGGCGGCGATGGAGCTTCCGATCGCCGTGACGATCCTGAGCGCGTTCTTCCTCGTCGGAGTCGTCGTGGTGTTGTTCCTGCCCGAGACGAAGGGCAAGGAATTGCCGGAGTGAGAGAGGGCGCAGACGGGAATCAACAGGGTTCGGTCGCGGAGCCTGCCCTGTTGGTTGTGACGTCAGACAGGGTCGGCTTTCCCACCCAACCCTGTCGAGTCACTCCCGATTCTTCGTGTCGATCCAGATCGTGACGGGACCGTCGATGACGAGGGCGACCTTCATCATGGCACCGAATTCACCGGTGGCGGTCGTTTTTCCCGAAGCCTCTCCGATCTCCCGGACGAAGCGCTCGTAGAGAGGAATGGCGATCTCCGGCCGGGCAGCGCGGTCGAAGCTGGGTCGGGTGCCCTTTTTGACCCGGGCGTGCAGCGTGAACTGGCTCACCACGAGCACCTCGCCCCCGGTATCGACGATCGACCGGTTCATCTTCCCGTCGTCGTCTTCGAAGATCCGGAGGGAGAGGATCTTCTTCACGAGCCAGTCGATATCCTCCGGACCGTCGGCGTCCTCGATTCCCAGCAGGATGAGGATGCCGGGACCGATCGCTCCGGTGACACCCTCTCCGACGGTCACCGATGCCTCACTCACACGCTGCAGCAGGGCTCGCATGCCATCGAATGAAGGCGCAGGGCACGGCGGACGCAAGTAGTCTGGGACGCCGGGCGTTCAACTCGTCATGTAGGCGTCCATGTCGAGCGTCGCGATCACGTCGGATGGAAAGGTGACGTCCTTGACGGTCTCCCGCACGTGACCCGCGAGGGTCCGGGCCCGCCCGCCCTTGAGAACGACCTGGAATCGCCATTGATCGTGCGATCTCTCCAGCGGAGAAGGGAGGGGATCGGTCAGGGTCACCCCGGGCGGGAGATTGCGCTTCAGGCGGGCGTGCAGGGTCTTGAGGGACAACTCGGCGCGTTGCTTGTGCTTGGAGCGCACCGTGATGACGAAGAGGTGGACGAAGGGTGGATGATCGAACTGCCGTCGAAGGGCCAGTTCCTGTTCGGCGAATCCATCGAAATCGTGATGCCTCCCGTACTGGATCGCGGGGTGGTGGGGCGTGAAGGTCTGCACCACCACCTCGCCCTCGAGTTCTCCCCGGCCCGCCCGTCCCGCCACCTGGGTGAGGAGCTGGAAGGTTCGCTCGCCCGCGCGGATGTCGGGAATGTAGAGGCCGACGTCGGCATTCAGGATCCCGACGAGGGTGACGTTCGGAAAGTGCAGTCCCTTGGCGATCATCTGCGTGCCGAGGAGGATGTCGATCTTCTTGGCCTTGAACGCATCCAGCGTCTCTCGGAGCTGGTTCTTCCGCCGCATCGTGTCGGTATCGACCCGGGCGATGCGTGCGCCGGTGAAGACCTGGTTCAACACCTCCTCGACCTTTTCGGTTCCATACCCGGCATTGACGATGGATTCCGCATTGCACTCCGGGCACCGACGAGGCGGGATCTTCGAAAATCCACAGATGTGGCAGATCAGTTTGTGGTCCGCCCGGTGAACCGTCATCGTCGTGCTGCAGTGGTTGCAGTGGCAGACGTAGCCGCACTCCGGACAGAGGATGTGGCGGGCGAATCCCCGCCGATTGAGAAAGAGGATCGTCTGCTCGCCGTCCGCGAGCCGCTGTTCCATCGCATCGCGAAGCTTCGAGGAGAGAATCGTGAGCCCGGCCTTCTGCTTGCGGGATTCGCTGCGCATGTCGATCACCCGAATGAGGGGAAGGGAGCGGTCGTCGATTCGTTGCCGCATCTCGGCGAGCTCGTATTTTCCGCTCTCGGCGTTCTTCCACGATTCGAGCGAAGGCGTTGCACTGCCGAGAACGACCGGGCACTTTTCGAGATGGGCCCGAACGACGGCGAGATCGCGCGCCTGGTAGCGGGGATTGGTGTCCTGCTTGTAGGAGGTTTCGTGCTCTTCGTCGACCACGATGAGTCCGGGGTTCCGCAGGGGGGAAAAGATCGCGCTGCGAGCCCCGATTACGATGCGTGCCCTGCGGTCCAGCACCTTGCGCCATTCGTCGTGACGCTCGCCCTCGGACAGATTGCTGTGCAGGATGGCGACCTCGCCCTGGATGTGGGCGAAGCGTTGCTTGAAGCGGTCGGCGGTCTGCGGGGTGAGAGCGATCTCGGGGACGAGCACGATGGCTCCCTTCCCCCTGTCGACCGCTTCCTGGATCGCCTGGAGGTAGACCTCGGTCTTTCCGCTGCCCGTGACTCCGTAAAGCAGGATCGGTTTCGGTTTCTCCCCTTTCTCAATCGCGTCCATCGCGGAGAGGATCGACTCGAGTGCCTTCGCCTGCTCGGCGTTCAGCTCGAGGGGAGACGAGGCGACGTAGTCGATCCCGTCGGATGGGTCCCGCGTCACCACGGTCTCGAATCTCTCGATCCAGCCGCGCTCCTCGAGGGATTGGATGGTGGGGCGTCCGAATCCTCCCTCGTTCACGAGCATCGCCTGGAGTTGCTCCCCGTTTTCCGCGAGAAAGCCGAGCAGTTCCGCCTGCTTCTTCGCCCTTCTCGCCAGTTCTTCCCGGTCGGCTTTTTCTCCGGCTTCCGTCAGGCGGACCATCGTCGCGCGTTTCTGCTTTTCCTCGTCTCCGCGAGAAGGCTTCGGCAGCATGGCTCGGTAGACTGATTCGATCGGGCAGAGATAGTATCGCGATATCCAGTCGGCGAGTTGCATCAGGCCCGGAGTGAGAAAGGGCTCCTCGGAGACGAGCCGTTCGATCGGGCGCAGGGTATACTTGAGCGAGGATGTATCGATTTCCTCTATTGCCGTGACCGTGCCGATGGCCTGGCGTCCCCGGAGAGGCACGCTCACCCGCACACCAGGCACCGGATCGATTCCGTCGGGAACGAGATAGGAAAACGTGAGATCCTCCGCGGCGCCGTCGATGAGGACCTGGGCGACCGTTTCTTTCACCGGGGAAGGCTACCCGGATTCGGGAGACGGCCAAGACATTTCGGATCGCGCCGAGTCTTCTGCGGGAAAACCGCCCAGGAATCCGCATGAAGGTCATCTCTGCGACGTCTGTCTGGAAACCAGGCGGGCAGAGATCGCAAGAGCGGCTGCCCTCGCTGTCCCACACCAAATTGAACGATCCCAGCATGAACTCATTGAAGAAACTGTTTCTCGTCGCCGTCGCCGCTGTCCTCTCTCTCGGCGCCACCCTCGACACCCGGGCCGGCGGGGGCGATCACTACGCGTCGTTCTGGAATTGCAGCGATGGCAACACCTACGGCCTCGTCGCCCAGGGGAATCGCCGGGCGCTCTACCTTCCGACCGGGCGGGCTCCGTTGTTCTTCTCCGGCGTGAAGCAGGGCTGCTACTACTACGGCACGATCTACCTTTGCGGCAGGGAGATCCCCGTGAGCGGACCGATCACCCGCAACAGCACGCGCGTCACCCTGTGGGCGCACGACGGTCGCCACTGGGTGCTCGACTTCTCCCACCGCTAGTTTGGTGATTTCCCATGAGGTGAGCGAGATGAATAGGATCGAGGCAAGAGAAATGGCTCGTTTCGCTCGAACGTTTTAGAGATTGCGACTGTCTCTCCCAACTTCTGCATTCTTCGCCGTTCACTGAGTTCGCTCATCGCGCCCGCCGTGAACGTGAAAGAGAACTCTCTCGAATTCCATCCACCCGCTGCGCACTTGTCACACCAGGGTGTCACCACCCGATTCAGCACCATCCGGAGGGGGGGGCGGCACGAGCCGCTCCTTTTTCGTTGGGATGACCCGGAATCTCGCCGAATTTCGAAATTCATCGAAAACTGGTCGTATTTGGTCCCGTTCTCGCTACAGTGGATTGGCACAGCAACGGAAATGGCAGGTCGCACGCAGAAACGGCATTGTTACAAATGGCATCTTGCGGTTGAGAGGTACGATTCTAGCTTGCGGCGTTGGTAAGACATCGACGGTCGATCTGGAAACCAAAATGCACCGAAACGGGGCCGAGAGGCGACAGGGAAGCATCGGTGATAGGCAACAATTTCCCCTCCAATAGATTCGACTACCATGATTGAACTTATCAAGAAAACAATGCTGGCCGGTGTCGGCGCCACTGTGGTGACCAAAGAGACCGTTGAGGAACAACTCCAGGCCCTTGTCAACAAGGGCAAAATCACGAACGAAGAAGCGAAGAAGACCGTGGAGAGAATCACGGGTGAAGGTCGCGAAGAATACGAGAAGATCCGCGAGGAGACCGAGCACTTCTTCGAGGATATCCTCCGGAAAGGGACTCTCGTGACGAAGTCTCAGCTGGAAGGCCTTTCCAGCCGGATCTCCACGATCGAGGAAAAGCTGGGAATCAGCGCGCCCGCTGAGCCCGCTGAGCCCGCTGAGCCCGCTGAGCCTGAGGAAACGGTCGAGGTTGCGCCCGATCCGGTCGCCGAAAGCGCCTGACTCGTGCCGGGCCGCTCTGATGCAGAGAGGCCTCCCAACCTCGATCCCGCCGCGTGAAACCTCTCCAGATCTGGGCCAACTTCGTTCGGGCTCCCGAGATTGTCGGGATCCTGGCGAGGTATGGCTTTGGTGAACTCCTGGAACGGGTCGGTGTTCCGATTCATCTTCGGAGCAAGATCCGTCCGGAGTCCTACCATCTCAACGTCTGGCAGAGGATTCGCGTTGTTCTCGAGGAATTGGGGCCGACATTCGTAAAATTCGGGCAGGTGCTCAGCGCCCGCCCGGACGTGTTGCCCGAGCCGCTCATCAAGGAGTTGCGGCTCCTGCGGGACAACGTCAAGGCTGCTCCTTGGGACGAGATTGTCGAGGTGCTCGAATCGGAACTCAATGGTCCGATCGAGGAGTATTTCAGCAGGATCGATACGAAACCGGTAGCGTGCGGCTCCCTCGGTCAAGTCTACCGGGCCTATCGCGCCGATACGGGCGAACCGGTCGCGCTCAAGATCCAGCGCCCCGGGGTTCGTCGTGACATCGAGGCCGACTTCTCCTTTATTGCCTGGTTTGCCCGCGAGGTGCACCAGCGCATCAAGGAACTGCGCCCCTACAATCTCCCCGACGTGATCGAGGAAATCCGGCAGGCGGTCTCTCAGGAACTCGATTTCACGCTCGAAGCCAGGAACATCATTTTCTTCAACCAGATCAACCTGTATTCCGACGACGTGTTCGCCCCCGAGGTGGATGACAACCTGTCGACGCGGAGGATGCTGGTGATGGAGTGGGTGGACGGAAAGCGGCCGGAGGATGCCGGGCTGACACCCGAGGAGGGAAGGCGGCTCGCCCGAATCGGGGGGCGGTCCGTGTTTCACCAGATCCTCGTTGCCGGTTTCTTTCATGGGGACCCGCATAGCGGCAACATCTTTGTCACGCCCGACCGCAGGATCTGCTTCGTGGACTGGGGGGTGGCGGGCCAACTCACGCAGAGCATGCGGTATTTCCTGGCCGACTTGCTCGGAGCCGTGGCGAGCCAGAGTGCCGAGAAGGTGGTGCGCACGGTGGCGAGTCATCAGTCCGAGTATCTCCGCGTCGATACGCTGAAATTGGAAAAGGAGGTCGCGATCGTCCTGCGGAAGTATCGCCGGTTCGATCTAAAGGGCGCCGCGATGGGCAGCGTCATGATCGAGTTGCTCTACGTCTTCGGGATGAACGGGATTCATCTCGCGAGCGACTACAGTCTTCTCGCAAAGGCCGTGATCTCGATCGAGGAGGTGGGCGTCAGCCTCGACCCCGCGTTCGACATCCGTGCCGTCTCGCAGCCGTTCATGAGTCGTCTCGAGTGGGCTCGTTGGAATCCGTCTTCCCTGGCTTCACAGAGCATCACCTCGCTGGCGATTCTCTCCGACAGGCTGCGGGACATCCCCTCCGAGATCCGGAGGGTGCTCATCCAGCTCGAGGACGGCAATCTCGGCCTGAATCTCAAGCTGAAGGGCCTCGAGTCGATGGAAAAAGAAGTCGACATGGCGACGAACCGTCTCACGGTCGCCGTGATCGTCGCCGCGCTCATCATCGGGTCGTCCCTCGTCGTGCATGCGAAGATCCCGCCGCTCATCTTCGGGGAGGTCTCGGCCATCGGAATCGTGGGATACCTCCTCTCGGCGGTGATCGCGTTCTTCATCGTGTTCGACATCCTGTTTCGCGGAAAGCACAAGTGACGGGAGCGGACTGCGATTATTCCGGCAGATCCGTCGCCGTCTCTCGCCGGGATTGACGAATCGAGGAGTGTCGCCCATTCTCGGTTTCCTACTCCCACGGTGAAACGTCGCGACTTCGTCTCCACCACCTCCGCCGCCTCTCTGGCCGCCGTTGCGGGAACATCATCCGGAGCGGATCGCCCGTCCGGTGCCTGCAACCTGGTGATCGTGCACTGCGACGAGTTGAATTTCCGGACCCTGGGTTGCTACCGGGACACCTTGAGCCCGGAACAAGAGTTCATGTGGGGACCGGATGCCGTCTGCGACACGCCCCACATCGACTCTCTTGCTCGCGAGGGCGTCCTGTGCACCAAGTTCTATGCCGCGACACCGGTCTGTTCGCCCTCGCGGTCGAGTTTCGTTTCGGGGCGGTATCCGCAGAACACGCCTGTCACGAACAATAACATTCCTCTCGCCGATGATGTCATCACCTTCGCCCATCGCCTCCAGGACGCCGGATACGCGACCGGCTACGCGGGCAAGTGGCATCTCGACGGAGAAGGCAAGCCGCAATGGGCTCCGGAGCGGGACTTCGGGTTTGCGGACAACCGTTTCATGTTCAATCGCGGGCACTGGAAGCAGTTCGAGTTCGTCGACGGAAAACCGCGGGTGAAGGCGAGGGGGAAGAACGGCGAGCCGACCTACGGTGTCCGTGGGGCCGACGAGGAGTCGTTTGCGACGGACTGGTTGACTGACCGGGCGATCGAGTTCATCGAGGAAAACCACGAGAAGCCGTTCGCCTATATGTTGAGCATTCCCGATCCACACGGCCCCGACACCGTGCGCGCCCCCTACGACACGATGTTCGACGATGCGAAGGTGCGAAAGCCGAGGACCTACGACAAGGATCCGGACCTGGCGCCGAGCTGGGCCAAGCCGTCCAAGCGCTGTTCGTGGAAGATGGCCCGCTACCACGGGATGGTGAAATGTATCGACGACAACGTGGGAAAACTGATCGCGTCCCTTCGGGACAGGGGCCTCTACGACCGGACCGTCGTGGTCTTCACCGCCGATCACGGCGACATGCGCGGCGAGAACGGCCGCCAGAACAAGGGCGTTCCGATGGAAGCATCGGGTAAGGTTCCCTTCGTGATTCGATGTCCGGAATCGATCGCGGCGGACACACGGATCGACCTCGCGATGAACACCACCGATTTCATGGCGACCATCCTCGGTCTGCTGCAGGTCGAGGGATCGGGACGGGAAGAGGGACGCGATCTGTCCGGCCTCCTCGCCGGGAGCGAGGAGATCGCAGGAGTCGACGATGTCACCTTCATGCGCAGCACTGGCAAGGGATCGGACGACACGACCGGATGGGTCGCCGCAGTCAGTTCGACGCACAAGCTGATCCTGTCGGACCGGGATGAGGCGTGGCTGCTCGACCTGGAGCACGATCCGGACGAGTTGCGGAATTTCATCGGCGACCCGGACCAGGAGGCAACGGTCCGCCACCTTGCGGCGAAACTTCGCGACTACGCGGAGCGTACCGGGGATCCCTGCCTGCGAAATCCCCACACGGCGGCCGAGTTGGCCAAGTGGACGTGAGCGACGTGACGCAAATTCACACCGCACGAGAGAGGGCGCGGGCCTCCGGGCCGTTTACGAGACCCGTCGGAGTTTCGAGATTCGTCCCGATGCGACCCACTCGGCCACGTAGATGTCGCCCTCGGGCGTGAAGCACGCGTCGTGCGGGTGGAGGAATCGTCCCGCCATCCAGTTTGCGGACGGGCCCCGTCGCATCGCCATCCGGTCGGCGAGCACTTGCTCCCGCCACGCCGGGTCCTCCCCGAGATGAATGAGATTGTCGTCGCGGTCGAGCAGGGTGATCCGGGCGCTCAAGTCGGGGACGAGGAGCGTGTCACCGAGCTGGTCGATGTTGGCCGGGAGGATGAATCCGTCGAGGGTGCGGCGATGCTCGCCTCCTAGAGTGAACCACTGGAGTCGCTTGTTGGCCCGGTCTGCCACCACAACGAGATCCTGCTCGCCACGGGAATCGATCCAGAGCCCATGCGGCGTCTTGAACTGGCCGTCCTCCGTGCCACTTCCGCCGAACGAGGAGACGTACTGGGCGTCCCCGTCATAGCGATGGATCATGTGCGCGCCGTAGCCGTCGGCGGCGAAGAATCCGCCGTCGGGCAGGAAGGCGAAATTCGTGGGCAGGAAGTGGTTTCGTCCCCAGTATTCACTGCGGTCCGAGAAATCGGTCCTCGTGTTCTCGTCGTCCGGATAGGCCCCCGACTCGAGCGGCGCCTTCTGCGACCAGACCTCCTCGCCGTCGAGCGTCAGCTTGGCGATGGTCTTCAATTTCTGGTAGGCGGCGACGTAGAGAAATTGCTCGCCTCCCTCGGTGCGCACCTCGATCCCGTGACCGCCACCCTGGAACTGCTGTCCGAATGCTTTCACGAACTTCCCGTCGGCATCGAAGACGAAGATCGCCGGGTGATCGGGCAGGTCCTCCTGACCCTCGTGGATGACATAGAGGTTCCCATCGCGGTCGATCGCGACGTTGTGGGTGATCTGCCACGAGTAGCGATCCGGCAGGGTGACCCAGTCGTGGATCACCTCGTAACGATGCTCGCCCTCGCCGACGACGGGACCGGTGCGTTGAGCGGACTTGGCGTGGGACGACAGTGTCCCGAGAATGCCAAAGGTGGTCATGGGCGCGGCCGAGGCGGCCGAGGAGAGAAGGCGGCGGCGGGAAAGTGACGGTTGTGAGAGGTCCATGACGCGATTCTGCCGAAAGGCGAACCTCTCAGCAAGAATCAATCCACCACTACCCACGCCTCCCTCTCGCGCAGCCTTTGGCCGAGAAGGAAGCTACGTCCGGGAGCATGACCCAAGGAAGCTAACCCGCATTCTCACAAATCTTCTACTGCGACTTGCTTCGGTCTGCGCGGGCTGTGTTGCGCTTGGACTGTCCTGGGACGGTGTGTCCTCACACAGCTCCCCGCACGCGCCTTGCCGCCACGGCCCTCGCCGAGTCTCGCTACGAAACTTCGTGAAAATTGCGGGCTAAAGAGCACGGAGGTCACTGATCCGGTACGGCTTTCAAAGATCATTGCCGGCCGCCGCTCCAATGGCAATCGCCGAGGAGTTGACGATTCCGTGAGGGATGTCTCAGTATGCTTCGACACGAGGAACATGCCCGAATCCGATCAGGTGTTTTTCGTCGAGGTGGACCTCGACCCGAACGGTTTGAGTTGCGACGCTACCGATGCCCTCGTCCGTTGTCTGGCCGCGGCTGTGGAACGGATCCCAACGCCCCAATGGAAACAGCTCGACGCCCACCGGACTTGGCAACGAAGGGCCGCCGAACTGGTCGATAAGGGCATGCCTCCCTTGCCACCGGGCTTCTCCATCGCACAGCAGGCCACGAACCTTGCCGCTACCGTTTCGATTGAGGGCGTCGACGTGTCGTGCGCTAGGGGCGAAACTCCGGACCACGTCGAGCGGGCCATCGAGTGGTTCGAACGGCACACGGGGCTCTCGGTCGGTCGACTCGCCGCGAGAGAAACCACCTCGGGACCGGGCGTCACCGGTCGATTCCTTGTTCATACCGAAACCGCGGTCGAGGGGTGCCGCTATTCTCTGAGCATCCCAGAAGGCCGGCCCCATCCCAAGAGCAAAGGAGAACAGCGTCTCTACGAGCGGATCCAATCCGACCCGGCCCTCCAAGGCCAGTTCTCTTTCAACGAACCGGTGCAAACCAGAAACGGCCGCGCCTATCGGGTGGACCTGTGGCACCGAGACCTGCGTTTTGCCGTCGAAATCGACGGCTACCATTACCACCGCTCCCGCGAAGCCTTTTTCTCCGACCGACATCGCGATTATGAAATGATGGTTAGCGGTTTTCTCACCCTGCGGATCGACCACGAGGAAATCGAGCGGGATCTCGAAAGTGTTATTGGAAAAATTCGAGACGTCATGGAATTTCGACGTGCCTCATCGATCAAAGGATGATTCCAACACCCAAACAAAATCTGGTCCTGCTCCGGCTCGCCGTGCTCGGAGAAATTCCGAACAAGTCGGCGATCAGACCCGCATTGACTGTCTCGGAGCGTCAAGATCTGACCGATGCAGGTTATCTCGAATTGAAGAGAGAGGGAAGAGCAGAAAAGGCGCATCTCACCGAAAAAGCCTGGGGCTATCTTCGCAACGCCACGGAATTGCCGCTCAGCAAGAGTCAGGAGGCCTCTCCAGTCCTGACCGCCTTCCATGCTCGGGTAAGCCAATTCCTCGCGAACGAGGATCGCTCGTTTGTCGATCTCTTCACCAGCTGGGCGGCGCCCGCTCACTCCGAGAAGGGGGAGCGACAGGTCTCCATTGCCACTGCCGTCCGCGACTCCTATCTCGATCTCACGGGTGGTCGGCTCGGCGAGGAAGTCCGGCTCCGACAGCTACGCGAAGAACTTCCCAATACGGACCGCGCTTCGCTCGACTATTGCCTGCTGGGAATGGTCATGGCCGGGATCGCGCAGATTCGGCAGATCGATGATTCGCTCGCCATCGACGACCGCGACCGCGCAGCCTCCCTCGAGTTCGGCGGGAGCGCACGGCACCTCTTCCAACTGATCCCATGAGCCACGACATCCTCGAGAAGGCGAATTTCGATTGGGTAACCCAATTGGATGACGTTTGGGAAAAAGTCGGGCGTTCGGATGGATTTGTTCACCGGGAGAAGCTCGCGGTTCTCGAGCGGGAGCTGGACCGCATGCAGCCCTATTCGGCCTCGCCCTTCGGAAAGGTCGTCGTCGGCTCCGCAGGAGCCGGCAAGACGCATTTCCTTCGGCACCTGCGCGCCGCGTCACACGAACGTGGTGGCTTCTTTTTTCTCGTCGATTGCACCGACATCCGCGACTTCTGGGCGACAGTCTCGTTGGGCGTCGTTCGCGGACTTCTCCAGGAGCAGGCGAATCACCCTGACTGGTCGCAGGCCGCCTTTCTACGCTACCATCTCACCGTCCACCTCTATCCGACACCGGAAGCGGCTGCCCACGACATTTTCGCCGAAAAACCGGTGTCAGACTTGGCCGATCGCGTCCGCGCCGCCCTGGAAGGATTGCCGGTCGAGCTCACCGGCCGTGGGATTTCGCTGCTGGCGGTCTTGAAGGCCGTCTTTCTACTGACCAGTCACGAACCGTTTGTCCGCGAGAGCGCCTCGATGTGGATGCAGGGCGCGGCTCTCGATGAAAGCACGCGGGAGCAGCTGCAGCTTCCGTCGGCGAGCGCCGATCCGTTGGAACTTCTCCGCGCCCTGACGCTGCTTCTTTCGCATTGCGGCCCCACCGTGATTGCATTCGATCAATTGGATGCGCTCATCAGTCAGCATCATCATCATCAAAAAGAGGCAGGCCGCGAAGAAAGCGATGTCTCCCAGCGCGCGTCGGCCATCCTCCAGTCCACCGGCGCCGGATTGATGGGGCTCTTCGACGGAACGGTCCGCACTCTCACGGTGCTCTCCTGTCTTCACGAGAATTGGGACATCCTGCGGGAAAAGATGGGCAATGCCGCTCAAGCTCGATTTCATCTCGACCCGATCGTGCTGACCACCACGCCCGACCCCAGCAGGGTGCGCAAAATTCTCCGATCGCGCATCGAATTCGCCTGCGGCGGTGACCTGGAGCAAGAGCAAGCAGCAGTCAACTGGTTCGGAGACGCCTTTTTCGACCGCTTCGCCGCGGCGACTCCCCGTGAGATTCTTCGAGCGGCCGAGGAAAAGCGAAACCAATCGGCAGATCCATCGCCTCCTTCTGACCTGCAAGAAAAATTCGATGAACGTCGCTTGCGGGCAAATGTGGCGCCGGCCATGGCGGAAGAAAAGGAGGACGACCTCGGTAAAGGGCTCCTCATGGTCCTGCGATTGCTGTGTCACGAACTTGACCTACCCGAGGACGTCGATTTCCAGGTCGATACCAATTTCGCCGGAGGCCGGAACTATCCGACTCTCCATGCGCGCCTGCGCCTCGTCTTTCGCGCCGAAGGTGACCGGGAATTTCACGTCTGCGTTCGCGTGCTTCAGAAAAATCATCACTCCGCCTTCCGCGCGCGGTTGGATTCCGCCATGGTCGAAGCCGGAATCGATCGGGGGCTCCCCTTTCGAAAGCTCCTCCTTTTTCGCAGCACGGACCAGACGCCGCGAGGAGCGAGAACTCAGGAACTCGTGGAAACGTTTCGCAACCGCGGGGGCGAGTTTCACCGCTTCGAAGAGGCGGATGTCGCCGTGGTGAGGGCGCTGCTCGAATTGGCCAAAGAGTCGGGCGACGGATTCGAACACTGGTTGTCGGAGCGCAAGCCTCTAAGCCGATGTCCGTCGTGGAAACCGATCGCCGACCTTCTCCGCGGAGAATTGAGCAACAGCACCCCGAACGATCAGCCGGACCCGGAAAAAGCAGCGGCACGCGGGGACGAGACGGAGACGGCGCCGAGGCGCACGCTCCCCCCGGGGAAGAAAAACTCGCTGTCGTCCTCCACCCCGACCGATCCGCGCCTCACGCTCGGCTATCGGACGGGCAGTGCGGACGGAAACGGGAGCGGTCCTGTCGACGTGCCGATCTCATCCTTGAGTCGGCACATCATCATTCGTGCGGGCAGCGGCGGCGGCAAGACGGTACTCATCAAACGTCTCGTCGAAGAAGCCGCGCTGCTGGGGGTCTCCAGCGTCGTCCTGGATCCCGGAAACGATCTCGCCCACCTCGGCAATGATTGGGACAAGCCGCCTCCGGGATGGCGGGAACAGGACTCCGCCCTGCGGGATCGGTTGCGCCAGTCCTCCGAAGTGATCATTCACACTCCGGGCCGATCCGATGGCCGGCCCCTGTTTCTTCCCTTTCTCCCGGATCTCTCGGCCTTGGCGGATCACCCCGATGACCTGCAAGCCGCGCTGACGAACGCCGTGGAACGCCTCGGCTCTCACATCGCTGCGGGAAACAGCGCCACGGCCCACAACAAACGTGGCATACTCGCGCAATCTCTTCGCAAGCTGTCCCATCGGGGTGAACCGTTGAGCGTCGCCCGTCTCGCCGACTACCTTGCCGAACTCCCGCCCGAGGCCGACCCCGGCATCCACCAGGCGCAGAAACTCGGCAGCGATATGAGCGGAGCTCTTCGATCCCTGCTGGCCCAGAATCCCGATCTCGATCGTTCTGACCACCTCGCCGATTGGACCGTACTATTCGGCGCCGGAGAGGAGCGGGCTCGAATTTCAGTCATCAACTTCACCGGCATACCAGAATTGGGCGACCAACAGGATTTCGTGAACCGGCTCGCGGAATCGCTCTTTGCCTGGTCGAAGAACAACCCCTCTTGTGGGCGTGCCGGAATCACGGGCTTGTTCGTGATCGACGAGGCCAAGGATTTCCTCCCTTCGCAGAGATCGACTCCTTGTAAGCTTTCGCTGATGCGCCTCGCTGCTCAGGCACGCAAATACGGGATCGGACTCGTATTCGCAACACAGAATCCGAAGGACCTTGACTACAATGCGGTCGCCCAGTTCTCGACCCAATATTTCGGCAGAGCCAACATGCCACAAGTAATCGATTTCATTCGAGATCTCCTCTCTGGAAAGGGCGCGCCAAACGCTAATCCTTCGCAATTGAATCGGGGGGAATTCTACCTCGCTGCTGACGGGGGCGCCGCGCCCGTCCGGGTTGAGAGCCCGATGTGTCTCACCTTTCACCCCGACGGGAGACCTCTCACCCAGTCCGAAGTGATCGAGCTCGCACGCCGGTGATTTGCCTCGAGATCGAACCGGTTCCCGTTTTGGGAAACAGGGTCGTTCCTGCCCGAAAAAATTCCGATTGCCTGCTTTAGCGGATTGTTGAAAAAGGATGAGATGGAATACTGGGAGAGATTCTTCTGCGCGACGAGGCGCACCGAAGGAGTGGGCTCTTCCCCACGACCAAGGCGGAACGTAGTCAGGTGGAAGAAGGGCCGCAGCCCGCACGGGCGACCTTCGGATCGGTTCGGCGAAGCCGCCGGGTTCCCTGCCCAAACGTACGGAGATTTTGCGTTTTAGAGTTTTTCAACCGTCCCTCAGCCCGCATTTCTCACGGAGTTTCGTAGCGAGACGCAGCGAGGGCCGTGCCGGCACAAGACGCGTGCGGGATTTTCCGCAGGGCTGCGTGAGGACACACCGCCCCAGGGCAATCCAAGCGCAGCACAGCCAGCGCGGGACGCAGAAAGTCACAGTAGAAAATCTGTGCGAAATACGGTTTAGGAGTCTGCCGGACTTTGCCCGTTCGGCTGTGAAAATCGAGGATTCGGCCCAAATCTCCCTTCGGTTTCGTCATTTATTCACCAAACAAACTCCTCAAAATTATGAAACTTTTTGCCTCGAGCCTCGATATTCTCGCTCAACCGCTCCAAGTCCGACAGCCTCTTAGCTATCGCTACTCACCCGCCCCAACCGTAGCAGGCACTCCCGCACCACCTTTGCCGCGATCACGGAGGAGACTTCGGTGGGGTCCAGTTTCGGACTCAGCTCCACCACGTCGAGAGCGACGATGCGGTCCCCGGGAAGTGTCGCGAGCAGTCCGGCGAAGTCACGCCACCCGATCCCGCCTGGCTCGGGCGTTCCGGTCCCGGGCAGGAACGCGGGATCGAAAAGGTCGAGATCGATGGTCAGGTAGAGAGGCCGGTCCTTTATTCCGGGGGCTTCGAGGGCTGCGGCGAGAGAAGCTGCCTCGGGCGCGACGAGGCGCCCGCTCGTGCGCAGTTCGGCGAATTCCTCCCGCGTTCCGGAACGGATTCCGACCTGGCGCATCCGTTCCGGGGGGAGAAAATCGAGGATCCGTCGCATGGCGCAGGCATGCGACCACGGGGTGCCGTCGAAGGAGTCGCGCAGGTCGGCATGCGCATCGAACTGGACCACGGCAAGTTCGGGATGGGTCTCCCAAACGGCCCGGACCGCACCAGGCGTGATTCCGTGTTCGCCGCCGAGGAGGAAAGGAATCGCCCCCGCCTCGAGCAGCTCCCTCACGGCTTCCCGCACCGCCTCGACGACCGGCTCGGGCGCGCCGAACGGTAGATCAAGATTCCCCAGGTCGGCGAAGGAAACCTCGGCAAGGTCCCGATCCTGCTCCGGCGAGTAGGTCTCCAGCCCCAGGTCGGCGACCGAGCGAATCGCGTCGGGTCCGAACCGGGCGCCGGGACGGAAGGAAGTCGTGCCGTCGTAGCCCACGCCGAGCAGGGCCGGCGCGCCCGGCAGGATCCCGGGAGCGCCGAGGCAGAGGAAGCGTTCGGCGTTGGGCGGACGGAACTCCATCGCTGTCAGCCGAGCCGGGACTTGTAATCGTCGTAGCCGAACTCCCGCACCAGCTCGATCTCGCCGTCCTCCTGGAGGATGCAGAGACTCGGTAGCGGGATGCCGTTGAAGAGGGTGTTCTTCACGATGGTGTAGTAGGCCATTTCGGTGAAGACGACCTGGTCGCCCACCCGGAGCGGCGTATCGAAACTGTAGTCGCCGATCACGTCTCCGGAGAGACAGGTGGGACCGCCGAAGCGGTAGGTGTGTTTCTTCTCCCCGGGCTTGCCGGCGCCGACGACGTCGGGGCGGTAGGGCATCTCGAGCACGTCGGGCATGTGGGCCGTGGCCGAGACGTCGAGCACGGCCACGTCCATTCCGTTGTGGACGATGTCGATCACGCTGCCGACGAGTACGCCGCCACCCGTGGCGATCGCCTCTCCCGGCTCGAGGTAGAGTTGCAGGTGGGGGTAGCGCTCCGACACTTCGCGCAGCACGCGCACGAGCCGCTCGACATCGTAATCCGGCGAAGTGACGAGATGTCCGCCCCCCATGTTGAGCCAGCTCATCGTGCGGAGGTGGTGGTCGAATTTCTCCATCACCACCGCGAGTGTGCGCTCGAGGGCGTCGGCGCCCTGTTCGCAGAGAGTGTGGAAATGGAGCCCCTCGATTCCGCTCAGGTCGGCCCGGTCGAGCTGGTCCGCCAGCACGCCGAAACGCGAACCGGGGGCGCAGGGATTGTAGATTTCGGCGACGGATTCGGCATGCTCGGGGTTGATCCGCAGTCCCGGCGAGACCGACCGCGGCGCCGAGAGCACCGCCGGCTTGAAGCGCTCCCACTGACCCAGCGAATTGAAGACGAGGTGGTCGGAAATGCGCAGCAACTCGTCCATCTCCGGCTCCTTGAAGGCGGGAGAAAAGACGTGCACCTCGCCCCCGAATTCCTCGGCGCCGAGCCTCGCCTCGTAGAGACCGCTGGCGGCCGTGCCGGCGAGGTAGTTTCGCAGGGTGGGATAGAGGTTGAAACAGGCGAACGCCTTCTGCGCGAGCAGGATCTTCGCACCGGTGCGCTGTTGCACGCTGGTAAGAATGCGTCCGTTGTGGTGAAAGGCCGCGTGATCGAGCACGTAGGCCGGGGTGGACAGGCCGCTCCGCCGAAAGGCTTCGCCGGGAGTGGCCGGATGCGGGGAGACTTGGGGGGCAATCTGGGGAGAAACCGGGGCGGAGGTCTGAGCCACGCCCGGGGAAAGGGGATCGAAAATCATGGATGGAAAAACAGTCGAAGTGGAAACCGCGACGAAGCGCGGCACAGGAAAAAAGAGAGCCGGCGGAACCACGGGAGCGCCTCGCCCTCGCCGGGAGAGGCGCGTTTGTAGGGTCCGCCGCCGGAATCTCGGTGTTACGAGGGCGGAGCGAGCGAGGCGCATCAGGCCGCGACGGGCGGCTGGATGCGCCTAGGGTATCAAGGATCGATCCACTTCAAGAACGTGCCAGGGGAGCCCCCAGACATCGAGATCGTTCATGAAGGGATCCGGGTCGAGGCGTTCCAGATTCCAGACGCCCGGCTGGGTCCACGCTCCGGTCAGAATCTGCCGCGCGCCGATCATCGCCGGCACTCCGGCGGTGTAGCTCACGGCCTGGCTCTTCACTTCGCGATAGCACTCCTCGTGATCGGAGACGTTATAGAGAAATCGGGTCTCGACGGCACCGCTCCCTTTCGACCGGCCCGTGACGACACAGCCGATGCAGGTCTTTCCCCGCGTGCGCGGACCGAGGCTTGCGGGATCCGGGAGGAGCGCCTTGAGAAACTGGATCGGCACGACCTCGCGGCCCTCGTAGGCCACCGGATGGATCGAGGTCATGCCCACGTTCCCGAGCACGCGCAGGTGGGTGAGATAGCTCTCCGAAAAGGTCATCCAGAAGCGGATGCGCTCGAGGCCGGGCAGGTTCTGCGCGAGGCTCTCAAGTTCCTCGTGGAAGAGTAGGTACATGCGGCGGGACCCGATCCCGGGGAAGTCGAAATCCTGCGAAACGGATAGGGGTTCCGTCTCCCTCCACTCGCCCCGCTCCCAGTAGCGGCCGTTCTGCGTGATCTCGCGCAGGTTGATCTCGGGGTTGAAGTTGGTCGCGAAAGGCAGGCCGTGATCGCCGCCGTTCGCGTCGACGATATCGACGGTATGGATTTCGTCGAACCAGTGCTTCAGCGCGTAGGCACAGAAGACATTCGTCACGCCGGGATCGAAGCCGGAACCGAGCAGCGCCACGAGTCCCGCGTCGCGAAACCGGTCCTGGTAGGCCCACTGCCAGGAGTATTCGAAGCGGGGCACCTCGGGCGGCTCGTAGTTGGCGGTATCGACGTAGTGCACCCCTGCCTCGAGGCAGGCGTCCATCAGGGACAGGTCCTGGTAGGGAAGCGCGACGTGGATGAGAACCTCGGGACCGACCTCGCGCAGGAACGCGGCCGTGGCGGCGACGTCGTCGGCATCGACCGCGGCGGTCTTCAGTTCGACACCGGTGTTTTCCCGCACGTCCTCGGCGACGGCATCGCACTTCTCGCGCGTGCGGCTTGCGAGCCAGATCTCGCCGAAGGTGTCGGCGTCCTGGGCGCATTTGTGCGCGACGACGTTGCCGACGCCTCCCGCACCGATGATGACCGTTCTCCGCATACTGTGTCTCTGGAAAAACGCACGCGCGCTAGAATCCTTTTCGGATTCCGGAAGTCAACGCGAATTCATCGGCCGGATTACGAATTTTCGGGTATCGTTTCGTGGGCGACGCGGGGCCGGATCGATTGTTTCGCGACCGCACAGTCTTTCGATCACGGGAAGAAGTTCCGCCTGGACCAGGGTGACCTGGTGCTGCCCTTCCGATTCCCACCTGCGCCTCGAGGCGTGGTCGCCGGCGAGGCCCTGGCCGGGGAACGTTTGCGCCTGAAGCACCGCTTCGACCATCACAGATGGCTGCTTCGCACGCCGATCCATTCGAGACGGACGGTCCGTGGTTCGTGGGCGACGAGTTCGGGAAGTGATGACATGGCGAGGCGGAAAAGAATTGCCGGGGACAGGACGGATCGTCAGGATGAACGGCAAACACTCTCATCATGCACTCCCACCTCACCGACGCCAGCCGCATCCTCGCCCTCTTCGCGACCGCCCTCGCCCTCTGTCCCATCGCTTCGCATGCCGACGATGAGGTCCTCACCCGCGTCTACAAGGTGCCGCCCTCGTTCATACAGAGCGGAACGGTCTCGGGGACGGAATCCGCCGATCCCTTCTCGGATGGGGGAGGTGGCGGGATCGCCGTCAAGAAGAGCTCGAGGGAGATCCTCGAGTCCGTCGGTATCATGATGCCGGAGGGGGCCAGTGCCGTCTACAATCCCGAGACCGGTGAATTGATCGTGCGCAACACCGAGGATCAGCACGAATTGGTCGAGGCGTATCTCGAAAGCCTGGTGTCGTCTGCCGAGAGGCAGGTGCATGTCATCGTCGAATTTATCGAGGTGTTTCACGAGCAGCTGAGCGACTGGCTCTTCGAGAACCGGATGCAAGGTGACGGCACCGAGTTGCGCGAGGTGGTGCAGGAATGGGTGCGGTCGGACGAGGCGACCATCCTCGAAACGGCCATGGTCACGGCCCGCTCCGGTCAGCGGGCCAAGGTCGAGTCGGTCAGCGAGTGGATCTACCCGACGGAGTATGATCCGTCCGAGATTCCCGCGGATCTCGAATTGGGCGGAGGATCGGAGCTTTCTCCCACTCCTCCGAATCCGGCCGCCTTCGAGTGCCGCAATCTCGGTCTGACTCTCGAGGTCGATCCCGTGATCGGGGCGGACGACACCACCATCGACCTCAATCTCGCTCCCGAGTTGGTCGAGTTGGAGGACTACAACGAATGGCCGCACGAGGACGCGGAAGACAGGTTTCGGGTCAATGTTCCGACCTTCTACACGATGAAGGTCACCACCCAGGTGACCCTGATCGACGGACGATACGCCTTCCTCGGCACGATGCGCCCCCTCCGGGCGCGCGAGCCGAGTGGGGAGGATGTGGTCGTTCTCGGCTTCGTTCGGGCCGATCTCGGCGTGGTGCAGACATGGTCGGTGCGTGAGGCGGACGAGTGAGCCGCGGCTCGCGATTCTTGAGATTCTCCGGCTCGTGGCGGATGGTGGAACGGTGAGTCCGCTCCAGGCGGACCCACTCACTTAACCCATGGCTGGTTCCTGCAGTGCCGCTCCCGTTTACGAGGCGCGCGACCTCACCAAGATCTATCACATGGGTGAGGTCTCGGTCCACGCTTTGCGGGGCGTTGATATCGAGTTGTTCGAGAGTGAACTGGTCGTCCTCCTCGGCCACTCGGGAAGTGGAAAGTCGACGCTCCTGAACATCCTCGGCGGGCTCGACGTGCCGACATCGGGAGAGGTCACCTACCGCGGCGAGCGCATGTCGGACTTTTCAGAAGCCAGGCTGACCCGCTACCGTCGGGAGCACGTCGGGTTCGTCTTTCAGTTCTACAATCTCATTCCTTCTCTCACGGCGAGAGAGAATGTGGCGTTGGTGACGGAGATCGCCGTCGATCCCATGAAACCCGAAGACGCCCTCGGGCTGGTCGGATTGGACGGTCGGATGGACCACTTCCCCTCGCAGATGTCGGGGGGAGAACAGCAGCGTGTCGCGATCGCCAGGGCGATCGCCAAGCAACCCGACGTGTTGCTTTGCGACGAACCGACCGGCGCACTCGATCTCGATACCGGAATTACCGTCCTCGAAGCGATCGACGACGTGAACCGCAAGATGGGCACGACGACCGCGGTCATCACCCACAATAGCGTGATCGCCGACATGGCTCACCGGGTTGTTCGGCTCTCCGACGGCCACATCGAATCGGTGACCCGGAATGATGGAGTGAAGTCCGCTCGTGAATTGAACTGGTGACGCGACGCGTCGGCCATTTTCCGTCCTGATCCTCGCCACGGCTCATGCGTGCCCTCGATCGAAAGCTCTTCCGCGACCTGCTTCACATGAAGGGGCAGGCGCTTGCGATCGCGGCGGTGATCGGTTGCGGTTTGGCCGTCTTCGTCGGGGCCCAGTCGACGCACTGGTCGCTCAAGTCTGCCCGGCAGGCCTACTACGACCAATACCGGTTCTCCGACGTCTTCGCCGGATTGAAACGAGCGCCCAACGCCCTGTCCGAGCGAGTCGCCTCGCTACCGGGCGTGGCTGCGGTCGAGGACCGGATTGTCAGGGGTGTCACCCTGGACGTGGCGGGGCTCGAAGAACCCGCCGTGGGAAAGCTGATTTCCCTTCCCGGCCGGGGCGAACCCGCCCTCAACGCCGTTCATCTCCTTTCCGGGCGTTTGCCGGATCCACTCCGCACCGGGGAGGTGCTCGCCGAGGAGGCTTTCGTCTCCGAGCATGGTTTCACACCCGGCGACACGGTCGAGGCGGTGATGAATGGGAGGCTTCAGACCTTGACCATCACCGGTGTGGGCATGTCTCCGGAGTATGTCACCACGATCCAGGGCGCAAGTCTCTGGCCCGACGACAAGCGTTTCGGCATTTTCTGGATGCCACGGCGACAGATGGAGGCCGCGTTCGAGATGGAGGGCGCATTCAACGATATCGCGCTCTCCCTGATGCCGGGGGCGAACGAGAAAGAGGTGATCCGCCGGCTCGACCGGATCCTGGAGAAGTTCGGAGGCCTCGGGGCGAATGGCCGTGATCTCCACTTGTCCCACCGATTCATTTCCGACGAACTGAAGCAACTCCAGACGATGAGCGTGATTCCGCCGTCGATCTTCCTGGGCGTCGCCGCCTTTCTCCTCAATGTGGCGCTGCGGCGCATCCTGACCCTCCAGCGGGAACAGATTGCCGCACTCAAGGCCTTCGGCTACAGCAGCCGGGAGATCGGCCTGCACTACGCCCAACTCGTCGGACTCATCGTGGCGGTGGGGGCTTTCCTGGGCTGTCTCCTCGGTGTGTGGATGGGGCGCAGCATGACGGCCATGTATGCCGAGTTCTACCGGTTTCCCACCACGGTCTACCAGGTGAATCCCCGCATCCTGGCCGTGGGTGTGGGTCTGAGTCTTCTCGCCGGACTCGCCGGTGTGATCGTGACGGTGCGGCGCGCCGTGCGTATTCCGCCGGCCGAGGCGATGCGTCCGGAGCCGCCTCCGACCTACGAACCGTCGTTCATCGAACGTCTCGGGTGGCACCGTCTGCTCGACCAGGCACCGCGAATGATTCTCCGGGAGTTGACCCGCCGTGCCGCCAAGGCGGCCATGACGACTCTCGGAATCGCCTTCGCCTGCGCCATCCTCGTGGTGGGGAATTTCGGGAAGGATGCCGTCACCTTTCTCATCGACTTTCAGTTCGGACTGCAGGAGCGCCAGGATGCTTCGGTCAGCTTCTACGAGACGGTGCCGGCCCGCGCCATCTCCAGTCTCGAGCACATCGAGGGGATCGAAACGGTGGAGGCCTTCCGTTCGGTGCCGGTGCGACTGCGGCACGGACAGTTCTCCCGCCAGACCGCGATCCAGGGGCTGGGAGAGCGGCGCGAGCTGTTTCGGCTGCTCGACGACGAGGGGCGGGAAGTTGCGCTGCCCCCGAAAGGACTCGTGATTTCTTCCGCGTTGGCCCGAATCCTCCAGGTAGAGGAAGGGGACTCCGTCCGTGTCGAGGTGTTGGAGGGAGAGCGCCCGGTGCGAACCGTTCGTATCGCGGGACGGGTCGACGATTTTTCCGGAACCTCCGCCTACATGAGCCGGGCGGCACTCCACGACCTGATGCGGGAGCCTCCGGTGATTTCGGGTGCGTGGATCGCGATCGAGGACGGACGCGAGGACCGCGTCTTCGGCGAACTGAAAGAGACGCCGGTGGTGGCGGGGGTCACCTTGCAGAGGGTGGCGGTCCAGGGATTCATGGAGTCGTTTGCCGAGAACCTCCTCCGTATGCGGCTGTTCAATGTGGCGTTCGCGTGTGTCATCGCGGTTGGCGTGGTCTACAACAGCGCGCGTGTGGCCTTGTCCGAACGCGGGCGCGAACTCGCGACTCTCCGAGTGATCGGTTTCTCCCGCGCCGAGGTGTCGACGATCCTTCTGGGTGAGTTGGCGTTTCTCACGGCGCTGGCGATTCCGCTGGGATTCGCCATCGGCTACGGACTCTGCCGGCTCATCGCGACAGCCCTGGACACCGAACTCTACCGGATCCCTTTCGTCCTCTATCCCCCCACCTTCGCCTTCGCCGGTGTGGTGGTGGCCCTGGCCGCCGTCTTCTCCGGATTGCTGGTCCGGCGGGGGATCGACAAGCTCGACATGGTGTCGGTCCTCAAGTCGCGCGAATGAGCACAGGGTGGAAACCGGAGGGCGGGAGGCAAGGGAAGTTCGCTCCTGCAGCGCCCCGCGCTCAGTCGTAGATCCGGACGTTCGCCTGGCGGCGGAGCTTTTTGAGCCAGTTGTCCAGTTTGTCCTGGCGCTTGTCGATCGTGAGGCGCTTGTCGACCTCGTCCTCCAGTTCCTCGAAAGAGGGCACGGTCTGGCCCACGCGGCCCTCCGATTTCAGGATCCACCACACCGGTCCACCGTCGATCGCCGGACTGATGCCCCCGCTGGGCAGCGAGTAGGCCACCTGCGTGAGTCGCGGGTTGAGCGTGTTCTTGCCGATCACTCCCACGTAGCCGCCCTTGCTGGCAAAACTGTCGGACGAATACTCCGTCGCGAGGGCACTGAAACTGGCCCCGCTCTGAAGACGGGACCGGAGACTGTCGGCGAGTTGTTTCTGCTGCTCCGGCGTGCTGTCGGGGGTCTGTTTCGGTAGGGAGATGAGCCGGAGCTTCACCTTCCCTTCGGAAGCGAACTCGTCCTTGATCTCGTTGTATTTGCGGCGTTTCTCCCACGGGGTGTTCGGGATGATCTCGTCGCCGACGTGCTGCTGGCGCAGCGCATTGATCGCAATCTGATCCTTCTGGACGTCGCGGAACTGGGCGATCGTCATGCCGCTCTTCTTCAACTCGGCCGCAAACTTCTCGCGATCGCCCTCGAACCGGGTTTGGACGAAGCGAGTGACGGTGGCATCGATGTGCTGATCCTTGATCTGACCTCCCATTCGGGTGAACTCGCTCAGAATCAGCTTGCGATCGATGAGATCCTCGAGAGCCCGTTCCTCGAGCTTCTTCACTTCGCTCTGGGCCTGGGCGCGGGTGACCATGCCCTTGTTCTCCATGATCCAGATCTGCAGCTGGGTCTGCACGGCTCCGTCCACTTCCATCTGCGTGATGGGCCGGCCGTTGACCACGGCACGGATCGCGTTGAGAACCTGGGGCTCGGCGTTGACGGGAGTTATGCCGCCGGCGAGAACGAGGCCAGCCAGAGAAAAAAGAGCGAGGCGCCGGATGATACGCGGGTCCATGGGAAAGTTGATCGTGTTTCGGAAGCGTTTCAGAGATCTAATACCCAATCGAGCGCGGACTCAAGCATCTCCTCCTCGTCGTCTCCGATTAAACGCGGGAATTTCCCGTTTATTTGCACATACTTTCCATTCCGCGTCAGCTTGAGTTTTCCGTCGGCGATTTCCACCGCACCGCATCCTTTCGCGGCGGCTCGTACCTTGATCTCGGTACACTGGAGCAGGTGTTCGACGGGTGGTGGTGGCCGGCCGAAGCGATCGGACCACTCGTCGCGGAGACGCTCGACCTCCTCGGGAAGAGACGCTTCCGCGAGTTGCCGGTAGGCCGTGATCCTGAGGCGGGCTTCCGGCATGTAGTTTTCCGGCACGTAGGCGGGCAGGGAGCCCTCCGGAGTCCTCCGGTACTGGGATTCGTTGGTGCAGACGAAATCGGCGTGGAAGGAAATGTCGGCGCGCTTGCCGGCCGGTTCGCCTTTCAGCTGGGCCACGGACTGCTTGAGCAGTTGGCAGTAGAGGTCGAAACCGATCGCCGCGATGTGCCCGCTCTGCTGTCTGCCGAGGAGATTTCCCGCACCCCGGATCTCGAGATCGCGCATGGCGATCTTGAAGCCGGCCCCGAGCGAGGAATACTGCTTGATCGCGTTGATACGCTTGCGCGCGTCTCCCACGGTGAGCATGTCGGGGGGAAGCATGAGGAACGCGTAGGCCCGGCGATCGGCCCGTCCCACCCGCCCCCGAATCTGGTAGAGATCGGCGAGCCCGAAACGGTCGGCCCGGTCGATGATGATCGTGTTCGCGTTCGGGATATCGACCCCGCTCTCGATGATGGTGGTGCACACCAACACGTCGAACTCGCCCCTGACGAAGCGGTCCATCACCGCCTCCAGTTCCTCGTCCTCCATCTGGCCGTGCCCGATTTCGACCCGCGCGTCGGGAACGAGGTGCTCGATCTTTTTCTTCACCCCGCGGATCGTCTTGACCCGGTTGTGCAGGAAGAAGACCTGTCCCTGGCGCGCGAGCTCTTTCTCGATCGCGGACCGGATGACCCGTTCGTCGTAGGGACAGACGGTCGTGGCAACCGGTCGCCGGTTGGGGGGAGGCGTGTCGATCGTCGACATCTCGCGGACTCCCATGAGCGAAAGGTAGAGCGTGCGGGGAATCGGGGTAGCCGAGAGGGTGAGCACGTCCACGAATCGCCACATCTCCTTGAAGCGCTCCTTGTGCTGAACGCCGAAGCGTTGCTCCTCGTCGATGATGACGAGTCCGAGATCCTTGATCGCCACATCCTGGGAGATCACGCGGTGCGTTCCGATGACGATGTCGACAGTTCCCGCCGCCAGGTTCTTCAGCGTCTCCCGTTGTTGCGACGCCGTTCGATAGCGGCTCAGCATCTCGATGCGCACCGGGAAATCCGACATGCGCTCGCGGAAATTGCGAAAGTGCTGATCCGCCAACACGGTCGTCGGTGCCAGCATCGCGACCTGCTTCCCCGACATCACGGCCTTGAAGGCGGCTCGAATCGCCACCTCCGTCTTGCCGAAACCCACGTCACCGCAGATGAGACGGTCCATCGGTCTGGCGCTCTCCATGTCGGACTTGGTCGCCTCGATCGCGCGCAGCTGGTCCGGGGTTTCCTTGAAAATGAACGAGTGCTCGAACTCCCACTGCCAGCGGTTGTCGGGCGTGTGTGCGAAACCCTGGTGGGTCTCTCTCTCGGCCTGGATCGAAAGGAGGCGGGCGGCGTAGTCGAGGATCGCGTTCTCCGCGTCGCGCCGTGTCCGGGCCCACCTCTTGTCGCCGAGCCGGGAGAGTTTGGGCGCCTTCTTCCCCGTCCCGACATAGCGCGAGACGAGGTGCGCCTGCTCGAGCGGAACGTAGAGTCGTGCCTGCTCGTCATACTCGATCTCGAGCACTTCCTCGACCCGGTCACCTGTCTCCTTCTCGCGGATACCCTGGAACTTGCCGATTCCGTAGTCGATGTGGACGACGAGGTCGCCGTACTGGAATTCCCTCAGGCTAGCGACCTGCTCGGTGTGGCGCCGTTGCTGCGCGATCTTCTGGCGCTTCCTCGTTCGCTGGTTCTGGTAGCGGCCGAAAATCTCCGCGTCGCTCAGGATCGCGACTCGCGCATCGGGAATGGTGAATCCCCGGCTCAGCGCTCCCTGGATGGGAGTGAGGACCTTCTCCTCGTCCACCGCTCCGGCCAGCAATTCGGAAAAACGCTCTCGTTCTCCTCCCGATTGGAAGGCCATGACGACGCGCCAGCCGTCCTGGCTCCACTCGCGAAGCTGGGCGGCAAACTCGTCCCGGCGTGCTTCCTGGAGGATGAAATCACCGGCCTCGAAACGGCCCACCGGATTGTCGTAACAGGCTCCCGAGTAGTCTTCCTCGCCCGCATTCTCCGGATCGACGTCGGAGAGAATGCGCACGTGAGCCAGGGAGGGGTCGCAGTCGATCGCAATGACGAGATCTTCCTCACCGACGTACTCCTCCAGCGTGCCGTCGGGTTCGAGATCGGCTTCGCTGAGAAGGACCTCCGCCTCGCTCACTTTTCTCAGGGAAGCCTGGGTATCGACGTCGAACTCGCGGAGCGATTCCACCTCGGTGTCGAACAGCTCGATCCGGAGGGGGTGCATCGCCTGCCACGAGAAAATGTCGATGATTCCCCCCCGTACCGCAAACTGACCGCGCTGATAGACCTGGGCCTCGCGCTCGTAGCCGGCCGATTCGAGCTTGGTGGCCAGGGCTTCGAGTTCGAGGTCGTCCCCCGTGGTGAAAGGCAGGGTGTCGCGGTGCAGGCGCCCGGGGCGGGGGGCGTTTTCCCCGAAGCTCTCGCCCGCCAGCACGATCGTCTGCCCGCCTTCTTTCCGGCGAACCTCGTCGATCCTCTTGAGTGCGGCGAGACGCTCCGCGGCCGCTTCCGGATCGGGCAGACTCTCGTCGAATCCGGCCCATTCGTGTTCGGGTAGGAACAATGACTCACAACCCCAGGCATCGAGTTCCCCGAACACGACCTCCTGTGCCTTGACGTGAGGGCATGCCACCCACACGGCCGCGTCCGGATCCCCCGTCTCCCTCCACGCCGAGATGGCGGCCGCGGCGAAAAAAGCGTGACCCGCATCGGCGACGTGTTCGAACACCACCGGTGCCTCGGGAGTGGCGACCGGGATCGAGCGGAATCGCTTCGCCAACGACCGGCTCCGAGCCAGAAGCGGGAAAAGATCGTCAAACGCTGCGGATGAGGAAATCGTCTTCACGGAAACGGCCACGGACGTGCGCGAACGGCAAGATTACGCCCGATGCGGCCGATGGGAAGGGGGCAATGTCTCGTCGGGCACGATCGCTGGCCCACCCCCGGGCCGAATGCCGGCCCCGCGCTCATTCTTTCAAAGTGCCTGATAATCAGCCAATGAGGTAAGGTTTTCCAAAATTCTAGCCAATATTGCAATTCTAAATTTCAATCTTGCAATTCTCTCGCGCCGTTGATAGAGTTTTTCAAAGTCATGGCCACCGACCACTCCGCCCTTGCCGAGCGAGCCAAGCGGGCTCGCCGTATCATTCGCAATCCCGCGATGTTCAAGATCTGTTGCGGGTGCGACTCGATCGTCGCCGCGAAGGTGAACATCTGTCCGAATTGTCACAGCTACCGGTATGTCACGGATGGGGACTCGGTCGTGGCCCAGGCGAAAGCTCTTTCTCAGCGCGAGCAGAATTCTGTCGTGGCCGAAGATCTGCTCTGACCCGCAGGCGAACTCCTCGCACTGTCGCGAAAGGACCATTTGCACCTTTTTTCCCTTGCATTCCGGGGCAAGACGGCCCACACTTTCCGCCCCCGCGCGCGAACCGAGTTCGCGCCGGGAGTGCTTCATTCGGGTAGGTACCGAAGCGGTCAAACGGGGCAGACTGTAAATCTGCTGGCTATGCCTTCG
>Ga0180430_10000460_pt1 | contig 43902 bp, 35 predicted proteins | sample SS_ome_9_FD_132999 | JGI IMG/M metagenome (GOLD analysis project Ga0180430, IMG submission 132999) | Hypersaline lake sediment archaeal communities from the Salton Sea, California, USA - SS_1_S_2 metaG | ecosystem: Environmental > Aquatic > Non-marine Saline and Alkaline > Hypersaline >...
CAGGCGCAATGCGCCACCTGCTGCGCCGCAGAACCATAGCGCCCCCCCAAAAAGGCCGCCTGGCTTCCGGCTGCAACTCAACCATGAAGACCGCTAGCAGTTGGCAAGGTTACGATCAAGGCCTTCCATCGGGGTATTCCGCTAACCTAAGGACCCCAGCCTCCCCATGTTACCGCGATTTTCGCAGGGTAATCGCGGTAATCCACATTGACGCGCCGGGCTGGCGACTTCGCGCACTGGACGCGCGGTTTTCCGTGGTTACAATAGAGTCACCTGGCTTCCTGCTAATCAGTCGCCAGCAACGTGAACCGCCGCGGCGAGGTGGAGGTAGGCGAGATGCCGGCCCGCCGGACGGTTGGTTTCCGTTGTCCACCCGAGGGTATCGCAAACGTCCCGCGAAGGGGCGTTTCGGGACGGGCTGCTCGGGCACGTGCGGCGTGGAGGAGTGCTTGCCGACCGTCGTGGGGCTTATGAGACCGTTGTTGTGAGTGACGGCGGCGGGGCACTCGGTCGTGGCTAGCCCAGGGTCCGCGCGGTTGGGGGGTATATCGAGCGCGCCCCTTCGCCCGGCGGCCGTTACGGTCGTCCGAGGGAAGCGCTAACAAGGCCTCGCCCTGCTGGACCCATGACGCCGACGAGAATCAGCACCTTGTTGTCACGCATGTCGCGCATCTTGAAGGGGATCGATCGAATGTGCCACGCGGCACATGGCGCCACGGTTCCAGCGATCGAGCTTCCCCCGACGGCCGCGAGTCTGACCGGTCGTGGTCACGCATCACTGCTGCTTGGTGAGCGTTTTCCCGCGTTCACCGCAAACGCGTGCTTGGCGGCGGGGAGCGGAAGCGGATCGGCCCAAGAGAACGCAACCACTGGGAAGCTCGGCCACCGTGAAATGGACTTCCGATTTAGCGTCGTTGAATAGGAATGGACTTGGAGGGAAGAGGCGGAGGGGCGTGTTCCCGGCGGCAACTTTTGCCCCGCGGACGCGACCGGTTGTCAATCACTGCTCTCGACTCGCTTGAGGAGTATCGCTTTGTACGACGCACTGCTCGACGACTTGGAAGAACGACCGGGTTCACGTTCGGCGGAAACGCTGGACTTCGACGATGATTCGTCGGACGAACTCGAGTTGAACGACAATACCAATTCACAGGACACCGACGACGAGGAGGACGAAAACGCGCCGCGCGGCGCCGCCGCGCGGGCCAGAACCGATAACGCCGACGAAGAGCCCGGCCTGGACGATTTTCTGGGCGAGGACGAGACCTGGTCGGACGACCCGGTCCGCATGTATCTGACGCAGATGGGCGAAATCCCCTTGCTCACCCGGCAGGAAGAGATCGCACTGGCCAAGCAGATCGAGCTGACCCGTGCCCGATTTCGCCGCAAGGTGATCGAGTGCGATTACGTGTTGCAGAAGGCGGTCAAGGACCTTCGCCGGGTTCACCGCGGCGAGTTGCCTTTCGACCGCACGATTCAGGTCTCGGTGACCGACCGGCTGGAGAAGTACCAGATCCTCGGCCGGCTTCCGCATAATTTGCGGACCCTGGAGACGCTGCTCAAGCGCAACCGTCGCGACTATCGCATCGCCACCAGTCGCTCGCGGCGGCGGGGCGAACGCCGGGCGGCGTGGCGGCGGCTAGGACGTCGGCGGCGTCGGGCGGTCCGCTTGGTCGAAGAACTGGGGCTCCGCACCCACCGGATCGAGCCGATGATCAACTCGCTCACCGAGTTCAGTCGGCGGGTGGACGAGCTGAAGGCTCGGATCAACGATCATCGTGCCCAAGGTGGCAAACCCAAGCAACGCGAGCCCTGGTTGATCGAGCTGCGCAACATCCTTCGCGCCACTCAAGAAACCCCTACCAGCCTGCGGAACCGGGTGCGGTGCTTGCATCAGGTGTTCGCCCATTACCAGGAAGCCAAGCGGGGACTCTCGGAAGGCAACCTGCGGTTGGTCGTGTCCATTGCCAAGAAGTATCGCAATCGGGGATTGAGCTTTCTCGATTTGATCCAGGAAGGTAACGCCGGGTTGATGCGGGCGGTCGACAAGTTCGAGCACCGCCGGGGATTCAAGTTCTGCACCTATGCCACCTGGTGGATTCGTCAGGCCATCACCCGCGCCGTGGCCGACCAGAGCCGCACGATCCGCATCCCCGTGCACATGGTCGAGACCATGTCGCGCGTGCGGAATGTATCGCGCAAGCTACAGCAGCGGCTGGGACGCGAGCCGACGCTGGAGGAAATCGCCCGCGAGGCCGAGACCTGCGTGGATGAAACCCGACGGGTGTCGGCCATGAGCCGCTACCCGATCAGCCTCGACCGGCCGGTGGGCAACAGCGAAGATAGCCAGTTCGGCGATTTGCTCCCCGACGGCGCGGCCAAGGCCCCCGCCAGCGGCGCCGCCCAGGGCATGCTGCGCGGACAAATTTCCAAGGTGCTCAAAACGCTCAGCTATCGCGAGCGCGAGATCATCAAGCTCCGCTACGGACTGGGCGACGGCTACAGCTACACGCTGGAGGAAGTGGGGCACATCTTCAAGGTGACCCGCGAACGAATCCGCCAGATCGAAGCCAAAGCCGTCCGCAAGTTGCAGCAGCCGGCCCGCAGCCAGGAGTTGGTCGGGTTCCTCGACTGACGATCGGAGGGTCCGGGACCCCGCCGGATCGGACGCCCTGCTTGCCAGGCGAGCGAAGATCGGATGCCCGGCGTGCCCACGGCAAGCGTGGGTGGGTGTTCGTGCCACAACCCGACGAGTGACGCCCGCGGCGAACCGCGCGTTAGGGTGAACCGCCTCCCCGGATTCCCGCCGGCGGAGGAGGCCCTGCCGCGCGGTCGGCCGCTCTTGACCCACGATTCCCCCATGCCTCAACCACGCGTCCTGATTCTCCGCGCTCCGGGGACCAACTGCGATAAGGAGACGGCCCATGCTTTCGAGCGGGCCGGCGCCGCCGCCGATGTGCTCCACGTCAATCGCCTGCTGGAAGCCCCCGAGCGGCTCGATGCATACCAAGTCCTCTGTGTCGCCGGTGGGTTCAGCTACGGCGACGATCTGGCCGCCGGCCGGATCCTCGCCAGCCAGTTCCTGCATCACCTGGCCGACCCGGTCCGCCGCTTTGTCGACCGCGATCGACTCGTACTGGGCATCTGCAACGGGTTCCAGGTGCTGATTAAGTCGGGCATCCTCGTCGAGGGCGATGACGACGGCTTGCCGGAAGCCACGCTTACGATCAACGACTCCGGACGGTTCGAGGATCGCTGGGTGGAGTTGAGCGTCGAGCCCGGGCGATGCGTCTTCCTCCAGGGCATCCGGCGGATGTACCTGCCGGTGGCCCACGCCGAGGGGAAGTTCGTCCCTCGCGACGACCGCACCCTGGCCGATTTGGCCGACAACGGACGACTCGTGCTCCGCTATCTGCCGCTGAACGGCGGGGGCCGCGGGGCCCGAGCGATCGCCGATCAGCCGGCCATGCATGCCGCGGGGGGCTCGACCGGCGTCGCTGCCGTCGCGCCCGTCAACGGCTCGGCAAGCCGCTCAACCGCCGTGCCCTACCCGGACAACCCCAACGGTTCCGTGGCCGACGTGGCCGGCATCTGCGACACCTCGGGCCGGGTGTTGGGGCTGATGCCGCATCCGGAACGCCACGTCCATCCCACCCAGCACCCTCGCTGGACGCGGGGCGAAGCCGATCACGCGGGCGACGGACTCGCCGTCTTCCAGAATGCCGTGCGGTATTTCGCGTAGCGGGCCACGCGCGCCGCACGGCCGACCCTTCCCACGCGGCCGACCGCTTGCACCGCAAACCTCCCACCCCGCAAGCCACTCGCCGAGTCGGGCTTGCATTTGTTCACCAGTGGGTTGCCCACCACCTGGGACAAATCGGCCGGCCGCCCTACAATGTCTGCTATTGCCGTCCCAATCGGTCCTCCGAGGGAGCGCGGCCAAGGGGAGCGGTCGGAAGCGATCGCCCTTCGGCATGGTGCGACGGGACTATGCCCGTGGGCCTGGCCGCGCGAGCCCCGACGTCCAATCTCCAACCTCCATCACCCCATGGCCACGAAACCGCGCAGTCTGGGCGACGTCTTACAGGAGTTCAGTCAGCATCGACGCCTGATGCAGGAAGAACTCCAGAAGGTGATCGTCGGTCAGAACGACGTCATCGAGCAGATCTTCGCCGCCATTTTCACTCGCGGACACTGCCTGCTGGTGGGCGTGCCCGGGCTGGCCAAGACGCTGACGGTGAGCACGCTCGCCCGCATCCTCGACGTGCGCTTCAAACGCATCCAGTTCACACCGGACTTAATGCCCTCGGACATCACGGGCACCAACGTGTTGGAGGAGGACGAGAACGGACGGCGGAACTTCCGCTTTGTCGAGGGGCCCATCTTCACCAACATCCTGTTGGCCGACGAGATCAACCGCACGCCGCCCAAAACCCAGGCCGCGCTGCTGCAAGCCATGCAGGAACGGGAAGTCACCGTGGGGCAAAACACCTATTCGCTCCCGGAACCCTTCTTCACGATCGCCACGCAGAACCCCATCGAGCAGGAAGGCACCTACCCGCTGCCGGAAGCCCAGTTGGACCGCTTCATGTTCAACATCAAGGTGGATTACCCCTCCGCCGACGAGGAAGAAAAAATCCTCGCCAGCACCACCCGGGGCGAGACGACCGAAGTCCGCAGCGTGCTCTCGGGCAAAGCAATCGTCAACTTGCAGAAGCTGGTCGGCTCGGTGGCGGTAAGCCAGTATCTCGTGCAGTACGTTGCCCGACTGGTGCGGGCCACTCGCCCGAAAGACCCCTCCGCGCCGGAGTACGTGCGCGAACTGGTCGACTGGGGCGCGGGACCCCGCGCCGGGCAGTTTCTGATCCATGGCGCGAAGGCCCTGGCCGCGATGGACGGTCGCTACTCGGCCGCCGTGGACGATGTGAAGCGGATCGCCGTTCCCGTGCTCCGGCATCGCATGAGCACCAACTTTCAAGCCCAAGCCGAGGGCCTGCAAAGTGAAGACCTGATTGGGCGATTGCTCGACGAGATTGCTCCGCCGGAGATCCCCAAGTACGAAGCCAAGCGGTGATCATCCGGCCGTCGGCCCCATCAGCAGACTCTGCCACTCAATACACTCTGCCACTCAGTAGCCGCTGCCACTTGGCGGCGATCTGGCGCGGCGGGGCCAGGTCGCGGCCAAGTGACTCGCGGGCGGCGCGAACCACCCGCTGCCGTCGCCGTTCATCGCGGGCAAGCAGTGCCGTGTAGAAGGCGAAGTCGTCGGCCGATTGGCAGAGGAAGCCCGTCCGGCCGTGATGGATCATCTCGCTCCATCCACCCCGATCGTCGACCACCAGCGGCACGCCGGCGGCCATCGCCTCCAGTCCTATCCGCGGCCAGTTCTCCGTGGCCCTTCCGCCGGCGTGAACCAGCGCATGCAGCTCGCCAAGCAACTCGCGCGGCTCCCGCGTGCCGGCTGGCCACACCTCGGCCCACCGCGGTGGCGGGCCGACCTCGCGTCGCACCGCGGCGCTCCACCCCAGCACGCGGGCAACCACCGGATAGGGCGTCCGGCCGTAGATACGCCACGTCTGGCGATGGAACTTCTCCGGTGCGGCCCGACTGATCCGCCCGATCACCAGCGCTTCGTCCGGGCGGTGCGGACGCGGCTGGAAAGGGAACTCGGCCGCGTCGAAGGCGCCGCGGATCACCGCCCCCTGCTCATCGCGATAGCCAAACCGCCGCAGCTGGGGCAGGAGGCGGTCGCGCTGAAACCGGCTTTGGAAGACATGGCGGTCGAACGGCCCGTGACGCCCATAGAATTGGCGTTCGGCCGGGAAGAGCCAGTTCATGCAGCCCGCCCAAATCAGCCGGCAACCGAGCATGCGCAGTCGCGGCGCGACCTCCAGGAAACGGGCGTTGCACATCGAGAAGACCGTCGCGCCGGTCAGGCCGGGGACGGTATGCAGTGTCGCGGGCGTGGCGTGATGAGTCGTGCAGCCGATCGCCGAGAGCCGACGCTGCCAGCGGGGGTCGGCTTGCCAGGTTGGGATCAGGGTGAGCCGCCACCGCATGCGTCGCCAGAGTTTCAGCGTATGCCACAGCTCGGTGCCGGCCCCGCCCACGTCGTGGGGATAGCCAAGGATGAATAGCTGGCGGGGCATGGCGGGAGCGGGAGGGAATGCTGAAGGCGGAACGCAGACTGCCGAGTGGTGAATGCGGACTGGCAAGTGCGCGACCAACCGCGTTCAACCCGTTGCGTCGTCGCTGAACTTCAGCAGGCCGCTGAAGTCGGAGGTGTCGAACCCCGGCTGGGCGACCACGGTGTGCAACGGGTTTTCACGGAAGAGATACTCGATCCGCCAGCCGTATCGCGGCGCGTCCAGTTCACTCAGTTGGATCAACTGACGCTCGGCCACCGCGCCCTCGAAGAGCAACTTCCCGGCGGCGATGCCCAGGAACGCGCCGGTGTTGAGCGTGCCGGTGGCGCCGCGGATGGTCGACCACGGCGGGTTGACTACCCGATGCCACGTGAGCCGATGACGCGTGCATGGCAGCCGCAGTGTCCCGTCGGCGTCGCTGGGGAAGGTGGCCGAAGGATTGCCCTGCCAGGTGAGATCGTCGCCTGGGAAGCTGATCCGTTCCTCGGTCGGCTCGGTGCGATAGGTCAGTACGGTCGACGGATCAACCGACGGCAGGTCGGCGTGCTCGACCGTGCCGAGCAGTTCGTAGTCCACCGTCAGCAGCGCGAAGCCGTGATAGGCATTCAATCCCTCGGTGAGGCTGTTGAGCGATTGCTCGATCAGGTCGTCACCCAGCGGCTCCACTTCGACCCGCGCGACCACCACCCCGGACGCGCCGGGGTAAGCCGCCGGGCTGGTCGCCCCGAATTCGTAGCCGTCGCCGAGCAGCTCACGAACCAGTGCCGCCCGATCACCCCACGCGCATACCAGGCGGCGGCGGGCGGTCATGCCGTCGGCCGAGTACGATTCGCGCGGCGACCCGGCCAGTTCCTTAAACGCGGTGGACATGGTGTGGGTTCCTTCGGAGTGTTGTTGATCGTCCGCTAGTGCTGCATGGCAGCCGTAGGGTGGGCCGAGCGAAGCGAGTCCCACCATGGATCAGGGAGTGGAGGGGCGACACGGGCAACAGTGGATCGATTCCCGCCCCTCACCAACGACGCACCGGCCGGACGCCGGCAGCGCGCGGCGTCGATCAACTCGAACTGGACGAGCCGGCGGTGAGATTGCCCAGCAGGGCGATCGAGTAGTCCACGTCGCCGCCGCTCGCGGCCAGCTTCAGGTTGCAGTGTGAGGCGTCCACGTCCCAACCGTCGGCGCGATTGACGAGCAACGCCACGCCGTCGGGCGGAACGTGCAGCGTGTCGGCGCTGTCGCCCAGCGGAGCCGACCACGGGTTGCTCGTCGCGCCGCCCACCACGAGCGTGCCCGCGCTGGTCGCGTGGTTGATGATCAGCAGCCCGCGGACGGCGAGCAGCGTGGTCGTATGCGTATCGCCCAGTAGAGTGCGGGTGAGCGCGGTCAGATCGTAGGTGGTCGAGGTGCCGCTGGTGAGGCTTTGATCGGCATCGACCCAAGCGGCTTCGGCCTGATTGGCGTCGGCCCCCTCCAGCAGCGTGGCGGCGTAGGCCAGGCGGTCGTTCAACACCGCTCCGTCCGACCAGTTCCATCCGATCGAGGCTTGGATCTCGGCTTTGATTCCCATCTTAGGCTCCGGTGGCGAGGTAGACGGTGCAGTTGAAGTCGACGGTGAGCCGCCAGACGCCGTCGGCCCCTTGATGTTCGGTGGCGTCGGTGCGGCGCATCTGGAGCACGCGATCGTCGCCCTCCAACTCGAAGGCCGAGCGATCGAAGGCGTCGTACAGCGCGGCGAGAATCGCGGCGCCCGCGTCGAGGCTTTCGTGGTGGATCTCCACGCGTAGCGTGACCAGATCGATGCCCGAGCCATCGCCAAACAGTACGCTGGGTTGGACGCCGCGCTGACTGATGACGGCCAGCGGCGTGCCCGGGCTGACGTTCGGCCCGGTGAAGACCCGCGTGGCATCCAGCGCGGCGTTCAGTGCCGAGTCGGCCGCCCAGCGCTGGTGGATCACTTGTGTGAGGTTCATCCGCGGTGGCTCCCAGGTGGTTGGGGCGCTGCCAAGGTTCAAGTGCGACATGCCGTCCGATGCGGCCGGCGAAATCGGGGGATTCCCGTCATTCCCGGGCAGTATTTCCGTCATTCCCGCGCAAGCGGGAACCCTGCGCTGTGCGATTAGGTAGGAATGCGTTCCGCTTCGATCGTTTGCAGCTCGCCAATGCGTTCCGCGCCCACGCTGGCGACCACGCGGTAGATCGTCCCGTCGCGAGTGCGGAGCCGGTGGGTGTGGTCCAGTGGCAGGTCGTCGGCCGTGAAGACCCGCACGCGCCGCGCGAGCCCCCGCGAGCCGTCGGGCGCATCGGCTATCGTCCCCATCGGCTGCATCCGGGCCCGCACCCCAGTCCGCCAGGTTCGCCAGTTGGGCTCCAGCGCGCCGCCGTCGCCCTTGGCGAATTGGGCGACCAGCACGTCGATCGTGTCGTCCAGGTGATGGGCCACAGCCATGTTCCGCGCGATGCAGCGCCAGCGTCCGCCAAGCACCACGGACCACACTTGCAACACGGTCCAGCGCTGCGACTGGCTGTCGACGATCAGGTCACCCGGTCGGGGCGATTCACTCAGCGCGTCGGCCGGCAGATGCCAAGCCGCGTCGTGCTGGATGACCCGACCGCCGGCATCGCGTGGCCGGCGCACGTCGATCCGGTTGGCCGTGGTGGGTTCGCCAAGGGAGAGAGCGCTGCGGACGACGCCGACGAGGGACGTGCCCGCCCCGCCAGGCGTGGCGCCGCGGCGATGGTAGGTGATCGTCTCGGTGCCGTCGGCCACCGCGGCCAAATCGTCGGCCGGGTTGAAGTTGAGTGTCATGGGGTGTCTCGGAGGTTCAAGTGCATCCTTGCGAGCGGACTTCGCCGGGCGCGTGGGCCGCCAACTGGCGATTGCACCAGGCCACGGTTCGCTGGAGCCGGGCCAGGTAATCGGCCCAAGCCACCTCCTGCCCGTCGATGCGGTAGCTGGGCTTCGGCTCGGCAGTCACCTCGGCGATGCGGGCGAGCGTTTGCGACTTGATCGTGGCGATTTGTTCGAGGCCGGTCGGCATGGCGGTATGGTCCTACAACAGGTTGTCGGGTTGGGGGAGTTGCTAAGAAATTGGTTGTGGGATGGGCCGCGGGCAGCGACCCCGGCCCAAGTGACAGGATGACAAAGCCCAACGGTGAGGCTCGTTTCACTCGGCCCACTCTACAGCACTGGCAAGATGCCCGTGGCACACAACACGAATTGTCAAACCACATTGATCCGAAATCGCAGCAGGATCACTTGGCCGTCGTCGGGCGTCAGGCGGTACTCGACCAGGTAGCGGCGTCCCGCGATGGCGAACGCTGGATTGGCCGACACGTCGAGCGTATGGCGGAAGTTGTAGCCCGTCGTGTCGACCGTCCAGCGGGCGTCGGTTTGCAGCGTGGCGAAGAGCACGTCGGCCACGATGAGGGTCTGCTCGCCGTGGCCCGTGACGGCGGTCCGTGCGTCGGGATCGTCGTCGTCCAGCAAGTAGACCGAGTACTCGGCCGCGGCGATGTCGTCCGGCGCGAGCACGGCGGCGTCGTGACCCAGCACGCGGGCCATGAGTGTAACGGTGCCGTTCTTCCAAGCGGTGCCGTGAATCTCGATCGTGTCAGACATCGGTTTCTCCAGCCACGATTCCGGGTTGGTGTAGCGCGGCCGCCACCGGACCGGCAACGCGCGCCTCGCCGGCGGTCGGCCCGCTGAGTCGCGAGGCGGTTGCTTGGACGTTGTAGGGCGGCAACGCGGACGATGCACTGGCCGTGGCGTCGTCGAGGGGCCCGGTCATGCCGAGCGGATCGTCTTGCGAGGTCTGGCTTTCGCGTGCCATGGTTCTGGTGCGCCCGTGGGGGAGTTCGGGGATTCGCCGCCCAGCCCACGGGGCGATACACGTGGGCTGGGCTTGTGCCGGCGGGCGTTAGCTGCCGGCGCCAGTGCTGAGGACGACGTAGCGCGGGTTGAGCACCGCGGCCGCTCCGCGCTCGGAGGCCTTGAACCGGGCGATGATGTCCTGGTTGAACTCCGCCTCGCTGTTGGGCGGGGCCTGGGCAACGGTGATCGGCCAGTTCTCCATGTAGGCGAACGCCTTGGCCAAATCGCCGATCAGCCAGTACTTGGCCGCATCGGCGGCCGACGTGCCCGCGGCGATCAGCCGGCGATAGGCCAGCCGGCTCTCCACGACCCGATAGCGTCCCAGCGGATTGGCCACGGTGGTGGCCGTCTCCGCGCCCGAGGCGGTGTAGGTCAGCTCCGCCGCGTTGAACACGCGATGGGCGGCATGCCGGTAGGCGGGCATCACCATCACCGTGGTTGCCTGGATCAGCACCGGCTCGCCCGTGTTGGGGTCGAGCATGTCGGCAAAGAGTTGCTCGGCGGCATCCACGTCGGTCCAGTCGACCAACTCGTCGGTGGCCTTGTTGATCCAGTCGCCATCGGGGGCCGTGCCCGTGCCGGTGGTGGAATAGGTGTTGTAGGCGGCGCCCTTCCACTTGTAGGGATTGGTTTGACCGAGGACGACGTCGAGGATCCGCTTTTCCTTGTTCAGTCCGAGCACTTCGCCCACCTCGGCGGCGCGTTGCAGGACCAGATGGGTGCGATCGAAGAAGACGGCCTCCTTGGTTACCGGCACGATCAGGCCGTGCTTGGTCGTTTGCGGGGTCTCGATGTAGTCCTCGCCGAAGCCCAAGTTGGGGTAGGGCATCCCTGGCGGCACTTCCATCACGTTTTCGCTGATCCGCCCGGCGCCGGGAATGGTTTCGCCGTCCAGCCGGGTGGGGACGGTGCTCACCAGGCGCGAGGCGATGAAGGCCTCCTGGTTGTAGGCGTCGAGGATCTTCGATTGCACGATCTGGCCGGTGATGTTGGAGAAGGCGGTGACGTCGACTCCGTCGCCGGCCTCCAGCACCTGGCTGCCGCCGCGGGGATCGAGTTGCCGGACTCGGCTGTCGCCCAGGGTGGCCTCGGCCAATTCGCGGAGGCTGAAGTCCTCCGGCCGCAGGTGGCCCTCGCCGAGCGCTTCCCGCAGGTGCTCGACGGTCCGCTGGGGACCGCTCAGTTCGTACATCCGCTTCAGTTCGCGATATTTGATGGCGCGCATGATTACTCCGGTGATGGGTGGGTGATGGTGATTGGTGGCCGTTTGTGGAGCGGGGAACCGTTGGCTCCCGGCCAGTACGTGCGTTGCTCTCGGCGCTTTGCGCCTAGCTCGCGCTGTAGCTGCTGCCTTCGACGCCGCCGGTCATCACCGTCGAGCGGATGTCGACCAGCACGCGGCTGGCGGCCGCCGCTTCGCGCTTGGCCACGCGGCCGATGGCATTGGCCGCCACGGCGACGGAAGTCACCTGCTGATCGAGCAGCCCGTCGCCGATGCCGTTCTCTTTGGTGCCGACCAGATCGCCAAGTTCGAAGGTGCCGCTGGGGCAGTCGAACTCGAACACACCGGTGGTGGCTACGCGGATCGGCGTGGTATCGCCCGCCCGGCTGCGCTGCATGGCCACGCCGAGGAAGTTGTCGGCGAAGGTCGACTGGTTGGAGCCTTCGCTGCCTTGGTCGGTTTGCGAAGAGGCGGGCTTGGCGTCGTCGGTGTCCTGATAGAGCAGGTCGCCGATCTCGATCTCGGTGGCGCTGTCGACCGCTGCCACCACGGGGTTCGTGTCGCCCCAGCGCCAACGCATTTTGTCGCTCATGGTTTTCTCCGGTATTCAGTGGATGGGTGATTGGTAATTGGTGAACGGCGAATGCTCAATCGCCGGGAGCCAAAAGCTCCCGATGCCACGGGGCGATCCCACGGGGCGGTGCCCGTGGGCTTGCAACGCCCCTGGATCAATCACGTGATCGCGCGGACGAACGACTGCACGTCGTGCGGGCGGAAGAGGCCCTCGACCAGCGTCTGCTCGCGCGACTGTGGCGACGCCGATCCATCGCGACGCGACTCGGCCAACTGCTCGCGCAACTGACGCACCTCGTCGCGCATGGCGGACAACTGCTCGGCCAGTTGCGCGGCAAGCGCAACGCTCGACGCACCCTCGGCCGAGTCGGAGGCATTGCCGTTTGAAGCCTGGCTTTCGGCCGGGTCGTCGCCGGCCGGGGAGGCGAGATTCGGTTGCGAATGCTGCTCGAAGAGCCCTTCGGTGGTGCCCGGGTCGGCCACCAGGTCGACGCTTCTCACGCGACTGATCGCCTCGACGATCGTCTGCCCGTCGCGACGTCCGAGGCGTGCGGTCACGTTATGCGAGAAGCCGACGTTGTGGGGGGCGTGCTCGGCGTCCCAGGCCAACTGCTCGGCCAGGGCGTGCTTGGGGTTGAAGTGGAAGTCGGCGAACAGCCCCTCGCCCTCGCGAGCTTCCACTTGCCGGATCATGCCGATGCGGTCCTGGTAGTCGCGCGGGCTGAGCGGGCCGCCCCGGGGATGATTCAGGTTGACCTTCGCCCCTTCATACAGGGCCACGGCCGACCGCAGGGCCTCGGGCAGATAGCGGCGACCGTTGCGCGAGGTCAGACCGAGAATCTTCACCCCGCGGATCACGCCCGCGGCCCGATCCACGCGGGCACCCGGCGCGTGGGCGGAACAGTACTCGGTGATCGCTTGTTCGGGTTGCCGGGCGGCCGGAGGCGACTCGACGGTGGATTCGCTTGCAGTCATGCGGATGTCCTCGTTGTGAGAAACCATAAAAAAAGGGCCTGGCGAGATCGCGGGCGAACCTCCCCGAAAGGAAGTCGTCCGTCGTTCTCACCAGGCCCGGTTGTGATACCCGTCCGCGATGGGACGGGCCCGTTCGGTACCCAGGGGGATCGTTTGCTATCGGTTCATTTGATCATTCGCTCAACGCGGCGGCGGATGTACTGGATCGTGCCGTCCTGCACGTTCAGCTCGACACTGGCCGTGCCGTGGAAGCCTCGCTGCGTGGTCTCGATTAGCAGCTCGGCCAGCACTTCCTCGAGTTGAGCCACGCGTTTCGCGTTCGCCGGTGTTCTCGCGTGCGTCGTCATGATGCGTGACAGATTACGCGAGCGGTGGCCTGTTTGCAATGGAAAGTTTTGGGCCACTTTTGACGAGGACGAAACGGCGTTTTGCCGTTGGAAATCGCCGGCGGGTGGCTGGGGCAAAGCGGCGAGTCGTGCGAGCCGCGTGCCCCGGCGAAGCTTATGGTGAAGGCCGGGGCACGGCGTTCGTTCCTCACGCCTTTGCCCCAGCCACCCGGCGGGACCTCAACGGGGACAGGTACGTGTTTTCGGTCGGCGCGTGTACCCCGAGTGCAACGCAACGTAAGCCGAAAAACGTACCAGTCCCCGGTCCGTGAGGATTACCGCGGGAAGGGGATCGACTGCACGGCCTCTTCCTCGCCGTCGCCCGCGGACGAGCTGTCGGCGTCGGTCGGGGTATCGGCGGGCTCGCCTTCGCGCGGGGGCAGCGGTTCGTCCTGGAATCCGCCCCGTTCGAGCAAGTCCATCGCTTCTCGCATCAGCTCCACATAGGGACTGTCGGCGTCGGCAGCCGCATCGTCGTCGCAGCGGGCAAGCAGTTCAGCCAGTCGCGGATCGCGTGGCATCCACTCCCTCCCTTCCGATGCTTCGCCCACCAGTTGTTCGACCAGGGCGTCCTTGGCCGTCAACTCGTCGTCGTACAGATCGTCGAGCAGGTTGTCCAACATTTCGTCGTCGAACATCGGGTCCTCTGTCAGATTCACCCGACGGTCGACCACGTAGAGCGGCCGATAGCGGACTTGGTCATGGATCCGCAGCACGTATTCGCCCAACACGCCGATCCCCAGCGCGTTCAGCGCGCCGAAGAAGGAGCCGACCAGCACGTGCGTGGTCCAACCCGGCACGGCCCAATCGGTCGCCAGCCGGGCGAACAGTGCGTAGCCGGCCAGGGCCAGGAAGACCACGCCGGCCATCAGCGCGATGCCGTGGAAAAGCATCAGCGGAAAAGTGGAAAACGAGAACAGGGCCGTCTTGGCCAGCCGCATCAGCCCAAAGATCGACACCCGCGGCCGATGGTCGTAGCGGGCGCCGCGTTCGACCTCGACGCCCGTCTGGCGGAAACCCACCCAACCGCGTAGGCCGGGGAAGTAGCGGTCGCGCTCCGGCAGTTGCAGCAACAAATCGCACACCCGGCGATCGATCAAACCGAAATTGCCCGCATCGACCGGCACGCGGACACTCGCCAGGCGCGACATCAGCCGATGGAAGCCGGCGAAGGCCGCCCGCTTGAGCAGGTTTTCCTTGCGGTGGCGGCGGATGGCATAGACCACGTCGGAGCCACGTTGCCATTCGTCCAGAAAACGGCCGATCGCGCTGGGTGCGTCTTGCAGGTCGGCGTCCATCAATACCACGGCGTCGCCGCGCGCATGGGCCAGACCGGCCTGCACCGCTGCCTGATGCCCGAAGTTCCGTGAGAAATGGACCACGCCGATCGCCGGGTCGTCGGCGGCTAGCCGGTCGAGGATCGCTGGGCTCTGGTCGCGGGAGCCATCGTCCACGAAGATCAACTCATATCGGGCACCGGTCTCCTCCAGTGCGGCGGTGACGCGCGAGGTCAACTCGTCCAACACCTCGGCCTCGTTGTAGACCGGCAGCACGACGCTCACCAAAGCCTCCCGCAGGGGAGGGCGCGTGTCCACCGGGTCGCGACCCTGGGGCGAGCGATTCGACGCGTTCTGTCCGTTCTTCTTCATGCCGTTCTTCTTCATGGCAAGCCTCGGTAAGTTGGCGTTGGTGTTTCGTGACGGTGGTTGTGCGGCGAACACTTGTTTCCGGATGGGAGTGGTCACCGTTCGCTTCGGACTGTTTTCTTTCGGCCGTGGACAAAGCAACACACGGCGGTCAGCGCCAAGCCTAGCATGGAGACCATCCGTCCCCAGCGCAGACTTCTGGGGCTGAAGGTCAGCTCCACGTGTTGGCTGCCCGGCCCCACCACGCATCCGATGAAGTCGCCGTTGACGCGAATCACCGGCTGGGGCTGACCGTCGATCACGGCCCGCCATCCAGGATGAAATCGCTCGGAGATAACCAGCAGGCGACGGGCGGGGCAGTCGACCGTCATCCGCAGGCAGCCCGGCCGGTCGTGGACCAGCTCCACCGAGCCGGTGGGGCCGGCGGGGAAGCTGTCGTCGCCGGCCGGTTCCCGCTTCGGTCGCGCTTCCACGATGGCCGTCTTGGCTACGTCGACCTGTTTGAGCGCGCGGTGCGGGTGTTCGCTTACCTTGACGTCGGCCACCAGCCGGGCGCGGGGCAGCGGGCTAGGTACGCGGAGCCAGTGAGCGTCGTGGTGGATCAGCCCGGCGATGCGTTCGGTCCGTTCGGACCGCCGGACCCAATCGACGCCGGCCACGCGGAGTGCTTCGATCGAGTCGAGTGGCAGCCGTTGGCCGGGCTCCAGGCCGGCGTAGCCGTCGGCGCGTCGGGCACCGGTCAGCGTGACTTGATTTCCCCAGCGTGGCCCCGGCTGGCCGAAACGCAACGCATCGGTCACGATGCGCGACTGCGGCCCTGGCGGTGAATGAATGCGTTTCACGTAATGGTCGAGCCGTTCGCTGCTGGGATAGATGCCGTAACTGGCCCCATACAACCCGAGGTCGGCCGCGGCGAAGAGCACCAGTCCGACCAGGGCCCAGCGGTGTCCGCAGGCGGCCGTGGCGGTGAAGCCCACGGCGACGGCGAACAACAGCGGACCGGCCATCACGGCGGGCCACGGGTTGACCGCTTCGCTCCCGGCGTTGGGCAAACCGATCAAGGCGATCACCAACGAGGCGATGGCCACCAGCCAAAGCGGCTCGAAGCGATTCCACAACTCGCGGAAGCGGCTGCGTGGCGGGGCGGTATCCTTCGCCGACTCGCGGCGCGAACGAGACTCGCGGTATTCCCGCACCAGCAGCGTGAAACCGAAGGCGGCCAGCACGGCCACGCCCAGTTGAAACAACACGAGATATCGGCAGGGGAAGCGGAAGCTGCCGATCAAGGGCAACCATGTTTGCAGGCGATACAGCCCGGCGTACTTGCCCAAGGCCATAACCAGGGCGAAGGCGGCGAAGCCGGCGGTGGCCGCCACCAACGCGGCCTCGCGCCCCAAGCGTTTCCGCCGAGCAAAGAGCCAGACGATCAGCACCAGCGGCACCGCCCCGAGGTAAACGCTCGACTCGTGCGTGTTCGTGCCAATCACCCGATCGGTGAACCAGTAGGGGGCCAGCAGTTGCAGCAAATTGGCCGGGTTGAGCGAACCGCTTTCCGCGAACACGCTGCCCGCGCCGCGCCGCGCGGCATGGGCCAGGGCGTCGACCGTCGGCAGCACTTGCACCCAGCCGATCAGCAAGCCGCACAGCTTGGCGAGTGCCACGCGCGACCAGGGCAGGTGATCGCAGCCGACGCAATCGCCGCAATTCGCGCAATACAGGCAGCCCGCCCTGGGCTCGTAGCGACGGCGCAGGGCCACGAAGGCGACGAACGCGGCCTCGGTCAGCAGCGAGAACCAGACGTATTGAGGGTAGCCCACCAGCAGTTGCGAGCCGGTCAGCAGAGCGTAGCCCGCCGCGGCCAAGGCCACCCGTCGGCGACCCGCCTCGACGAGGATGATGTCAAGCGTCCACAGCAGCCAGGGGATGTGGGCGACCACCGCGATGGCGTTCGGGTGGACGAAGTGCAGCAGGTTGAACGTCGAGAAGGTGAACAACACGGCGCCGAACATGGCCGCGTCCGCGCGGTGCAGCCGACGGCGCAACAGGAGGAACATCCCGCCGAGCATCATCGGATAGGGCAGGAGCCACTCCCAGGCCATCGCCGCACGCAGGGGTAACAGTCGATACAACAGCAAGTGCGCTGGGTGATAGGTGCCGGCCTGGCCTTCGCCGGTCAGATAGAAACCGGAGAACAGGCTGGGCATCCAGTCGAAGGGCTCACCGCGCTGCAACTGCTCGGCATAAAACGCGCGCGTGGGCAGATGGAACGCGCCCAGGTCGTCCCGTGTATAAACCCGACCGGCGAAGAACGGACCGGCCAACACGGCCAGCAGGACCACGCCGGCCAGCAGCGACCAGGCGAACAGGTCGCGTTGCACGACGCGGTCGCGCGCGGCCGATTCTTCCTGGAGACTCGATGCACCCGACGGCCGGGGCTTCTTGAACGACAGCCACTTCATCCTAAAGCTCATCGTGGGGGCGGGTGGGGAGTACGGCGGCCGACCTTCGGGCCAAGGCAAGCCGGCGCGGTTGGGCAATATATTCCACGTCAAGCATAGGTTACGGCCACGCGCCGACGGGCTGATCGGGTGGCCATATGGGCTGGTTCACGCCGACTGGTTCATGTCGGCTGGTTCTCGGGGGCGCCACCCCAGAAGGCGTCATACTCATGCTTGGCGCTCTGGCGCGGGCGCTGGGAGGATGCTTTCAGCCGACCTCGTCTGGCCCGCGGGCGCGGATTTCAGCCGCTGTTTGGGCGGTCCGGTTCCGGTCGTAAGGCCATGAGGGTTTCGCGGTTCGGAAAAATCCGGGCGGACCGCCGAGATTTTCTAAAGATCGTTATTTGACAAGCGACAGTTCTGAACTAGGTTTCCAGTAGAGGCCAAGGCACTTGGTGTGCCGGCCGCCAGGGGACGGCCCGCGAGGGTCGGCCCGGTGCTGAAACGCTCTTCCGCTACTGAAAAACTTTTTCACTTTGCTTTTCCAGTACGGTAGGCTTTCGGCATGGCACGGCCTGCAAGCCTCGGTCGAGTTCACGGTGGAGAGGGAGATTGGTCCTTCGGGGCGGATCGAGCTTTCGGCCGGCGTGCTCGGCCAACCTCGAAAAGGCAAACCGGTCGCAAGGCCGGGGCGCAAAGCCAAGGACCGGCGGACCGCGTGTCCGACGGCAGCCTGGTTGCCGAAAGGTCAAAACAACCGAGATTCGGCTAGCGACGAGGGAAGAGGCAGCGTTTTTTTAGCATAGGGCTCCGGAGGGTTGACCGCAGGCCAACGGCGGTGCGAATCGCCGGAAGCTCGAAGGAGCCCAACACTGTTTCAGGTTCCGGTTAAATGTCACCGGCCCGACGTCAAGTCGCGCCGCTGACGGTAAGCTGGAATGGAGGAATACTCATGAAGTCGCTCGCTCTGAAGATGCAACGTTTCCTCGTTTCCGAGGATGGCCCCACCGCCGTCGAGTATGCCGTGATGCTGGCGTTGATCGTCATCGTCTGCCTGACGGCCATCAGCTCGATCGGTACGCAGGCCAGTACCACGTTCCAGAACGTGTCGAACTCGATTAAGGGTGGCAGCTAACCACCCCCACTCGAAGGTCTGACCATGTTAGACCAACGATACGTTCGCGACGAAAACCGGACACCCCCTCGGCACCGGCGTTTGGTGCCGAGGGGGCTTTTTTTCGTGAAGGGCGGTGAGCTTGAGCGGTCGCCAAACCCTGGTTCGCGCGACGACGAATCCGCTCGGTGGCGCACCCGGCCGGACGAAACGCGTGGCAGGCCCCTGACGGCTGAATTACCAGGAGCTTCCCTCTCGCCATCATCATGGCCACAACCGACACAACCGGAGAGGAACAGCGGCGTCGGGCGGGAGGAATTGCCCGCCCCACGGGTGATTCGTGACCTAGCATTCGTTAGTGGAAGCTGCGCGCCGCGGCTTCTAGGCTGCCATCACGAACCCACCCACGGAGCGTAACCCCATGTTCTCGCACGATTTCTTCGCCCCTTTGACCGACAACTGGCACGTTTGGCTGGTGACCGTCGTGTTGATCGTCGCCGCGGTGATCGACGGTTGGAAGCTGAAGGTGCCCAACTGGCTGACCTTCCCGTTTGTGATCAGCGGATGGGTCTATAGCCTGGCCTTTTTCGGTTGGGCCGGCCTGGGCTGGAGCCTGGTGGGCACCGGCGTCGGGCTGATCCTGCTGCTGCCCGCCTATGCCATTGGCGGCATGGGCGCCGGCGACGTCAAACTCCTGGCCGGCGTGGGTGCCTGGGTCTGGGGAACGGTGACCTTCTACGCCTTCTGCCTCTCGGCCATCGTCGGAGCCGTGATGGCCGTCGGCATGGTGCTGTATCGGCGTAAGTGGGGCCACCATCAGGCTCAGTTCATGTCGATCCTCACCGAAATCCTCGTGATCCGCGATCCGGAACAACTGTCCAAAATCGCCGCCGAGCGGAAAAGCTCGATGCTGCTGCTGCCCTACGGCATCCCCATCGCCATTGGCACGATTGCCTATTTCGCCTACGCGGGCATGCTCGCCTAGCAAGGAACCGATCGATCCACGACAAAGCACAAGGCCAGTGCCGGCGGATGATGGATAAGAGCGAAAACACGACAATAGGCGGAATGCCCCCCGGAGAGATGGGCACCTTAAGAAGAATAGGTGACGACATGAAAACCGACATTTGCCACGACCAACCGGCCTGGACCTCTCAAGAGCCTCCCAAGACCGGCCGCCCGGCCGGGGCGACCGAAGTGCCGGCCGGCGGAAGCGTGACCGACGGCGATTTCAAACTGGAGAAACTTTGCCGGTCGTGCCGAAAAAGACGACGAGGGGCTGCTGCCGTGGAGTTCGCGGTTGTGGCGCCTGTGTTCTTTCTGCTGATTTTCGGGATGATTGAATTTGGCCGGATGGTAATGGTTCAGCAGATCATCACGAATGCATCGAGGGAAGGGGCGCGAGTTGGGGTGCTCGACGGCGCTACCACTAGCGGCGTGGTCACTCAAGTGACGAACTACCTTGATGGGAGTGGAATTAGCGGCGCAACCGTAACCGTCGATCCGAACCCGCCAACCGATGCAAGCTGGGGGGAACCGGTCACGGTCGACGTGTCCGTGCCCTTCGGTCAGGTAAGCTGGCTGCCCGCACCCATGTTCGTCGGTGGCGACATGGAGCTGACAGCCAGTACCTCCATGCGCCGCGAGACGGTGCAGTAGGGGCGGCTGGCCGGGCGGGTGTGGTGTGCGGAACCGAAGCGGAACGAGGACATCGCGGGCCATATTGCGCGGAGGGGGAAGGTCGATGCGAGGAAAATCGCTGGCACTATTGATTCTCGCCTTGGGGTGTGGGCTGGTCGCGTCGATCGGCATCACCCAGGTGCTCGCCAAACGCGGCAACGACCAGCCGGCCCAGGCCGGCGAGTCGCAGACGATCTTCGTCGCCCTGGAAGATATCGCCATGGGCGATCCGCTGCACGCGCAGATGCTCCAACTCGAGGAGTGGCCCAAGGATAAGGTGCCCGAGGGGGCGCTGACGAACATCGAGGACATCGAAGGGCGTTTGGCCCGCGCGAAAATCTACACCGGCGAGCCGATCCTCGATCGCAAGCTGCTCAGAAAGGGCGAAAGCAGCGGCGGCGGACATATCCTCATCCCCAAGGGCATGCGCGTGGTCTCGGTCCGCGTCGACAAGGTCTCCGGCGGCGCCGGGCTGATCTTGCCGGGCAACCGCGTCGATGTGGTCGTCTATCTGACCAAGTGTGCCCAGAAGGGCATCCCCGATACCTCGACACGCGTCGTGCTACAGGATATCAAGGTCTTCGCCGTCAACGATCAGTATCGCAGCGATCCCGAGGAGTCGGGCAAGAGCACGATCACCAACGCGCAAACGGTCTCGCTGCTGGTCACGCCCGATCAGGGGCAAAAGCTCATGCTGGCCAGCGAGTTGGGCAAGGTCCGCCTGGTGCTTCGTAGTCCCGAGGACGACACCGAAAGCGAACACGTGATGGCGACCGCGCAGGACATCCTGGGCGGATCCGACAAGGCCGATCGCGACGAAGAGACCCTGCTGGACGAACCGGACGCGGATGGCTCGAAGGCCGACGGCATGGCCGATTTCCTGGATTTCCTCAATCAGGCCAAGGATGCCGGTCAGGCCAACGCCCAACCCAGCCAAACCCCGGCCGGCACACCCCAAACGCCGACCGGGCCCGTGCAGCCGGACAACGCGACCTGGAACATGCGGATCGTCCGCGCGGGCGACGTGCAAGAAGTGACGCTCGAAGAATCGCGCGACCCGAGCACCGGCAAGTCGGTTTGGCGCGACGCGGGCGGCGGATACATGAGCCCAGGCAGCATGGTTCCCGGCGGCGCGCCGGCAACCGGCACCACGCCGGACGGCTACCAGCCCTTCACGCCGCCGACACCGTCGGGCGGTTCGGCCGACGCGCCACCCGCCGGCGGGGCCCCGGCGGCACCGGCAACGGATCCCGACAGCGATCCGGCCGCTCCCTACGGCCCCGACGAAACCGACCCAGATGGAGCCGACCCAGACGCGTAACGGCGAAGAACCAAACAGCCGGCGACAGACCGAGTTGAAAACAAGCAAGTCGGGGGATTCGCCCTCGGCACGCCAAATTGGTTGAAACGAACTAAGGGAAGACAAGCGATACGTCCGACACGGAACGTCGGGCAACAGGACGGAACCACCGCCGGCCCGCGGGCCGGTACGACGCGTCGTCGGCGCCGACGATTGCCCACCTGCGGGCAACGGCCGGCCGCCGACGATCAATCCATTCGAGGGGAATCACGGATGATCAAGCTCCAACCCACCCCGTGCGGCGCGGGCAAGCCGCTGTCGCCAACGCCGCTTTTCCGCCCCACTCCCGGCCGTCGCGCCACCGAGGGCCTTGCGTGGCGATCGGGGCTGCTTCTCGGGCTGATCGCCAGTCTGGCGTTCGGGCTGTGCTTGGGCTGGACTTCGCCGGCCGCGGCGCAGGCCTACCAGCAGGATGCTGCGTCGACTGCGCGGGTCGATCTCAGCGCCACGCCCGAGTTCGTCCACGAGGTCAAGCGTCAGCACGAGCGGCTGGAGATGACCGTCAACACCAGCCGGCGGCTGAAGCTGGACCAGAAGATCCCCGAGGCCCAGGTCAACAATCCGGACATCCTCGATCTGACGGCCCTGGCACCGAACGTGATCCAGGTGTCGGCAAAGAACCCGGGCGTCACGCAAGTGAATCTCTGGGGCGAAGACAATAAGATCTACACGGTCGACGTGATCGTCTACCGCGACGTGGCCGAACTGGACATGATCCTCAAGATGCAGTTCCCCGACGCCAACCTGAAGGTGGTGCCGGTGGGTAGCGGCGTGATGATCGCCGGCTACGTGGACCAGCCCGACCACGTGAGCCTGATCACGCGCATTGCCGAGGAGTATTATCCCAAAGTGATCCCGGCGATGACCGTCAGCGGCGTCCAGCAAATCCTGCTCCACGTGCGGGTGATGGAGGTGTCGCGCACGAAGCTCCGGGCCTTGGGGTTCGACTTCGCCAAGGTGACCGGCAATAACCTGGTCGTATCGGGCGTGAGCGGACTGATCGCCAGCGTGGCCGACGGCGCGGTCAGCACCAGCGGCGACGAGACCTTCGCCTTCAACGTGGTCGACGGCAGCAGCGCGTTCTTTGGCGTGCTGGAGGCCTTGCGGCAGGATCAACTGATGAAGATCCTCGCCGAGCCGACGCTAGTGACCGTCAGCGGCCGCCCGGCATTCTTCCAGGTGGGCGGCGAGTTCCCGATCCTCGTGCCGCAGAGCCTGGGGACCGTGTCGATCGAGTACAAAAAGTTCGGCACCCAGGTCGACTTCGTGCCCATCGTCTTGGGCAACGGGCGCATCCGCCTGGAGGTGCGGCCGCGGGTCAGCGAAATCGACAATACCCGTAGCGTGACGATCAACTCCACCACGGTGCCGGGACTCCGCACGCGCGAGGTGGACACCGGCGTGGAGATGACCGCCGGTCAGACGTTGGCCATCGCCGGGCTGGTGCAAACCCGCGTCGAGGCCGAGAACAAGGGCCTGCCATGGGTCAGCGAGGTGCCTTACCTCGGCATGCTTTTCCGTCGCGTGCAGCACCAGGATAACGAGATCGAACTGCTTGTGCTGGTTACGCCCGAGCTGGTCGAGGCCATGGATCCCTCGGAGGTACCACCTTGCGGGCCGGGAAGCACGACCACGAATCCCAGCGACTGGGATCTCTTCACCAAGGGGCACCTGGAAGTGCCCAACTGCTGCCCCGACTACGGCTGCGGCACCTGCGATGCTGGGGCGTCGCCACAAATCGTCGGCGGCTTGGGCGACATGGGCGGCCTGGACATGCCCATGGAATCGGTACCTCAAGGATACCAACCGGGCGAGATGCAGCCCGGACGGATGCAGCCGGGCGGGATGCCGACACAACCGGTCGAGCCGCTCCCCACGCCGGACAGCCGACCCGCCCAACCAGAGGACGGACCGGAGTTGGGTCGCCGTCGGGCGTCTCAGCGGGTGGCGTCGCGCGATCTTCCGTTGCGCTACCAGAAGCCGGCTTACCAGCCGGTGAGCCTCTCCAGTCAGCGTGTGGCGCCAACCCGGCCGACGACGGCGCGCAATCCCTACGACCGGCAAGCTCCAACCCGGAAACCGCCGGTAAAGGCCAAGAAAACGTCGGATTCCACCCCCGGGTTCATCGGCCCAATCGGCTATGACGTACTAAATTAGAGAAGGTGCGACGCGCGCCGGTGTTGAGCGCCTGCTCCCGGCGGCCTGAAGGCCGTGGCGGAGCGGAGTTTGCATGCCCAACCTCCGGAGCGTTGCGTGGCGAACACCCGCGCGGTTCCCGGCCCACGTTGGCTGGGAGCCGACCGCCGAAAGGCCCGGGGCAAGTCGCCACCGGATCGCGTCAACCGCCGACGGAAGACCAACCCGGGCTGCCGTCGGTCCCTGTCGGCCCGCTGATGAAACAACCGGCCCAATCCAGCTAGAAGCATCAACATGAGTAACGTCCTCCGCCTCGCCCTGGTCGATCCCGATGACGCGCAGCGCGAATCGCTGAAGTCGATGTTGTTGGGCATGGACATGATTTGGCTGGAGGCGGAATGCTCGCGCTATGAGTTCTTCGGCGACGTGGTCAGCCAAACCAGCCCGGACATCGGTCTGGTTTGCATCGACGAGGATCCGGAGAAGGCCCTGGAGCTGGTTGGCGATTTGAGCGAATCGTCGCCCGCCTGCGCGGTGCTGGTGGTCAGTTCCTCCAGCGATGGCAACCTGATCCTTCAGGCCCTCCGTGCCGGGGCCAAGGAGTTCCTCACCCAGCCGGTCCGTCTGGAAGACCTGCTCGGGGCGTTGGGGCGGATCAGCGAGCGACGCGGCAGCCGGGGCGACAACAAACCGCGCGGCAGCCAAGTGATCGCCGTGGCCGGCGCCACCGGTGGCGTGGGAACCACGAGCCTGGCCGTGAACCTCGGCTGCGCCCTGGCTCAGGACGACCGCAATTCGGTCGCCCTGGTCGACCTCGACCTCTGCCTCGGCGACGCCGATGTCTTCCTCGACACGATCCCCGACTACACCCTGGTCGACGTGGCACAGAACGTCACCCGGCTGGACTTCGCCCTCCTGAAACGCTCCCTGACCAAGCACAGTTCCGGGCTGTACCTGCTGCCCCGCCCAGTGCAGTTGGAAGATGTGAGCCTCATTACCGCCGAGGACCTGCAACGTGTGATCGGGCTGCTGAAGGCCACGTTCACCCATCTGGTTCTCGACCTCTCGAAGGCCTACAGCCCGATCGACATGATGGCCCTGGAGATGGCCAACCATGTATTGCTGGTCACGCAGTTGGACCTGCCCTGCCTGCGAAACGTGGTGCGGCTGATGATGTCGTTCGGTGAGATCGAGGGGCTGAAGGACAAGGTGAAAGTGGTGGTCAACCGGGCCGGGTTGGACAACGGCCAGATCACGCTGAAGAAGGCCGAGGAGACGATCGGCAAGGACATCTTCTGGCAACTGCCCAACGACTACCGCACGATGGTCGAGGTCCGCAACAACGGCGTGCCGCTGGTGGAACAGGCCCCCAAGACCCCCATCACGCAGTCCATCCAAGCCCTGGGCATGGCCATCACCGGCGACGGACCAGCCGACGCGCCCGCCGCGGCCGCTGGTGGCAAGGCCTCCATGCTCGGCCGACTGTTCAGCTTCGGCGGACAGAAGTAAGCAGCCGAGCGATCTCCGTCGGGCCAGTCCACGCTGATCCCGTCGAAATGAAACGCGCCGGGAACTCTATTCGGCTGTTGTCACCCGCGTGAACGATCGACCACCACCACGCGGAGGTCGCAAACATTGGTGTTGGTCGGGCCGGTCTTGATTAACCCGTCGAGCGGCTCGAAGAAGTGGTAGGCGTCGTTGCGGGCGAGGAAATCGTCAGGCTTTAGCCCCTGCTCTTCGGCGGCGGTCATCAGCGTTTCGTCGACCACCGCCCCGGCGGCGTCGGTGGGTCCATCCTCGCCGTCGGTGCCCCCGGAAAGCAGTGCGACTGCCCGCCCCCCGCCATGTTCGGCCAGATGCTTCAAGGCGGCCAGGGCGAGTTGCTGATTGCGTCCGCCCAGCCCTCGCCGCGACGAGTCGACCAGTTGAACGACCGGTTCGCCACCGGTGATCAGGCAGTTGATCGCGGCCGCCTGAGCCGGCGTGACTGACCCAGTTGGTGCGGCCGACGAACCTGGGGCGGAATCCGTCGACGCGGCGGTCGAAGGTGGATCGGTGGCCCGATCGGCGTCGCCGCGCATCCGCAGGGCCATCGCGGCCAGATGGCGGCCGACCTCGTCGGCGAGCCCCTCCGGTTCCCGGCTGCTGAGCATGGCGTGGTTATAGCCCAATCGTTCGGCCTCCATGCCGGCTGCGTCGACCGCCGTGGCGTTGTTGCCAATGATGTGGTTGCTCACCTCGATCTGGGGCGGTGGCAGTGGAGGCGCCGCGCGTCGCGCGGCCAGAAACTCAAATACACCTTCGCCAACGCCCCGCCGGCGGGCGTCGTAGCGCTCGAGCACCTCCAGCGCGGCGGCGGGTGTGGAACGATCGTCCGTCACCGTCGGCCCCGAGGCAATCGTGTCGAGCGGGTCGCCCGGCACGTCGGAAATGATCAGCGAGACCAGCCGCCCGGCGCGGCAAGCCCGGGCGAGTCCTCCCCCCTTGATGCGGCTGAGTTGCTTCCGCACCGTGTTGATCTCAACGATATCCGCGCCCGCGGCGCTCAGCGCTTGAATGACGGCCAGCTTATCGTCCAGCGAAACACCTTCGGCCGGCGCGGGCAGTAGCGCGGACCCACCCCCGGAGATCAGGCAGAGACAGAGGTCGGCCGGCTCCAGCGAGTTGACCAGCTCCAAGATGCGACGTGCGCCCTCCGCGCCTTCCGGCTGCGGTTCGTTCACCCCGGCCGGTCGGGCGGCGTGAACGGTAATCCGCTGGAGCGTTTCGACGCAGTCGGCCGGGACGTTGATCCAGCCGGTCACCTGCTTGCGGTCCATCAAGTTCGAGCCGAGCGTCTGTTCCACGCCCGCCGCCATGCCGGCCCCCGCCTTGCCCGCCCCCACAACGGCAATCCGACCGATGTCGTCCAGCGCGAACGACTGCTCGGCCACGATGAGTTGATCGCCGCGTACGGCGAGTGCCTCGGTCACGAGGTGCTCCGCGCCCACGGCTTGCACCCCGGCTTGCCAGATACGCAGCGCGTCGGCACGTAGTTGCTCGGGCGGTTTGGACATTGGCCATCCCGTGTGTTCATTGGTAAGACGGGTGTTCCCGCGAAATTGTCGATCAAGCGCGGCGGGCGCCTCGCCTTGCCATGCGTTGGATGCTCGCCCGTCCGAGGTTGGAAAGACTGTCAGCCTTCACCATTCCGTGGCGTCAACGTATTCAACAATGTTACGTGTTCCTCGACCATCCGATCAAGTGACCGCTCGGCGGCGACCCAGCGGCGGCCGGCCTGCCCCAGCCGATTGGCGAGCGGGGGCGAGTCGATCACGCGATGCAGGGCCGCGGCCAAGGCTTCGGCATCGCGCGGGGGAACGAGCAGCCCGTTCTCCTCGTGCCTGATGATGGCCCGGTGGCCGGGCGAATCGGTGGCGACGACCGGCAACCCGGTGCCCAGCCCCTCGACGACGGCTAGTGAGGGATCGGCGGCCTCGGCCGGATGGACCAACACGTCGGCGGCGGCCAGCAGGGTTTCGGTTTCTTCAAAGACGCCGAGCATCTGTATCCGACCGGTGAGCCGAAGCGCGGCCAATTGTCGGGACAAGTGCTCCCGCTCGGACCCTGGTCCGGTCAGCCAGAGCCGCGCGTTGGGCCAGCGCTGGGTGATTGGCTCCCAGGCGGCCACGAGGTAGGGCAAGCCGCGGTCGGCGTCGAGCCGGCCCAGGTAAACCGCTACCGGGGTCCAGTCGGGCACGCGAAGCGGCTCGCCCGCCTCGGCCAGGATGCGGCGAGCGTCGGCCCGATGCTGCCGCGTCCGCGGCGGAGCGACCGGGGCACCCGGCGGGATGCGATGAATCTGATCGCGCGGATAGCCAGCGGCGCTGAGTTCGTCCCGCACGATGCGCGACGCCCCCACGATTGCGTCCGCCCGCAAGCAGCGGCGACGAACGGCTGCGCCCTCACGGGATTCTGCCTGCCAGCGGCAATCGCCCTGGGGACCGCCGCGGGCGTCGTACAGCACGACCGGTGCGCGCTGGCCGACCGCTCGCAGGACGGCCACCGCTTCATGACGCATCCCGACGACCCAAACCACGTCGTCCGGGCGAACGTTCTCCCGCAACCACCGTCGGACACCGCGGAGCAGTCGCCAGCGTCGCCAGCGGTCGTGCGGCGGTGGATCGAGCCGAGTGACCGGCATCTCGCGGAAGACGATCCGCCGGGGCCAGCGGTCGTGCCAGCGCGTGGTGACCACCGCCACCGGCCAACCGGCCGCGGGCAGCCGCTCGACCAATCGGACCGCGTAGCGGGCCTCACGCCCCACCGAGGGCCAGAAGTAGGGGGTGACGAGGATCAGACGGGGCGGGTCCACGGGCAAAGCACCTCCAACGGTCACGGCTATGAGGCGTTATTGTAGCGGCTGGCCGTGCGGCTGGCAGCCGGCGCACGGCCACTGATGGCAAGTGCCAACGCGGTTCTGCAACAATCATCGCCCGCCACCCGCCCCCCAGAGTGGCGGGGAAAGAGAGGGACCCGGCACGGAAACGACTCTTTGAACGGCTGGCCGATTGTTTTCGGTTGGCGGCCGCCCTGGACCGCCGGCAATGGCCGCCGACAATACGTCATTGACCCCTGGGGGGCGATTCCTTAGGATGCTCGGCGGTTCTTCCCGCGGAGAACCCGTGGTGAGCCTCCGGATGGGGCGATGTCTTCGCGGCCGATGGGCGACACCCCTGCCCACCATGCCCCCACTCATCCGATGAAAGTCAGGAGAATATGTCGATCCGTCGAATAGCCATTTCCGTTGTGGTGCTTGGGCTGGCCTGCATTGTGGGCATTGTGGCCGTGGGGCTGTCGATCAGCAAGCCGGCCGTCGATGCCGACGTGCTCCGCCGCTCGTATCCAAACGATCCAGACACCCTCAACCTGCTCACCGCCAGCGACACGGTGAGCACGGCGTTCCAAAGCCTCGTTTATGAAGCGATGGCGGAGCGCGACATGGCCGACCCGGACACCTGGGTCCCGATGCTGGCCACGCACTGGGATTTCGACGAAGAGACGCTCACCTACACGATCCATCTGCGCCGGGGGGTGATGTGGCATCCGATGCGCCTGCCCAACGGCGAGATGCTGCCGGAAACGGAGTTCACCGCCCGCGACGTCAAGTTCACCTTCGACGTGATTTTCAACCGGCATGTGGAAGCGACCGCGCTGCGAAGTTATTACCTGGATCCCGAACCGAAGGATCCAACGTACCCATACAAAATTCGGGTCGAGGTGGTCGATCCCTACACGGTGAAGATTCGCTGGCTGAAACCTTATTTTCTGGCGGACGAATGGTCGCTAGGCATCCCGATCCTCCCGCGACACGTTTACTCCGTGGACGAGGAGGGTGAACCGATCGCCTTCGATTTCTCGCTCAAGGAGTTCGCCGACGGATTCAATAATCATTGGGCGAACACCAAGATGTGCGGCACTGGCCCGATGATCTTCGACCACTGGCAGCGCGGCCGCCGACTGGTGCTGGTCCGCAACCCGGACTACTGGGGCGAGCCCTACCCCTTCCGCAAGGTCGTCTACAACTACATCTCCAACCCCAATACGGTCACGCAGAAGCTCCTGCAAAACGAGTTGGACTTCGCGGGCATTCAACGGGCCGACCAGTTCCTCGAAGCCCGCGACAATCCGAACGTGGAGGCCGGGAACGTCGTGCTTTGCTCGTACGCCTATCCTGGCTACCGATATATCGGCTACAACCTGGACCGGGAGTTCTTCAAGGACCGGCGGGTGCGCTGGGCCCTGTCGCACGCGATTCCCGTGCAGCGAATCATCGACGAAGTATGGAAGGGTTTAGCGCTGCGGACCACCGGGCCGTTCCTGCCGGGCAGTTCGGCGGCCGATCCGTCGCTCGAGCCGATCGAGTTCGATTTGGCCCGCTCGCGGCAACTGCTCGACGAGGCCGGCTGGGCCGACTCCGACGGCGATGGCGTGCGCGACAAGGTCATCGACGGCCAGGAGCTTCGGGCGGAGTTCAGCCTGATGATCTATTCCGACGCGCCGCAATACCTCACGTTGGCCAAGTTCGTCAAGGAAAACTGCCGCCGCGTGGGCGTGGAGGTGAACATCGAGCCGGCCAAGTGGCCGCTGATGCTGCAGAGTCTGCGCAAGCGGTCGTTCGACGCCGCGATGCTCGGCTGGGCCCTGAGCTGGAAAGGCGATCCGAAGCAAATCTGGCACTCCAGCCAGGCGGACGAGCCGGACAGCTCGAACGCGATCAGTTACCGCAACCCGGAGGTCGATCGACTGATCGAGAAGCTGCACGTCACGTTCGATCAGCAGAAGCAGATCGAGTTGTATCGGCAGATTCATCGGCAGATTTACGACGACCAACCCTACACATTCCTCTTCCAGGACAAGGCGACCGCCGGGTATGATGCACGGATCAAGAACGTGCATTTCTATCAGATCCGGCCGTGCGTCGACTCACGTGAATGGTACGTGGGGCCGCGGCACGAATCGACCGAACCAGCCCCCCCTACTACGGAACGCTGAGCGCGCATGTGGTCCTACGTCCTCCGCCGCCTCCTGGCGATGATCCCCACGCTGTTTGGCGTGACGATCGTCTCGTTCGTGATCATGCAGATTGCCCCGGGCGATCCGATGGACAACCTCGGCGCCGGGGGACTCTCGGCCGGGGCGGGGCAGTCGCGCGAAGCCTACCTGATCCGCAAACGCGACCTGAAGCTCGATAAGCCGCTGCTGCTGAACTTCAACTACTTCGCCGACTACTCGAGCGAGGTGCGGCAGGCGGCCCGACTCCTGGGTCGCGACACCAGCGGCGTGGAACGATTGCTCGGCGAACTGGCCGAGGACCCCGACGCGCCGGAGCATCAGGACCTGATGGCGTTCCTGCAAGCGCTCGAGATCGACGACTTCCGCGAGCGCCTGGCCGACACGAAGCAGCATGCCCGACTCGCCGCCGCCATTCGCGGGGCGGAACAGCAGGGCCTGATGGGCGGCGGACTGGTCCGCGTTTGGTGTGAAGACGCCGGAGTGCATGGCGTGCCGCCGGCCATCGAGTTGCTTCAGTTGGAACCGCGCGCGGCGAACAACGACGCTCCCACTCCAGCCGACGAACCAACCGACGAACCAGGCGATGAACCAGGCGATGAGCCAGCAGCCGCGCCGGTTGACGAGCCGGTTGACGAGACCCCGCCGACGGAAGAACCCAGCGAGAAGGAAGATGCCAGCGAAGAGAAATCGACCCCCGGCCCGCCGGAGTCCGATGAGTTGTCCGAGCAGCAGCGGCTGCAACTCGGTGCCATTCACGCATTGAACTTCATGGTGGTCGAGCCGTTCCGCTACACCTATCCCAGCGAGCCCTCGGATAACGACACGCCGGAGGTGCAAGCCGTCTGGCGAACCTGGTGGGATCGGGCCCGCGACGAGTTCCCCAAGCTCGAACCGCAACGCCGTGAGATGGTCGAAGCCCGGTTCGATGACATCGTGGCCGCCGAGTCGCGGCGGGAACAGTTCGCCCGCCTGGACTACGTCGATCCCGAGGGGCTCGAGTCGTTCCAGCGGGCCGACTTGCGGGTGTTCATCGAGCGGTTGCTCGCCGATGATTCTTCCCTGCGGGAGAAGGAGATTGCCTCGCTCGGGGCGCGGCTTTACCTGGGTCGGGTCTTGTGGACCGACGTGCCGACCAACTTCCGGGAATTGCCCGAGGCCGAACAGGCGAAACTCCTGCGGGAGGTGTCGGAGAATTGGCAACTTTACTACCGCTTGAACTGGGATCGTTTCCATCCCGGCGTGGCGACGAAGGTCGGGGCCATCTTCACGGATACGCAATACGCGAACATGGCGTGGCGACTGGTAACGTTCAATTTCGGCCGCTCCACGCTGAAAACGCGGGAGCCGGTTTCGCAGAAGATCCTCGACGCCGTGTTGGTCTCCGCGCCGTTGATGATCCTCGCCCAACTAATGATCTACATGGTCGCCGTGCCGCTGGGCGTGGTGTGCGCGGTCAATCGGGGGAATGCGGTCGACCGCTCGATTTCCTTCGGCCTCTTCTTGCTCTACTCCATCCCGCCCTTCGTGGCCGCCATGCTCTTCCTGCTGGTGTTCGCCTACGGCGACTGGCTGCGGATCTTCCCCATGGAGGGCCTGCACGGCGACGGCGCCGACGAACTATCTCCGCTGCTGTACGCCATCGACTACCTCTGGCACATCATCCTGCCGGTCACCTGCCTCTCGCTGTTCAGCCTGGCCGGGATGGCCATGTACAGCCGCACCAGCATGCTGGACGTGATCGGACAGGACTACATCCGCACGGCGCGGGCCAAGGGCCTGCCCGAGGACACGGTTATCTACAAGCATGGCCTGCGGAACTCCCTGATCCCGATCCTCACGCTGTTCTCCAACCTGCTGCCGGCAATGCTCGGCGGAAGCGTGCTGATCGAGGTGATCTTCGGCATCCCCGGCATGGGCACGCTGAGCTGGGCGTCGATCGAACAGAAGGATTTCCCCACGCTCATGGCCCTGATTTACATCGACGCGATCGTCGTGATGGTGAGCATCCTGCTGACGGACATGCTGTACGTGATGGTTGATCCGCGGATCAGTTTTGGCGGGCAAGGAGGTGCGGCGTGAGCCAGATACTACCTCGCATGGACGATCCCCTGACCGGCTCGGTGGAACAACCGAAGTCGTATTGGGACATTGTCTGGCGACAGTTCGGCAAGAATCGGGCGGCCTGGATCTCGCTCTGGACGCTTGCCCCGCTGTTCTTGCTGGCCATTTTCGCGCCCCTGATCGCCTCGAACCAGCCACTGGTTTTCCGCGACGGCGATGACCTGCTGTTCCCCTGGTTTCGGGCCGTGCTGAACCAGGAGGAAGCGGTCGACTACGTTTTCAACGTGGCCCTGGTGGCCTTCCCGGTCTGGGTGGTGGTTGGTCTGGCGCTGAATCACTGGTGGCGGCGCCGCGGCGTTGGCGGGCGACCACGCGTGTTGCGGATCGTGGGAATCTACCTAGTGATGATCGCCGCCGCGGCCGTGCTCTTCAGCTTCGAGACGATGCGGCCGGACAACAAATACCGCGCGCGGAGCTTCCCCGAGGAAGAAGCCGCCTCGCCGGAGACCAAGCAGGGGTGGTATCCGCCAATCCCCTTCGGACCGACCGAGCAGGACCTGGGAGCCATTTTCAAGCCGCCTGGCTTCATCGCCGGACGCGGGGGGGCATGGGATAAATCGACCGACGGCTTCCCGCACCTGCTGGGCACCGACGACACGGGCAGCGATGTGCTCACGCGGATGATCTACGGCACGCGAATCTCGCTGACCGTGGGATTTGTCGCGGTGGGGCTTTACATCACCATCGGCATCATTGTGGGCGCGTTGGCCGGCTACTTCGGCGGGATCACCGATATTTCGATCAGTCGCGTCATCGAAATCGTGCTGCTATTTCCGTCGTTTTTCCTGATCCTCACGCTGGTGGCATTGATCGGACCCAGCATCTACATCATCATGTTGGTGATCGGCATCACCGGATGGCCCACCATGGCCCGACTGATCCGCGGCGAAGTACTCAAGCAGCGCGGAAACGACTACGTGATGGCAGCTCGCTCGCTGGGCGCGTCGCACGGGCGGATTATCTTCCGGCACGTGCTGCCCAACGCGCTGTCGCCGGCGATGGTCGCCGCGCCGTTCGGCGTGGCCGGGGCCATTATCACCGAAGCCGGGTTGAGCCTGCTGGGATTCGGCGTTCAGCCTCCGGCGCCAAGTTGGGGGACGCTGTTGCAGCAGGGTAGCGGCAACTATACCTATTGGTGGCTGGTCGTCGTGCCCGCCGCCGCGATGTTCTTCACCGTGACGATCTTCAACCTCATCGGCAGCGGACTGCGCGACGCCATGGACCCAAGGTTGAGGATGTAGTTGAGAATGTAACGGTAGAGACGAGACAGCAAACAAGAGACAGTAATCAGTAAACAGTAGGCAGTATGTCGGAGCCCCCAACCCCGACTTCCCAGCACCAACCCCCAATCACCCGCTCCCATGCCCGCGCCCCTGATCACCATCGATCGACTGAAGACCTACTTCGACACCGACGAGGGCGTGGTCCGCGCCGTGGACGACATCTCGCTGGAAATCCCCCGCGGGGGCACGCTGGGATTGGTCGGCGAGTCGGGTAGTGGGAAATCGGTCACCGCGCTCTCGGTGATCCGGCTGGTTGGCGCCCCGGGACGCATCGCCGGCGGATCGATCACCCTGCACGAGGACGGCGACGGCCAGGCCACCAAGGATCAGTGCCTCACCGATCTGCCCGAGGACCAAATGCGGCGCATCCGCGGTGCCACGATCTCGATGATCTTCCAGGAGCCGATGACCTCGCTCAACCCGGTGTTCACCGTGGGCAGCCAGATCGTCGAAGCCATCCGTCTGCACCAGCAGGTGGGCAAGGCCGAGGCCCGGCGCCGGGCGATCGAGATGCTCCGCAAGGTGAAGATCCCCGAGCCCGAGCAGCGCTTCGACGAGTATCCCCACCAGTTCTCCGGCGGGATGCGGCAGCGGGCGATGATCGCCATGGCCCTTAGCTGCAATCCGCGGTTGCTGATCGCCGACGAGCCGACCACGGCACTCGACGTTACCATCCAGGCCCAAATCCTCGACCTGCTCCGCCAGCTCCAGCGCGATCTGGGGATGTCGATCTTGATGATCACGCACGACTTGGGCATCATTGCCGAGACGGCCGATCGCGTGGCCGTGATGTACGCCTCGAAGGTGGTGGAGCAGGCCGACGTGGTCCCGCTGTTCGAGCAGCCGCTGCATCCCTACACGGCGGCCCTGTTCCGCTCCCGGCCCGACGTGGGCCAACCAAAGGATCAGCCGCTGGAGACGATTCAAGGAATGGTACCCAGCCCGCTGCGATTCCCCTGCGGCTGCAAGTTCCATCCCCGCTGCCCGCTGTATGCGTCGCTCCGCGAGGATGAACAACTCCGCTGCCGGGAGCACGAGCCGGAGCTGCGCGAGATTGAGCCGGCCCGCCAAACCCGCTGCCACTTTGCCGAAAGACTCAAACCAGGAAGCTGAGAAGAAGCACGAAACAAGAGGGCCTCACGCAAAGGTGTGAAGACGCAAAGCAAGAAGAAATAGATAAGGGCGAATGATTACGCTCTTCGCGCCTTGGCGGCTTTGCGTGAGTCCCGTTTTTGCGTGGCGTCTTCGTGCGAGCTCCGTGATCCCGCTCCAGAAGGTCGAACCGTCGATTCCATGCCAACTCCGCTCCTAAACGTCGTCGATCTGAAAAAACACTTCCCCATCCGCCGGGGCTTGCTCTCGCGCGTGGCGGCCAATGTCCGCGCCGTCGACGGCGTCAGCTTCCACATCGACGAGGGCGAGACGCTCGGGCTGGTCGGGGAGTCGGGCTGCGGGAAGACCACCGCGGGTCGGACCATCCTCCGGCTCCTGCGACCCACCGAAGGACGCGTCGAGTTCGACGGCCGCGACGTCGCCCACGCCCACGGCGCGGAACTCCGCGAGCTGCGACGCGACATGCAGATCGTCTTCCAGGACCCCTTCGGCTCGCTCAATCCGCGAATGACCATCCGCGGCATCGTCGAGGAGGGACTGGTGGTCCATCGCCAAGGCAACAGGGCCGAACGCCTCGATCGCGTGCGCGAAGTGCTCGAACAAGTGGGGCTGGAGCCGGGCTACATGGCCCGCTATCCGCACGAATTCTCCGGCGGGCAGCGGCAACGCATCTGCGTCGCCCGAGCGCTGGCGCTGAACCCGCGCTTCATGGTCCTCGATGAGCCGATCTCGGCGCTGGACGTGTCGATCCAATCGCAGATCATCAATCTGCTGGTCGAGCTGCGCGAGCGGCTGAAACTGACCTACCTGTTCATCTCGCACGACTTGTCGGTTGTGGAGTATATCTCCGACCGCGTGGCCGTGATGTACCTGGGCGAGATTGTCGAATTGGCCACCAGCGAGCAAATCTACAAGGACCCGCTGCACCCCTACACGCAGGCGCTGCTCAGTTCAGTGCCGATCCGCGACCCGAAGACGGAGCGGAAGCGGATCGTGCTGCCCGGCGACGTGCCCAGCCCGGTCAACCCGCCCAGCGGCTGCCGCTTCCATCCTCGTTGCCCGCTGGCCGAGGATCAGTGCCGACGGCGAAACGACATTTGCAAGCGGTTGTGGCCCGAGCCGCTGGTCATCGATGGCCACCTGGTGCGCTGCCACGCCGTGTCGGAGAAGCACGGAGCCGGCGAAGAGTGAAGGGCCTGGCGTGATTTGGCGGCGGCTCTAAAGTGGCGGATGGCACCTCGGTCCCCGAGCCGTGGATTGCCCCGCGACTGCTGCTCCCTCGATTCACCGCGTCTGCAAGTGCTCGGTGCGGATGATCCGCCCGATCGTGGGCCGCGGCGTCGATGGCTCGACAGCCCGCCCGCCGGATTCGCCGAGCGCCGGCCCGCTGGCCTCCACCTCCTGGGCGAGGACCAGTTCGCGGTCCCCGTTCATCGCCCCCGCCGCGCCTACCTTGCCCACCGCGGTGGGCGTGTTGCGGCCCATGTCGGCTGCCAGGCGGGCCAGGCGGCGTCGCAGTTCCGGATCGACCTTCGTCAGCTTGGTGGCCAGCCGCTGCACACCCCGGGAGTTCGCTTCGGCGGTGCGCGAGAAACTACCGACGAACCCGAGCGTCTTCTCGAAATTGCTCTCGGCGGTCTTCGTGACCACGGGAAACAAGGTCTTGGTGAGCAGTTCGGCCGGGGTGTCGTCGATTTGCACGAAGGCGTCCATCCGGGTGCTGATGTAGTATCGTCGATTCGGCTCGCGGACATAGCCGCTGCGCAACACGATCACGCACCGTCCGTGAAGTGTGCGTCCGAGCACGGGACCGCGGTAGGTCCCCTCGCCATAGATGACGTGGGTGTCGGGCCCACGATAGACGAACCGGGCGCGACATTTCGTGCCGTCGGGTTCGTTGATCAAATACTCGCCCGAGTCGTCGCGCTGGACGTCGAGCTTCGAGATTCCCAGCACCCGCCAGATGTTGACCACGACATCCGGATTGCGCAGCAGAAACAAATAGAGGTTGGGGTCGCAGTCGATCACCTGGATCGGCATCCGGCGATAGATGCTCGTTTGGCGGAGCACATTGGCCACGCGTCCGCGATCGTCCTCATCGATGTGCTCGAAGGGGATCGCCTGAACCGCCGCCTGGCGCGCCTCCTTGCTGCTGGTGGCTGCCAGCGGATCGGGCGGACGGAAGAAGAGCCCCGCCGCCGGGGCTCGGCCAACCGTCGCCGTCATCAGCGCGAGGGCCGAGAGCAGGACGCTCAACGGGACCTGGACCCCAGCCCAGCACGATCGCCTCCCACGCGGTGGCGTCCGGCCGCCTGAATGATGAGTGTTGGCGTCCGGCTTCGGGCGCGCGGCCCCCGGCTCGGCTTCCACTGGCCGATCTCGCATGCTCCCCCCCTTGTTGCTTTCCCCCCGGAACCGCTCGGCCGCTAACGCGGGCTAATGCGGGCGGCGGCCTTAGGGATTCTTCGGCTTGTCGGGGTGGTGTCGGTCAGCGAAAGTTTGACGGATGCCGACTCCACCCCTCCCAGTCCGGCACGGCGGAGGCAAGTGATCGCCTCGGCGACTGCAAGTTGCCTATCTTACCTTGACTCGCAACCCGGGGTTCGGGTATTCACCCCGCTTGGTCCCCCAGAAATCCGCTGCCCGGAGAAGCCATGTATCGGCGGCACGGCGACAAACTGGTCCTGGTCTTCCTCGCCGCCGACATGGTGGTGACGGCCGCAACGTGGCTGACGGCCTACCTGCTGCGCTTCGCCCTGCTGCCCTCGCCCGACGGAGTCCCCGACGTGGAGCTGGTCCTCCGCGGGCTACCAGTCGTGCTGCTGCTGGCGGCCATCGCCTACCGTTTCGCCGGGCTTTACGAGGTCCATCGGCTCCGCCCGCTGCCGCGCGAGTTGGGCGTGGTATGTCGGGCCGCGGGACTGCTTTTCCTGTTGGTCATTGCCGTGACCTTCTATCGTCGCGACTTGTACGAGTCGCGGCTGGCGCTGGGCACGTTCCTCACGCTGAACGTCGCCGCTTTGGCTTTCGCGCGACGCCTGGTCTGGCGCGCGGTCAGCCATCTCCGCGGGCGGGGGCTGAACTACGGCCGCGCGGTGATCGTCGGCTCCGGCCGCACCGGAAGACGCGTGGCGCGAACCATCGAAGAAAACAAGTGGACTGGACTGGAAGCCGTCGGGTTTGTCGACTCGCCCGAGGTGCCAACGCGGACCACCTTGCCGCGTTTGGGAGGCACGGACGAACTACCCCGGGTGATCGCCGAGCACGACATCGACCACGTGTTCCTCGCGCTGCCCCTCGCCCGATACGAGGAACTACCCCGGCTGCAGCGGCTGCTCGGTTCAACACTCGTCGAAGTGCAACTCGTGCCCGACGTACCGAATCTCGCGGGCATGAACCTCCGCACGCTGGAGATCGACGACATGGCCTTCGTTGGCGTGCGGCAGAATCCCCACCATGGCTGGGCACGAGCAGCCAAGCGATCGATGGACTTGGTGCTGGCCAGCGTTGCCCTGCTGGCGGCTGCTCCGCTGATGCTCTCCTTGGCCGTGGCCGTGAAACTTGGCAGTCCCGGCCCAATACTGTTTCGGCAGAAGAGATTGGGCTTGGGCGGGCGACCCTTCAACATGCTCAAGTTCCGAACGATGCCCGTCGATGCCGAAAGTCGCTCCGGCCCGGTGTGGGCCAGCCGTGGCGATCGACGGGCAACGCCTCTCGGCCGATGGATGCGGCGCTGGAGTCTCGACGAGTTGCCACAGTTGCTCAACGTGTTGGCCGGACACATGAGCCTGGTCGGGCCGCGACCGGAACGGGGCGTGTTCGTCGAGCGGTTCCAGCGCGAACTGCCCGACTATGCCCAGCGACACGCGGTTCAGGCGGGGATGACCGGCTGGGCGCAGGTCCAGGGGTGGCGGGGCGACACCTCGCTGCGCCACCGCCTGCGGTGCGATCTCTACTATATTTCCCACTGGTCAATCTGGCTCGACCTGGAAATTCTCGCCCGAACGCTCTGGCACGGAGTGGGCCACGGTCTCCGCGTTCGCTCCGCGCGAGGAGCCTGTGGTAAGCCACAGGGCTGAGGTGGCTATTTCGGTCGTTTGCGAAGGCTTCAGGCGGCTTCACGCTGCGCCAACAGGATTTTTACAAAATCTTAACAGGCTGCTGGGTGCCATCGCCGGGGAATGTCTCTATAATGGGGTTGATTTTAGGTCCGGTCGCCCGACCTGGATCGAATCGTGAGGGTGGCCGCGCGGTTTTGCTTTACACCCCCGACTTCTGCCAGCCAATACCCCTGGAAGGGCCATCTTCCGCGTGGTATGATACAAAAATCCTGGCAAAATGCTGCAAGTTGATTTCCCCCCCGTGAACGGGAACCACAGACCTCCCCAAACCGAAGACTACCATGGGACGTTACATTTCCGAGCGATACGAACCACCCAGCTTGTCGAGGCGCTTCGGCGTCGACCCCTTCACCCGAGCCCAGTCGCTGAAGGTCGTGAAATCCGACCGCGCCCATACGCTGGAGGAGATGAAGCTGGCCGAACAGTACGAGCAATTTCAGGAGACGCTCAGCAAGGATGAGTACGCCCCCCACCGAGCCAAGCCGCTGGCGTTTTGGGCGTTGCCCAGCGACCGCTGCTTGCCACTGGTCCTGATGGGGCGGAAAACGGGCGACCTGATCCGGAGGTCGTACGACGATATCGTCGACGTGCCGGGCATCGGCCGAAGGAAGCTCGAAAAGTATTTGATGCTCCTTTCCCGCGTGCAGGCCACCACGCCCGAAGAAATCGAGCAGGTCAGTGAGGGAATCGGCGATGACGACGACCCATGGCGAGGCGCTCAACTGAGGTCGGAAGATCCCATCCCCGATGGCCGACCCTCGGAAGGCAATGGACAAGACAAGGGCCCCGACGACGACGCCAACCCTGCCGACGACGCCAACCAGGCCGAGCCCCACGCCGCCACCAACGGACACGGCGCGGACCATTCGTCAACCAAATTGGATCCCAACAAGCTCTCCGAGCTACAGTGGTCGCGGTGGCGGGCCTGCGTCGTCCGGCATGGCTTGCAAAATGAAGTCCTCGGTCGCTTCGCGCCCAGCCTTCAAGACATGACCCGCGGGATATGGTCCACCCCGCTGAGCGATTATTCCGGCAGTACGCTGGTTCAGTTGCGCCGCCGCAGGACGCACGGCTCCAAGCGCATCCGGTCGATTCTCGAGGTCTTCCACTCCATCTACGGACTGCTGGGCGACGCCGAACCGAGAGAGCATTGGGTCGTGAAAATCCGTCCACGGCGCATTGAGCAGGTCGAGCAGTGGCTGGCCAGCCTGCGGGGCGAGGTGGCCATGCCAAGCAAGCAGGATTGCCGCGATCATTTCGTGGCGCCGCTGATGGAACAACTCCGATGCGACGCGAACGAGCAAATCGTCGCCCTGGTCGAGAGCCGGTTGGGAATCAACGAGGAAGCCAAGAGCGTGCGTCAGTCGGCCCGGCAGATGGGGCTCACCCGCGCACGTGTCTACCAGCTCCTCGCGGAGATCAGCGAAATCTTCAGCGTCCGTTGGCCCGAAGGTCGTGCTCAACTCCACGAACTGCTGATGAAGTTCGACCACCAGGAGCCCGATCGCCGCAAGCACGCCAAGGTACGTCAGTTGCGTGCCGCCGCGGAGTTGTTCTACCCGGCCGTCCGAGGTGAAAAGTCGTCCACCGGGGCGAAAGAATCAAGCGGTCGAAAGCAGCGCATTCCGGCCGCCAGCCTCACAATGTAGCAGGCCGGGCTTCGCCGATCACGGCCAACCGGAAGCTGCGCGAGCAAGCGCCGGCCACACCGCCGCCCGTCACACCACTGCCGTCAGCGCCATGCGGTCTTCCAGGTTCGGGCGGAAGATCGTCAGCACCAGCAGCGGCAGATACCAGGCCATGTAGAGCCCTCCTTGCGGGACGTGCCAGAACTGCGTGGCCAGCATCACCGCGGCCGAGCAGCTCAGCAGCGTGCCGAGGTTCTTTTGGGCCGGCCAGAGGGCGAAGCTCGCGCTAAGGGCCACGAATGCCGCCGCCACTGGGATGCGAAACACCGGCTCGTGGAAGCGCCAGAACCCGGCCAGCACCTCGGGCGAGAAGAGCGAGAAGCCGAACATCTGCCGCAGCTGTCCTTGGCCCACGTCGCCGGCCACCAGCAGGGCGCCCACTAGGATCAGCATGGCCAGGCTGACGCCCACGATCATCCGCCACAACCCCCGCCGCCAGTAAAACCCCAGCCAAAGGGGCAGCAGGAACAGCGGATAGAAAATCAGCCCGGCCGCGAAACCGATCATCATGCCGGAGAAGAACGGGCGGCGATACGACTCCACCGCCCAAACCAGCAGCGCGGCGGGCAATACATGGTCAACCCGGCCGGTCAGTTGGCTCGTGTAGAACACCAGCAGATAAAGCGTGGCGGCCGCCACGCCGGTGTGGATGTTGTCGAAATGCCGGTACCCCACCAGCACAATCCCTAGCACCACGATCAGGTGCGTCACGATGGCCACGCCGCGCACCGCCACCATCTCCAACAGGGCCCGACGATACGTCGGCGGGTCGGTCTTCTTCAGCGCTTCGTCCGGGCTCTCGGCCGCCGTGGCGAAACGCATCAGCGGCGGATAGCCAGGCGCCTCCAGGATGGCTGCCTCTTGCGCGCTCAGCACGTGCTCCAGCCGCTCTTGCGGATTCGTCACCACGTTGGACAGTAGAAAAACCAACAACGCCGCGCCGCTGAAGGTGAGCCCTCCGGCCGAAAGATTCGGCGCCAGCAGCGGCCGGCGGACCATCACCGGGTCCAGCAGCAACCGGATCAGAAAGAACCCACCCACGGCGAACAACCAAATATAGCCGCCCTGCACCAGGCTGGGCTGCCGTTCCAGCAGTCCGTGATAGACCATCAGCAGTCCGGGCGCGAACAAGGCCAGGGCGATCAGGTCCAGGTTCCTCACGCTCCAAAGGCGGTGGAACTTGAAGTAGATGCCGACGGTCATCAGCGCCGACAGATAGGCCCAAGTGGTTGGGCCCACGTTGAATTGAAAGAGGACCTCGCGCATGGCACTCCGCCCGACCGACGCCGATCTCCCCCCGTCGCCGGACCACCCGACGACCTGCTATCGCTGCTACCAGCCTATTCGATAATGGCAGTTTTGCAACCCGGGGGTGACCACGCCGGACATGGCGGAATACATGGCCTCGCGGTACTTGCCGCGTTGGCCGGGGAGCGGCTAGAATCGTGGCTCTTGGCGATCGCTTCGCCCTGGCAGGCCACCTTGGCGGACCAACCACTGCCTCGTCATTCGCCCATGCCGCCCCCTTGCCCCCGATCGAAAGGTCAAACGCATGCCTCCTTCCGCCGGAAACTCGCCCACGGTCGACAACCAAACGCTTTACGAACAGCGACTCCGTCGCTACCTGACCGCGCTGCGCAACGGCAAGCCAGACTGCGTTCCGATCCGCCCCTTCCTGGCCGAATACGTCGCCACCCACACCGGGATGAGCTGCCAGGACGTGGCCCACGACTACAACCGGGCCTTCGAGGCCGTGCGCCGCACGGCCGCCGACCTCGACGTCGATGCCATGGTGCCCAACATGGTCTACGTGTGGACCGGGCTGACGCAGGCCATTGGGCTGAAGTATTACGGCATCCCTGGAATCGACATCCCGCCCTCCACCGCCTTCCAGTACCGCGAGCCGCCGGAGCAGGAGGCCTTCATGCGGGCGGACGAGTACGACGCCCTGATCGAGGACCCGACCGGGTTCCTGCTGAACGTCTGGCTGCCGCGCGTGGCCGAGCCGGTGGTCAAACCGGGCGAGCCAGCCACGGCCGCGTCGTATCTGTCGTTCGTCAAGGGCGGCATGGCCATGATGCAGTATTTCGGCTCCTTCGGCCCGGCGCTCGACCGGATGCGCGTCGAGTGCGGCATGCCCGGCTCCATCGCCGGCATCTTCAAAGCCCCGATGGATATCATCGCCGACAAACTCCGCGGCTATCTGGGCTTGGTTGAAGACCTCTTCGAACGCCGCGACAAGGTGCTGGCCGCCTGCGAAGCCCTCATGCCCCATCTGTTCTGGGTGGGTCACACCACCGCCGACCCCAGTGGCCAACTGCCCATCGGCTTCTGGATGCACCGCGGCTGCGTGCCCTTCGTCTCCTACGACGTGTTCGATAACGTCTACTGGGCCACACTGAAGCCGATCATCGAGGAGTTCTGGGCCCACGGCCACCAGACGCTCTTCTACGCCGAGGGGAATTGGGACCATCACCTCGATCGGTTTGCCCAACTGCCCGAACGGAGCATCGTCTACCACGTCGATCAGGGCGACTTGCTGAAGGCCCATCAGGCCTTCGGCGAGAAGTTCTGCATCAGCGGCGGCGTGTCGAACGTCACCCTGGCGCTGAAGAAGCCGGACGACGTGCGGGCGGAGGTGAAGTACGCCATCGAAAACGTCGGACGCGACGGCGGGTTCGTCCTCGACGCCGGCGCCATCGTGCAAAACGACGCCACGGTGGAGAATATCCGGGCGATGGTCGAGGCGGGCCGCGAGTTCGGCCAATACGCCGACGGCCAAAGCGATCCCCTGCCCGAGCCGGCGCCCCTGCCCGTCCCCGACCGCCCCGACCCGCGCGTCGTGCCCGCGGCCGATAGCCCGGGCCGGCTGCCGGCCACGGTGGTGCCCTGGAGCGAGAAGCGGGCCGAGTTGGGCCCGATCCCCGGCGATGAATCGCTCTGCCGCGACGTGTGGAACGACATCGACAGCCTGGCCGCCACCTACCTCTACCAGTTGCTGCTGTCGTTCTGACCGCCCTGCCATCCTCGGGTACAACTGCCATCCTCGGGTGCCACTGGCGTCTCGCCAGTGCCCGTTGTGGGGGCTCACGCAAAGCCGCAAAGGAAACGGGGGTGGCCTGGATTCCCGCGTGCGCGGGAATGACGGGATCCGGGCCGCACGCAAATCCGCAAAGTCGCGAAGCGAAGGGTTGAGACCCTTTGCTTTCGGCTCGGCGGGGGGTAGAATCGCGGTGCGTGCAAAACCCTGGGGCAACGAGTTGCCAGGGCGGCCAGTGGGGGGCCGCGAAACTGGACCCATGTCCGCGGGGAAAAACGGTCAGCGCCCGTAGCTCAATTGGATAGAGCATCGGTCTTCGGAACCGAGGGTTGGGGGTTCGAGTCCTCCCGGGCGTACTTCATCTTTTCCGCCGACGCCGACGGCTCCAGCGATTACGCCAACACCACCCTCTACACCGAGCCGGTTGCGATGTGGGC
>Ga0180430_10000461_pt1 | contig 43882 bp, 26 predicted proteins | sample SS_ome_9_FD_132999 | JGI IMG/M metagenome (GOLD analysis project Ga0180430, IMG submission 132999) | Hypersaline lake sediment archaeal communities from the Salton Sea, California, USA - SS_1_S_2 metaG | ecosystem: Environmental > Aquatic > Non-marine Saline and Alkaline > Hypersaline >...
CCATCTTTACGAAATGGACGTGGCGACGAAGAAGATTCGCCAGCTTACTTTCGGGCTCGGCTTCGCCGACTACGAGGGCGTTTATCTGCCCAACGGCAACATACTGTTCAACTCGACGCGCTGCGTGCAGACCGTCGACTGCTGGTGGACGGAAGTGTCGAACTTCTACATCTGCGACAAGGACGGCAAGCTGATGCGCCGCGTCGGATTCGACCAGGTCCACACCAACTATCCGCAGGTGCTCGCCGACGGGCGAGTGATCTACACGCGCTGGGACTACAACGATCGCGGGCAGCTTTTCCCCCAGCCGCTCTTTCAGATGAACATCGACGGCACCGCACAGACCGAGTACTACGGGAACAACTCGTGGTTCCCGACGACGATCGGACATGCGCGCGGGATCCCAGGTTCGGACAAGGTTATCGCCATCGCCACAGGTCACCACAGCATGCAGACCGGGGCGCTGATCCTTATAGACGTAAAACAGGGCCGCCAGGAAACCCAGGGCGTTACGCTCGTCGCTCCGCTGGTCGAGGACAAGACCGATCGCCGTTATCGGCGCGTCGACGGATACACCGGCTTCAACGGGCATTTCCAGTATCCCTACGCCCTAAACGAAAAAGAGTATATCGCCACTTACAGCGCCTCGCAGAACCGGGGCGGGACGATGAACGGGTTTGGAATCTACTACGTACGCCAGGACGCCGCACGCGAACTGCTGGTTGACGATCCGAAGATATCCTGCAACCAGCCTGTCTTCCTCATGCCCCGCAAGACGCCGCCGATCCGACCGAGCGTTGTCGACTACAAGAAGAAAACCGGCACGTACTACGTCCAGGACGTCTACTTCGGACCCGGTTTGAAGGGAATTGACCGCGGCGTAGTCAAGAAGCTGCGAGTCGTTGAGATCGGCTTCCGCGCCGCCGGCGTCGGAAGCAACGGCAACGGCGGCCCCGGCGGCGGGGCGCTTGTCAGCACGCCGGTTGCGATCCGCAACGGAACATGGGACACCAAGACGGTTATCGGCGAGGCGAAGGTCCACTCCGACGGTTCGGCGTTCTTCATCGCACCGGCCAGGAAGCCGCTGTACTTCCAACTGATAGACGCCGACGGATACGTCGTCCAGTCGATGCGCAGTTGGTCAACGCTGATGCCCGGCGAGAACTTCGCTTGTCTCGGCTGCCACGAGGATAAGAATGCGACCTCGCCGCCGACCAAAACGACCCTGGCGATGCGGGCCGGTCCCAAGCCGCTGGCCGAGTTCTACGGCAAGCCGGCGGGATTCAGCTTCCCCAAGATGATCCAGCCGATCCTGAACAAGCACTGCATCAAGTGCCACATGGACCGCTCCAAGACCCCCAAGGCGCCGCGCCGCGGGGGGCGAGTTGCGAAGCTGAATTTGTCGAAGGCCAGGGCGATCATGCCCAAGTGCGGCAAGTGGCGATACACCACCGCCAAGCCCGAGATTAACTGGATGAAGCCGGGCTTCAACGACGCCGGGTGGAGGAAGGGGACCGCCGGATTCGGAACTTCCGGCACCCCGGGCGGAAAACACAACACTGATTGGAAGACGCCGGCGATCTGGATGCGAACCACGCTGAAGCTTGACGGATGCGGGAAGGACAGCTACCGGTTTATCGTCTGCCACGACGAGGACGTGGATATCTACGTCAACGGCGTTCACGCCGCTTCGGCAAAAGGTTACGTCACCGACTATGTCGCCCTGAAGCCCGGCGGCAAGGCCATGGCGGCCCTTAAGGCCGGCGACAACACTATCGCCGTGCGATGCCGCCAGACCGGCGGCGGGCAGTATATCGACGTTGCGCTGTACGACACCCAGCCTGGTGCGGCTCCCAGGCCCAAGATCATAGTCGCCAAGCCGGAGCCCAAAGTCGATCCGAAGATCAAGAAGGCCTTCAGCCTGCTGGGCGAAACCGCAGCCGCCCACGGCGGGCGCAAGTGGAGCGATTCGTACATCGCCCTGACCCAGAACGGTCGGCCCAACGAGATCGTCAAGTGGATGAACGTGCAGTCGATCCCGCCGATGCTGCCGCCGTATTTCGCCGGGTCGTCGCACAGCAAACTCATGACCATGCTCAAGAAAGGGCATAACAAAACCAAACTGTCGACTGAAGAGCTCGACAAGATCGCCTGCTGGATCGATCTGCTCGTGCCGTACTGCGGCGACTACATGGAAGCCAACGCCTGGGGCGAAGGCGGCGAAAAGAAGTACCGGCATTTTCAGAAGAAACGCGACGACATGGCCGCAATAGAACTGCAGAACATTAAGATTTTGGCTGACAGGAAATAGAGCCGACAGATCGGCGTTAAGCATCGCGGGTGGAGGCAAGGGCCCGCGGACGGCTATCCGCGGGCTTTCTTGTAGATTGCGTGATTGCCCGACGTCCGCTTTCGTTTGACAATCCGGTCGCGGCTTTGGAATAATACGGACCTGATTGATCCGCGCGGAGACCTTCGCGTCAGGGAAACTGACGATACCTCGTAGTAAATGGAGATTCACAGTGACTGGCAAACTCAAGATTGCAGTACTCGTATCGGTCGCGACATTGACGGCGTTTGGACCGATGATTGGTCTGGCTGCTCGCAAGAAGCGACCGGCCCCGATTCCCGCCGAACAGATCGATCGAATCATCAACGACTGGATGATCCAGGACCACGGCAAGGACATCAATAAGTGCTTCACCGCCTCCGAAGGCTGCAGCATTGAAGCGAAGATGATCGAGAAGGTCCTGGCAGAGGCCCCCAATACGTCAATCAAGGCCCGGGCCGCGGCAATGGTCAAGGGCAAAGTCCCAGGCAACAATCCCAACTGGAAAAAGCTGTACGTCGCCGCCTGCCAAATCCGCCGCGCCAAGCGTCTCAGAAACCTCAATGCCGCGACGAAGCGGATTGTCTTCACCAAGCACTACAACATGGGCGCCTCGCACTACGCCTACACCGAAGGCCTTTCCGACGCCCAGTCCGAACGCCATTTCATTCCCGGTTCGGCGCTGTGCATCCTTGATATCGCCGGGACCAAGACCAAAGTCACCACGCTGATCGACGATCCCAAGGGCGTTATCCGCGACCCGGACGTTTCGTTCGACGGCAGGCGAATCCTGTTTTCCTGGAAGAAGTCCGACCGCAAGGACGACTACCATCTCTACGAGATGAGCGTGGCGACCAGGAAGGTCCGCCAGCTTACCTTCGGCCTGGGACACGCCGACTACGAAGGCGTTTATCTGCCCAACGGCAACATACTGTTCAACTCGACCCGCTGCGTGCAGACCGTCGACTGCTGGTGGACGGAAGTGTCGAACTTCTACATCTGCGACAAGGACGGCAAGCTGATGCGCCGTGTCGGATTCGACCAGGTCCACACCAACTATCCGCAGGTGCTCGCCGACGGGCGAGTGATCTACACGCGCTGGGACTACAACGACCGCGGGCAGCTCTATCCCCAGCCGCTCTTTCAGATGAACATCGACGGCACCGCCCAGACCGAATACTACGGAAACAACTCGTGGTTCCCCACCACGATCGGACACGCGCGCGGCATCCCCGGATCGGATCAGATTCTGGCTATCGCCACAGGTCACCACAGCATCCAGACCGGGGCGCTGATCCTGATCGACGTCAAGAAGGGACGCCAGGAGCGCACCGGAGTGACGCTCGTTGCTCCGCTGGTTGAAGACAAGACCGACCGCCGCTACCGGCGAGTCGACGGATACACCGGCTTCAACGGCCATTTCCAGTATCCCTACCCGATCAACGAGACCGAATATGTCGCCGCTTACAGCGACCACCAGACCCGGCGCCGCTCGAAAGACGGATACGGAATCTACTACGTTCGCCAGGACGCCGCACGCGAACTGCTGGTCGACGATCCGAAAATATCCTGCAATCAGCCGGTGTTCCTGAAGGCCAGAAAGAGACCGCCGGTTAGACCCAGTGTTGTCGACTACAAGAAGAAAACCGGCACGTACTACGTGCAGGACGTCTACTTCGGACCGGGCCTGAAGGAAATGAAGGACGGCAAGGTCATAAGCGAGATCAAACGCGGCACGGTCAAGAAGCTGCGCGTGGTTACGATCGGCTTCCGCGCCGCCGGCGTCGGCAGCAACGGAAACGGCGGACCCGGCGGCGGCGCACTTGTCAGCACGCCGGTCGCCATCCGCAACGGAACGTGGGACACCAAGACGGTTATCGGCGAGGCGAAGGTCCATGAAGACGGTTCGGCGTTCTTCACAGCCCCGGCCAGGACGCCGCTTTACTTCCAACTGATAGACTCCGACGGCTGCGTTGTCCAGTCGATGCGCAGTTGGTCGACCCTGATGCCCGGCGAGAACTTCGCCTGCCTGGGCTGCCACGAAGACAAGAACGCCACCTCGCCGCCGACCAGGACGACCCTGGCGATGCGGGCGGGTCCCAAGCCGCTGGCCGAGTTCTACGGCAAGCCGGCGGGCTTCAGCTATCCCAAGATGATCCAGCCGATCCTCGACAAGCACTGCATCAAGTGCCACATGGACCGCACGCAGAAAGGCCCCAAGAAGGACAAAAAGGCTCCGGCCAAGCCGGCGGCCGCAGGCGGCGATCCGAAGATCAAGAAGGCGTTCAGTCTGCTGGGCGAAACCGCCGCCACCCACGGCGGACGCAAGTGGAGCGATTCGTACATCTTCCTGACTCAGAACGGTCGACCTAACGACCTGGTCAAGTGGCTTAACGTCCAGTCGATCCCGCCGATGCTGCCTCCGTATTTCGCCGGATCGAAGAAGAGCAAGCTGATGACAATGCTCAAGAACGGGCACAACAAGACGAAGCTCTCGACTGAAGAACTCGATAAGATCGCCTGTTGGATCGACCTGCTGGTCCCGTACTGCGGCGACTACATGGAAGCCAACGCCTGGGACGAAAGAGGCATAGCCAAATACAAGCACTTCCAGAAGAAGCGCGACGACATGGCGGCGATCGAGTTGAAGAACATCAAGATCCTCGCCGGCAGGAAGTAAGAAGGAACGATCGACAGGATTACGACGAATCAGCCCCGGGCGCTCGCGCCCGGGGCTTTCTTACCGGATCAGTCCTGCTTGTCGGGCGTGTGGATGGTGAGCCCCGACAGGTCGCGTCGTCCGGACACAGGCAGGATTACGCTCGCCAGGTAACCGACGACTACGCATCCGCCCAGACCGACGAGCGGATAGAGCATCCCGTGAAGTGCGGTGTACTGCCTGACTGCCAGTATGCCCGCGGCTCCGGCGGCGGCTCCGATGCAGGCTCCAGGACCGTTGGCTCGCCTGGTGAAGATTCCCAGTACGAACATCCCCGCCAGCGGGCTGCCCATCCAGAAAAGGATGTACAGGAATAGGTCCCAGGTCGATTTGAACTGATCGGCGTACGACGCCATCACCAACGCCGCGGCAGTTCCGAGCAGGCCGGTAAGCCCCGTAACCCATCTGGCCAGCATCAGGCAGCTTCGCTCGGAGGCGCGCACGCTGAAGCGGCGGTAAACATCGGTGGTGACGACTGCCGAGACCGAGTTCATGCTCGAATCGACGCTGGACATCGCCGCGGCGAAAAGGCCCGCGATCGCCAGCCCGGCGACGCCGGCGGGCATCTGCTGGACCATGAACAGGGGCAGGATCTGATCGTTGCGGAGGCCTTCGGGGATCAGTTCCGGGCGGGACTGGTAGAATGCCCACAACGCCGTCCCCAGCGAGAAAAACAGCAGCGAAACGGGTATGACGCTCAGTCCGCCGACCCATGCGGCCCGCCGGGCGGACTTGAGATCAGGAACCGTCAGGTATCGCTGAATCACGCCCTGGTCGGCGGTATTGGGCATGAAGTCTCCGAAGAATCGCCCGACGATGAACAGCCACAGCGCCCCGGTCTTCGGGTCCCAGGTGAAGTTGGCGGCTTTGAACTTGCCGGCGGCCATGCCTTTGTCGATCACAGCGACCAGGCCGCCGTCGACTTGCCCGGAGATTATGCCCAGACAGACGATCGCCGCGCCCATCAGCACCACGACCTGCAGCACATCGGTCCAGATCACCGCCTCGACGCCTCCGAGAACGGTGTATACCGTGCACAGCACGCCCATAGCCAGTATGCATGCGCATATGTCCAGCCCCGCGACGGTGTGCAGCGCCAATGCCGGCAGGTAGAGGATCACGGCCATGCGGAGGAACTGGAAGCACACGTAAAGCAGCCCTCCGACCAGTCGTGCGGCGACATTGAAGCGCTTCTCCAGATACTCGTAGGCGGTCGTCACGTTCAGGCGTCGATAGAACGGGAGGTAGAACAGCACTACAACCGGCACGATCAGGATCGGGACCATGTTCCCGGTGAAGTGGACCCAGTTGCCCGCGTAGGCCTTGGCGGGGAAGCCCATAAACGTTATCGCAGACAACCCGGTGCCGACAATGCTCAGCCCCGCGGCCCACCAGGGGATTCGCCGCCCGGCCAGGAAGAAGTCGTCGGTGCTCTTCTCGCGGCGGGAGAAGTATACGCCCATCGCGAGTATCGCCAGGAGATACCCGACGAGCACCGTCCAGTTCAACGCGCCGAAATCAGCGACCGCGAGCGTCGGCGGCGGGGCGATCAAAGCTCCACTCCTTTCTGGGCGGGCACGCCGGCCTCATAGGCGTGCTTGATGTGATGCAGATCGGTGACAGTGTCGGCCGCTTCGATCATCGCCGGCGTGGCGCCGCGCCCGGTCAGCACGAGGCACTGATCGGGGCGGATATCGTCCAGCAGCGACATCACGTCAGCTTCTTCGACCAGCCCGCAGGTCACCGCGCCGCAGACTTCATCGAGTACGACTGTGGAGTACTTGCAGGATCTGACCGCATCGCGTGCTTTGTCCAGAGCGACTTCAGCGGCGTGATGATGGGCCGAGTACTGCGCGTCGTCGGGCTTGGGGACAAATCCCAGGCCCTCCTGTACGATGTCGATTTCGGGAATCTTCGCCAGCGCGGCGATCTCGCCGGTTGACGCATCGTGCTTGATGAACTGCAGGAACAGGACCCGCATTCCATGGCCCGCGGCCCTGAGCGACATGCCCAGGGCCGCACACGTCTTGCCTTTTCCATCTCCCGTCAGCAGCACGATGCGTCCTTGCCGGTCCATCACGCGATCTCCATAAGTGCGAATTCAAACTACCGCTTCGTGCGGGAGGTTACTTGCTTTTCTTCTTCCTGATCTCTTCCTTGATTCTCTGGATGTGCCCGCGTCCGAGGGCTTTGACCTCGCATCCCAGTTCGAAGTACCTGGCGATGTTCTCGTCGCTGAGTATTCCGAAGCAGTCTATGATCGCCAGCGGACCGCCGGCCCATTTGACGACCTGCGCCGGGTCCAGATCGAGGTACGGTGCGTGCGGGACCGCGAGTATCATAGCTTCAGCGCCTTTGAGCACCGACGGCAGATCGTCGGTCATCCGCACGTCGGCCAGGCCCTCCTGGTTGCGGAAGAATCTCGACCAGGAGTGTCCCGGTGCGGGGTATACGTCCTGCTGCTCGAGCTCGTACCAGTGTTCGACGTACGGATCGTGCACGCGGATCTCGGCGCCCATTTCGGTGAGCTTGCGCACGACGAGTTCCGAGCCGCTGTACCGCGTGTCGCCGACGTCCTGCCGATAGGACGCCCCGCAGATCACGATGTCGGCCCCGGCGATATAGCGTCCCATGTTTCGCAGGGCGTCCCGCGCCAGCTCCGCCACGTGCAGGCCGCGAGTGTCGTTTACGTCAATGGCGGTCGGGGTGATCTGGAACACGTTGTCCCCGTCTTCGAAGCCGAGTATGTGCCGATAGGCCCAGTATCCCAGCCCGCCATCCTTGGGCAGGCAGTATCCGCCTATGCCGGGGCCGGGGAAGATTATGTTGCTGTGAGTCGGACGCATCCCGATGGCCTTGATGACCTTGATCAGATCGACGCCGTTTCGCTCGGCGAACAGGGACCATTCGTTCAGGAAAGCCAGCGTCGTGGCTCGGTATGAGTTTTCGACGATCTTGGTGGTCTCCGATTCTATAGGGCGGTCCATGACGGTAAGCGGGAAGTCTTCGGTGTTCAGCACCTCCGTGAGGAACTTGACCACCCGCTTGCGGGCCGTGGCGCTGCACCCGCTGCAGACGCGCCAGAAATCGCGTATGGACGATACGTACTCCTTGCCGGGCATGACTCGCTCGAAGCTGTGGCTCAGCAGGGGAGTGGCTCTGAGACCGCGTTTGGCGAACGCCTTTTTCATGATCGGCCAGGCCACAAACTCCGTCGTCCCCGGAGCCACTGTCGTTTCTATCAGGGTCAGGCACTTCGGCTCGACTTTCTCGCCTATGGTGCGCATCGTCGCTTCAAGGGCGCTCATTTCGGCCTCGCCGGTCTTCATGTTGCCCAGGTCGTGCTTGGAGTAGTCGCACTGGACGTCGACTACGACTACGTCGGCCAGCTTCAGGCAGTCGCTGTTGAAGGTCGCCGTCAGGGTCTTTTTCTCGATGACGCAGCGTTCGATCATCGGATCGACTTCGGGGTCTTCAGCTTTCACCGGCGATTCGCCGCGATTCAGCAGCGGGATCTTCCAGTAGCTTCTGGTCGAGGGTCTCTGGCATCCGATAACGAACTTGCTGGGGACGCCTTTCCTGTCGGTGGTGTCGGCTACAATGGCGGCCATCACGGCTCCGACGAATCCGACGCCCATGACGACGACAATCTCTTTGCCTTCCTCGCGGGCTTTTGTTACGAGTGTCGTGATGCGTTTGAGTTCCGCGGCGTGCTCTTCCTTCGAGGGAATCTCGAACTTCTCACCGGCGGGGCTTACCGAGTAGTTTGCCATGTGTCTTTCCTTTTCCGAGATGCGGGTTATTTGGATTAGATCGACTGCGTAGAGATTATCCGACACCCGCGGCGGATGCAATCGCCATCAGGACATTAGCAGATTTGAATTCTTGCACGGTCGGGCCGACTATCAGTTCTGTCGAGATTGGGCGGCCCGCTGTCTGCGGACCTCGTCAAGGCCGCCGGGCGGGGGGAAGAGCCTGTTGAAGTCAAGATTCTCGGCCCGGCACTGACGCATGAGCGGACGGCGGATCATGTCGTAGGCGATCGCCGCGGATCGGGGCCAACGCTGCTTCATCGCCGTGTACATGACCGAACGCTGTTCCAGCGACAAATCCGCATCGCGCCATTTGGGACGGACGAGCAGCTCCACCAGTATGCCGGCGGCCAATGCGTCCAGGGGCGGAAGCGCCAGCCGCTGGGTTCGCTTGCCTTGCGGGCGGTGGTACTTGTCGTGGAGGGCTCGCGCGTACTTGACATTGCTTTCAAACGCCGAATCGTCTCCCCCGGCCAGCCAGATCATGGCCATCTGGAGCGATGCGGTCAGTTGTGCGGTGGCGACTCTGGGTATGAGGTCCTGCCGGCTCTTCAAGCTGGCCAGCACGAACTGATCGAGAGTTTCGGCGCCCCATTCCTCGCCTTCCTTCCTCTCGTAGTTGTCGCGGACCCAGTTGAAGTACTTCTGGGCCTGCTGTTTGCGTCCTCTGACGTAAAGCGCCGCGATCGCGTTGGCCAGGAAGTTGACGTGTCCGTCGTCCAGCGGGTTGTCCCTGAATCGTTCGTTTTTGCGCTGGGACCAAACCTTTCCCAGCTTGATGTACTCCTGGTGAGCGGCCTCTATGAACCGCCAGTCGGATCGGAGTCGCAGGTCCGGAGTCGGCTCGGACCCGCTGAGTTGAACCTGAGGCGCGAAGTAATCCATCTTCCCCTGCCAGGTCAGCGTCTTGAGGCAGGTCAGGAGCGTTCGATCGGTGTTCAGGACGTCGATGTGCTCGTCCGGCACGTCGGTGCAGTGTTCGACGCCGTAGACGGACCAGTAAAGCCCGTGGCTCCAGACAAGGCGCCAGTCGATCGGACCGTATCGCTTCATCATGTCGTACATGTACTCCGGGTCCATCTTGTGGACGCCCCAGAGGATCTGTGCGCGGACGAACGCCAGGGCCTTGCCGAGAGCTTCGGTGCGGGCGGGGTTGTTTATGATCGTCGCCCACTCGGCCCGCCGCCTGATCTCAGCCTCGCGACGGCGCTTTTCGTCGCTGTCCTTGATCGCATCGGTTGTCATTTCCAGGCGGCGGTCTCGATCCTCGATCGATTCGAGCCTGGTTATGTCAACCGCATCGTCTTTCGTACAGTAGTTGTAGGCCCTCAGCAGGCTTGCGTCCATCGCCAGTCCGACGGCGCGGAGCTCCTCGGCCAGCGCCGCCACGTCGGGATTGTCGCGCAGCAGCTTTCGCCTTTGATCGCTCTGGATATCTGAGCCTCTGGGGCGGTAGGGGTCCTTGTCGACAGGAGCGTCTGCGATCGGCTTGAACGCCGCCAGTATTCCTTTTTCATCAATCGCCGCCGGGGCGCCGAGCAGATTCTGCATGTCCCTGGCCCACACTTTCTTGTAGTACCAGTGCATCTCGTCAGTGTTGTCGCCCATTTTCGAGGCGAACGTCCAGCTCAACTGCTTGTACAGCAGCAGCGCGTTGGGGTTCATCGCTATTCCGCGATCGCGGAGCAGTTCTATACCCGATCTGACCCAGTGCCATCGCTCGTTCGGGGTGTCGGCGGTGGCGGAAATATTCCACGCCAACTGCCAGGCCTGGAACTGCCAGACGCCGGGGAATCGCGGCTGGAGCGTACAGATCAACTCGGCAAGCTGCATCGCGTCAAAGTGGCGCCCCTGGCGGTGCAGATTCTGTGAGCGCATCCAGAAGTAGTTGATAACAAGCGCCCGCAGGCCCCCGGGCGCGACTCGAAGCAGCGCCAGTTCGGGATGCCTGGCCAGGGTCGCATCGCCCGCGGGGACAAGTTCGTACTGTCGGCTGAGCTTGTCCAGCGGGGAATGCACCAGCGACGCGCCTCCAAACAGCATCGCCGCCACGAGCAGCCAGACAATCCGCAAAGTTTTAGGACGCAATTCGATCATGTTTATTCAGACCTCAAACCTGGACTCTGGCCAGCTCCCGTCGGTGGAGAATAAGGCATGCGGCCAGCAGCGCGAATCCCGCTCTTATCAACACGTCCGACGCGGCGGTGTTGCCGACGAAAGCCCACGAGATGTCCATCCCGTCAACCAGCCGGTCTCCCGGCATAGTCTTGGCGAAGTCCGGCAGCAGTACGTAGAACGGTTTGAAGATGTAGTGGGCCAGCCACGTCATAGCATCGACGTCGCCTCCGATGTCTATGTTAGCGGCGGTGACCAGGAAGTTTCTGGCCAGTGAGAACGGGCCGAGCACGAAGCACATCAGGCAGGCCACCGGAAACGAGACGAAGCTTCCGGCCAGGATCGACACCGCCGAGAGATACGCCAGTTGACACAGCATGAGCACGGAGGCTCGGACAAAGTTGTTCTCAAACGTGTCGACGTTGTACAGCAGCGAGACGTCTCGCATCAGCACTTCTATGCTGCTGGGAGAATCGTTCAGGATGCCGAATCTGAGTTCGCCCTTCTCGCCGATCAATCCGGACGACAGCGAAATCGAGGTCTTCTGGTGCGTTATGTCCGGCAGCGGGGTCCATTGAATGCCGGGGCTTTCGCCGTCGTGCGCCCGCCACCAGGCCCGCAGTTTTCCGTCGGGCAGGGCCGACGAGTCGCCGGGAGTCAGAAGGTAGGTCACCTGCAGGACCGGCTTGATGCTCAGTTCGGCCTTGTCGCCGGCGGACAGGCCGGAGAGGCGCTGTCTGGCGGCGCTCTGTTCGGGGAAGCTCACGGCGATCGCATGCCTGTCGATACCCGAGACCCTCCCGTCGAAACCGTTTACGCTTATGGGGCTCCTTCGCCACAGGCGGCAGGCGAAGCGTTCGGGCGTGAGGAATCTGATGACCCCCGCTTCGTCGATGGCGGTGAGGATCGTGGCGTTGAGCTTGATCTCCCGTCCGGCGACTTCGATGTCGGTGAAGCGCCACCACATTCTCCTGGACGGTGCGATGGACTGCAGTTTCGCCGCGACCTGGAGCCTGAGCTGATCGATCAGCCTCAGTTCGGCCTCCAGCCTGTTCAGACCTGTCCGGTCCATCCATCCGGTGACCGCGGTCTCGTATTTTCCGGAGTTTCTCAACTCCATGACTCGTCGGGCCAACGCCGCGTCCACGTCGATCGGCTGAGGCTTTATTTCGCGTCGTGCGGCGAAGACTTCGGTCTCGACGGTGCGGCGATCGGGCAGCGTGACAGGTCCAAGATCGGTTGACGCCCGGGATCGCAGGTGGGACGCCGCCAGGTATATCGCCGCACAGCCCAGCGCCAGCAGAATCGCGTTGAACAGCACCAGCCCGATCCATCTGCCGAGAATATACTGCCACTTGGCCACCGGCTTGACCGCGACGGTGAATATCTGTCTGGTGCGGATGTCGTTTGACACCAGCGATGCGCCCACGAACACGGTCATCAGACTCAGCAGCCCCAGCGAGATTCCCGTCCCGTAAGCCAGGAATGCGCGGATCTGCCCGGCCAGCGTGCCGTCTCCGGTGATCTGGGCCGGAAGTGCGATCAGCGCCGCGGTCAGCAGCACGATGAACGCCGCGGCGAGCTTCATCCGCATGCATTGCGCCAGGGTGTGTTTTGCGATGGACCAGATACCGAGCATCTATCGGGCCTCTTCTTCGTCGTGATCGCCGGGTGAAATCAAACCGTCAATGATGCCGCGATCGGCCTGCGGGGGAGGGGCCGGAGCCGACAGCGGAGTGTCGGCGACCTCAATGGGCCGGCGCTTGGGGCTGTCCTGGGGCTCCTTCTGTTGAGCGGCCGACAGGAGTTCGTCGACCACCGCTTTGCTTACCGGCGCCTCGACGATTTCTTCCGGCGGTTGCGGCGGGGTCTGCCGGGGCTCTTCGACAGGCGCGACGAGGTTTTCGATCACGACGCGTCCCCGCGGTTCGCCGGCCTGCAGGAATTCGGCGACCTGTCCGCCTGCGACGGCTCCGCCCGTGTCGAGCTTGCGCGACTGGGCTTCGTTTACGATGTCGAGGAACAGCGATTCGAGCTTGTCCCGCGGCGAGGTCACGTCGATGACCTTCCGCCCGCCGGTCTCGATCAGGGCGGTGACTTTCTCGATCGTTTCTTCGTCGAGTTTGTCCGCGGTGATCTGCGTCCTGTCCTGCTGGGCCAGCAGATCGCTGACCGAGCCTTCCCGGCGTCTTCGACCGCCGTAGAGGACGCATATCCTGTCGCAGACGTCTTCGACGTCGCCGAGCAGGTGGCTCGACAGCAGCACGGTCTTGCCTCGCATCGCCAGAGTCTTTATCAGGTCCTTGAACTGCTTGGTCCCGATGGGATCGAGCCCGCTGGTCGGTTCGTCGAGTATCAGCAGGTCCGGATCGTTTATCAGGGCCTGGGCCAGGCCGATTCGTCTCTGCATGCCTTTGGAGTACTCTCCCACCCTTCGATAGGCCACGCTGGACAGGCCGACCATGTCCAGCAGCATTTCGATTCTCCGGCGCCTCTCCCGTCTGGGCTGGCGGAACAGTTGCCCGTAGAAATCCAGCGTCTCAAACGCGCTGAGGAACGGGTAAAGGTGCGATTCCTCCGGCAGGAATCCTATGCGGGCTTTGGTGCGCACGTCGGTGGGGCGGCGCCCGAACACCGATATCCTGCCCCGCGAGGGGAACATCAATCCCAGGATCATCTTCAGCGTAGTGCTCTTGCCCGATCCGTTGGGACCGAGCAGCCCGAACACTTCGCGCTTGCCTATGTCCAGGTCCAGATCGCAAACCGCCGTAACCTTCTCGCGAAGCCAGAAATCCCTGAACACCTTGGTGAGCTTGGCTGTGCGGACTACCGATGTGTCTTCATTGGCCACTGATTCAGTTCTCTCTAATCGCCGGACGAACCGGACTTGCCCTTGATTTTCGCCAACTCTCGCACGATCCTGGCCGCGGTTTCGGGGTCCTGTTTGGTCTGGATGTTTATCTTGCGATCGCCCGATCCGACCACGACTACCTCGACAGTCGGCGATGCGAATATCTCCGACAGCACTTTTGTCCATTCCGCCGTCAGCATGAACTCGGGGTTCTCCTTGTACTTCGGCAGCAGTTCGGCGAACCGGACTGCCCGCCTCTTTGTGCTTTCGATGAACTCGGTGCTCTCGGTCTGTGCGTCGTCGATGAGCTTCTGGGCCTGGCCTTTTGTGTTCGACAGAGCCCGGTTAATCCTGGCGAGTATTGCTTCGGACTCCGCGTTGTCGCCTCCGTCGCCTTTCATCCGCGCCTTGGCGTATTGCCCGATCAGATCGTACGGTTTATTTTCGTCGGAATCCTGCGGCTTGTTGTCGATCGGGTCTCCGACCAGTTGGGTGTAGGCGTTTCCGGCCACGAGCTGCAGTATCCTGGCCGCCTGGGCTTTGGCCTGATCGCGGATCGCGGCGTTCTTCCTTTGGGCCGCGTCGGCGGCGGCGAAATCGCCAAGCGTCTGGAGGGGCCACGTCGCCTCGGTGACCGAAACATTCACGATTCTCAAGCCGCTGAGCATATCGTCAAGCCGCTTTTGCGCCAGGATTCTGACTCCATCTGCGAAATCGCCCCGGTTGCTGTTCAGTTCGTTCACCGTCATCCCGCCGCCGACGCGTATCGCGGCGCTGCAGATGACGGATCTTATCATTTCAGATGCGTCGGACACGTTAAGCTTGTACTGAATCGCCGGATGAACGCCTTCGGTCAGTTGATCGTTTCCCGAGCGAATCCTGTATCCGCAGCGCAGGCGGACGTGGTAGAGGCTGTTGTCGCCGGTCAGCAGGGCTCCGTCGTATCCGGGCCGCAGCCCCTCTTTGGGCGCTTTTCGATCCATCAGGGGTTTGGTCCGGTCCGTGGGCGTTTCGAAGACCCAGAAATCGTTGATCTCGATCTCCTTCTGCGAGACGTCGACGGCCTCGACTTTGCCGATCATGAAAGGCCAGGCATACGCGAGCCCTTCCTCCACGACCTCGTCCTGCATTTCGCCGAAGCGGTACACTATCCCCACCTGGTTGGGGCCGATGCTCGTCACTTCGCTCACGGCGAACAGTATCAGGACCGCGACCATGAGAACGGACAGGAGGCGGAAGCTCGAACGGAGCGCTTTGGCCAACTGCTGCTGGGCGGGGTCCATCTGTTCGACTTTAAGGTCGGTGTCGGATTGTTGATTTTCATTGCTCATTTGGAACCCTGCTTGTCGTCATTCTTCGCCTTGGGTGTCTCGTCGCTGGTCTTCGGAGCTTCGGGAAGGGAGGGGCCTTTCCAAAGGAATTCGACGCCTGGGATCTTCGTGCCGTCCAGCCAGATTGTCGCGTTCTGCCCGAGCCCGGACTTCAGCGTGTCGAGGTTTCGCAGGAACATCCCGAATTCCGGATGATCCTTGTATCGGCTGTAGTACTTGGCCGCCTGGCGGTGCCCGGCGGTGCGGATCTCGTCGGCCTTTCGCCCGGCGAACGCGATTATCTGCTTACTTGCGTTTTCAGCCCGCGATATTATCGTGTCGGCGTCGGCCTGGCCTTTTGATTCGAGGTTCTTTATCTCCTCCTGGCGTTCGGCCTTCATCGCGTTTATCACTTCCTTGGAGGCGTTCTGAGCCAGCCCCAGCGATTTGACTCCCACAGTGACGATCTCGACGCCGAGTTCGTCCTGCACTTCGCGCAGCTTAAGGAGTATCTCGTTTTCGATCTCGGCGAGCTTCATCTTGCCGGGATCGGTGTTGACCAGTTCGCTCATCGGGTGTTTCGGTATCACGTCGCCCTGTTTGGCCTGCAGGCGTTTTCTGATTCGCGATCGAGCCGCGGGAATCGTTTTGATCTCCCTGAGGAACTTCTCGGGCTTGCCGATTCTCCAGGCGCAATACATCGTTATCTGGATCTTCTGGTTGTCGGAGGTCTGGAGTTCCTTGTGGATGTCTTCGAACATGTCGATGCGGTTGTCGTACCGGACGTACCGCTCGGCGGGGAATATCCACTTGAAGTGCAGGCCGGCGTCTCCTTCCGGTCCGTTCAGCACCCTTGTTGTCTTGCCCAGCGTCTGCACCAGCACCAGGTCGGTGGAATTGACGATGAAGCTGAACGTGCTCAAAGTCAGTATGCCGACGACCGCGGCGGCCAGGATTATCAGGCTTGTCTTGCTCTTCATTTTCAACATTCCTTACTGTTCGTCGTGTTTCAATACGGCTGTGCCGTTGCTGTTGATTATTGATCGCCGCCGCCGAACGCCGCGGGCATCACGCCGGACTGACCTTCCCACTTAAGCCAGTGTTCGATCCTGTTGGGGTCCAGTCCGAGCACGTACTTGTGTTTGTCTTTCAGGGTCTGATCCCACATCTCAAGCCATCGGTCGAGCTTGTATATCCGAGGGCCGGCTTCGTAGAGGAGAGTTTGGCGTGCGAAGGATTCGGCTTTTCCTCGTTCGGACATCTCGTGTCGCCATCTGTCGGCCGACGCCTGTGCGATCATCACCGACGCCTTGCCGGCCTTGAGATCCATCAGTCGCTGATCCGCGAGTTTCCTGGATTCCGCGGCGAAAGATTCCAGCATTCCGGCCGCTCGATCCTTGTCTTTCTCGGCCTGGAGGCTCTCGAGGCGTTTGATATGTTCGAGGTGGTCCTTGTAGAGATCTTCCAGAGAGTCGGGGCCTTGTGCGGCGGTCTTGGACGCCTTGCCCCTGGCCGCGTCCCTGCGGATGAACTCCTTGAGATCGTCGGCTTCGAGCTTGGCCACGCGTATCTGCTCGGCGATCTGGGAGGCGAATTTGTCGCCCTGTTCGATCGGGGAGGGCATCGAGGCGAATTTTTCGTAGACTGAGATCGCCAGCGCCAGGCGAAGCGCGCTGGCCTGGTTGCCGGCGGCCTGGGACAACGACGTAACCGCGCGGGCCTGGGCCTGGTATCGCTGCTGATCCTGCCGCAGGCGAGCTTCGATCACCTTCTCGAAACTCTCGGCCGCTTCGGCGGGGGGGTGAACTATCTCAAACGATACGCTGACGATCTCCACGCCGAGATCCATGTCCTTTATCGCTTTCTCGATCAGCGTTTTGAGTCGTCTTGCGGCGGGGGCTCGACCGTAGGTCATGATCGCTTCGGGGCGATCTTCGTCGTTTCCGGGTATTGGCGTGTCGAGAGTCGCCGACGAGCAGTACATGACCATCTGCCGACCGGCTATGGCTTCGAGGATCTTGGCCGCGTCGGCGTATACGTATCCGAACTTGTACGCGTCGGTTATGCGGTACTGCACCGAGGCGCCCAGCTTGATTATGCTCACATCCGCGGCGTTGGATTTCGATCCGCCGCGGGGCGGGACAGCCAGCAGGAAGTCCTGTTCCTCGTGATGCCCGTGTTCTTCGGTCCAAAGGGCCAGTTCGCGACCTTTGAACGTTCCCGCTTCGATCAGTTCGGGTTCTTTCTTCTGGCCGGCTCCGAGTTCGAATTCATAGAGTTGTCCGACGTCGAACGCTCGAGAAGTCTCCACCGGCCAGGGCAGCTTGAAGTACATTCCCGGGCTCTTGAGCGATCTTTCCGGATCGGGCCTGCCGAAGCGGCTTATGATGTGCTGTTGGCCTTCATGGACGATAACGACCGAACTGATGGCGACCAGCACCGCTGCGCCCAACACCGCCAGCGGGATGAACGATTTGACCAGCAGACGATAGAACCACGTTCGCGACACTTCGAATCCGAACTGGTAGTTGACCGCGTCGGCCAGCGAGTGCCCCACGCGATCCGGTTCGGCCAGGAGATTCAGCAGTCTGGATTCGAAGCACAGGCGCGGCTCCTGTCCGGGCAGTCTCGGGCGGAATATGTCCAGCACGAAGTTTATGATCAACTCGACTGCGAGGATCATCATCAGCGCCGCCAGGGCGGCTGCGATCCAGTAGTCCAACTGTCGGTATCCCTGCCAGGCTCCCAGCAGAGACGCAGCCGCCAGTGCGATCGACAGGGCTCCGGCGAGCATGTACGCCCCGGTGGCCCGGAGAGGGCGCCACTGGGCCTGGGCGCCCATGCCGGTGGAGTAGCGACTGAAAAGGAACGCCAGAAACCCGATCAGCAGGGCGAACAGCGTGCCCTGGCTTGCGTACTGGATTTCCGGTTGGGATTCGGCTCCGAGAACGCCCCAGACCACTACGGCCATGCACCCGTGCCACGCGGCCCAGATCAGCGTAAATGCCGGTATGATCCACCTTTCAATGAATTCCAGGCGTGCGGCCATCGGTTGAGTCTGCGACTTGTCGTCGCCCTGGAAGATACTGGAGTCCGAGGCGATTTCCTCAAGCTCGATCGCCTCCCTTCGCTCCATATGGCGTGCGTAGAACAGAAACGCCCCAGCCAGCCAGAGCGCCGCTCCGCCGGTCAGCAGCCAGACGGCCGCCATAGCCGCCCGCGAGTTTGTCGTCATCCAGATCGCCAGCATGACCGCCGTGAATGCGATCTGCAGGAACAGTCCCGCCAGCGCCGTGTTCTTACCGCGTCTTTGAGCTATCATCTGTCGCTTCTCTCCCGCGCCCGATCCGGAAGCTTGCTCCCCGAGGCGCCTGGGTCTACAATTCTCGACTCGCGGACGAAACAATTTTCGATCCGCGGCGTATTACACGTTAAGCGGCGCGCGCCGCTTACGGAGAACGACCTGACATGACCAGACTTTGGGCCATCGGCCGGACAACATTCCTGCAAACCATTCGCCAGCCGATATACGGCGTGCTTATCCTGGTTACGTTCGCTCTGCTGGTGATGACCCTTCCCCTGTCGGGCTGGACCGCCAGCAGCGACTCGGGACGATCCGATCAGAAGATGATGGAGACCATCGGACTCAGCACGCTCATGGTCAACGGGCTTCTGATCGCCGCCTTCAGTGCAGCAGCCGCCCTGGGACGAGAGATCGAGGACAAGACCGCTCTTACCGTGGCCGCCAAACCCGTTTCGAGGGCGACGTTCGTCATAGGCAAGTTCCTCGGCGTTCTCGCGGCGGTGATCCTGGCGTACTACTTGTGCGGTCTGGCGTTTCTGATGACGGTGCGTCATGGCGTGATGCCCACCGTGCGGGATCCGTTCGATTGGCCGGTGATAGTCTTGGGGCTTTTGTCGCTGCTGTTGGCGATCAAGGTTGCGACTATCGGCAACCTGATGTTCAACTGGACTTTCACATCGGTGAGCATATGGGGCCTTGCGGTATTCATGACGCTGAGCATGGGCGTAATTGCGTTCGTCGGAAAGGGATGGGTGATCGTGCCTTTTGGGACCGGCATCTCGGGCCAGTTGCTGGTGGCGATGGCCCTGATGCTGATGGCGGTTGTCGTGTTCTCTGCGATCGCTGTCGCCGCCAGCACGAGATTCGGCCAGGTCATGTCGCTGCTGATCTGCTTCGGCGTGTTCTTCCTGGGATCGATGTACCGATCGCTGTTCGGTCCCGACACCGAAGGCGTTTTCATAGCCGGAGTGCTCGGGGCTCTCATTCCCAACCTGACTGCTTTCTACATGCTCGATGCGATGATGCTCGACAAAGCTGTTCCGGCGACCTACTTCGTGACGGCGCTGGGTTACTGCGCTTTGTACAGCGCCGCGGTATTGTCTCTGGGCGTCGCGGTGTTCCAGACCCGACCGCTGGAGACACAGGGCGGATCGGCCTCCATGCCCGCTCTGGTCGGCGTGCTGGCCTGGCTCGGTCGGGCCGGGGCGATCGCCTGCGGGATCACCGGAGCGGTCTTTCTGTCGCTCTCGAGTCATCACACGATCGACGGGTTCGTCGCCGCCGGGGCGCTTGTCGCCTCCGGAGGGGTCGGATGGATATTCTGGGGCTTTTTCGGACGCGGAGCCAAATGGAGCTATCTGCTCGTTTTGATCGTAGACATCGCGGCGCTCGCGGCGTCTCTGGCGATCGCATCGGGACTGTGGAGCATCGACGCGCCGGACGATTGGGGCGACCTGGCCCCACGCGCAGGGGTGGCGGCGGCTTTCGGCGTCTGTGTGCTCGGCGTTCTGGTTTTGCCTCGTACGCGTCGTCATTTCAGTTCTGAGGGTCTGCGTTAGCACGCATTTGTTAAGCCGCAGGGACTGGCTCCAGTTTGACTTCGGGCCGCGAAGCTTCTTCATCAGCCGGCTCCTGGAGATCCTCTCCCAGCCTGACCAGCCGGGCGGAGTTGAGTATCACAAACGCCGCGGCCAGAAGATGCAGCATCGCTCCGGCTATCGCCGGTAAGAATCCCATTCCCGCCAGGATCATGAACACCACCACGAATCCCACGCCGAATATCAGCGACTGGTGTATCACATTTGTCGTCTTGCGGCTGAGCCGGATCAGGAATCCGAGACGATTGAGGTTGTTGTTCATCAGCACGATGCTGGCCGAATTAATAGCCACGTCGCTTCCTGCGGCGCCCATGGCGATCGACAAGTCACCGGCCGCCAGGGCCGGCGCGTCGTTAACTCCGTCGCCGGCGACGGCGACTTTGCGGCCCTGATCCTTCAGTGCGTCGACGAGTTTGAGTTTGTCCGACGGCATGGCTTCGGCCTGCACTTCGGTGCATCCCATCTCACCGGCGACTCTCCTGGCGACCGACCAGCGGTCTCCGGTGACCATGACAAGCTCCTTGACTCCGAGCGTCTGGAGATCGTCGACAGCGTCGCGGGCCTCTTTTCTGGTCCTGTCCTCCAGTCCGATCCATCCGAGGATCTGTCCGTCCGAGGCGGCGAAGAGCGTGCTGAGGCCTTCGGGTTCGGCGTATTTGTCTCCGGCAAGCGGAGCGAGGTCCACTCCCTGCTCAGCCAGCCAGGTCTTGCGTCCGATCAGGATTCGCTTTCCGTCGAGAGTCGCCTTCACTCCGAGCCCGGCGGTCTCCTCGAATTCGGTCGGCTCGCCCGGGGTGATGTTGGCCTTTTGCGCAACTTCGACTATCGCCTTGGCCACCGGGTGTTTGGATCGGTGTTCGGCCCCGGCGGCCGCCGCGAGCAGCACCGCTCCGTCGACCCCAGGGGCCGGCATCATTCGCGTAACGCTCAGTTGCCCCGTTGTCAGCGTTCCGGTCTTGTCGAATACGAACGCGCTTATGTCCTTGGCGGCTTCTATGTTCGATACGTCCTTGACGAGTATTCCCAGCCTCGCGGCGCAGGACAGGGCGGCGACCATGGCGGTGGGGACCGCCAGTACGATCGCACAGGGACATGCGACCACGAGCATCGTTATCGCACGCTCCATGTCCTGGGTGAAGAACAGAACCGCCCCGGCCAGCATCAGCACAGTGGGGGTGTACCATCCCGCATAGCAGTCGATCATTCGCATCATCGGGTTGCGCGTCTTCTGGGCCTCCATGATCAGCTTGCGGACTTTTCCGAGCGTGGTGTCGTTTCCGGCTCTCGTGACGCGAACGTCGATCGAGCCGGAGACATTGGCGGTGCCCGAGAAAACCTCGTCGCCCTCGGACTTGTCGACCGGGACGGATTCCCCGGTGACGTTGGCCTGGTTCACCGACGATTGTCCGGAGATTATGTCTCCGTCGGCGGGGATGTTGTCGCCCGGGCGGATTCTGATAATGTCGCCTTCGCGAAGATCCTTGGGTTCGACGAGTTCCTCCCGTCCTTCGGGAGTCAGGCGGTGGGCCTTCGTCGGGGCCAGGCGGATCAGCGATTCGATGCTGGCCTTGGCGCCCAGGGCGGTTCGAGTTTCTATAAGGTTCGCCAGGAGCAGGAAGAACGCCACGACTCCAGCGGACTTGTAGTTGCCCCCGGCGATGGCGGCGACTATCGCCAATGCGACCAGTTCATCCATGTGCATCTGGCCCTTGAGCAGATGTCTGATCGCGTGGATCACGATCGGTATGCCCAGCAGGACTGCGCCGATAAGCGCAAGAGTCGAGCCGTAAAACTCGTCTTCGAACATCCAGTCGGCGATGTATGCGTTTATCACAAGGACGCCTCCGAAGAGGATTGCCAGGATAAACATGCTGGCGCGCCCGGTCTGGGCAGCAACCGATTCGGTCAGAGCATCTTGAGCCATATTTAACTCCTGCAGGCGGCGATATCGAGCCGTCTGCAACTGACGACGGCCCGCCGGGAACATCCGTCCCGACCGGCTGCCTGAATATAAACTACCGTTTTCGTGAAGGTTCTACGAACAGACTATACCGCAGGTTCTCAGAAAAGCGAATTATCGTTCCGGCTTTTCCGCAAGACGGCGACGTGGCGTCTTGTGCGTGCAATGGTAAGCCATTCCTTCATAAACGCTCTTGCCACGCGGCGGAGTTTGCGGTAGTATGATTCTGTGCGGATTCGACCGAATCCCAAGGGACGCTGCTGCGGCGCCGTAAATCGTCGTGATCTGCTAACAGGCGCCGGCGGGTCAGGAGCACTGAACAAAGCTGCCGCGGCGGCAACGCGACAAACTTGAACTGCACGTCTTCTCGATTGAAGAGACAACCATGGCCAACAAATCCACCAACAGTTCCGCTCAGACCAACGTTGGGCAAGTAATACGCCAAGCCCGTCAAGATAAAGGGCTTACGCATGACCAGCTCGCCGAGCAATCCGGCTGCTTCGCCACTACGATAGAGAAGATCGAGGCCGGCGAACTCAGAGGCGATCGCGAACATCTGCAAAAACTCGCCGACGCCCTCGAACTCGATGCGTCGGAGCTTTTTGGGCTTCTGCTGAATAAGCCTGAACCGGACCCTCAAGTATACAGCGGTCAAGACGTTCGCCGCGCCCGCAAGGCCATGGGACTGACCCAGCAGCAGCTCGCGGCGCTGGCCGACTGTTGCGGACGGACTGTTTCGTCGTTTGAATTGGGCAAGAATCGTCCGCAGAAGAGGGTGCTTAACGCGATAGTGAAGGTGCTGGACGAGTATCTGACTGAAGTTGCGCCGGGCAAAGTGGCGGAAAAAACCAAGGCTGGAGCCGACCGCCGCGCCAAGGGCAAGAAGAAAGCGAAACTGGCGCCGCCGGCGCATATCGGCGAGAAGATAAAGCGAGCCCGCGAGGCCAAGGGCATGACCCAGGAGCAACTGGCCGAAATCATCGGGGCGTATCCCTACACCATCGCATGGATAGAACGGGGCAAGGAAAGACCCACCCCCGAACTCGAAGAGGCGATATGGGAGGCCGTCGAATCGGACATATCCAAGCCTGAACCCAAGGCCCATCGCGGCGACACCAGCCACATATTCACCTCGGGCAAGAATCTCCTGCGAGACCTGTTTGGAAACGGCGATTCTGATGCTGAAGGCGGCCAAGACGTGTCTGGCGTCGAAGACCCGGCCGAGGCTGACGCCGAGAGCGACGAAGCGGTGCAGGACGACGTTGTCGAAGACAACCCGTTGATTTCAGCGGCTCCGGCTGATCCGGCGCCGGTGAAACCTCCGGCCGCCCCTGCCGAGAACATCGCCCAGGCGGTCAAACAGGCCAGGATCGCCTCGGGGCTGACCCCGCAGGAAATATCGCAAATGGTCCCGAGCTGTTCGAGCGGAATGATCGCTTACATCGAAGCGGGATTCAGGAAACCCACCCCCGAAATCGCCAAGGCTCTGGCGATCGCACTGGAAACCGACCCCGACGAGTTCCTGGCTCTGCTGGATTAACCCTGATCCGGGTTGCTGGGGATTATCACCACCGGGCAGGTCGCTTTCTTGACTACGCCCTGGCAAACGCTGCCGGCCAGAAGGTTGTGCAGCGCCCCGTGTCCGTGCGAACCGAGCACTATCCAGTCGGCTTCGAGTCGCTGGGCCTCCTGGAGTATCTTGGCTACGGGCTGTCCGGGAACCATCATCGCCGTGACGTCCACGCCGTCGGCGCGGAGGTTGTCCTGGTACTGTCCCAGCATTCTGTGTTCTTCACGCAGGCGCCTTGCGGCGCTGTCGCGGATGTACTCCGGTCCGACCTCGTAGCTTACGAAGTCCGGCTCCGGCACGGCCGCGTGAATCAGCCACACTTTGGCGTCGAGAGCCTTGGCCAGTTGAGCGGTTTTCGCAACCACCTCATCGGTCACGTCGGAGAAATCTATTGGCGTAATGATGTTATCTGACATATTGTTGCTCCTACGTAATTATACGCATCGGCAAGGCTTGGGACAAATCAGCGGTCGATTTCAGGCCGAATTGCAGTTGGCGCAGTTTTCGAAAGTTATCTCCTGACACGCCCCCGAAGAGGCCCGTCGGCAGGCGCCCAGCAGCAGATTTACGTAATGATCCTTCGACGGCTCTGATGATATCCGGAGCTTCCCGGCTACGGTTTCGATCTGGTCGGCCCCGCGGGCTTCTATCTCCACGAAACAGCCTATCAAAGGCAACCGGTCCAGTTCGATCCGGCACGCCCCCAGGCGGTAGCTGGCTCGCTTCTTTTGTATCTTCAGCGTCGGAGCCAGGCCCAATGCCGCCAGCACGTCGTTCATCGCTTCGTGCGAATCGATGCGGGTCTGTATCTCCCGGCGGATCTTGGCGCGTTTGTGATTGCCGGCGGGGCCTTTGAAGGTCAGTTGGGCTCTGGTGTCGGCTTTGTCGCCTGTCGACGGGCTGCGGAGCCGGCGCGTATGACGTATGCGGAGTCCCTTATCTTCGTTCAGCAGCTTGCGCTGCGGCGTATCGTAATATGCGTCGGTCTGCAGATCTGTCCCGAGGTGCACCGCACCGAGTTCCTTCAGGCGCCGCCGGACGGCCCGGAAATCGCCTACTTTGAATTTAGCTTCGATTTCGTTCGGCATGTTCCCTTAGTTGCCGGGCGAAGGGCACGCCGGATGTTTAGCGCCGGGCATGTCCATTCGAGGCTTGGCGGTGTACAGTTTGACGATCGGATCAAATGTCTTGACGATAGCCTTGTAGTCCGGATCGTCCTTGCTTTCGAATATCGCCTTTCCGCACTTCTCGGTTCCGCCGGCTGACTTGGCCAGCGGGGCGATCAGGAAGTTGCTGTTTTCGACGTTCGTGATGCGGATATAAGGGTTGCGCGGGATCTTGCCCTTGTGGCAGGAGTTGCAGCGGCGTTTGGCCACTTCGCCGAGAACCTTGTTCAAGTCGGCGGGGATCATCTGCCGGCATCCGCGGAGGTTGTAGTGGTTCGATGAAGACGTACCGTAGTAGGGCACGTTCAGATCGATCCAGGCGAATATCCTGCGCTTCTCGACAGCCGTCAGCGCGACGCGAGGCTTGCCTTCCTTGTCGGGGTGTCCGGTGCGGACGTTCTCAGCCAGCTTGCTCGCCGGTGAGCCCCAGTACTTCGGTGTTATGTGGAGGATATTGGCCTCGTGTCCGTTGTACGTCGATATCCACTTGGTGTAGGGGTTCTTACCGGGTCGGCCCTTGCGGGCGAGTATCTCGTAGGCTACGTTGAAGAAGTCGGTCTTGTCGCCGCTGAGGTCGACGCCTCCGCTGGCGGTCTTGTGGTTGTGGCACTTGTTGCAGTGCTTGTCGAAAACCGGCTGGACGATCCGTGCGAAGCTGAATCCTGTTACGCCCCATTCGGGCTTGTCGAGTTCCTGCGGCGCCCGCAGGGCCGCTATCGCCCGTTTCGAGCCGGCGGGGGACGCCGCGTAGTTCCTGTCGGCGTGGCAGCCGACGCATCCCTGGCGTTCGCCGGGCATCAGGTGCGTGAAGCTTCTCATACGCTGCAGCGCTCTGCCTTCGGCGTCGAGGGCCATGAAGTAGATAGGCAGGCCCGCGGGAACTTTGAAAGACGCCGACCCGTCGGATTCGATTTTCGCGTATCCCCATATGCGCTTGGGCGCGTAGGTCGCTCCGCACGATACTACCGGGAACTGAAAGCCGAACGCTCTGCGGCTGACTTCAGCCTTGACGGACTTCTCGATCTCCTGAACGACCGCGATCTGCTTGATTTCACCGCGTTTGACGTGCGGTTCCAGACCGTTGTAGACGTCCTGCATGGTCAACGTCGCCCAGTTGTCGGCGCCGGGCCTGAGAGTCGAAGGACGCACCCTGGGCCTCTCTGTAGCCCGGATCGGTTGGGCGGTGTAATAGCCAAGGGGACCCGGCGCCGGCAGAACCGTGACTTGTGCGGTCGACTTGTAGTCGCGGAGGAGGATCGTGCCGCCTCGACTGACGAGGAAGTACTTGTCATCAATTGGGAAGGGGCTCTCATACGGTCCGCGGATATGGTTGCCCGAGCCCTTGTCGACCAGGCCGATGTTGATCTCCGGCGTGAGATTCGTTATCGCTTCCTGCGCGTTGGCGCCTATCGAGGGATCGATGATCCCGATCGCGCCGCGGCACGGCCCGTTGTGCGCCGTCAGTACGCACAGCACCTTGTGGGTTCCGGGTATCTCGCGGGCCTCCATGAAAGTCGCCGGGCTCAGCACGCGATTGCCGAAAAAGCCGGCCACGTTTGTTCCGTCCTGGTTGATCGTCCAGAGGCTCTGGATCGGAATCGCGGGTCGGTCCACGTATTCCCAGCGAGAGTAGATGATCCGCCCGTCGGGCATGACCGAGGGCGTGAAGTCATTAAGGTAGTTAGCCGAGAGACGAATCATGTTCTTGCCGTTGGCGTCGCAACGGTAGAGGATCGGCGAGGTCGTGTTCCAGCAGTACGCGAACGCGGGTTTGATGTCCGACAGCAGTGCGATCCCGCCGTCCGGCAGCCAGCATGCGTTCATGTTGTTTGTCTTGCCTTTGGTGACCTGGGTCAGTCCGGTCCCGTCGGCCCTTATTCGGTAGACGTGATAAGTGTCCAACGCACTCTTTCGCCAACTGAACAGTATTTCGTCTCCGTCGTAGGACACGTTGCAGTCGAGCATCTCGCCCTTGGGTGAATCGACGATCTTCTTCAGGCCTTCGGCGCCCTTGGTCAGATCAAGTATGTACAGCCCGCCGCCGGGCTTGAAGCCTTCGGCGTGGTAGGTGTAAACGTGCGACGAGCGAATCGCCGCCCGCTGGATCAGCACGAGCTTGGTGAAGCCGAGCTTGCCGGCCTTCAGGTCGGCGGTGAGTTTCGGCGATTCAGGGATGGACGATTTCACCACGGGTCTTTGGCCTCGACGCGGCGCCGGGAACGGGGTCAGCTTGCCCAGCAATCCGGACGGAGGACTGGTCGCGTAAACCTGGATCTCCGACGCGCCCGGATTTGATCCGCCGTAGGAGCTCTTGAACTTTATCCGGAACTTCTTGAGCTTGGTCGGACGCGCCAATTTGATGTGCTGGGGTCCGTGTCCGCTCTTGAGTGCGCCTCTTGCCGCCGGGGTGCTGCTCGAATCGAGATAGACTTCGTAGTCTTTCCAGTTTTCGCCGGACTCGAAGGCTGTGCGTCCGAAGTAGACGATTTCTGCGACGGTTACTTCCGCGGGCCATTCGAATGTGATTTCGGCCTTTTGGCGATGCGTGTCGCCCTTGACGGCCCATACCTTCTCCAGGTCGGCGTTCGAGGCGGCTGGCGGGATCTTCCCGTCAGCGACGAACTTGGCCAGGTATGACGTGTTGTACTCTGAAGTAGCGGTGATTTTCGCCGCGGGGGCGATGTTCTTCGGCGGAGCGGCCAGTGCTCCGGCCCCGATCGCCAGTACGACAGTGACCGAAAGCGCAAGTTTCAGCGTGCGGTTCTTATTGATCTTCATAGCTCCAGTATCCAAATCGCTCCTGTGGTTTGGTGAACCTTCGGTTTCGATAACTGCTCACCGCGATGATGCAGGAGCGCATCATCGGCGAAATCATTGTACCAATGGACAAACGCAAACGACAGGTCATTCCTTGCGTTTGAGTCCGGCCCGTATACTGTCCTCGTAGTGAGCGTTCAGGCCCTTTGCTCCGGTGCGGGTCATGTAGACCATCAGTTTGTGCCGGATCCGCTTCTGGTCCAGTGCGGCGTAGTACTTGTGCCTGGGAAGGTTGCTTCGAAGCCGCATCAGCCGCCTTGTCGGGTCAAGGACCCAGGCGTCGCCCCGGACTGGGTGCTCGACCCAGGCGTGCCCGGACTTGACGTTCGTCAGATCTTCGATCCCGAACGTAACTTCGGACCGCAGTCCCTTCTTCGCAAGCAGATCGTGGAGGTAGATCGCCTGGTCTTCGCAGTCTCCGGTCCCGCGTGCGGCGGTTTCTTCGGGGCTCTGCCAGTAGTCGCCGTTTTCATCGTCCGCGTACTCGATCTCGGCGGCCTGATGCAATGCGCTGTGGAGATCACCGCTCAGACACGAGCATATCCCAAGCGCCGGGGCGCACAAGACCAGCGTGCCTATAAGCCTCCGCCACGATCTGTCCGGAACAACACTCATCGCGCCGTCAATGCATCACCTTGGCGCAGATGATGGTGTTCTTCAGCAGCATAGCGACGGTCACCGGCCCTACGCCGCCTGGAACAGGCGTGATCGCCGAGGCCACCTCCTTCGCTGCGTCGAAGTCGACGTCGCCGACTGTTCGCATCGCGGTCTTGCCATTGTCCCTCTTGAGGGGATGTCCGTTTTCGTCGGCGCCCTTGGGGATGCGGTTGATCGCCACATCAATCACGATCGCGCCGTCCTTGATCATGCCGCCCGAGATAAGCGGGCTCAGGTCGGGGACGAGCAGGTCCTTTCCTTCGGCTTTGGCCTGTCTTAGCGCGGCTCGCCATTTGGCCTGCGAGACCCCGGCGGCCACGAACAGTATGTCCGCGCGTTTGGTGTGAAACGCCAGATCGCGCGTGGCGACATGGCAGACAGTCACCGTGGGGCTTTCGCGCAACGACTGCAGCAGCAGCATTGCTATGGGCTTGCCGACAATCTCGGAGTGTCCGACGATTACAGCCTCCTTGCCCGCCAGGTCGTCGCAGGTCCGCCTCAGCAGTTCGACGGCCGCTATCGCCGTGCACGGCGCGCAGCCGCCTTGTCCGTGGAACAGGTGTCCCAGGTTCGACTGCCCGATTCCTTCGACATCCTTGCTCGGCGATATGGCAATCTGCATTTCGTGGGGATTGATGTGCCCCGGCAAAGGCATCTGAAGGATCACGCCGCTGACTGACGGATCGTTGTTCAGCGCCTCGATCTCATCCAGGAGTTCGCCCTGGGTGATTTCCTCGGTCAGGTATTTCAGTTCGTATTCGATCCCGACTGATTGGCACTCCCTGGCCTGCATGTTCGTGTAGATTTTGCTGGCGGGGTTTTCGCCGACCTGAACCGCCGTCAAGCGGGGCGTCTTGCCCGCGGCGGAAAGCTTGGCCGCATCGGTCGCGACCTGCTGCTTGATCTGGGAGGCGATCGCCTCTCCGTCAATGATTGTTGCCGTCAAGTGATTACTCCTGTCGTCTGGGGGCGTCCAGCAGCCTGGCTACGGCCGCATCGACCGCCGCGTCCCGATCGCCTCGGGTCGTCGCCAACTGCAGCGCCCATTTCCCTGCAATCCGATAGAATTCGCGCAGGTCCGCATCGCATTCGGCCAGCGCGTCCATATGTCGTGCAACTGTTTTCGCGTCTCCGCGTGCGATCGGGCCGGTGAGAGCTTCAGCCGGTCCAAGCCTTGCGACGTTTCCCAGCGTCGCTTCGGCCAGTGGGGCCATCGCTTTCAGAGCGGTTTGCCGATCTATGCCCGCCGCGGCGCAGAGCGCCGCCGACGCATCGAGCAGGGCGGTCAGATAGTTGCACGCCATAACCGCCGCCGCGTGGTAAAGTACTTTCGACTCCGGTCTTATGCTCATGGGTCTGGCGCCGATATCCCGCGCCAGAGTCATAATTTCCTCGACGGCCGATTCGTCGCCTTCGCAGAAGCAGTACGCTCCGGCGAATTTCTCGATCGCCGCTTCTGCGCTCGGAAATGTAGCCAGGGGGTGCATTGACGCGATCCGGCATCCGCAACGATCCCTGGCGGTCGACAGAATATCGCTTCCCAACGCTCCGGAGCAGTGGGCTACAATGCTTCCGGCGGCGAACGCGCCCGCGGCGGCGAGTTGATCGCAAAGCGCCTCGATGGCGTCGTCACTTACGGTAAGCAGAATGATCTGGGCCGCTCCGGCGGCCTGGGGGATGTCGCACACCGCGTCGGGCGCATCGATCAGTTCGCCGAGAGCTTGGGCGCCGGCTCCGGATCGGCTGGCCAGTGCGACAGGTTTTCTCCCCGCGCCGGCCGAGAGTTGCGCTATCGCCGAGCCGACCTTCCCGCACCCGATGATCGAAATGTCCGCCGAGCCTGTCATGTTGTCGTTGTGAGGGTCAAGTTAGCTTGAACTTGTTCCCCGGCGCCGGTATGTGCACATCGGAGCAGCCGGAGTCCAGGAATATCTGTTTCATCGCTTCGGGCTGCGGCCCCTCGCCGTGCACGCAGAAGGCGCCCTTGAGCTTCGGGCTCAGCGGCGCCAGGGCTCGCGTCAGTTCGTCTCGATCGGCGTGTGCGGAGAATCCGTTGAGTATCTCCACACGGCACAGAAGACGGTACATTCGCCCGTAGATCTTAAGCTCTTCGCGACGCTCCACAATCCGGCGTCCCAGCGTGTTCTGGGCCATGAAGCCGACGATGACGACGGTGTTGGCTTCGTCTTCAACGTTGTTCTTGAGGTGGTGCTTGATGCGACCGGCTTCGCACATGCCCGACGATGCGATAATCACGCACGGTTCGTCGCGTGAGTTGAGGGCCTTCGAGTCGTTGACGTCGGTTATGTACCGGATCATCGGCTGGCCGAAGATGTCGCCCTTGGCCTGCCAGAAGTCCGCGGCCTCTTTGTCGTAGCATTCGGGATGCTTCTTGAACACTTCGGTTGCGTTGACCGACAGTGGGGAGTCCACGTAGATCGGGAGCGGTTCGAGCATCTTCTCGTTCAGCGCCCGGGTCAGGTAATACGCGACGGTCTGCGTTCGCCCGACGCTGAACGACGGGATGATGATCTTTCCGCCGGCGGCGCGGGTCTGCTGGATGATCTGAACCAACTGCTCCTTCAGGTGAGTCGGGTTGCGATGGCGACGGTTGGCGTACGTGGTTTCGGTGATGACGTAGTCCACATCGGGCAGCGGGGAGGCCGGGTTGCGCAGGATCGGAACATCGAACCGACCCAGGTCGCCGGTATACAGCAGCTTGATCGGATTGGCGCCCTCGATCTCCACGAATATGCACGCCGAGCCGAGAATGTGGCCGGCTTCGAGGAACGTGGCGTAGCAATCCTCGGCGAACTGGAAACGTTCATCGTACGGCACTTGTTGAAACTGCTGGCAGGCCTGCTTGGCGTCCTCGGGGCCGTACAGAGGCTGAATCTGCTCTTTGCGTGTTCGGGCTCGCTTTTCGTTCCAGAACCGGGCGTCTTCCTGCTGGATGTGGGCCGAGTCGGCCAGCATGATCTCGCACAGGTCGGCAGTCGCCGGAGTGGCGTAGATCGGACCGGTGAAGCCGTGCTTGACCAGCGCCGGCAGCTTGCCGCTGTGGTCGATGTGCGCATGGCTCAAGAGCACCGAGGCGATCTGGTCGGATCGTATGGGGAACGTCCTGTTCTTCTCGGCCGCATCGTTTCGCCGGCCCTGAAACAACCCGCAGTCCATCGATACGGTCTTGCCGTCAATGTGCAGCAGGTGCATGGACCCTGTGACAGTCCGGGCGGCGCCGAAAAATTCCAATTCAACTTCAGGCATAAGGTATATCTCCGGCATGTAATATAGCGACTGGCGCCGGAAAATGCCCGTATTGTTCTGCGAATAGCGACTTTGCAATTTGTAACAGGATAATCAGGTCGTGTTCAGGTCGGTCTGTTTCGAGATAGAAGTCCTGTCCGCAGAATACGGCGATAATGAGCAGTTGTATTGACTAGCGGCTCGGCCGCCTATCGGTACTGCACTACGATTCTAAAGCCCCATCCCTTGTATCCGGAGTTGGCGTCGCCCCAGGCGTAGGCGAAGGGGCTGCACTTGCCGGTCCAGTTGTCGCCGCAGGCCCTGCGCTGCCCATTGGACGTTTCCTCGTCATCGCCGGATTTCGGGTTGTGCAGATCGAAGACCCATTCCCAGACGTTTCCGTCCATGTCGTACAGGCCCCATTGATTGGGCTTCTTTCCCGCGACGGGCTGATGGTGATCGTGCTCGGGGCCGAGATCCTTGGTATTGGCCTTGCACCAGGCGTAGTCGCCAAGTCGCGAATGGTCGCCGAAGAAGTACTCGCCTTTCGTGCCGGCCTGGCGGGCGTGGCGCCATTCGGCGTCGGTCGGCAGGCGAGCGATGCGTCCGGTCATCTTGGAAACCTTCCTGCAGAACTCGCGGGCCTTTAGCCAGGAGACGTTTTCGACGGGGTGCTTCTTGCCCTTGTACAGGCTGGGATTCTCGTTCATCACCGCCTGGTACTGGGCCTGGGTCACTTCCGTGACGCCGATGTAAAACGGCCCGGCGGCGACTTTCCTGCCCTTCAGGCGATCGACGGCGTCGACCTGTTTGGGCGGAATTCCCCGCAGCTTCAGCGTGATGTCCTTGCCGAGCTTGAGCGTCAGGAATCCGCCGGCCATAGTCTCGGGCTTCCGCCGGGCAAGCGGCGGCAGACCCATATCGTCCAGTTCCTTCTGGAGTTTGCCCTTCAGGCTTCCCAGAAGGATTGCGCCCTGGGTGTCTCTGTCGCCGCTGGCAAGAAACAGTCCGCAATACGCCAGCGCTCGGCGCAGAATGTGAGGTTTGGCGAAATCGCTGGCGTCCCTGAGCAGGACCTTCCCGTACCAGCCGGCGAGCTCCCTGGCCGCCGAGGTCTTGACCTCGAACGGCTTGACCATCGTCAGCGGAATGTACGTTCGCCACCTTTCGTCCACGTCCTCGTTGAGATACTTAACCGCAGACGCCGGGTCGTCCAACTCTATGAGATGCAGTTTTATCAGACCCATTCTTATCGCGGCGCTGCTCGGCTTTACCTTAAGCTGCTTGATCGCCAGATCGATCTGCTGGGTGACCCTCCGCATGTGCGTGACCCGCTTGAGCCTGGCTCGCAGCTTGGGCAGGTCCGGCGTCGACGGGCGCGACGAGAGCCTGACGGCCTCGGTGTACGCCTTGACAGCCTCGGTCCACTGACGCTTGAGTTCGTACGATTCGGCGGCCTCGACCAGCGCGTCGATCAACCGCCCGCGAATCCTCCGCTTGTTATGCAGGCCTCGCGCATATTTGCTGAGCCACACGCGATAGAGTTCGACCCGCTTGATTTCGTCGAAATTGTCCAACGGGTCGGTGTATGTGAGCATCGACAGTTGGTTGATCGAGTAGAGCGTCGCCTTGCGTCCCTTGTCGGTTGCCAGGCCCTTCATCCCGTATTCGACGGCCTTCTTGAACAGGGCGATCTTGACCTTCTGGTCGCCGTCGAGTGCTGCGGCTGCTGCCGAGAGCTTATCGGCTCGTCCGGCGCTGGTCCTGTCGCCGTCGAAAATGCCGGTCAGCAGTTCGTTGGTGAGAATGTCTTTGACCGCGGGTTTGGCTCGACAAATATTCGGTGCGGCCAGTGCGGTCGCGACCAGTAGGGTTGTTACGGCGACTTTCATCGTGCGGTTCCTGTCGGATCAAGCTGTCGGAGGGAAAACGAGCCCAAGTTCGTTTGTCTCATTGTAGCATAATATCGGCTATCAGGGCCTATTATGTTACTTGTCGTCGGCCCCGATCCGCACCGATGCTACGGGACGTGGGGGAAGTTCTCGTCAATCGGCGCCGCGGCCAACTCGGCCAGGAACTCCGCTATTCTCCCGCAGACAAGCTCCAGGTACGCTTCTCCGCGGTCCGGCGAAGCCCCCCTCGGATCTCCCGCGGCGCAGTGATCGTTCAGGCGGTCGAAGCGGCGGCTGGTCTTAACCCAGCCTTTCCGCAGGGCTTCGAAGGCGAACTGTCGAGTCTTGCCGTCGCCGGCGACGTCCGGTTCGACCAGTTCCGGAAAGACAGCCAGGGCGACGGAAGTTTCAAGCTGTCCGGCGTGATCGTCGGGGCGGTCGAATATCTCATCGTATCTGTCGCGCCCGACTGTCCACCAGTCGCACAGGAATACGTGCACGTCCAGATCGCACTGTATCTGGCGGATCAGCGGCGTGAAGTCGTTTCCGCCGTGGCCGTTGAGGATCACGATCTTGCCGATTCCGTATCCCAGCAGGGATTCGATGATCTCGCGCACCATCGCGTCCAGCGAGGCCTGCGAGACGTGAATCGCCATCGGGAAAGCCGCGAGGTTGCAGTCCACGCCGTAAGGCAGCGTCGGCAGGCAGATCACCGATTCGCACTTGTCCCACGCCATCCGGCACGATTCGCGCGCCACGTGCGAGGCGTGGCGGAAGTCCTGGCCCTGGGGAAGATGGCGGTTGTGAGGTTCGATCGCCCCGATCGGAAGGACGGCGACTTCGTACTTGCGTTGCGAAATGCGGTGCAGATTGGTGGCCGTCAAATCCCATTCGTCGATCATGCTTGAGTTCTCCGCGAGGCTATTGAATTTCGGGCATCGGAACTTCGAGGCCCTTGAGCTGCATGGCCTGCGCTTTGGGATCGTATACTCCGTAGAACACCGCGTTGCAGTCGATCCATGCGGCGATGCGCCGGATCTCGCCGCTCGAGAGTTTCACCTTGTGGTGTCCTTTCGGGTCTCGCAGCATCTTCAGCAGGCGGGCGCCCGGCGATCCGTACATTCCGCCCGGAGGCGTGACCTGTATGACGTTGCGCCCGCCGAAACGGGGCACCAGCGCCTCCCTGGCGTTCTTGGAATTCGTTCCGGAGCCCCAGAAGTTCCTGTCGCCGCAGAGCGACCAGTATGACCTGGTGAATCCCTTGTGAGGCGTCGAGGTCAGGTCGATGTTCTTCTTGGCCTTCTTACCGGGATGGCATTCGACGCAGTGCTTGTCGAGAATCGGCTGGACCACCCGCATGAAAGAGAACGCCTTTCCGCCCAGCTTGCCGGGATCGATCTTCGAAGGTTTGCGTTCCATTGCGATCGTCCGTCCGCCCTCGGAGGCGTACTCAAACGGTTCGTGGCACCCGATGCAGGATACTCTCTCGCCCGGCTGGAGATAGGTCAGCGATCTCATCGTCTGGACCGCCAGCCCGTCTGAGTCGAGCGTCTGGAAGAGAATCGGTATGCGCGCGGGGACGATGAATCGGGCCGATCCGTCCGATTCGACGGGGACTGTGCCGAGGATCGCGCGTGCGTTTTCCTCCCTCGCCAGGCCGATCGGAGGGCGATCGCCGAGATTGGTGGTCTTCGGGAGTATCTGGACGATTCGCAACTGTTTGACCGTTCCGCGTTTGATCCCGTCGAGTCCGCGGTATACGTCGCGCATCATCACTTCGCCCGTTGGCGGGGGGTTGTCCGGGAGATTGCCCGTGACGACTTGCGGACGTTTTCGAGGACGCAGCGGACACGGGCTGGTGCTGGAGATCTCCGGGTCGCGGTAGATCAGCTCGCGATTTCCAAACGCGTCGATCAGGTAGAGTCCCAGCGCGTTGTGTGCGTTGGCGCCCGGCTCCCAAACCAGCGGCACGGGGCTGTAGGCGGCGATGAAGTATTTCTCGGAAAGCGGCCAGGGGGCGGCGTAATACTCGCGTATGTTCCTCGTCTCGGCCTCGGGGAAGGCGACTTCGGGCGTGATTCGCGTGAGTGCATGGAGTCCGTCGCGGCCCAACGAGGGGTCGACGACCACGATGGACCCGGCGGTTATCGAATGATGCGCCGAGGCGGTGAACACGATCTTGCGGCTGTTGGGGATCGGTTGGATCTGGAAGGTGCAGTGCGGTTTGGGCGTGGCGTTTCCCCAGACCGCCATCGGGCCGGTTCCGTCGGGTCGCATCGACCAGAGATTCTGGTGGGTCACCGCGTCGCGATCGATGTAGTCCCATCGCGAATAGAGCAGCCGCCCGTCATTGGCTACGGCGGGGAACCACTCGTTAGTGTCGTGGAAACTCAGGGTCGTTATGCTCCGCCCGTCGGCGTCCATGCGGTGGATTGTGTAAACGTGCCACTTGGTTCCGAACTGCCCTCCGAAGCATCGCGCGTATCCCCGGCGCCTGGTGGAGCTGAACGCGATCCCGCCGTCGGGCAGGTAAGTCGGCATGAGATCCTCGTGCGGATCGTCGGTCAGACGCTTGAGGCTCTTGGCTCCGGACTCGAAAGCGGTTTTCGGATCGATCGCCGCTTCGTATATGTCGTAGCATCGCTTTTCGACCGGTGTCTTCGCATCGCAGGGCACGTACGAGAAGACAACCTTCTTTGCGTCGTAGTCCAGTCGCGGGGCAAGTACGTTTCCGGTTTCTAGCTTCCCGTCGAGAATGTCGCGGACCGCCAGCGATCGACCGGGGTCCTGGAGCACGAACAGCCCGCCGCCGGGGCGAGCCCGCCAGCCGAAATACTGCATGACCAGGTGGCTGTACGACGTGGGGACGCGCTTGCAGAAAAGCAGCGGCCCGAAATCCATCAGAGGATTAGCCAACGCTATACGGCGTTTGAGCCATCGTATCCGCAGGTAATCGTCTTCTGTCAGTTTGTTCAGCAGGCGTGCTTCGGAGGCCAGAAAGCTCTTGGGGCGATCCTTGCGGAGATCGTCCAGGAGCTTCTTCGCCGAAGCCAGATGTTTCTTCGCGGCGGTCTTGAGATCCGCACCGTCCTGTTTTCGCCAATCGAGCTGCACCATCGTCCACAGCAGCAGTTCGGCCCGACCGCTCGGCTCGCCCGCCAGTCCGGCCGCGCGGGCACGCGCGTCGAGGAATGCCGCGGCGATCGTCTTCCTGCTTTTCAGCAGTTGTTCGAGGCGTTTTACGCCGGCTTGACGGTTTCCCTCGTACGGCGCCGCGATCACCTGTCCGACCGCAATAGCTTCGCCCGGGGGGAGCTTCCGTTTGCTTCCCTCCATGACGAGCGTTACGTCAAGACGCCCCGACTTTGTCCGGGCGATGTCGAACTGCCAGAACGATTTGGGGTCGGCGGCGAAGACGACTCCGCTGGCCTCGGAGCCGTCGGAAATCACGAATCCCGGCAGGTTCCCGTTTTCACGCGACAGGGTGACCGGCTGTCCGGGAAGTGGGGCCGCGTCGATAAGGCTCAGGTCCGCGCCGAACGCATGGACCCGCGGCCGGCGGATCTTGCCTCCGGCGTCCATCTGCATTTCGTAGGACCAGGGCGGCTTGGCCGACGGGGCGGATGCGAACCCTTTGGACGCCTGATAGCTCTTTCCCGACTCGTACGTCATCAGCGGGTCCCAATGGGTCGTGTCGTGGAATATCCGCCGGTACTTGTGGACGATGAAGCGGATCGAATCTCCTTTAGCGACATTCAGGTTGAGCCTCGGCTCGGCGCCCTTGGCGTCGCTGCCCGCGATCCTGGCGGTCCAGACGGTTCTTTCATTGTGACGCACCATAAGGGCCACGCCGTCGCCGCCGCCGTTGTTGATGTCGGCTTTGTACGCCCGTCCGGTCACGGTCACTCGCCCGGCCTCGGGCGCGGTGAAGCAGCGCACCGCGGGCGTGTTGACTCCGGGATGATGCCAGTCGGCGCCCACCCGCGTCCAGTCGGGACCGGCCCAGTACGTCGAACCATGCCACTTGTCGTTTCGCCAGGTGAGCTTCTGGTATCGCCCGGCGTCAGGGGCGGATTTTGTCTCGAAGACCCATCGCCCCAGCACCGCTCCGTCGATCCCGATCTCCTTGGGGCCGTAGTTGCTGAGCGTTATGTCAGTCGTTCGGGCTCCGGATTTGTCGGCTCTTGTGCGGTGGACGACTTTCTGCGATTCATCCGGGGCCGGGGCGGTGTCGTCGTCGCGGAGCGTATCGATCAGATCGGCTCCCGAGGCGAGCGATGGGCCCGCCGCCAGCAAGAAACCCGCCATAATGACGAAACATGCCTTCATATCTCTACTCCGCTATTATCTCCACGCCGCAAATCACCGCCGGATGCTCGCTGGTTCCTTCTTCCGTCAGGTCCGCCGGTTTGAATTCTATAGTGAGCGATCGTTCGACGCTTATCCCGCGGAATTCCCTGACCACCGCGCCGCGGTCGGTCTTGGATGCGACGTCGAACTTCTTGAGGATCGGTTTGCCCTGCAGCGATACGTCGAAGATTCGCTTGCCCCGAGAGGTCTTCTCAGGTTCGGCGAAGTGGAGACGCACGGTGTATGGTTGGGCCGCCGAGCCTTTGGCCAGAAGCGGGATGTTCAGCTTCATTACGCCTTCTGCTCCAGATGCGCAGACCCACGCCGGCGATCGGCCCTGAGTCTTGACCAGGTCCGAGTTGCGGTGGAAGTACCTGCCCTTGTCCAGCAGCTTGGCGTCGATTTTCAGGTCGGCCACGAGCCGACCCTTGTAGGGCCGCGGATGCGCCAGCCAGATGTTGCCGGCTGAGTCCCTCCTGTCGCCGGGGGCTCCGAAATTGATCCCAAGGCGTTTGACCGGCGTCATGTCGCCCGCTGCGCTGTACATTGTCCACCTGCCGCCGGCGGGGCGGGGTACGAACACCGTGGTGCATTGCACAGGGTCGGGGCAGACGCATCCGGAACTGGCCTCGGGCATCATCACCAGACCGTTGGCGGGGATGCAGTTTATCCAGCACCCCGGCCGCTGGCCGCCGAAGTGAACCGTGCCCGAATCGCTCTCGATATCGTAGTAGCCCGTTGTGCCGGACCTGAAGAACAGCATGTGCGGCGATGCGGCGATGTTCCCGCAGTGATGCCCCGGTCGTGCGAACTGCCACCGTCCGGTCGCTTCGGTTATCGGATGATTGCGGGTGATCTCCGTTCCGGTCTTGAGATCGTGGGCCCACGGTTCGGCGATGATCCTGTCGCCGACGATCAACGGTCGGCTGCGATATCCCTTATTGCCGGACCAGAGCATCTTGCCGGACTTGCTTTCGTACGCGAAAAGACTTCTGCGCGAGAACTTCCCGGCGAAGAACTCCCGCCAGAAGTGTCCGTTCCAGGGCTGCCCGGCGATCAGGACCACGCCTTTGGAGTACATCATGGTTATGTCGCCGGCGCCGTAGGTGATCTTCGGTATGCTGTCTCCGACGAACAGCGGCTTGGCCCAGTCGACTTTGCCGGTCTTGGCGCTGAGGCGCACGACAAGCCGCACGTCGGGGCGCTTCGCATCGTCGGATTTGGCGGGCTTCGGACGCTCGGGCACGGCTTTCATAGCCTCGGCCTCCTGGGCCGGAGTTACTGTCCGGTCAACGTAGAACAGACCTCCGTCGCCGATGCTTATGGTGACGGTCATCAGGTTCTTGGCGCCGTGCGTCCAGATGCACTTTCCGGTTTTCGCGTTGATGGCGAAGATGCGGTTGGTGTTGTCGCTGCCGTAAAGCGTTGTTCCGGACAAGGCCACGTAGTTCCAGGTTTTGGCCGGCTCATCTTTCGTCGGAGGGATCTTGTATTCCCGCAGCGTCTTCCCAGTCGCCGCATCCAGGCGGAGGCACTTCTGCCCGACGACTACGAAGATGCTGTTCATCCCGCCGGCCAGGTTGGACGCCCGCGTCTTGAGGCCCAGCCGCATCGCGCCGGATATATTGCGCTTCCACAACTCCACTCCGTTGTAGGAGTCGTGGGCCATTATCACGTTTTCGCCCTGTATGAACATTCGCCCGTCGAACGCCAGCGGGGCGGCGGCCGATGCGTGGCGGCTGGGCATTTGACCCGGCCCGGGCTCTCCGTACCACAGCAGGTCGAGCTGCCCCTTGACCAGTTGATCGTCGCCGCATCCGGAGTTGTCGGCTCGTCCGTATTCATGAGTCCAGGAGCCCGATCCGTTCAGGGCTCCGCGCGATATCCGCACCGCCGGACCGGCGATCGTCACGCTTGATGAAGTTTCGCCAAGGTTCGCCAGCTCCTTTCGCATCGCCGCCGACCAGGCGTCGCGCTGGGTCTTGTCGGCGATGTCGGCGAACGCTGCTCCGCCGCACGGTTTGAGCATTCTCAACACCTCGACCGCGGGAGTCGAAGCGTCTGAAGACACGATCAGGTTGGCGAAGTAGTCGCTGAAGCCCAGTGCGTCCAGGCGTGCGTTGATTACGGTGACGCGCGATCCGAAGACGCCGGCCGCCGACAGCATTCTTCGGGCTTCGGCGGCGGCTTCGGCGTTGGGATTCACGACGTAGATCATCAGCTTGCTGCGTTTGGCCAGTTCATAGGCCAGCCGCCCGGAGCCGCCGAGGACCAGTCCGTAGCCCTTGGACGCCAGGGAGTCTTTGATGATCCGCTCGGCCCGCAGTTCGTCGGGATGCGACGATGCTCCGGGAGGATAGACGTCGGGGTCAGCGGTCTGGGCGATCTTCAGGCCCTTGGCGCCGCCGGAGGCGCCGAAGCAGTATATTCGTCCGGTATCAGTACCGATCAGGACACGTCCGTTGGCTATAGCCAGCCCTTTGGCGTTCCCGTCGACTTTGGTCGACCAGACAATCTTGCCCGAGGCGACGTCGAACGCCGAGACCTCGTTCCTGCCGCCTGTCAGCAGGATGTTCTTCGTCAGCGCCATGACTCCCGAGTGCGGGCATTTGGTTCGCCACTTGACCGACTCGTTCCAGACCTTCTGCTCCTGGTCGCGCTGCTTGACATACCTTTTCATCGAGGCCTGCTGCGCCTTTGTCGGCGCGCCGGGAACCTTTTTCCATATCTCGTAATCGATCCGTCGCTGCAGTTTCTTGATTCTCTGTTGTGCCGAGTAGAGCTTCTGCGAGCCGCGCTTCTTCGTCCAGTCGGCGCGGTTCAGGGCGACGGCTTCCGATCCGCTGAGGACGTAGGCGATCTCCTTGTCGACAACCATTCGCAGCGCTTCCTCGGACATCTGCAGCTTGCCCGAGCCGGCGTTTACGCCGAGCATTCGTTCGGTCCCGTTGTACAGCATGTCGCCGGCCAGCATGCTGTAGGTCCCGCCGAACAGGCCCGTACGGCGCCATACGAACTTCGAGTGCCTGACGAATCGTCCGTCCTTGCGATTGAACGTCGCCGGCATCGCCCGGCCGGACGCGACGAACAGGCGGTCTTTCGAGGCAAGCAGATATCCCTGCGGCGATACGGTTCCCAGCCCGCCTTTGCCGAATCCGTCGTTTGTCCAGATGAGCGTTCCCGTTTCGGCGTTTACCGCGTACAGGATCACGCCCTCGGCGGGGAAGACGCCGGCTCCGAAATACGCGACGCCCGAGTCGACCAGAACGCCCGTGCGAACCGGCTGGATCGAGATCATCTTTCCGTTGCCAAGGACCATTCGGTTGCTTGTCGCGGCGCGGAACGTCCAGATACGTTTCCCGCTGCGCGCGTCGAGGCAGTAGGCCCGCCCGTCATCGGAGCCGAAGTAGACTTTTTCCTGTGCTATCATCGGCGCCAGGCGCACCGGCCCGTCGGTGAGGAACTCCCAGCGGATCTTTCCGCTGACGGCGTCGAGGCAGTAGACCTTGTTGTCGGACGACGAGCCGAAGAAGACCGCATCGCCGACCGATACCGGATGGAAAGTATCGTCGAACCGGATTCGAGGCCGTTCGAGGTTGCCCTCGACCACCTTTGGCTGCGGGTCGCCCCAGGCGTGGGATGGGGCGTGCAGCGGACGAAACTCCCACTGAAGCGACAGCGGAGTCTTGAGCGTTTCGGTCGATATCGCAGTGCGTCGGATATCGCGACGATAAGCGGGCCAATCGTCGGCCAGCGCGACCGAGGTCAGTACCGCTGCAAACAGGGTTGATAGAATCGAACGCACCAGTAGCGATGAATTGCGGGGCATATTATGGTTGGCTCCTTGCACTGCGGCATGCAGTTGAGTCATTTTAACATGCCCAGACCGCCAGACAAGCGCCGTCTTTGCGCCGTCAGGGCCATCGCATTGTCGCTTTGTGCCGCGACGGCTCGCCACACAGAGGGCACAGAGGTACAGAGACCGCGGAGAGCGGCCCTGTTTCTTGGGCAGCATTTCCAGCATCGCCGCTCCCATCGCCTTTCCGATCCTGTTGAACCGGACGGCGCCGCCCATGTAGCGGTATCCGAAGTCCGACCCGGTCTTCTCCCACAGTTCGAAGTTCTTCCTCCAGTGGGGGAGAGTTTCTCGGCCGCCCCGAGCCCCCGAGAACTCGACCAACCCGCCCGCGGCGCCTGACGCCACGCTGAAACGTCAATGCGGACTTGTCGTGAATGTTCCACGTGGAACATTCGCGTGCCACAGCCAGACAGGAGGTCCGCCAGCTTCTCACCAGCTTCTCAGGCCAGGGGGCTGTGTGCACTCGCATTTTGACCGATATAATCGCAATAATCCGAATGAGAGCCATCGCGGCGTTGTGCTGTAATAGCGGTAAGTGATTGTCAATAAAGGAAGTAGACTGGAAGAGTTGTAATTACCACTTGACAATCTGTCGCAATTTGTGAAGTTCACACCTGGGTCGGATCTTCGCACCTTGTGAAGCCTGGTCCGAGCCCCCGCACGTCGCCCCCGCACGCCTCCCCCGGCCGCAACGCCGCCGGCGCGTTGATCGGTGGCTCGGGAATCGGTACGATGGAATACGATGGGACGGACCGAAGAATATCGTAGACGATAACCCGCTCGGGCGACTGCAACATAGCCCGTATTCGGAGTTGCGTATTGCCCCCCGAGCTCCCGCCGGGCGCCGGGCGCAGAGGAATATTTTATGAGTAGATCAGGAATGCTGACGATTGCTGTTGCCGTGCTGTTCGGCCAGGTTGCTGTTGGGCAGGAAGTCGTCAAGCTGCCTGACAAGATCGTCGAAAAGACCAAATGCCTGAACCCGGAGTTCCTGCTGTACCGCCCCAAGGGAGTGGACGCTTCCAGGAAAAAAGCCCCGCTGCTGATCTATCTGCACGGCATGGCCTGGCGCGGGCGGAATATCAACCTGATCAAGCGGGTCGGCCGATGGGGACTGTCGGCCAACGCCGCCAAACAGAAGCTGCTTCTGGTCATGCCCCAATGCGATTCGGACGTAAGAGGGGGCCCAAAGGGTCGCGGCCGGTGGAAAGCTCCTGATGTGAAGCTTCTGCTTGAATACGTCAAGAAGAACTACAAGATCGACGAGGACCGCGTATACCTTGCCGGCTACAGCATGGGCGGCTACGGAACATGGGCCTGCGCCGCGGCGTATCCGAAGACCTTCGCCGCGATCGCGCCTATCGCCGGCGGGGGAGATCCGCGAAAAGCGGACGCCATAAAGCACCTGCCTATATGGGTTTTCCACGGCCGGAAAGACACGCGCGTTCCCCACAAGCGATCGCAGGAAATGGTGGATGCTCTCAAGCGCAAGGGCGCTAAGAAAGTGAAATTCACATCCTATCCCGACCAGGGCCACAACCGCGTTCTTGGTCTGGCCATTGGCAATGCGCAACTGTACAAGTGGTTAGCGTCTCATTCGCGCGAGAAGCCCAAAGCCAAAACGCGCCCGAGACCGCGTGTGACTGAATCTGGCGAAGCCAAAACCAGTCACACGCAGAGCAGTAGAAAAAAGTGAGTAGAAAGTAGAGCAAGAAGGCCAGGTCAACGACCAGACCAGCCGCAGGAAACCGACATATCCTCTACCGCGGCCTGCCCGCCGAAGGCCGGCCTGCTTTCTGCTCTCTGCTTTCAGATGTCCGCCTAATCCTTGTTGAATTGCAGGAAGTCAGGGCTATCGCATGTGGATTATGTGTTGGCCGACTACCAGCCCAACAGTTCGCCATCGACCCGGCATAAATGGTCTTGACGAGGTTTCAGCCTGAAAGGCTGAGATTCGAAAGCCCAGGGCAGAGCGCCGGACCAAAGGTCCCAAGCGTCGCCCTGGGTTTAGATCCCCACGCAACCCAAGCCCTGCAGGGGCGCAACCGCTGTTGTAGTCGTGTGTTGCGCCCCTGCAGGGCTTGGGTTCAAATGTGAATTTGCTTACCCAGGGCGGCGCTGCGCTCTGCCGTGCCTACGGCAGGCAGGCCCTGGGCTGGCGAATCTCAGCCCTTCAGGCTGCACGGCTTGACGGCGAAAGGCCCTTTCAAGACATTCTCGAAACGTAACCGTTCAGGTCCTTACGTGGTCTGAGGCAGCAACGAGGGAGTAGGTGTTTGGAAATAGTGGGCGGATAAGGCGTTTTGAAGAAATCGCCAGGGAGAGCG
>Ga0180430_10000463_pt1 | contig 43858 bp, 41 predicted proteins | sample SS_ome_9_FD_132999 | JGI IMG/M metagenome (GOLD analysis project Ga0180430, IMG submission 132999) | Hypersaline lake sediment archaeal communities from the Salton Sea, California, USA - SS_1_S_2 metaG | ecosystem: Environmental > Aquatic > Non-marine Saline and Alkaline > Hypersaline >...
CCACAGGCATCTTTCAGCCAGTTGAGCTTTTCATCGGCAGACCATTTCGAAAATCCTGCTATTGCCTTCTGCTGTGCCATGGGTTGTTTACTTTACCGTCAGGTATGCATATGCCATTTCCAGACCGCGCACCTGTCCTTCAACGAATTTGTGCAGCTGGTCGTAATCTTCCTGCGCGTATTTCAGGAAGGTGGATGCCATGCCATAAATTGCAGGCAGGTGGGATTTTTGTATCAGATGGTATCCGTCGAGGAAATTTTTCACCCCGCCCGAGATGATCAGTTCCTTGCAAACCGGGGGTTCTGATGCGATAATATTATTGACCGATTCCACCATGGACAGGGCATCTTCCCCGATGTAGGACATTGGTTCGAACAGGGCAGCATCGGCGCGTTCGTCCCTGAGCAGTTCCACGCGGGCAAAATTGGTACCTCCGAATGCGGCAAATTCAATGGCCTGCAGTGGAAGCTGGAGCAGTGCTTTCAGACTGCCAGGACCGATGCCCTGTCCCACTTCCTTGACAATCAGCGGGTGGTCAAAGCCATCCATGAACCTTTTGATGGTCTCCAGCGGCGGGTATTTCAGCACATCCCCTTCGGGCTGGAACCATTCCTGCATCGGGTTCACGTGGATGATCAGTCCGTCTGCCTGCAGTTTTTTCACCAGTTCAGCGGCCAGTTGCGTTTTTCCCTGGTCGAGCAATTCCTCGATCTGCGCGATCCCCAGGTTGGCCCAGAGCGGCATGTCGGGGCCGATGACCGGTCGCATGTTGAAATCTTCAAAATAGGTATCATCACCAAGGATGATCCTGCAGGATCCAAGTCCCATGCCCATGCCAAATTCCCGACATGCCCGTGCCAGGTTCCTGTTGATCGTTCCGGCCAGTTTCGTCCCGCCAGTCATGCTGCTCACCCACATGGGCAACTTGTGTGCCCGTCCAAGAAAGGCGAAGGGAGCAAGTCCGCCGGAAGGATGTGCAGCGAGCATGGGTTCGTAATGGAACCTGTCGTCGATCTCCAGCCTGCCGGTCTGGGATTTGAATGCAAGGTCGATATGGTCTTTTTTCCTGGTTTCCAGTGATTCCATAATCTGTTGGGGTTTTTACCTGATTCCGAGGTGCCTGGCGATGACCAGCCGAAGGATCTCCGATGTTCCTTCCCCGATCTCCAGGATGCGCTGGTCGCGGTAGAACCGCTCGATGGGATTCTCTTTCATGAGTCCGTGAGCACCATGGATCTGCAGCGATTCGTTGGCGATTTCCCTGGAGATCTCAGAAGTATAGAGTTTTGCCATGGCGGCTTCCTTGCCGAACGGCTGCTTGTTGTCTTTGAGCCAGCAGGCCTTGTATAAAAGATTTCTTGCCAGTTCGATCTTGAGGGCCATATCGGCCAGCTTGAAGGAGTTGGCCTGGAAGCTGCGGATGGGCTTGCCGAACTGGACCCGCTTCCCGGCATATTCCATGGCCATTTCGAATGCACCCTGTGCAAGACCAAGACCCATTGCAGCGATGGACAGCCTGCCGCCGTCGAGGGTGGCGAGCATGATCCTGGATCCCTTGCCCCGTTCCCCGAGGATGTATTCTTCGGGCACCTTCACATTGTCGAACATGATCCGGCCTGTATCTGCCGCACGCCACATCATCTTGGAATCGATGACTTCGCAGCTGTACCCTTCGGTATCGCGTGGGACGAGGATCACTGATAATTCTTTCATTCCGTGTCCACGTTCGCCGGTAACGGCCTGCACGGTGACGCCTCCTGCCATATCGGAAGCAGCATTGGTGATGTAGATCTTTTTCCCGTTGATCACCCAATTTCCATTTTCCAATACTGCTGTGGTTTCCGTATTGTTGGAATCAGAGCCAGCATTGGGTTCGGTAAGCCCGAATGCCCATAATTTCCTTTCCGTGGTAAGCATGGGCAGGAATTTCTTCTTCTGGGCATCGGTTCCGTATGCCATAATCGGTGCTTGTCCGAGGGAATTGTGTGCAGCAACAGTGGCTGCCTGGGAGCCATCCACCCGGGCGATTTCTTCCACGGCAATAATATAGGAAAGGGTATCCATGCCCATGCCACCATAATCTTCCGGTGTGGTGATGCGCAGGTAACCTTCATCGAACATTTTGTTTGTAAGGTCGCTTGAAAATACTGCCCGTTCATCAAGGTCGGAAGCAACAGGTTTGATCTCCTTTTCTGAAAAGGCTCTTACCTGTTCCCTGAACGCTTCGTGAGTTTTTGTTAACAGAGGGTCCATTCAATTTATTTTAAAGAAATTAATAATTTTTTTGTTTCTACGAGGTCGCCGATGGCAACATGTATACTCGAGATTTCAGCATCACGGGGGGCGATGATCCTGTTTTCCATTTTCATGGATTCGATGACCATGAGTGTGTCGCCGCTGGTTACGGTATCTGATTCCTTCACATTGATTTTTACTACTTTTCCGTTCAGCGGTGCAATCACGGTGTTGGTTTCTGTGGAATTGCCACCTCCTGAGCCTGCCCCGGTATACCGTTCATCGGGGATGTCCATGCGCTGGGCATGAAATGTGAATTGCTCCACATCCAGGATGATATCGGCACCATCCACATCAGCCCAGGAAACGAACTGTTCACCATTGATGAGCAGCTTATAGAAATTTTCGGTATGGTCGAGTATGTTGATGCTGAAAGTCTTTCCCTCCACTTCCAGGTCCAGGGATTTTCCCGCTTCCCGGATCAAAAATGGAATCCTGTAAGTAAGGTCCCTGAAATTCAGCTGCACGTCGGGCAACTGTCTCCAGTGGCCGATTTCTTTCCAGACCGTGCAGGCTGATTCGGCCCTGTAGTCGTTGTGGATGGCCACAACTGCGAGGATGGAAAGTGTGCGTTCCGTGTCGGCCTTCCCACGGGAACGGTCCAGTTGTTCCAGCAGTGGCCCGGTTTTCTGGTCGATGAACCTGGTGTGGATCCTGTTTTCGGTAAATTCCTTCGAAAGCAGCAGTGTCACCAGGAAGTCGCGGTTGGTGGTTACCCCGGAAAGGTGGTAGTTCCTGAGCCCGCTGACCAGTTGCCTGGTGGCTTCTTTCCTGTTGGATCCATGGGCAACCACCTTGGTGATCATCGGGTCGTAGTATGGGGTGATGGTGTTGCCTTCCCGGTATCCTTCGTCCAGTCGCAGGGATACATTCGTTGTGTTGATCTTCCGGATCCTGCCCGTGGCAGGCATAAATTCGTTGGCCGGGTCCTCGGCATACAGGCGTGCCTCGATGGCATGACCGTTGATTTTCAGGTCGTCCTGGCTGATGCTCAGTGGCTCTCCTGCCGCGATGCGGATCTGTTCCCTGACGATATCCAGGCCGGTGATCATTTCTGTTACCGGGTGTTCAACCTGGATGCGGGTATTCATCTCGATGAAGAAAAAGTTTTCCTGGTCATCCATCAGGTATTCGATGGTTCCGGCATTAGTGTAGTTGATGCCCCGTGTAAGTTTCAGTGCGCTGTCGGTGATTTTTTTCCGTGTCGATTCGGAAACCGAAGGCGAGGGGGCTTCTTCGATGATTTTCTGGTAGCGCCGCTGCAGCGTGCACTCACGCTCGAACAGGTGGACCGCGTTTCCGTGGGTGTCGGCCAGGACCTGTACTTCAATGTGCCTTGCTTCTTTGATATAGCGTTCGATATACAGCTCTTCCGAGCCAAAATAATTTTTCGCTTCCCGGGTGGCATCAGTGAGTGCATCCTCCAGGTCTATCCGGGATGTGACAATATGCATGCCTTTTCCACCGCCGCCTGCTGCTGGTTTGATCAGTACCGGGAATTCCAGCTCGCCGGCCCTTTCCAGGATTTCTTTTACCGATCCCGTGATGCCTTCAATCACCGGTACGCCCGCTTTTTTGGCCGCATTGCGGGCGTTGGACTTGTTGCCCATCAGGTCAATCACTTCCGGGTCGGGCCCGATGAAGGTGATGCCATTCTCCTTGCAAAGCGCAGCGAAGGCTGCATTTTCTGACAGAAATCCATACCCGGGATGAATGGCCGAAGTCCCCGAACGCTTCGCGATATCGATGATTTTCTGCTGGTTCAGGTAAGTTTCGGCAAGGGTGCCCTGTCCGAGCGACCACGATTCATCGGCCAGTTTTACGAAAGGCAGTTCCCGGTCTACTTCGGTGTGGACGACCACTGCCTTCATTCCTGCTTTCCTGACGGCTTTGATGATCCTGACGGCGATCTCGCCTCGATTGGCGATCAGTATGGTATTCAATGGGTGGTTATTCATTTGTCCAGCGGGGTTGACGTTTCTCAAAAAATGCACGGATTCCTTCCTGGCCCTCTTCCGATACCCGGAATTCAGCAATCAGCCCGGATGTTGCCTCGATCAGCTGATCAGGGTTCAATTGCAGGCTTCCATCCCTGAACATGCGCTTCACGCCCTGCATTGCTTCCGGACCGTTGCGTAAGAGAGGTTCAAGCAGTTTTTCAGGCTGCAGGGCTTCCTCATTTGTAACGACACGCGAAATGAGTCCTTTTTGCATGGCCTCGTCAGCGCTGATGCGCCTGCCCGAGAGCATCCATTCCTTTGCTGCGGCAGCTCCTGAACGCTGCACGATATAAGGGGCAATCGTGGCCGGGATCAATCCCAGTTTTACTTCTGAAAATGCAAACGATGCATCGGGTGTGGCCAGCGGAATATCGGCAGCTGCCATGATACCGTTGGCGCCTCCCATCACTTTTCCCTTTGCCAGGGCTACGGTAACCCGGGGTGAGTTGTAAATATCATTGAACAACATGGCCAGCTCCCTGCTTTCGCCGAAGAGTTCCTCCTTTCCCTGGTCCAGTCCCTCTCTCATCCATTTGAGGTCGGCCCCTGCACTGAAGTTTGTTCCGTTTGCAGAAACAAAGATGACCCTGATGCCGTCGCGCGCGTTGTATTCCCTGATGGCCTCCGAGATCTCACGGATCATTCCTATATGCATGGCGTTGTGTACATCGGGCCGGTTCAGTATGATGTGGCCCGTATGGTGCACTTCGGTCGTTATGATATATTTCCTGTTCATCACATCCTGTATACCCCCGACCGGGGTGCTTTGAATTTTGCGTTCAGGGAGACAGAAATCGCCATCCCAAGTATTTTTCTCGTATCGGCCGGGGCAATGATACCGTCGTCCCATAGCCTGGAGGTGCTGTAGTATGCAGATCCTTCCTTTTCGTATTTTTCTATGATCGGCCGACGAATTTCTTCCTTTTGGGCATCTGTCATTTCCACCCCCTTTGCTTTCAGCTGGTCCTCGCGGATGGTCGCCAGCACGTCGGCGGCCTGTTCGCCTCCCATGACGGAAATCTTTGCATTGGGCCACATGAACAGCAGGTTGGGATCGTAGGCCCTTCCGGACATGGCATAATTCCCGGCACCAAAGGAGCCACCGATGACCACGGTAAACCTGGGTACACGTGTATTGGCAACGGCATGCACCATTTTTGCACCATCCTTGGCAATCCCGCCATGTTCATACTCCTTGCCCACCATGAATCCAGAAATGTTTTGCAGGAAGACAATGGGAAGTCCCCTGTAATCGCATAGCTCAATGAAATGGGTCCCCTTAAGGGATGAATCGGAGAAGAGAATGCCGTTGTTGGCAACGATGCCCACCGGGTATCCCATGATGCGGGCAAAGCCGGTGACCAGCGTGGTGCCGTAGTTTTTCTTGAATTCTGAAAACTCACTGCCATCCACCAGTCGTGCAATTACCTCCCTGACATCGTAGGGCTCCCTGTTGGAAACGGGGATGGCACCGGCAATCTTCCGGGTATCGTAGAGCGGTTCACGCGGCCCGGTGCGGTCGAGTTTCTGTCGTTCGGGTACCTGGATCGTTTCAAAAATGTTCCTGCAGATCTGCAATGCATCCCTGTCATTTTCCGCCAGGTGGTCGGCCACTCCCGAAATGGAGGTATGGACATGACCTCCTCCCAGTTCCTCTGCTGTTACATCTTCTCCTGTAGCGGCTTTCACAAGTGGTGGTCCCCCGAGAAAAATGGTGCCCTGTTCCTTCACAATGATGGTCTCGTCGCTCATGGCAGGGACGTATGCTCCACCCGCGGTACATGAACCCATCACGACAGCCACCTGCGGGATGCCTTCGGCAGATAACCGGGCCTGGTTGTAGAAAATCCGGCCGAAATCATCTTTGTCGGGAAACACTTCCGCCTGGTTGGGAAGGAAGACGCCCCCGGAATCCACCAGGTACACGGCCGGGATCCTGTTTTTCAGGGCAATTTCCTGGGCACGCAGGTGTTTTTTGATGGTCTCTTCGATGTATGTCCCTCCTTTTACGGTTGCATCGTTGGCAACAATTACTGTTTCCTTGCCATGGATCAGCCCGATTCCGGTGACGATCCCTGCCGACGGAAATTCGTTTTCATATTGCCCGAATGCTGCCAGGGAAGACAATTCGAGGAACGGGGTATTGGGATCCAGCAGCAGGTTGATCCGGTCCCTGACCAGCAGTTTTCCACGGGAAGTATGTTTCTGCCGTGCTTTTTCCGGACCCCCTTTGGTTACTTCAGAAAGTACTGACCGGTAATCAGTCAGCAATCCTTCGTGGTGCCTGGTCCTGGCTTCAAATTCACTTTTGCCCGCTTCTATTTGAGATTTCAGAGGTTGCAATGCAATTTGTTTTTGTGATACATCATTAACACGCTTACAGAAGTTTTGTTTAAAATTTATAACAAAAAGTCTAAACAAAGCTAAACAAAGTTATGAAATGAACATACATTTTTTTATTCAAAAACAGGGGCAGCAGCATGATAAAATTGCTTTTCGCGCTGCGCATTCTGGTCATACGGATTTCTTTTTACAATTTAGAAAAATATTTCCGTATACAATGTTGTGTTGAACAAGGTTGTGAAACATAAGGGAGCGGGGGGGGGGTAAATCCTTATTGAATGGTATGTACCGGTTTTTTCTGGCTGAACCCCTGGTTGGGATCAAGGTGGAGATAGCGGGAAAGGTATTTTACACCGATATAGAACGGGATGGTATCCAGTAATGCAGCGACCATTTTAAAGCTGTAATTGGACAGGATCAGGATGAACAGTCCGTGGGCGATTGTTTCACCGGGATGAATATGGATGGCATCGGAGAAGGAATAGGTTATGAGGATCACCGCGATCGAGTCAACCAGCTGACTGGTAAGGGTTGATCCGTTGTTCCTCAGCCAGAGTGCTTTTCCCCTGGTAAGTTTTTTCAGCATATGGAACACCTGTACATCCACGAACTGTGCGGTGAGGTAGGCGATCATGGAGGCTGCAGTGGCCATCCCGGTGAGTTTGCGAATGTAGAAGTAGCTGAAATTGGGATGTGCAATGTCAGGCAGTCCGTCGGGACCAAGTTCAGGCCTGGGAGGGAGCACGCCGCCGATCCAGAGGATAAAAAGGACCCAGATATTGAGAAGGAGACCTACCCAGACCACATAGTTTGCGCGCCTGCGGCCATAGAGTTCACTGATAAAGTCGGTACACAAAAATGTGATGGGGTATGGGAGGACTCCCACGAACACTACGAATGGAATATCCCAGGACCCGATTGAAAATGACAGGTCGATCTGGCGGGAAAGTCCCAGGATATTCAGCATGGCAAGGGTTCCAAGAAAAATCCCTGCCAGGATAATAAACACCAGTTCACGCCTGCGGGCAATTTTTTTTTCTACTCCTTCATCGGGTCCAAACATAGGCGCATAATATGGTTGCGGATCCGGGATTTACATGTATTTACCGGGATTTATTCCTGTTCAAGGATTTTCTTACCGAAGGCTTTACCAAATTCGAAGATTTCCTCTGCCTTTTCCCCGTTGGGATAAAACTTGGCTGAGAGGCTGTTGGTTACCTGCAGCTTCAGGTTGGCCAGGTGGTCCTCGATCAGTTTCACTGCTTCGCCGCTCCATCCGTAGGACCCGAATACTGCGGCTGGTTTCCCCTTGTCGCGTATCGGGTTGATCACCGAAAAGAGTTTGTAGATCGGAAGCAGGGTATTCTGGTTAATGGTGGGGGAACCCACGATGATTGCATCAGCACGCACTACTTTTTCCTCCAGGTCACCCAGCAGGATGTTTTCAATATCCACGAGGTCGATATCGAACTGTCCGCCCGCCTGAAGTCCTTCCGATATTTTCACGGCCATCTCGCGGGTATAGCCGTAGGCCGAGATATAGGCGATAAGCACCCTGTTCTGTTTTTGAATATTGTGCATATACGCTTCGGCAAGCACTTTGGAACGGGTTACTTTTTCCTTCCAGGTACTTCGGAGGATGGGTCCGTGTCCCGGGCAGATCCGGTCAATCTCCAGGTCCTCGATCTTTCCGATCGCCTTCAGCATGAATTTGCTGTAGGGTTTCAGGATCACATCGAAATAATAATCGAACGATGCTGCATAGTCTTCCACCTGGTCGTCAAACATTTTCGCATCGGCGTAGTGCGCTCCGAACGAATCGCAGGTGAACAGCGTCCTCTCTTCTTCCAGGTAGGCATAGATCGTATCGGGCCAGTGCAGGTTCGGGGCACCAATGAACCGGATGGTCTTGTTGCCGATATCCAGCGTGTCACCATCCTTCACTTTCTTCCATTTGAAGGGTTTGCCGACCATTTCGGCCAGGTAATTGATGGCCTGTCCGCTTCCGACAACGGTTGCTTCCGGGGCAAGCTCCAGGAGATGACCGAGTGATCCGGAATGGTCCGGTTCAGTATGTGTACAGATGATGTATTCTATCTCAGCAGGATCGGTCACCTGTTTGAGTTTATCGAGGTAAGTGCCGAAGAAACTTTCCTTGACGGTATCCACCAGTACTTTTTTTTCTGCATCAATGAAATAGGAATTGTAGGTGGTGCCGTTTTTTGTTTCCATCACAATATCGAATGTGATGATGTCATGATCCAGCACCCCTGTCCAGGTAATATCTTCCGTAACTTTTAAAATCTTGTCGTCGCGCATCTGTGTGTTTAATTTGGCGTAAAGATAAAAAGATTGGCTGTTTCACGCGGGATGAGCTATAAAAAAAAAGCTGCCCCGAATGAACGGGGCAGCCTAAAACTCACAATCTGACTGTAACGGATCTAACTAAGTTTTTTTCAGGGATGACTATTTGTCGCCATCACATTTTTTTTCGCAATCAGCTTTTTTTGCATCACCACATGAAGACTTTGCTTTTGTGTCACTGCACTCGGCTGATTTCTTTTCAGCTTTTTTTGCTTTTTTGGGATCTTTGTCTGCCTGCTCAATCATGAACATTGCAGCATTGTCATTCGCGATTGCTGGAGCACTCATTCCTCCGAGGAATGCTACAAGTGCTATTACGGCTAAGAATTTTTTCATGGTTTATTGTTTTTTAAAAAGTAATTATTTGATCGCAAGATAAGTCATGCAATGCAGAATCCCTGTTAAAGGGTTGTTAAAAAAAATACTTTTTGGTATTTTAATTTCCGATCCCTGCGATGGCGGTCACTCCGCCGGTGGTTGTATCGCCCAGTCCAACCATGACATTTGCATCAGCCGGAAGGAACACATCCAGGCGTGAACCAAACCTGATGAATCCCATTTCAGATGATTGTTCAACGGTTTTTCCCGGGTTGGCGTAACAGATGATCCGTCGGGCCACATATCCGGCGATTTGCCTGACGAGTATTTCGGTTTGCTCGTTGCTGATGACTACCGAAGTCCTTTCATTCAGCCCTGAGGATTTGGGATGCCTGGCCAGGAGGTATTTTCCCGGGTGGTATCTGAAATATGCAATGTTGCCGCCGATGGGAAACCAGTTGATGTGAACATTATGGATGCTCATGAAGATGGAGACCTGGATCCGGTCATCCTTGAAGTATTCGTTTTCACGGACCTTCTCGATGGCAACTACTTTTCCGTCGGCAGGGGCCATCACGACACCTCTTTCAATTTTCATTATTCTCCTGGGAATTCTGAAAAACCGGAATACAAGCACGAGGATAGTGGCGAGGATAGCCAGCGTAGCGATGAAAAGCCATGGAGAGAAGAAGTAAGAAGTTACGATAACGACCATGGCGCTCATGAGTGAAACAACCAGGACAATTGTCATTCCTTCGCGATGGATACGGATCATAGTGATGCAATGATTTGAAGGGTTACAAAAAACAAGGGCGCAGCGAACAGCAGAGAATCGAACCTGTCGAGGATGCCACCATGTCCGGGAATCAGGTTTCCTGAATCCTTTATGCCGGCTTCCCGTTTCAGCTTGCTCTCCAGGAGATCTCCGGCAGTGGCCCCGATGCTTATTACCATACCCAGGATGATCCAGGCCAGCACCGTATGTTCACCTGTTATTCTGAATACCACGTATCCTGCCAATGCATTGAGCAGTGTGCCGCTCAACAGGCCTTCCAGTGTTTTTGCTGGTGAAATGGCAGGCGCAATTTTCGTTTTCCCGAGGAGGGATCCAAACACGAAGGCTCCCACATCGAAAACCCAGATCATGATCAGCAGGATCAGCGGGTAAAGTGCATGATACGATGCCGAATCTTTCTGCCATCCCAGTGCAATGAAAAACACAAGTGATCCGGCGAGCCAGACCATTGCGGAAAGGAACTTGCCCGCTTCAGCGATGGTTGCTTTTTTACTGACCAGCACATGTGTAAAGACAACGGTCAGCAGCGCTGCAGTGGCACCAAGCATGAGGGGCGTATCGATTCTCCCCGACAGGAAGAGGAAGAAAGTCACCAGTGCTGCCAGGCCCGTGACCATGAATGTCAGGAACAGTGACTGGTCCAGTACCTTGAACATTTTGCGGAATTCATAAAACCCCAGGGAAAAGACCACCAGCACCAGGGTGAGCATCGCGTATTCGTTCCAGAGGACCGATCCCACCACGATCAGCACCAGGAGAATCCCTGAAACTGTTCTGGCGACCAGGTTATTCATTTTTATGGAAATCCGCGATTAGTTTCTTTGCCCTTATTACATCATCCTTATATACCAGGAGCTCAATATCACCAAAATGGTAGGCCGAATCCATCTTATTCAGGATAAATGCCGTTATTTGGTGATCGAACAGGTATTTTTTGATCATTTCAGCTTCAAAAAGCTGGTTGGTTGTATATGCAACGACTCTGTCAACTGTCATTTCCTGATTCCTTTGAACTGGATTTAGTGCCAGGATCTTCGTTGTTTTCAGATTTCCTGTTCTTCGAATTCGAGGCTTTGGTTTCCGCGTTTTTCTTACCCCGTTTTTCCGGAGCTGCATTTTTGGTTTCCGCGTCTTTGCTGTTACCGGAACCACGGCCGTTATTTACCTGTGCATTGGTTTTTCCAGGCGTTGTGCCAGTCTCACCATCCTGTTTGCCATTCTTTTTTGGTGCACTGATCTTTTTATGTTTTTCCCGGGCTTTTTCAACGGATTTTTGTTTTTCCTGTTCTTCTTCCGTATTCCAGGGGCGTTTCCCAAAGATTTCTTCCAGGTTATCGCTGAAAATCACTTCCGACTCCAGCAGTTGCTCGGCCAGTTTGGTAAGCTTGGCTTTGTTCTTCGTGAGAATGCCCAGGGCTCGCTGGTATTGCGCATCAATCATTGCCTTGACTTCATCATCGATCAATTCTGCTGTTTTCTCGCTGTAGGGTTTGCTGAATGAATACTCCCCCTGTCCTGATGAGTCGAAATAACTCCTGTTTCCTATCTTATCGCTCATGCCAAAGTAGGAGATCATTGCGTAGGCCTGTTTGGTGACCCTTTCCAGGTCGTTCAGCGCGCCTGTTGATATCTTTCCGAACATGAGGGCTTCAGAGGCTCTTCCGCCCAGTGTGGCGCACATTTCATCGAGCATCTGTTCTGTGGTGGTGATCTGCCGCTCTTCCGGCAGATACCAGGCAGCACCCAGCGCCCTGCCCCGTGGTATGATGGTTACTTTCACGAGCGGATTGGCATGTTCCAGCAGCCAGCTTACCGTGGCATGGCCAGCTTCATGGAATGCGATGGCCCTTTTCTCATCCCGCTTGATGATCTTGTTCTTTTTCTCCAGTCCGCCAATGATCCTGTCAACGGCATCCAGGAAATCCTGTCTCTCAACAGCCGTCTTGTCTCCACGGGCGGCGATCAGTGCGGCCTCATTGCACACGTTGGCAATGTCGGCACCGCTGAACCCGGGAGTTTGCTTCGACAGGAAGTCAAGTTCCACATTGTCGCCCAGTTTAAGAGGTTTGACGTGTACCTTGAAAATTTCCTTGCGTTCATTGAGATCGGGCAGCTCCACATGGATCTGACGGTCGAAACGGCCGGCACGCATCAATGCCTTATCCAGCATGTCGGCACGGTTGGTTGCAGCCAGTATGATCACGCCGGTATCGGAGCTGAATCCGTCCATTTCCGTAAGCAACTGGTTGAGTGTGTTTTCGCGTTCATCATTGGATCCGAAATTCGGGTTCCTGCCACGGGCACGTCCAACGGCATCAATCTCATCGATAAATACAATACATGGTGCCTTTTCCTTTGCCTGCTTGAAGAGGTCCCTGACACGGGAGGCACCTACCCCGACAAACATCTCCACGAAATCGGAACCCGACATGGAGAAAAAGGGTACATTGGCTTCGCCAGCCACTGCTTTTGCAAGCAGGGTCTTGCCAGTTCCGGGAGGGCCAACCAGCAGCGCACCTTTGGGAATTTTGCCACCCAGGTTGGTATATTTTTTCGGATTTTTCAGGAATTCCACGATTTCGCGGATCTCCACCTTGGCCTCTTCCAATCCTGCCACATCAGAGAAGTCTACCTTTACATTGGTATCCTTGTCGAAGATCTGCGCACGTGATTTTCCCACGTTGAAAATACTGTTTGCTCCTCCCGGGCCGCCACCTGCACCGCCGCTCATTCGCCTGAGCATAAATATCCAGATTCCCAGGATCAGGAGAAAGGGAAGGATCCAGAGCAGCATCTCACCGAGGACGTTTTTACGGGTGACAGTAGTATATTGCGGGGTTTTCTCAGGAGGGAGTTCGTCCATTACGTCATTTAACTGCTGACCGAACACATCGGGGAAGACAATGGTGAAATAATACTGGGGAAGATTCTGCCCCAGCATGGTGTTGCTTCTCTTTTCGTTCACCTCAGAATACTTCGCATCCGAAAGTCTTTCCGGCTTGATATAGATTTCTACTTTCTCCTTGTTGACGATTACTATTTTTTCAACGTCACCCGACCGCAGCATTTCGAAAAATGAATTTGAATCGGTTTCGACCATGGTGCCGGTATTGTTCAGGAACTGCATGCCGATGAGGGCAAGCAGCACAATGCCAATGATCCAGTAGGTATTGAATTTGGGCTTATTGCCCGGTTTATTTGGTCCGCCGGGAGTTCCCGGTCTGTTTGTTTTTTCTGCCATTTCTAAATAAATTACAAATCATCATCAATTCTGCTCAGCACGCCGTCGGCCCAAACATCCTCCAGGTTATAGAATGTTCTTTGCTCATCCAGGAAGATGTGTACCACAATATCCGAATAATCCATTAAAACCCACAATGAATTATTCTTTCCTTCAACATGATGTGCTGCAGTGTTCAGTTCCTTTTTTACTTTCCGGTGAACGGAATCAGAAAGCGCATCCACCTGTGTAGTGGAATTGCCCTGGCAAATTACGAAATGATCACATATGGCATTGCCAATCTCCCTGAGGTCGATGGTGACGATATTTTTTCCTTTTTTTTCCTTCAGCGCATCGAGGATTATCCCGAGCATTTCACCTGGTCTTGCTTCTTCGGTTTCTGTCATTCAGAATTCTCAAATCAATTACTTTGTATCTTCAACGTTATGATACAAATTTATATGTTATTTTATAACCTGATTTTGTATCAAAAGTTTATTTTCCCTAGAATGTCAAAAACTATACCATGAAACACAAGCCGTTAACTTATCGGGAGATTGACTCAACGAATGCAGAAGCAGCGCGACAGCTCAGATCGGGTAATCTTCCAGGGGGAATGGTTATTATAACTGATTATCAGAGTGGTGGAAGGGGGCAGGGAGAGAATGAATGGGTGAGTGATCCGGGAAAAAATATTTTGATGAGCTGGATTGTATACCCTGCATTTTTGTCAGTACAGGATCAGTTTCAACTGTCAAAAGCTGTATCTCTTGCCATTACAGACTTCCTGGGCGCGCATTCACTGGAGGCGGAGATCAAGTGGCCCAATGATATTTTGTGCAACGGTGCCAAGATCTGTGGCATCTTGATCGAGAACAGTATCATGGGCGGACAGATCATGCACAGTATCGTGGGTGTCGGGCTGAATGTGCGCCAGGAAAGGTTCCCGGAATTTCCCTGGCGGGCCACCAGCATGTTCCTCGAAACCGGAACTGATGTGGCTCCGGGTCCGCTGGCTGAATCACTTGCAGGATTTCTTGATCTGCGCTATGATCAGCTGGCCGGGGGTGGGGCAGAGGAGATCAACAGGGCTTACCTGCAACGGTTGTTCCGCCTCGATGCATCGTCGGAATTCACCCATGGCAGGTCGCGGTTCACCGGAGTAGTCCGGGGGGTGGATGATTCCGGGCGGTTACGGGTGGAAGCAGGTGGTAAAATAAGCAGCTACGGGTTTCACGAAATACGGATGATTTGCAATTGAGCAGGGTGTTGTGTGAATGCCCAAGGTGTGTTACTGTTCAGGGATTCTGAACGTTTCGATCTCGTCGATGAGGGAATCCACAAAATTCTTCAGGTGCGGTTTTACCAGGCCCAGCATCACCTTGTTGATCAGGGGTTCGATGGTGATGCGCAGTCCCGTGTCGCCAGGCTGCACCTCCTTCAGCTGTATCCAGAGGTTGAAGTTATATTGTGATACGGAGGGATCGCTGCTGACCTTCACCAGTTTGTGTGGTGCTTTCTCAACAATGGAAAGTGCCACCTTCCCCAGCAGGTCCATTCTGAAGCTGCAGTGATCGGGACCGGCTTCCCAGTCCGAGATCTTGTCCTGCGGAATGAAGTTGTTAAAATTCCTGAAATCTGCTATGAAGTTATATAGACTTTCGGCAGGGTATTCTGACCTGCCGGTTTTGCTTTCAATTTTCATGTGTATGCTCGGTTGATCATGATGCGGACCAGTTTGCCGGGTCCAGCCTCCATTTTTTTAACAGCGGCACCTGTGATTCAGTAATATACCCACCCGCCAGCGCCTGGGCAATCATGGTGTCATAGTCTGTAAGTGTTCTGACTTCCAGTGCATGTTCAGCAAATTTTTCCTCTGCGATCCTGAATCCATAAGTAAAGGTAGCCACCATACCGGTAACGACACATCCTGCTTCACGGAGTGCTTCCACTGCACTCAGTGAGCTTCCGCCGGTGGAGATCAGGTCTTCGATGACGATCACTTTTTGTCCGGGGGTATATGCTCCTTCAATGAGGTTTTGCATTCCATGTCCTTTTGCACTGCTGCGCACATATATGAAGGGAAGGTTGAGTGCATCTGCAACCAGGGCACCCTGGGCAATGGCTCCTGTGGCAACGCCTGCGATCACATCGGGTAGCGCAAAGGAGTCGCGAATGCATGCCACGTATGCATCCCTGACAGAAGTTCTTATTTCAGGGTAGGAGAGTGTTTTCCGGTTGTCGCAATATATGGGTGATTTCCAACCGGATGCCCATGTAAAGGGACTTGCAGGTTCTAATTTTATTGCTTTACTTTGCAGCAGAAATTCTGCTATGCGTCTATTGGTTCTCATCATTGACAAATGTATAAAGTTTTTTTCAAGGACAGAACGGTTTATTTCGGGGATGATTTTTCAAAGGTTTTTGGAAGGAATACCGGCTTGTTCTATAAGTTCAATAACCTGCAGGAACTGACAGAGCTGGTACATGTCTTCAATGAGCTGACGAAGATCGATAAGCTGTTCATTTTCCATGATGATATTCTCACGTTGTTTGAAGAATTCAAGGCATGTTTTCATTACATTGAGGCTGGTGGTGGTGTTGTGATCAGGCCCGATGGCAGGTTCCTGGTGATGAAGCGTGACGGGATATGGGACCTTCCCAAGGGAAAACTTGATCCCGACGAATCCAGCGAAGATGCGGCGTTGCGAGAAGTGCAGGAGGAAACCGGGCTGGAAGAACTTGAGATTGTTCAGCCCATTCTATCGACTTTTCATACCTACCAGATGACCAGGGATATGAACCTGAAGAAGACCAAGTGGTATGAAATGAAATACACCGGAAGCGCAACACCGGTACCACAGGCGGAAGAAAACATCACTGAAATCGTTTGGGTTGAGCCGGGTAAAACGGATTTCATACGAAAGAACACCTATCCCAGCGTACTTGATGTTTTGTACATCAGAGATCTCCTCTAGAGCGCATTATCCTGAACAATTGCATTTCCAGGCCTTCGGTGGCAAGCGCTGCAGGTGATTGCACCAGTATACCCTCCCTGTCGAGCAGGAAGCCGGCAGGGAATGCCCTTACATTGTAGTTTTGCAGCAGTTCCTCATCATTTCCGTAAAACAGCGAGGTCCAGTTGTAACCGTTCCTTTCCATGAAGTCCTTCATTGTGGCGGGTTCCTCTGTCACCATGATCGTCACCACTTCAAGGTAATCGCTATGTACTTCATAGATGGCTTTCATGAATGGAAATTCCTTCAGGCAGCTGTAATTGTCGGGCGTGCAAAAATTCAGGTACACATATTTTCCCCTGAAATCATCAAGTGTACGCACCGTATTGTCCTGGTCAACGAGGCTGAATTCAGGAGGCCTTCCACCAATTTTCAGTCGTGTAAGGTATTCTTTGATACCGCGGGCATAGGTCGCAAATTCGGGCACTTCAGGATTCCTGATGACCGTGTCAAGCAGCATCAGCAAGGCTTCGCCATAAAAGTAGTCCTTTGAATAAATCTCGAAGATCTCTTTGAGGACAATCAATTCAGCAATTTTCCTGTCGGGTACGGCAGGGTGTTTCATCATGGTATCTTTCAGTGCAGCGAGATCCTGTGTCCGATTGATGATCCTGCTGATACATTTTCCTTCGTCCGTCCTGGAGAAATAGAACAGGAATTCTGCATACATTTCACCGAAGAGTTCCATATAGGCAGGGTTACCAGTAAGTGGAATTTCGGTGGAAAGAAAATTCTCCATGAGGTAAGCCAGTCCGACATCCCTGCTGTTGATTTTCAAAATGCCGTAACGAAAGCGGCGGTACTCCTTGAAATATGTGGAAGTATCTTGTTGGTAGCCTTGTTCGATTGCGTGGATGACTGAATCTGAGTTGAATGAACGGTGCAGCCTTCTTGCTTCTATCATCTGGCGGTTCGTGGAGGAAATGAGGGTATCGAATCTGAATAACCTTGAGTTGATGTCGGAACCTGAAATACTGGTTTCCGGGGCACCGGTAGTGAATTCCCTGGCGACCTGGATATGTGCGACCAGTGGTTTGAAGAAAGGGTTCCGGATGTTGTTTTCGGTTTTTTCTGTTTTCGGGGGAAGGGTGATCTCATATCCTTTTCCCGGTGTGACGAACATGGTGATCCGGAAGATTCCCGTATTGATGAAAAACCATTGGGGGTCCTGGCAGGCGAGCTGGTGATGGAAGGTGCCATCAGCGCCAACATGTAATGTGTCGAGGATTGTTGCGTGGCCCGTGACCGGGTTGCTGATTTTGCGAATCACCAGGTATTCGCCGGAAAACTGCGGTGCTTTTCCCATAAGGATCGCATGCTGCGAGGAAATATCCTGGCAGGCGAACACTGAAATCAGGATTGCCAGCAACCGGATCAATTGCATCTCAGAGGTATTTGGTGATATCAATGTTTTCCGGAAGGAATTGTGAAGCATCTCCGCCATTCCGGATGATATCGCGAATAATAGTTGAATTAACGGGTGTATGTTCGGGGTTGGTGAGCAGGAACACGGATTCCACTTCGGGCAGCATTTTTTTATTGATTTGGGCGATGGCGCGTTCGTATTCAAAGTCTGCCGCTGTCCGGATACCCCGCAGCATATAGTTCGCGTGCACTTTCCGGCAAAAATCCACGGTCAGGCCCTCAAAGGACGCACAAGATACCGTAGCATCGTTCCGGAACACTTCATTGATCATCGCCACGCGCGAGGCAACGCTCATCAGTGGTTGTTTCCCCGAATGTACACCAACGGCCACAATGATTGTGTCGAACAGGCTGACCGATCTTCTGACGATGGATTCGTGTCCCACTGTAAACGGATCGAAGGATCCTGGAAATATTGCGATTTTCTCCATTTGCTTAATGTATCTTGCAATAAAACTTAAAAATAGTGTTTTTATGACGCTATTTGATCTCTTTTTTCATATTTGAGCTTACAAACAGGATATTCCCCAGGTTATCGTACCCTGTAAAGAGCTTCGGCCCCGTGGTTTTGATATTCTCTCCCCTGAATCCGATGATCGTCAGATCGGCATCCACAGATGTTTTTGAAATGGTTTCCTTTACATTATTGGTTTCCCGGTTCATGGGGATCAGGGTAATGTTCTTGAAGGAAATGGGCAACCTGCCTGTCCGGATCAGTTCCTTGATCTGGTCTCTTTTCCGTTCCAGTTCGGATTGGTCATAGATTGCAAAGATTTTAATGATTCCTTTTTTCCAATCGGGGTGACCCAATGTGATGTATCCCAGCAGGATCATGAGATTGGCATTTTCATAGTCTGATGGGGTAATCCAGATATGGATCTGATTGTGGTATCCAAAACCCTTGTATGACGTGCTGAGCACGCAGATATCGAAGCCTGTGGCACGCAGGATATCATGGGTGTTCAGTGCATCATTCAGTGATTCGGGCTGGTCCTGGGAAAACTCGAACATGATCATATTGTTCCCTTTTCCTGAAATGCCTGACAACTGGATGACCTGCGCTATGGCGGATGTGTATGACGGACTGATGATGGTGTCGAGGTATACCCTGTTCTTGGAGCCTGAGGCAAGGTGCAATAGTTTTTGCAGTACCAGCTTGGAATCCCTGTTGGTTTTTTCTGACAGGAATCCCTTGATGTAATGGATGTAAGTCCCGAATCCATATTTGAAGGAGATCCACCTGAGCATATCGAACGAGCTCCGTCGCAGGAAGGTGTCTTCAGAAATGCATATGGTAAAGGGCCGCCAGTGTTTGTCCAGGTCTTCTTTATCGGCACGCTGGGCGAACAATTGCAGTTGCCGGCTAAGCTGGAAGATCACTCCCCTGAAGAGGTTCTCAATTCCTTTTTCACGTGTTTGGTAGGAAGCGACCATGATATAGATCAGCACCATAATGACCAGTGAGAGGATGGCATAGGGCGCATTCATCTTGAACATCAGCCAGAAAGAAGCAGCAGCGCCGACAAGGCTGATGTACCAGCGTGAACGGAAGGTTGGCCGATAGGAGGGATCGGCTGCAAAGTGTTCAAGGAACGAGATCGTGCAGATCGCACCGTAGGTGAGCATAAAGAACATGGAGATGATTTTGGCCACAAAATCGATGTCTCCGACAGCTACGAAAAAGTATGCGATGATGATGGTAACGACGCCGCTGTTCATGGGCTCATTTGTTACCGGTTTGCCCTTTGCCAGCCACGAACTGATTCCGCGGCTGGGAAAGACCTGGTCCAGTCCGATCGCCTGCAGGGTTCTTGGGGCAACCATGATGGAACCCAGTGCTGACGACAGGGATGCTGCAGCGAGCCCGATAGGAATGATGGGACCCCACAATGCAATTTTCTCCATGATCAGCGGGTCTGCTGCCAGTTCTCCAGGCGTGGCACTGATCACCAGTTTATATGCAACGAGGATATAGATGAAAAACCCGGAGATCGTGGCCCAAAGTGTTCCCTTGGGGATGGATTTTCCGGGATTCCTGAGATCCCCCGAAAGACCCAGTCCTGCAATCAGTCCCGTGAATGCGGGAAAAATAATGGTAAACACATAGAAGAAACTGTCTCCGTTGGGGATTTTGAGCCCCAGGTTAATTTCGTCCGGGGGTGTGCTGGTTTTTCCTGCAAAGAACATCACGAGCGAGGAGAACAGGATTGCGACGACGATGTACAGGGCCTTGATTCCCACATTTGCGCCTTTCGAGAGCATCAGTATAGACAATAAGGTCATCAGTGCCAATCCGATCCATCGCTTGTCGATATAGGGGAAATTGTAATTGTATTGCAGGAAGTCGAGCAGCGGCAGGAAGGCTTCTGAAAAGGCAATCACATAAAATGCAACACTGATGGCCTGGGAAAGGTACAGGGCAATACCAATGGAGGCTCCGATATTCAGACCGAATGACCGGCTGATGATATAATAGGCTCCGCCACCCTGTACTTTCTGGTTGGTGGCAATTTCAGCGACAGCCATTGCGGTGGGGATTGTGACAAGGTGACCCAGCACAATGATGCCGATAACGCCAATAAATCCCTGGTGACCAGTTGCATATCCAAACCTGAGGAACAGGATTGCCCCCAGGATCGTTGAGATTGCAGTAAAGAAGACTGGCCCGGTTCCAAAGCCCTTACTTCTGTTGATCGTCCCGTTTGCCATATCGACCTGATGTGAATTGGGCGGGAATAATACAAAAAAATATGGTATCAACGGGTGAAGAATTTCTTTTTTATGAGATATTTGTACCCTGTGATGTTGCATTCGGCTGGATGTGACACCGGGAATGGAAATACATAACGAAAAAAGCAGGGTTTTGATACAGGTACTGATTATAGACGATGAGCCTGAAGTTCAGGATCTTTTATCGATCCTTCTCCGCGATTACCCCGGACTTGAGGTGGTGGGGCTGGCTCCGGATGTGGATACAGCTATTCAGCTGACACTGGATAAAAATCCTGACCTGGTGTTGCTCGATATACAAATGCCCGGGAAAGACGGGTTTACATATCTTGAAGAATTGCGGAGCCTGCAGCTTTACCCGGGAATCATTTTTGTAACAGCATATGAGAATTACGCCATCCAGGCCATCCGTAATGCGGCGTTCGATTACCTGCTCAAGCCGATCAGGAAGGAGGAGTTGTTCCAGTCTATCACCCGCTATACTGAATTCCTGGAACGCGACAAGCAAGAAGATATCACCAGGCTGATCGAGCTGCTTAGCAAGTCGAAGCCGGGAAGGATCAGGCTGAATACACGGACCGGCTATTTTTTTGTGGATCCCCTGGATATCATGTATATCGAGGCAGATGGTAATTACAGTCACATCAGGCTCACATCGGGAAAGACAGAGATCACCACCCTGATTCTGGGAAATATTGAGAAGCTGTTGGAGGAACACAGTTTTCTGCGCATCAGCAGGTCGTATATCATCAATATGAAGTATATCTCCAGGGTCGACAGGCGCGACAATATCTGTGAACTTGAACATGGCGGGGTGGTGCACAGGATCAAGTTCCCGCCCAAAAAGATCAGGCTGCTGGAGGGCTATTTCTAGGCTGGCACAGCAGCGGCTCCGCGCTATGCAATGCCAGCAGCTGACCATGATATTTCTGGGGCCTGCATACATACCGGAATTTGTTCACCGGTCAATTCTTATTTCGTACGCCCACAACCCCATTTCATACGCCAATTCCCCTTGTTTATACAATAAGTCTCCGAACCCTTTCAAGTGGTCGGATTACCGTTTATTTTTACCCCTGAATCATTTCTTTATTCGCAAATTTAACCCTTGGCCTATGATTGAAGTATTTAATCTTGACGGAATGCCGGTATACAAGTACAGGTCTGACGAGAACAAGTCATTTGAGATCTCCGAACTTGAGTCCAAAGGCTTGCCTTGTGGGGTGTATTTCGTTAAAATCAGGACGAAAAGGGGCATCGAAACCTCTAAATTACTTATTTGCTAACTATCTGAAAAAGAATGAAAAAGCCGGTGGTTTTATTACTGCCGGCTTTTTTTTGGATGTCCTTCATGGGCATTGTTCAGTTGATGGTCATTGCCTTGTCAACCTTTTCTTTCAGCAGTGCCCTTTCCAGTACGCCAAATATATCCTCAACGTATGTAAAGTTGAGTCCTTTCCTGTAGATTTCCTTGATCTCTTCCACATCCCTTCGGTTTTCCTCAGAGATCACGATAGTGGTGATGCCGGCCCGTCGTGCAGCGAGTATTTTTTCCTTGATTCCACCAACTGGAAGCACCTTTCCCCGCAAGGTAATCTCACCTGTCATGGCGATCTGTCTGCGCACTTTGCGTTGGGTAAATGCCGAGGCAATGGAGGTCACCATGGTGATCCCGGCCGAAGGACCGTCTTTCGGAATGGCTCCTTCCGGCACATGGATATGTATGTTCCACCTGGAAAAGAGCGCAGGATCGACGCCGATGATATCCGGGTGTGATTTTAGGAATTCGAGTGCGATCACAGCCGATTCCTTCATTACATCTCCCAGGTTCCCCGTAAGTGTGAGCTTGCCTTCGCCTTTGCTGAGGGAGGTTTCCACGTAGAGGATCTCGCCTCCGCTGGCTGTCCAGGCAAGCCCAGTGACCACACCGGCAAAATGGTTGTCCTGGTATTTCTCCTTGGAGTACCTGGGTTTTCCCAGGATTTCCTCCACCTTGTCAACGGCGATTTTCCTGTCCACCTCTTCATTAAATGCCAGTTGCCTGGCCCTGACCCGCAAGGTTTTTGCGATCTGCTTATCCAGCTGCCGGACTCCCGATTCGCGGGTATAGTCCTCGACAATCTTTTCGATACTTTTCTTGGGGAAAATGACCTGTTGCCTCGTGAGTCCGTGGTTTTCCAGCTGTTTGGGGATCAGGTGTCGTTTTGCGATCTCGATTTTCTCCTCCACGATATACCCGGAAACGTTGATGATTTCCATCCTGTCGAGCAGGGCAGGATGGATCCCCGAAGTGGTATTTGCTGTAGCGATGAACATGACCCTTGAAAGGTCATAATCAATCTCAAGGAAATTGTCGTGAAAGGTGGAGTTTTGTTCCGGGTCGAGCACTTCGAGGAGTGCAGATGCAGGATCACCATGTGCATCACGGCCGATTTTGTCAATTTCGTCGAGGACGAAAACCGGGTTCGAGGACTTTGCCTTTTTCAGGTTTTGTATGATTCTTCCCGGCATTGCGCCGATATATGTTTTCCTGTGTCCGCGTATTTCGGCTTCATCGCGGAGTCCGCCCAGTGACATCCGGATATATTTCCGTCCCACCGCTTCTGCAATAGATTTGCCCAGGGATGTTTTCCCCACACCAGGGGGGCCGACCAGGCAGAGGATCGGGGATTTCATATCTCCTTTCAGCTTGAGCACGGCCAGGTGTTCGAGAATGCGGTCCTTGACTTTTTCAAGACCGAAATGGTCCTTTTCCAGTATCCGGGTGGCGCGGTTCATGTTAAAGTTGTCCTTTGTGAATTCATTCCATGGCAGTTCCAGCATGGTCTGGATATAGTTGACCTGCACAGAATACTCTCCTGTGGCCGGATTCAGACGCTGCAATTTATCCAGTTCCCGGGTAAAATCTTTCGCCACTTCTTCGGACCATTTCTTTTTTTTGGCTTTCTGCTTGTATGCAGCGATTTCCTGGTCCATGGGATTGCCCCCCAGTTCGTCCTGGATGGTCTTCATCTGCTGGTGCAGCAGAAATTCACGCTGCTGCTGGTCGAGGTCTGTCTTCACCTTCGACTGGATATCGCTTTTCAGTTCCAGCATCTGCACTTCCTTGGAGAGATGCTCCAGGAGGTAGAGTCCCCGCTTGACCACATTATTCATTTCCAGCAGCTTCTGCTTCTCTTCCATGTTCAGTTCGCTGTTGGAGGCTAGGAAATTGATCAGGAACGAAGGACTCTCAATATTTTTTACTGCAAAAGTGGCTTCTGCAGGAATGTTAGACGATAATTTGATGATCTTGATGGCCAGGTCCTTCAGGGTTGCAGCCACGGCATTGGCTTCTTCTTTGGGTTCTTCAACTGAATCCTCCAGGGGGGAAATCCGTGCAACATGATAGGGTTTGTCTGTCAGCAGGTCTTCCACCTTGAACCGTTTCTTGCCCTGGATGATCACGGAAGTCGACCCGTCGGGCATCTCCAGGATCTTCAGGATATGGGCCACGGTTCCCACATGGTAGATATCTCCCATTTTCGGGTCTTCGACATTGGCATCAAGTTGTGAAACTGCACCAAGGATCTTGTTTTTTTTATAGACATCCTGGATCAGCTTGACGGATTTGTCCCTGCCCACGGTTATGGGAATCACCACGCCGGGGAACAATACGGTATTCCGCAGCGGCAGGATAGGCAGTACATCGGGAACATTCATTTTTCCCATTGACTCTTCTTCATCATCTGCGAGCAACGGAATATATTCTGTTTCTTCGTCAATTGGCACAAACAAATCTTCAAATCCTTTTGAAAAATCACTCTTCATTATGCTATTCTCCTAAAATATAATTACAGTCAATATGTCAGTTTAAGTTTTTTTAAACCGGAGTTCTGTAGTATGACAATAAACATGCCATACTGACAAGTGACATTCGGCAGCCGACACTATATACTAATACGATATAACAGGACAATTGTTCTCAGATATAGCGGATGGCGACCTCTTTCAGGAATTTTTCTTCCAGCAGGCGGGCCATTCTCTTCACAACGGTTCGGCGGATCTCCAGTTCGACGGGCAGGTTGGGGTCCTGGTGGGCAATATTGATCCGGGTGCCGATGATGATCTCTATTTCATCGCTTTCGCGGACGAGTTTGATGATCCTGTCTGCAGGTCCGTTTCCCAGTTCGTAGGCTGGTGAATAGTCTTTCAGAATACGTGTCACCTTTGTGATGGTAAGAATCCCCTCGGTGACCAGGTCAATCCCGGGCATGTTTGATACCGGGGGCAGGTCGGGATCGGAAAATTCCAGGCTGTCTTCGATTTCCACGCCAAGTTCCCTGGCGACGATATCTGCGGTAGTGGCTCCGCACACAATTTTCTTTCCTTTGAATTCCTTCACTGCCTGACCCAGTTTTTTGTCGTTCTCCTCTTCATACGGAGGGCCGGTGGAAATAAGCAGTTTCCTGGGTTCCCGGAAATAGATGCTTGCACAGCTGGTATCATCCTTCGAGCTGTAATTGTCATTGCGGTAAGCCATATTGACAATTTTTTCGGCAAGTTTGGCAGCAGATATACTTGTTCCGTTCTTCACCAGCTTACCGGCATATTCGGTCAGGTTGTCGTGTCCCCAGCCCAGGGGATATTTTTCAGACCCAAGGCCGCTCTGTGTAATGCCGTCGGAAAAGAAAAGGATCCGGTCCTCTTTCCTTGGTTTGAAATGACAGGTACGGATCTCCTTGCCTTCGTTTTTGTCGGTATGCATTGTGATGTGTTGCCACCCTGGGTCATAACTTTTCAGGTTCCGGATGATGATCGTTTGCGGGTTGTCGTATTCGAGTATGGTAATGTGCCCGTCGGCCTCGATATCTACAATGGTGAAAGTGGAGTAGCTCATCCTGCGTTCGCTGCACACCGGCAGGGTATTCATGATGATGTCGGCAATGGTTTCCGGGTGTTTGTGTTCGATCGTGAAATTGACCGCCATAGTGGAGGTGAGTGTTGCCAGTACATTGGCTTTGACCCCGTGTCCCATGCCATCTGAGAGTACGGCGATGGTCCTGTTTTCTTCCCTGATTTTTCTTGATATGAACACATCCCCGCAAATTCTTTCGTTCCCGAAGTTGCGTTGTTCACAGGCGACCTCTATATAAAAATTCGTGTTCATACCCTGTTAGTCTTACTTTTTTGGTTTGTACGATTCAATGATCGAGTTGAGCATGCGTTCGGTTTCAGAGGCGCCTTCTCCCAGGATGAAGCCGATCTGCTGTACGAGGCTCAGGTTTTTGTCGACCACATCGGTGAGTCGTTTAACAATCTCTTCCTTCTGCACCTCCGGTGCAGAGAGGTCGCGGATCACTGCACCCACGATTTTCTGTTTTCGGATTACGAAGACGGAGATGCTGTACTGTTTTTCATTCAGGAGTATGTCGCGGTCGGTGATATTCTCATTGTTGGCCAGTACATATGTGAACAGGTTATGAATATTGTAGGGAAGAAGGGTCTTCAGGTCCGCTCCTGTAAGTCCGGGCACCACTTCGTTGATTTCCATGGCCTCTTCGCCCAGCAGGCCGATGAGGCTTTCATTGGCCTGGATTACCTTCAGGGTTTCGTCGAGGATCACCACGGCGGAGGGCAGTTTCTGCAACATGGTGCGCGTAATTTCTGAAGCCTCGCGGGCCGATTCTTTCTCCCGTTGGGCAATCTGTTCTGATTCCTTGATGGCTACCTGTGCCTGGGCCAGCTTTTCGTTGCTGATCTTCAGGGACTGGATGTGGTCCATGGTATTCCGGGAGGCATAGAAGTTGCACATTTCCGGCACTGCCAGTCCCTGGGCGATTGCCACTGCAAATTCGTGGCAGGATCTGTAGCCGCATGCACCGCATCCTCTTTCCTGGTCACCATGCTTGCGCAGTTCGGCCTGTATCTTTTCCACTTCTTCCGCAGGCGGGGCTTCCATCCGCTGGTCGTCGTTTCTGAACGACCGGGTGAGATCGATGCCGGAATATTCCATGAGTGCTTTGTCGTGTGCCTCCTGGTCAAATGTTTTTTCCCGTTTGTTGAGGTACCGGATGAGCTGGCTCCTGCGCAGCCATTTCCGGGCATTGGGAGAGGTACCCCTTCCCATGATGAATTCCTTGTAGAATATATTGAAGTGGGATTTGATGGTGGTGATGTCTTCCTCAAACTCACGAATACTGTCGAACACCAGGTCTCCCTCTACGGTGATCACCTTTGAAGTGAGCACACGCTGTTCGATCCCGGCGGCCTCCAATATTCCGCTTGAAAGCGGAAACAGGGAGCCCAGGTACCCGATCGGATCATCGAATTCACTGTATTCAAGGTTTTTTTCGTCGATTTTGTATTCCCTGAACAGTTCTCTAAGTTCGATGAAGGTGAGCACGGCATCGATCTTTTCATCTTCTGCCAGTCGCACAGACTCCTGCTTGCTGGCGATCAGCGGGGAGATGTAGGCAACCCGCATATCTTTGCCGTATTTTTGCCTGACAACCCTTGCAGAGGCGACGACAGGAGGCATGATGGGAGCCAGGTTTTTGGTGAGTTCCGGCTTGTACTTCTCAACATACATTACCGAAATGGGACAGTTGGAGAAAAGGTAGTATTTTCCCTTGCTGTCGTTGACGAGCTTCCGGTATTCGGCGGCTACCAGTTCCACGCCGAATGCCACTTCATGCACATAACGGAAACCCAGCTTGCGGACCATGCTCACGAATTTCCTGTAATCGGTGATGTCTGGAAACTCCCCTGCGATGGAAGGGTCCAGCATCGCAGTGACATCCTCCCCCTGCTTGAGGAGCTTGCGGAGATCTGTTTTTCCGTCACGGATCACAATGGCATCATCGCCACATGCGGCATGACAATTTCCGCAGCCAATGCACCGGTCAGCGATGATCATCGGCGCCGGCCGGTCGGGCTCGACCTTGATTGCTTTTACCGGGCATGCCCTGACGCAGGCATAACAAGCGGTGCATTTATCCTGGTCTATTTTAACTACGGGCTCCATGCGTGTTGATTTTGTTGAAAGTGATCTCCAGGATTTCCAGGATGTTGTCGGAGTTGATGTTTTCGTGCAGCATATCATTGATCTTCACCACCGGTCCTTTGCTGCAATCACCAAAGCAGTGGTTGCCCTTCAGAACCACATCCCCCTCCAGCCCATGCTCTTTCAGATAATGCTGAATCACCTTCAGGGTCTTGTTGTTCCCGCGACTGAAACAGGAGCTCCCCATGCAGATTTGTATGACTACCTTCTCTTTCATTTCAGCGAAGATACGAAGTAAATTGATGCGTTATCTGCGTATTCCGGAGAAACCGGAAGCGCGGAAACTCAATTTATATTCCGTTTAAATTATCATTTTATTATCGTAAAACTTTGTAAAACAATACATAAAAGCGGTAATTGCGACATTGTTATTGAATTTTTGTTAATTTTATGTTATAAAAATCACATTGTTTGTTAATTCACACTAGAATGCAATATATATTTGCAGACAATGATTGTATATGGACAGGATCGACCAGATATTGAGTGATTTTCAGCAGGTGAACCGGGATGCGCTCATACCGGTGCTTCAGGCTGTACAGGATGAGTTTGGCTACCTCTCGGGTGAGTCGCTTGAAAAAATTGGTGCGCACCTGCGGTTGCCTGCCAGCAAGATTTACGGATTGGCAACTTTTTACAGCCAGTTCACCTTTGCTCCCCGGGGAAAATACCACATCAGGGTGTGTAACGGCACCGCGTGTCATATCGACCGGTCCACATCCATCCTCAAGGAGTTGAACAAGCAGTTGGGGATTGTGGACGGTGAGGCGACGCGTGACGGAATGTTCAGTCTCGAGGTGGTGGCCTGCATGGGGGCATGCGGACAGTCGCCGGTGATAGCGATCAACGAAGAATATTATCCGAAGGTGAGGAGTTCAGCCATCAGGGGATTGCTGGATGACATCAGGATGAAACACAGTTAGAAGTATACAACAATGCCGGAGGAGGTACATACAGGTTCCATCAAGCAGCTGATCCCTGAATTCATAGAGAAGGATCCGAAGGAGTATTCCCCTGAACTGGGGGAGTTGATTGAGAGGTTAACACGCCGGAAGATCCTGAAACCGCTGATCATGGTCGGCTTGAATACCTCGGGAAGAATTGCAGGTGCCAGGAGGGTATTTGAGGCAGTGACGGGCTACCTGAAGGAACGGGATATAGATGCCGAGGTGGCAGAAACAGGCGCTATAGGGCTGAATTCCGAGGAGCCGGTGCTGAGTGTGCAGTTGCCCGGGAGAACCCGTGTATTGTTTATCAATGTTACTGTTGATGATGTGCAGGTCATACTGGATGATGTATTTCACCATACCATTCCCAGTGAAAAGCTGCTCGGACAGATCAGGGATGAAAACATGGATGCGTGGCAGGATGTTCCATTCCTGGATGAACTTGCGTTTTTCTCCAGGCAGCGCAGGATCCTGCTGAAGCATAACGGGATCATCGATCCACTGTCGATTGACGCATATATCGCACATGGAGGTTACCGGACCTTTCTCAGGACCATCAGGTACCATACCCTGGAAGAAATATGCGTGATGATGGAAGAAAGCGGGTTACGCGGACGTTCGGGGAGTGGTTTCCTGACGGGGAAAAAGTGGATGGTGGCACAACAAACACCGGCAGAGCAGAAATACCTGGTATGCAATGCGGAGGAGAGTGATCCGGGAGCATTCATGGACCGTGCGCTGATGGAAGGCAATCCGCATCAACTGATCGAAGGGATCTGCATTGCCGCCTATGCCATTGGTGCAACAAAAGCATATATCTATATCCGTTCGGAATACAATGATTCCATCCGCAAGTTGTCGGCTGCCATCCAGGCGGCCCGTGATTACGGTATCCTGGGCCACAATATTTTTTTCAGCGGATTTAACCTTTCGATCAGCATCAGGAAAGGTCCGGGAGCTTTTGTATGCGGAGAGGAAACGGCGCTGATCGCCAGCATGGAAGGGAAGCGGGGGATGCCACAGTCCAAACCGCCTTATCCGGCAGTACGAGGATTCCATAAAAAGCCCACCATTGTCAATAATGTGGAGACCCTCTCCAATGTACCTCATATCATTGCCAACGGGCCGGAATGGTTCAGGGGAATTGGTACCGGGGAGTGCACTGGGACGAAAATATTTTCTGTCAGCGGAAGGGCACGCACAAGGGGGCTGATCGAGATCCCGATGGGCACCAGCCTGGAAGTACTCGTACAGGAGATTATCGGGGGTAGTCAGTCAGGCCATACCCTTAAGGCGGTTCATATCGGTGGTCCTTACGGGGGAATATTACCGGCCAATAAGCTGAATATCCCTGTGTGTTACGAAACGTTCAGGCGGGCGGGAGCTGTTTTGGGTGCCGGGGGGATCCTGGTGCTGGATGAAAAAACCTGCGTGGTGGATCTTGTGAAGTATTTCATGGGTTTTATGAAGCATCAGAGCTGTGGGAAATGTATCCCCTGCAGGGAAGGTACCAAGCGGATGTCGGAACTGCTGGACGAAATCACCAGGAAACCGCTGGCAGAGGACCAGCACGATACCCTGGAGAAATTCCGCGGGTTGATGCAGCTTGAGAAACTGGCGGATGTGATGCGGGATACCTCGCTTTGCGGACTGGGACAGCTGGCAGCCAATCCTTTGATCAGCGCGTTGCGGCATTTCAGGGAGGAATTTGAGGAACATATTTTTGACCGGCATTGCAAGCCAAATGTTTGCAGGGAGTTGCGCACCTATTATATCGATGTGGAACTGTGCACGGGGTGTACCGTATGCGCAAAACGGTGTCCTGAGGATGCGATTATCGGTACCGAGCGGCACCCGTATTTCATCGTGCCGGATAAGTGCACCGGTTGCGGAATCTGTAAGGAGGTCTGCAAATTCAGTGCAGTTTTTTATAATTAGGCGGGGCCTGTGTCATGATAAAAATTGAAGTAAATAACAAGGCAGTCAGTGTTGAAAAGGGACAAACCATCCTTTCTGCCCTCAGGGAGCATGGCATCATGGTCCCAACGCTCTGCAGCATGGAGGAACTAACACCTACCGGGGCTTGCAGGATGTGCGTGGTGGAAGTGGAGGGATTTGACAACCTGGTGCCTGCCTGTTCATTCAAGGTACAGGAATGGATGAAGATCAAAACCCACAGTGCCCGGGTGCTCAGGGCACGCAAGAGCAATGTTGAGCTGTTGTTGTCGAACCATCCCGACGACTGCCTGTATTGTGAGCGCAGCGGTAACTGTGAATTGCAAAAGCTGGCCGAGGATCTGAATGTGCGCAACCGGAGGATCCAGGGGAAGCGAACCAGCGCAAAGATTGACTCCTCCAGCCTGGGCATCATCAGGGATCCGGATAAATGTATCCTGTGTGGAAGGTGTGTGCGTGTTTGCGAGGAGATCGTAGGCATCTCCACCATTGATTTTGAAAGAAGGGGAGACCAGCTGAAGATCGCCACTGCGATGTCGGAACCCCTGCAGTTTTCCAGCTGCATTGACTGCGGTCAATGCGTGGTAGCTTGTCCCACAGGTGCCCTGATTGATCACAACCAGTTCCAGGATCTCGACACCTCACTGGACGATCCTGATATGATAGTCACTGTTCAGTATACCCCGGAGGTGACCGTTTCACTTGCCGAAGCGTTTGGATTCAGGCCTGGAACGGATATGAAGGGGATTATCAACACTGCCTTGCGCCGGATCGGTTTCGACTATATCTTTGAAACCGCTTTCGGGGGGGATGTCTTTATCCAGGAGCAGGCTGCTGAACTGATCTCGCGATTCAGGAAAAGGGAGAAGCTGCCGATGATCACTTCCCGGTGCCCTGCCCTTGTTAACTATGTGGAGGAGTTTCGCCCTGAACTGATCTCCTGCCTTACACCTGTACGTTCCCCGCACCAGATCATGGGGAAACTCATTAACAAATGGTTTTCAGCGAAGAAGCAGGTGCCTTCCAACCGCATCCAGAATGTATTGATCACCAACTGCACCGCTGCAAAATACGAGGCAAGCAGACCTGAGTATGCCACGGATAATTCCCCTGACGTGGACTATGTGCTTACCACCAGGGAACTGGCAAGACTCATCAGGCTGAACGGTATCAATATCAACGGGCTTGACCCGGAACCGGCCGACGGTCCCTTCAATGCGATTACTTCTGCCGGGAAGTTGCTTGCCAATGCAGGTGGGGAGGCAGAAGCGACCATGCGCACCGTGTACAGGGAAATCAGCAAAAAAGAGATGCAGGATCCGCGTATTACGAAGTTGCGCGGGAATAAATACCTCAGGGATGCTGTCATTACTACACCAAAGGGAGACCTGCGTGTTGCCGTGGTACACGGACTGAAACACGCCCTGAAGGTCATGGATGAGATCAGTACAGGAAAAAGTGAGTATGACCTTATCGAGATCATGGTCTGCCGCGAAGGATGTGTGAATGGCGGCGGACAGCCTATACCTGCAAATGTCAGTGTGATCAAGGCCAGGACAAAGACGATATACGATATCGACAAGAGCGAAAGCCTGCATTGTGCCCATAAGAACAATGCCGTTGCAAAAATGTACGAGGAATTTGCAAGGGCCCCGGCATCGGACCAGAGCAGGGATCTTTTCATGACCAGGTTTGCATACAGGAAAGTACTGAAATAGTGTTCGCAGGCCAGTCAAGTTGCAGCACAGGGAAGTAAATTTGCAAATCACAGGCTCGTTATGTTGCAGCTACTAGAAGTAAATTTGCAAACTGCCGGCCAGGCCTATTGCAGCTCAGACAAGAAAATTTGCAAATCACAGGCTCTTTTTTGTATATTGTTCAAAAAATAACAATACAAATCAGGTGGGTTTTAACATCTTTGTATATTCAGTTATGTATATAATTAGATGTCTGAGAAACAACCCCTGAAACGAACGTGTGCCAGTAGCTTAAAACAGATACAATGAAACTCCCGGAAAGAACCGTTGAAAGGATCAGTGCTTACCGCAGGTCACTATTGAATTGTCTCGCAGAAGGCAAAACCCATATCTATTCCCACGAACTGGCGCAGATGCATCACAACACTGCTGTGCAGGTCCGCCGCGACATCATGTTCATCGGATACAGCAGCATGCAGCGCAAAGGATACGATGTCAGGGAACTCATCGACGTCATCGGCGAAATCCTTGACAGTGACCAGGGGTTAAACGTGGCGGTGGCAGGCATAGGGAACCTGGGTCGGGCCATCACTGCCTATTTTATGGGGAAACGCTCCAAACTGAATATCGTAGCAGCCTTCGATGTTGATCCCAGTAAGGTCAACAGGGTCATCTCAGGAGTGAAGTGTTATTCCATCAGCCAGATGCAGGAGGTAATTGTTGACAAGAAGATTTCCATAGCGATCATTACCGTACCTGCCGACCAGGCCCGCGAAGTCGCAGAGAACCTATACCTGGCAGGTGTAAGCGGATTCCTGAATTTTACGACGGTGCCCCTGAATGTTTCACCTGAGGTGTATATCGATGAATATGACATGATCACCTCGCTCGAAAAGGTTGCCTATTTTGTGAAACTGCACCAGGTGCGAAAAGAAACTGTCTGATCACATGGAAAAACCTGGTGCAATGGAAAAACCTGGTTCATTTGAAAAGCGGATCGGGGCAGTGGTGATCATTGTCATGGAAAGTGACAGGGTCGATGCACTGAACAGGATCCTGTCAACCCATTCCTCCATGATCCTCGGGCGACAGGGAATCCCGCTCCGCGACCGCGAAATGAATGTCATCTCCCTTGTCCTTGAGGGCACTACCGATGAGCTTGGTGCACTCACTGGAAAGCTGGGCAGACTGCCTGGCATCCGGGTAAGATCGGTCATGGCCACCTGACTTGTTAAAAATCGCCTGTTTTTTTGTTAAAATGTATTCCCTTAACAACTTTTTTAACGTTTGGGGGTTAATATTGCTGAAAGTAATTGTTGGGGTGCAAGGCAGACTGCGAATCTTTTTGAGGGTTTTAGGAAGAACAGCAGTCTGCCTTATTTTTTTATCATTTTTCACTCCCTTTATACAGTCCTCTTCACTTTTTACAGTCGCCACCACACTTTTTTCAGCTTTCCTTTTCTTTTAATCACGGCTTTCCTGCAATTTCCACAGATTCCGGATTTCGCACATTGATGCCCGGTAAGAAGCGTTTCATGCAAAGGTCTTTCCCTTATGTTTTAAGACAGCCCGCTGAATTCCCTGCCTGTAGCAGGCTTTTCTATCTTTGAATGACATAAATGTGCATTCATGATTACTCGACAACTTATTGAACCAGAAAGCATTGCAATTATCGGTGCTTCCAATAACCTCCTCAAGCCAGGCGGCAAGATCTACCACAATATCAAAACCGGGACATTCAACGGCGCATTGTTTGCAGTCAATCCCAAAGAGGAACAGATCCAGGGTGATTCCTGCTACAGGGAGCTGGCGGATCTTCCGGAGACCGACCTGGCGATCCTGGCCATACCGGCAAAATTCTGTGCCGAATCGGTGGAATACCTGGCCGCCAATAAAGCAACCAGGGCCTTTATCATCATATCGGCCGGTTTCAGTGAGGAAAATAAAGAAGGTGCTGCCATAGAACAGCAGATCAAGGCGATCTGTGACCGGCACGACGCGGCATTGATCGGACCCAATTGTATCGGGGTAATGACCCCGGGATACCAGGGGGTGTTTACCCTGCCGATCCCGAAACTCGACCCTGCCGGATGCGATTTTATTTCCGGCAGCGGGGCCACGGCGGTATTCATCATGGAAGCCGGCCTGCAGAAGGGGTTGAAATTCAACAGCGTTTTTTCTGTGGGGAATTCGGCGCAGAATGGCGTGGAAGATGTGCTTGCCTATCTCGATGAAACCTATACCGAAGGGATCAGTTCAAAAGCCAAGATCCTCTATTTTGAGTCGATCGGGAATCCCGATAAACTGCTGAAGCATGCTTCCAGCCTGATCAGGAAAGGCTGCCGCATCGCCGCTATCAAGGCAGGTACCTCCGAAGCAGGAAGCCGGGCTGCTTCCTCGCATACCGGGGCACTGGCGAGTTCCGACCAGGCAGTGGATGCGCTGTTCCGTAAGGCAGGGATCATTCGTTGCTTTGGCAGGGAGGAACTGGCAACAGTGGCTTCCCTCTTGCTGTATCCCCAACTGCCGGGAAAGAACTACGCAATCATTACCCATGCAGGCGGACCGGCGGTGATGCTGACCGATGCACTGGCAGAGGGAAAACTGGATGTGCCCAAACTGGAGGGAAAAGATGCCGAAGCATTGCTGGCACAATTGTTCCCGGGTTCTTCTGCCGCCAATCCCATCGATATTCTTGCCACGGGAACCGCTGAACATGTAAGGCTTTGCCTGGAATATTGTGAGCACAGGTTCGATGAGATCGACAGTGTCATTCTCATTTTCGGAACCCCCGGCCTGGCTCCCGTATATGACGTGTACGAAGCGCTGCACACACATATGCTTACCAGTAAAAAACCGGTCTACCCGGTACTTCCTTCGGTAACGACAGCGGCAGACGAAGTGGCGCAATTCCTTTCTTACGGGCACATGAATTTTCCGGATGAGGTCCTGCTGGGAAATGCCCTGGTGAAGATCAGATCCGTTGATCCGCCTGCTGCTGAAAGCATCTACATGGAAGGCATCAACCTGAAGGCGATCAGGAGCATCATTGATACTTCCGGCGACGGGTACCTGCCGCCGGAACGGGTAAATGCCCTCCTTTCGGAAGCAGGTATCCCGGTGGTGAAGGAATATGTTGGCAAGGATCCGTCGGCACTTGCGTCGGCAGCTGAAGAAATGGGATACCCCCTGGTGATGAAGGTGGTCGGCCCGTTACACAAAACCGATGTTGGAGGGGTGGCCCTGAACATTACCGGGAAGACCATGCTGCTGGAAACCTTCAGACGGATGGAAAAAATCAGTGACTTCGAAGCGGTACTCATTCAGCCCATGGTCAGCGGACTGGAGTTGTTCGTCGGGGCAACCTATGAACCAGGTTACGGTCACGTGGTGATGTGCGGACTGGGTGGGATCTTCGTGGAAGCACTGAGGGATATAGCTACGGGACTGGCACCCCTGACGATGGCAGAGGCAGATCGCATGATCAGGTCACTTCGCTCCTACCGCCTGCTCACCGGTACCAGGGGACAGGAGCCCGTTGACACAGGGAAATTTGCCGGCATCATCGTGCGCCTCTCCACCATGCTGCGCTACTCCCCCGAGATTGCAGAAATGGATATGAATCCGCTCATTGCCGGCGCACATGGGATTGTAACTGTGGATGCCCGGATCCGACTGGCAAAAATGGTTCCATAACACATGGCGATTATGTTAAAGGACACCCCGTCATTGCTGTGCTATTTATATTTTCACGGTGCAAAAAGAAACGCATGAAAAAAACACCCATCGATTCGGAAGTTGTGAGCAAAGTCATCGACGATTTCGGTATCCACCCTGTGGGGAGGGGTACCATCAGGGAGATCGTAAAAATCGTCAATGATATTCAGCAGATCACGGGTGAGGAGTTCATCCGCATGGAGATGGGCGTACCCGGACTGGCTCCGGCTGAAGTAGGTGTTCAGGCTGAGATCGAAGCCCTCCGGTCGGGTGTCGCATCGCAGTATCCCAATATTGAAGGTATACCGCCCCTTAAGAAAGAGGTCGCAAGGTTTGTAAAGCTGTTCATGGACATTGATGTGCCGGCGGAATGCTGTATTCCCACAGTAGGTTCCATGATGGGAGGCATGGCCTCTTTCATGGTGGTGAACAGGTCGGACCATTACCGTACCGGTACCCTTTTCCTGGATCCGGGATTCCCGGTTCAGAAGCAACAGTGCCTGGTGCTGGGACATACCTACGGGTCGTTCGATTTGTATGATTTTCGAGGAGACAGACTCGAGGCGAAGCTGGAGGAAGAGATCAACCTGGGCAGGTATTCATCCATCCTCTATTCCAACCCGAATAACCCGTCGTGGATCTGTCTCACGGAAAAGGAACTGGAGATCATCGGCAGGATCTCACGCAAATATGATGTTACGGTAATTGAGGACCTGGCCTATTTCGGTATGGATTTCCGGAAGGACATGTCACAACCCGGGAAACCGCCGTATCAGCCCACTGCTGCAAGGTATACCGATAACTGGCTGATGCTTATTTCGAGCTCCAAGGCGTTTAGTTACGCCGGGCAACGTATCGGCATGATGGTTGTATCGCCGACCCTGTATGACAGGAGGTTCCCTGACCTGAAGCGGTATTACAGTTCCGACAAATTCAGTCATGCCATGATCTACGGCGCGCTGTATGCACTGTCAGCCGGGGCTGCACATGCACCCCAATATGCACTTGCCGCGATCCTGAAAGCAGTGAATGACGGCACTTATGATTTTATCGAAGTAGTACGGGAATACGGGGAAAAGGCGAAGATCATGAAGGCACTCTTTTTGAAATACGGATTCAGGATTGTATATGAAAAAGACCTTGACGAACCGATTGCAGACGGGTTTTATTTCACCATTGCTTACCCGGGATTCCAGGGAACGGAGCTGGTGGAAGAGTTGTTGTTTTACGGGATCAGCGCCATTGCGCTGAACATTACGGGAAGTGCCTACACGGAAGGTCTGCGTGCCTGTGTGTCGCAGGTACGCAGGGACCAGTTCGGGGTGCTGGAAGAGCGGCTCAGGCGTTTTGCTGAAAATCATCCCGTTACATAATGCATACTGTTTCTAAATAGGGGCTTTTTGGGATAAATCATTTTATACGGGGACAACTTTTTTTTAATATCGGCAGGTTATCTATACTTTTCCGTAGTAATTGGCCGACGGAAGAACACCGGGGAATCCGGGAGCAAAGATGAGGGAAACCTCAACATCATGTTACATTGAGAAAGAAAATAAAAATCTGAGTTATGGGAAAAATGAGAGGAGCCATCGTAGTAGATACCGAACGCTGTAAAGGGTGCGAGGTTTGTGTTGTAAATTGCCCAACAGACACCATTGGCATGGCAGAAGAAGTAAACGGGAAAGGATATCACTACGCATATATGAAGTATCCCGAAAACTGCACGGGTTGTTCGAACTGCGCGATTGTTTGTCCGGATGGCGTAATTACGGTATACAGGGTAAAAACAGAAAAATAAAGAGATACTGATATGGGTGAAATTCAATTGATGAAAGGAAATGAGGCCGTTGCTGAAGCAGCAATCCGGGCCGGCCTGGATGCCTATTTTGGCTATCCCATTACACCGCAGTCTGAGGTACTTGAATACCTGACACTTCAGCGGCCTGAGGAAAGGACCGGCATGGTGGTGCTGCAGGCTGAAAGCGAGATTGCAGCCATAAATATGGTATATGGTGCCGCCGGTACCGGGAAAAAAGTCATGACCTCCTCTTCCAGTCCGGGCATCAGCCTGAAAATGGAAGGGATCAGTTATATAGCGGGTGCGGAATTGCCGTGCCTGATTTTGAACGTGGTACGTGGCGGCCCCGGACTGGGGACCATCCAGCCTTCGCAGGCAGACTACTTCCAGGCTACCAAGGGAGGCGGACATGGTGATTACAGGCTGGTGGTGCTGGCACCTGCATCGGTGCAGGAGATGGCAGATTTTGTTGACAAGGGAATGGAACTGGCTTTTAAATACCGGAACCCCGTAATGATCCTTTCCGACGGCCTGATTGGCCAGATGATGGAGAAGGTGGAACTGCCCGAACAGAAGGAACGTCTGACTGAATTTGACCCCAGCTGGACCATCACAGGGAAAACACCCGATCGTGAAAGGAACATCATTACTTCCCTGAACCTGGATTCCGAAAAGCAATATGAACATAATATGAAGCTGCAGGAGAAATATGCCAGCATGAAGGAAGATGTGATGTATGAAACCTTCGATTGTGAGGATGCTGAATTCCTGCTGGTGGCTTATGGATCCAGCGCCAGGATATGTCAGAAAGCGGTGGATGTGGCACGCAGCCGGGGTAAAAAGCTCGGACTGTTGCGCCCGATTACCCTGTTCCCTTTTCCAACAGAGATCATTGCAAAATTGTCACGACAGGTCAAAGGGATCCTTTCTGCTGAACTGAATGCCGGACAGATGGTGGAGGATGTCAGGCTGGCAGTGAACGGACGCATCCCCGTGTACCATTACGGGACCCCGGGCGGTAAGATCTATTCGCCCGATGATATATTGAAAGCAATTGATGAAAAACTAATGGGAGGATACTAATGGATATCAAAGATATTATTCAACCGGAAAACCTGGTCCATAAGCGCACGCCGCTGATGACCGATGCGACATTGTCCTACTGTCCCGGATGCGGTCACGGTACTGCGCACCACCTGGTCATGGAGGTCATTGAGGAAATGGGTATACAGCAGGACACCATCGGGATCGCCCCCGTGGGATGTTCTGTCCTGGCATATGATTTCATGGATATTGACATGTCGCAGGCGGCGCACGGACGTGCACCTGCCGTGGCTACCGGCATCAAGCGACTGTGGCCTGAAAAATATGTGTTCACCTACCAGGGCGACGGCGACCTTGCAGCCATAGGCACTGCGGAGACCATCCATGCCTGTAACAGGGGAGAGAACATCGTGATCATCTTTATCAATAATGGCATCTATGGCATGACCGGCGGACAGATGGCGCCAACTACGCTGGAGGGAATGAAGTCATCTACCTCTCCCTACGGACGGGATACGCAACTGATGGGTCATCCGCTGAAGATCACCGAACTGGTGGCACAGCTTCCCGGTACCTATTTTGTGACCCGACAGGCGGTGCACAAGTCAGGGAATGTAAGAAAAACCAGGAAGGCGATCAAGAAAGCCTTCGAGGTCCAGCGCGATAAGAAGGGACTGGCATTTGTGGAGATCGTCTCCAACTGCAATTCGGGATGGAAGATGACCCCCAATGAATCCAACGTGTGGATGGAAGAACATATGTTCCCTTTCTACCCGCTGGGCGACATAAAAGTGGAGGGTAAGATTGTTAAGGACCTGGTAAAGGAGCTGATGTAGTTTGAAACAACGACAAAATCTGTAATTATGACTGAAGAAATAATCATAGCCGGTTTCGGAGGACAGGGCGTACTTTCCATGGGTAAGATCCTGGCTTATTCAGGGATCATGCAGGAGCAGGAAGTAAGCTGGATGCCTTCCTACGGGCCGGAAATGCGGGGTGGTACTGCCAATGTTACCGTGATACTCAGCGATGACCGGGTAAGTTCGCCTGTGTTGCATAGTTTTGATACGGCCATTATCCTGAACCAGCAGTCGCTCGATAAATTCGAATCGGCCGTGAAACCGGGCGGGCTGTTGCTTTATGATCCCAACGGAATCACCCGTCATCCCGAACGGGAAGACATCCGCATCTTCAAAGTCGAGGCTGCAGCGGAAGCTGCCGCGATGAAGTCACCCAAAACGTTTAATATGATCGTGCTTGGCGCCTACCTGAAGGTCAATCCCATCGTTGAATTCGACAATGTCATCAAGGGGCTTAAAAAATCACTGCCCGAACGTCATCACCACATGATTCCTGCCAATGAGAAAGCCATTCACCGTGGCATGGAGATCGTTAGCGAGGCCAAACTGTAGGCACATCACTAAGGCGTGATCCCTTTCTGCCCTGCCTGGAGGAATCTTTTGAAAGAAGATTTCGTCCGGTCAATCTTTGCCTCCGGCTCATCTATTGTCGCGATGCGTTGGTCTATAAAAACAAGCATGTTATAAAGTTCGTGCGCAATTCTTCATACATTGGTCACAAATCTGTTGAAAGACTCCGATTTATGCAATAACTTTAGTATTCAAGTTGCCCACATATTAATACCATTCGGCATTGGAATCTGAACTTAAAAGCATATCTCTGGAAATAAGGAAGATAGCATTTGAATGGGAGGTACTTCTGAAAGACCTTTCCGAAGATGTTATCGTGGCCAGGCTCAACAGGCAGGGAAGAAACATCAAGCAGATCATCGGCCACCTGATCGATTCTGCATCGAATAACCACCAGCGAATGGTGCGTCTTCAGTATACTTCCAACCTTATTTTTCCCGACTATACCCTTGAAAATGACATGTGGATCTGCATACAGCAGCACCAGCAGGAGGACTGGTACGAAATGTTGCAGCTGTGGAAGTATTTTAACCTTCACATAGCGCATTGCATCTCGCATACCGACAGGAGTTGGTTGAAGAATGAATGGTCGGATGGCAAACGTGATCCTGTTTCACTGAAGGACATCATTTTTGATTACCTTGCCCACCTTACGCTGCACATGAGCGAGATCAACAGCCTGATTGCCAATCACAGCCGGCTTATTGAAAAAGAGGTATGAACGGGCTGGATCACTTCTCGTAAAAATGCATTTCCCTGATGTAACTATAGGTTTTTGGAGGAAGAAAATGGCGCATGTCTTTGCCATCACTGATTGCTTGCCTGATAAAGCTGGATGAGATCTCCATCAACGGGGCATCCATGAGTGTAATGTTCTTTTGTTTCTTTATCATTTCCCTGGTCATGCCTGGCCTGGGGTATACCAGGCGGTGGTAGCGCTGTTCAAGGAGATCTGCATGTTTCCAGCGATGAAAATGCTTCAGTCCGTCGCTTCCCATAATAAGGACAAATTCCCTGCTGGGGTGTTTTTCTGACAGGTAAGTCAGGGTATCAATGGTATAGGATGGCCTGGGCATTCTGAATTCGATATCCGAGACATCGAACCGGTCATCATCTTCAATCGCACGTTGTGTCAGCTCCAGCCTGTCGTAATCGGCAAGAAGTGTTTTTTTCTCTTTCAGGGGATTCTGGGGACTCACTACAAACCACAGCTCCTGAAGATCGGAATACTCCATCATATAGCTGGCGATGGCCAGGTGCCCGATGTGTATGGGATTGAATGAGCCGAAAAATAAGCCGGTTTTGGTCATGGCTTGAAGTTATATCATGGGGTGAAATAAAGAAAATCTTTCACGCATTTTTCTGCTTCTGCGAGGGATTCGGCCAGGTTGTCATTGACAATTACCTGGTCGAATTTATCTGCGTAGGTCATTTCCTGTGCGGCCTTGCTGAGGCGTTTCTTCAATTGCTCCCCTGAATCTGTTCCCCGCGACCGCAGGCGTTGTTCCATTACCTCCAGCGATGGAGGCCTTATGAAGATGGCCAGTGCATTATCGCCGAACTCCTGTTTCAGGTTGAGTCCTCCGACCACATCAATATCGAATACCACATGTTGTCCTTTGTTCCGGATCCGTTCCACCTCTGTACGGAGAGTGCCATAATACTGCTGAGCATATACTTCTTCCCATTCTAAAAAGGCACCTTCTTCAACCTTCTTCAGAAAAGTTTCCGGGTCGAGAAAATAATAATCCTCACCCTCTTTCTCATTGCTCCGTGGCTTCCTGGAAGTTGCAGAAATACTGAATTCCAGTCCCAGTCCGAGGGTCAGGAGATGGCGTACGATGGTTGTTTTTCCTGAGCCTGAAGGTGCAGATAAGATGATCAGTTTTCCCTGCATGACGGATTGAATTGATTACAACACATTCAGGAGTTGTTCCTTGATCCTTTCCAGTTCATCTTTCATTTCCACCACGATCCGCTGTATTTCGCTGTGGTTGGCCTTGGAGCCAAGGGTATTGATCTCGCGCCCGATCTCCTGGCTGATGAATCCCAGTTTTTTGCCGTTGGGGCTCCCTTTTTCAAGGATCTCGATAAAATAGTCCAGGTGGTTCCTCAGCCTTACTTTTTCTTCATTGATGTCGAGTTTCTCGAGGTAGTAGAGGAGTTCCTGTTCGAAACGGTTCTTGTCGATATCTTCATTAAGCCTGAGTTCCTCCAGGTTGTTGGAAAAGCGCTGTTTCAGTTTCTCGATCCGCTCAGCTTCGAAGGGTTCTGTCTCCAGCTGTTTTGCCCTTATATTTGTGATGCACTCCGACAGGTCCCTTTCCAGTGCGGCACCTTCCTGGATACGGAACTGGTCCAGTTCGGAGATGGCATCCATGAGCGCTTTTTTTACCGATTCCCATTCTTCTTCCACAAGTTCTGCCTTGTCGGAAGTAACCGTATCCGGGAGCCGCATCACTGCAGATAGCAGGCCGGCCGCGTCAACGTCGTGTTCATCTGTAACCTCTTTGAGTTGCCGGAGGTAATCCTTGATCACCATCGTATTGATGGTTGCAGCTGCTCCTTCTATTACTTCGTAATGGAAATTGCATTCAACCTTGCCACGTTCGAGCTGACTTGAGAGCAACTGCCTGATCTCCATTTCTTTTTCCTTGTATATGGCGGGCAGCCTTGTACTGGTATCGATCTGCTTGCTGTTCAGCGATTTGATTTCGATGGTGAGTTTCCTGGCTGGGAGCATGCATTCCGACTTCCCGAAACCAGTCATGGATTTGAGCATCTGGTTGTATTGTTAAAATTTCCGTAAAGTTAGTAAAATGGCCGAAAGGTCGCTTTTCCGGGATGGATTGTCGGTTGAAAAGCTGAAATATCCGAAGGCGTTCCGGATGCAGGCAGCGGGTTATTGCTCGTACGGGATGGTAAACCTGAAGGTGCTGCCCTTTCCCGGGGAACTTTCCACCACGATTGTACCACCGTTTTTTTCCACGAATTCCTTACAGATTATAAGACCCAGCCCGGTACCTTTTTCGCCATCTGTGCCAGGTGTCTTGAACTTATCGTCGATCCGGAACAGACGTTCCTGGTCTTCGGGAGTGATTCCCACGCCTTCGTCCCTGACTTCAATGATGACATGTTCCTTGTTCAGGAAGCTGTTGATCTGAATCTTTTTACCCGGCGGTGTGAACTTGATGGCATTGTTGACCAGGTTTCTGAAAACGGTACTGATCATTTCCCTGTCGGCAACAGCGCACAATTCCTGTTCGGCAGTGTATTCAATCGTTATATTTTTCTTTTCCGCTGCCAGTTTCAGGATATTGATATTGGTTTCAATGATTTTGGTAAGGTTGAACTTTACTGCTTCGATATTGATGTTCCCCCGTTGTGTTTTTGACCATGTAAGAAGATTTTCAAGGAGTTCATAAATGTGTTTGTTGGTCTGGTGGATCTTGTTGATGCCGAACCTGATGTCATCGGGGTCGGTTTCGTCGTAATTGGTTGCCATCAGCTCGCTGATCGAGAGCACGCTGGTAAACGGATTCTTCAGGTCATGTGAGATGATGGAGAAAAACTTATCTTTTGTGGCATTGAGTTCTTTCAGGTTATTTTCCGAGATCTGGAGCTGATTATGCGCAATTTTGATCTGTTCATACTGTTCTTTCAGCAATTTGTTGGTACGCTGGTTCAGCAGGTAACGGTAAATAAACACAATGATC